>FJVZ01001118.1_pt1 | contig 13252 bp, 15 predicted proteins | sample 1011841 | NCBI WGS metagenome assembly FJVZ01 (sample SAMEA3912450, study PRJEB9761) | metagenome | biome: forest; material: soil | place: USA | collected 2011-06-22 | depth 0.1 m
CCCGCCCACTGTCCAGCACCGTCCCGCACATCCCGTTGTAGTGTTCGGCCCGCCCCGTCCGCACTCACCCGGCGGCGGTCACCCTGCTCCGGCACCCCGAAGGAGGCCGAGCGAGGCCCGGCGCGTCACCTGCTCAGCCGAGTCGAGGTCCACCAGCAGGCGCGGCAGGATGTCATCGGTCCGCTGAAGGTACAGGCCGTGAACGGTGGCGTCGTGCCGGCCCATCTCCTCGTAGTCGGCATCGCTCCAGAGGTTCTTGGAGAGTCCTGATTCCTGGTGACTGCCACTGTTCATTTCCGTACCGACCCACACCGCAGACCGCAGGCCCGTCTGCCGGCCGGATCCGGGTGCCGGCCGGTCGGCCCGCCTACTCGGCCAGCAGATGGCGGTCGAACACCGGCCGCTGCTGCTCGACGTACGCCGCGTCGGCCAGGTACTGCAGGTGGTGGCCGTCCGCGAGGTGACCGGCGAAGGCCTGGTTTCCGTTGGCCGCCTCGGCCCGCATGTGGGCGACCAGTGCGTGCAGGCGGGCGACGACCGTGTCGACGAGGCCCGCCCGGCCGGCGGCGTCCAGGCCGTACCGGTCGCAGAAGATCCGCGCCCGGCGGGCCTGCTCCTCCGCCGTGCCGAAGCCGTCCGCGTTGGCGGGGGCCGTGGTCGGGGCCCAGCGGTAGACGGCGTAGCCGATGTCCCACAGGCGTGGGCCGGGGTGCGCGGTGTCGAAGTCGATGACGCCGACGACCTTGTCGCCGTCCAGCACGCAGTTGTGCGGTGCGTAGTCACCGTGGCAGATCACCTCGGCGGGGCTCCGCGGGGGCAGCATCCAGCCCTCGGTGACACCGGTGGCGTACCCGACCGTGCTGTCGTGGAGCGCCCGCAGCAACTCGGCCGCGCTCACCAGCGCCTCCAGCGTGGCCGCGGCGGGCGTCACCGGGTAGTTGCTGACCTCGCCGGGCAGGAAGTCCAGGATCTCGAACCCGCCGCCGGTCACGCCGTGCACCGCCGGGGCGGCCGTGAATCCGTGCTCCCGCACGTACCCCAGCAGGCCGTGGACCAGGGGCGACCACGGCCCGGTGGGGCGGCGGACGGTCGCGCCGATCCGTACGACCTCGTTGATCCCGCCGCCGGTCAGAATCTCCTGCTCAGGCATCTGTCTCACTCCGTGTCGGATGGGTCCCGTCCGACGTCCGCAGGCAGCTCACGGTGATCCGAGCACCCGCCCGCCCGGCCGGGCTCGTCGTGACCGTACCGGTTCCGCAGCCCCCGGGCACCAGGGATTCGAAGTGACGCCCCGGCCCCTCGACCACGACTCCATCCGCACCTGGCTGAGCGCGTCGAAGCAGAAGTCGGGATCGGCGAGCGCGGCGGCCGGCAGCCCACCGGTCCGCCACGAGGAATCGCCGGCGAAGGCGTCGCTGACCAGGCGTTTCTGCTGGTCGACGTCACGGTGGCCGTAGCCGATCGGCTCGTCGCTGCGGAAGATGAAGTACGCCTTGGCCTGGTCGTGGTTGCCCGAGCGGTAGATCCCGGCCATCCGGCCCGGCCGGTTGTACATGGTCACCCAGCGGTTCCCGCCCAGCGCTCGACCCCGGGCTCGCGCCGCAGGGCGACGTCGCCCGGGGCCACCGTCGGTCACCTTCCCCGGGAGTCGCGAGAGGACGTCCCGGATCACCGGACAGGGGCGGCATCGGCGCCCGGCCGGAAGCCGGACGCCGATGCCCCGTCAGCCGCTACGACCGGTATCGGAAGAGGATCCGGCCGCGGGTGAGGTCGTACGGGCTGAGCTCCACGAGCACCCGGTCGAACGGGAGGATCTTGATGTGGTTCTTCCGCATCTTCCCGCTGATGTGCGCGAGCAGCTTGTGCCCGTTCTGGAGCTCGACCTTGAAGGTGGCGCTGCGCAGGCACTCGATGACGGTGCCCTCGACTTCGATGCTTCCTACTGATTTTGCCATGTTCTCCCCCTGCTCCGGTCAGCGACCGCGAGGTCGGTGAGGACGTGAATTCGGCACTCCCGTGCACACCGGGGAGTGCCTGCGTCAGCCTTGGTGTGCTGTCGCGCGGTGATGCGGCGGGGCGTCAGCGGCACACCAGCTCCAGGTTGCTGTTCGCGCGCCGGGCGCCGATGCCCTCGAACAGCGCCGTCGCCGCCTCGTTGGATTCGTACACCTCCGCCGAAGCCGTTTCGGTCCCGGAGCGGTGCAGCGTGCCCAGCGTGTGNGCCAGCAGGGCCCGGGCGATGCCGCTGCGGTGCCGGCCGGCCAGGACCGCGATCAGCCCGATCCGCGGCCGTCGGGTCACCGTCGCCAGCCTGACCAGGCCCACGTACTGACCGGCCTGTGCTGCCACCGCATACTTCGACGGGTCCAGCACGGTCGTCCGGTGCGGGCGTGGCAGCACCTCGGCGGGCATCGCCTGCCAGCCGACGGTGGCCCCGACCTCCGCGCGAACGGCGCGGTCCAACGCGCGCAGCGGGCCTTCCTCGGCCTCGCCGGCCGGCACGATCGTCACGCCCGTCGGGGGTTGCACGGCGCCGAGCCCCGTGACCTGCGGATCGGTGGGCACGACGTACTCCCACTCGCGGCGGCGGACCGTGAAGCCGACCCGCTCCCAGCCGGACGTCAGGTCGTGGTCGGCCTCGTCGACCAGCGTGTACAGGGGTTTCGGCAGCTCGGCCAGCATCGCCCCGGCGAGCCGGTCGAAGACCGCGCCGTGCCACGAGTCGATGCTGAGGAAGATCCGCCCGTCGGGCCTGCGGGAGACGTCGCCGCAGCCGACCACCTGGTCGTCGGCCAGCGCGTGCCACTGCTCTTCCGCGACCCGGGTGACCACTACCGGGTGGTTGTCCGTGCCTGCGGTGAGATTCTCGGTATTCATAGCTGTCTGCCTTTCAGGAGAGCCTTGTGTTCAGGCGCTCCCGGCGACAGCTACATCAGTCGCCAGACCATGAAGGACAGGGGGAGCACCCATGGGACACTGCGTACACGGGACTCACCTCCTGAGGACTGCTTCACGGTCAGCTGCACGCTAGCAGCCGGTGGTTGTCTCCCCCAACCCAATTTCCTGCGGTCCTCCCCGACCTTCAGAACGTGCCGGGCGCCACGGCGAGCGCGTCGCGGCCCCGGCAGGGTGACTACGACGCAGTCACCCTGCCAGGGCCGCGACCGCAGGCTTCGGGCCGCTACCTGCTCACGGCGAAGCGCATCAGGTCCCGCTCATCGCCCTGCTTGATCTTCCCGGTCTCGTTGATCACCTGGAGCTTCCAGACCGATCCGACCCGTACCGCCTTGGCAATCGCGCAGCCGTTGTCGTTGGTGAGCATGCTCGGCCAGATGTCGGCGACCTGCTGGGTGCTGCCGCCCGTCGCGTCGTACACCTTGAAGCTGATGTTCCGGGCGTTCTGGAACGCGCTGCGCTTCTTGTACGCGGCGGCGATGAACACGATGGACGTGATGTTGGACGGCACCCGGGCGAACTCGACGGTCACCGTCTCGTCGTCGCCGTCCCCGTGGCCGGTCTGGTTGTCTCCGCTGTGCACCAGCGAGCCGTTGCCCAGCGGGTCCAGGGAGTCCAGGCCGGCCAGCCGTACCGGCTCCGCGCCCTGCATCGCGATGGCGATCAGGTCGAGGTCGGTGCCGGCCTTCTGCCGGAGCTTGCCCATCAGCCCGCCGCTGCTCCCGGCGGTCGGATCCCAGGACGCCCCGATGGACAGGTGGGTCACCCCGTCCAGATCCGCCGGGCCGTCTTCCTTCGTCAGTGTGATCATGGCTGGTCCTCTCGGTGGTGCGACTGCTACCCACGAGTCTGCCTGGTGTCCTCGCCGATCAGCCCACCTGGGGGGTGGGTACGAGGGCGGGCGCCTCGGCCGCCCCGGCCGCCTCGGGCCGGTGGGCCGGGGCGCGGTGGAGGACGGCGGCCGCGGCGGCGCTCCAGACCAGGGTGACGGTGCCGAGGGCGATCCACGGCCAGGTCCGGAACTGCGGGCCGAGCCAGAGCACGGACGCGGCGAACCAGCACGCCGACACGCCGAACGCGGCTGCGTACATCAGCATCGTCTGTCCCCGGCGGGAGCCGCGGCGCAGCGTCAGGGCGATCCCGAACGCCGGGTACAGGACGTTCGTCAGGTGGAAGGAGAGCAGGTACAGCGGGTCGTCCAGGGCCCACTTCAGGTAGGCCCAGACCACGCAGGCCCCGGCCGCGGTCGCCAGCACACCCGCCCGGTACAGCGCCGGAGTGAGCCCCGGGGCGAGATCCTGGTGGCCGTACCGCAGGATCTGGGCGAGGAACAGCGCGCCGACGGCCGCCGTCAGCACCAGGGCCGCCCAGAACAGTTCGGGGTACCAGTGGTGGTAGGTGGTGAACCAGGTGCGGTAGCGGAGCGCGAACGAGGCGTCGTGGGCGAACCAGAGCAGGACGCAGAACGGCGGGATGGAGTAGGAGCGGTGTCGCCGGGCGANGCGCAGGGCGTCGACGAACCACACGTAGTTGCACAGCATGGCGGCCCCGCACACGGCGACGACCGCCCAGCGGTGGGCGTCCAGGGTGCGGAGCGTTTCCTGCGGGTCGTACACGGGTGCCTCCCGGTGCGGTGGAGGAGCGCCTTCCCGTCCAGCGTGCCCGGGGGCGCGCGCCGTGGCGAGGCCCGAGCGCGAGCGTGCGGGGGCACCCGCTCGCGCTCGGGAGCGTGCCGGGCGTCCGGTGGTCGGCGCGCGCCCCCCGAGGGAGGTCGGGCCCACTGCCCGTCAGACCGGGTTCAGGACGCCCTCCACCGGACTGGCGGGTGCCTTGGCCCGGTCACGCAGCAGCACGTTGAGGACGGGCGCCGCGACGGCGGTGGTCACCAGCGCCATCAGCACCATCGCGGAGAACAGCTGCACGGTCAGCAGCCCCATGCTCAGTCCGACGTTCAGCAGGACCAGTTCGGTCAGGCCNCGGGTGTTCATCAGCACGCCGAGCACGGTGGCGTCCTTCCAGCCCATCCCGGTCAGGCGGGCCGACAGGGTGACGCCGCCGAGCTTGCCGAGGCAGGCCACGCCGATGATCGCCACGGTCTGCAGGGCGCCGCCGACGGTCAGCGAGGTCAGGTCGACCGACAGGCCGGTGACGACGAAGAAGATCGGCATCAGTACCTTGCTGACCGTCTCGATCGGGATGAGCGCGATCTCGTGCAGCAGACCGTCGGTACGCCGTGGCATCACCATGCCGAACATGAAGGCGCCGAAGATGGCGTGGATGCCGATGTGCGAGGTGACGAACGCCGAGGCGAACACGCCGGCGGCGACGAGCACCGCGGCGTACGGGCTGTGCTCGGGCCGCAGCCGCGCGCCGATCGCCGCGAGCACGGGCCGCACCAGCCACGTCATCACGACGAGGTAGACCACCGACCAGGCCAGTACGGTGAGGAAGCCGACCGCGCCGGTGGTGGTGCTCATCGCGACGATGACGGCGAGCATGCACCAGGCGAGCAGGTCGTCGGCGGCCGCGAGGCCCAGGGCGAGCATGCCGGCCCTGGTGGACTGCAGACTCTGCTCGGCGATGATCCGGGCCAGCACGGGGAAGGCCGTGATCGACATGGCGACGCTGAGGTAGAGGGCGAACTGGGCGAACGGCACGGTGTGGCCGTTGACCACGTCGTGCGAGCCGTAGATCATCCAGGCGAGCCCGAGACCCAGGGCCATCGGCACCGCGAGCGAGCTGATCCAGATCGTCCCGGTGGAGCCGAAGCGGCCCTTGAGGACCTTGCTGTCGAACTCCCAGCCGATGGTGAACATGAAGAGGAGCAGGCCGACCTGAGCGACGACTCCCAGGTGCGGGCGTATCTCGGCCGGGAAGAGCCGGGCGGGCAGGTCACCGGGGAGCAGGCCGAGCACGCTCGGCCCCAGGCAGATGCCGGCGGTGATCTCGCCGATCACGGCCGGTTGCCCGATGCGGCGGAACAGTGCGGTGAAGACGGCCCCGATGACGAAGGTCAGGGCGATGCCGCCGATGGCCGTGATGGTGATCCACTCAGCGTGGGGCACAGCGTTCTCCTGTCGTGGTCGGAGTCATGACTGCGGCGCGGTGCTGCGGGCATGTCCGCAGGGCGGTGTTTCGATCTGTGCAGGTGGCTCTGTGCAGGTGCCTCTGTGCCGGCCCGCGCGCCGACCGCGTGGCGACATGGCGGTGGCTCCCCCCGGGCACTGCCAGGGGGGAGCCACCGCGGCCGTCACGAGTCGTCCGCGACCGTCAGAACCTGAAAGCCGCCGGTGCTGCGGCCTCCCGGGCGGGTCGTCAGATCGCGAAGCGCTCGCTGAGGACGGACCGGCCCTCGGGCCAGTCGCCCAGCCCCGATCCGGCGTTGATGTGTCCCTTGAGACCGACGTTCACCAGGTCGGCGCCCAGGCGCTCGGCGCCCGCCGTGGCGGACTCCAGGGAGCCGTACGGGTCGTCCTCACTGGCGAGCACGACCGTCGCGAAGGGCAGCCGGCCGTACCGCGAGGCGTCGAACCCCACGGCCTGGGTGGGGAAGTTCTCCCCCTGCACGTCCGGCAGCGCGGCCAGGAAGGCACCGACGACGCCGTCGTCCTCGTGCTCGGACGCCCATTCGGCCACCAGCGTGCAGCCGAGGCTGTGGGCGACGAGGATCTTGGGGCCCTCGATCGCCCTGAGGGCGTCGTCGAGGTCCTTCACCCAGACGTCGCGCACGGGGTTGTCCCAGGAGTCGTGCTCCACCCAGACGCCGTTCGGCACCCGGCTGTGCCAGATGGCCTGCCAGTGCTCCGGGCCGGAGTTCTCGATGCCGGCGACGAACACCGGCGTTGCAGCGGATTCCATGCTCACACCTCGTACTCGGTGCCGACGCCGTCGAAGCGCAGGCGGTCCTGGATCACGACGCGGTTGTCGTTCTTGTCGTATCCGGTCAGCAGGCCCGCCTCCATCAGACGGATGACGATCTGCGAGCTCACCTCCTGCTTGCCGGCGTCGTTGAGCTGCTTGATCAGGTGCTTGTAGCCGACCTGCTCCTTGGTCACGATCTGGAAGATCTCGCGGTGCTCCTCCTCCACCGGGAACTTGATCATGTCAAGGTCGTTCTCGTTGGCGAGCACCTGCTTCTGCTCCAGGCGGAAGCTCAGCGGCTCGACCTTGTAGTAGGGCTTCAGCAGGACCTCCTCGCCGGTCCACTCCAGCCGCGTGATGCGGTTGAGCTGCTTGGTGAGGTCGCTGATCCAGCGCACCCGCGCGATGTTGAGCTCCTCCTCGGAGAACTCGTCGCTGAGCTCCTTCCGCTGGTGCCGGCCGATGGCGATCATCGTCGAGGCGCGGTCGCGGAAGTCGGCGACCGAGGCGGTCGGGTTCTCCGGGTCGTCCTGGACCAGCTTGTCGAACCACTGCTTGCGGCTCAGCCGGGCGTCGTCCGACTCGCTGATCCGGCGCTTGAGCCAGAACTCGGACTCCGGCTCGGTGAAGGAGGCGAAGGTGTAGAACGACGCGAGGAACTCGTGGTACTGCTCGTACGTCTCGCGGTAGCTCCGGTTGTACCACTGGTGGACGGCTTCGAGCTCGTCCTCGTTCTGCGTGATCCGGTCGATCGCCGCGGCCGCGGAGACCCCGGACTGGGTGGCGAGGTGGACGCCCTGGGAGAAGAGGGGGTCGGTGAAGCAGGCCGAGTCGCCGCACAGGAAGTAGCGGTCGGCGGAGAAGTGATCGGAGTCGTACGACCAGTCGTGGACGATGCGGACCTCGTCGATGATCTCCGCCTCGCCGAGGATCTCCGTCGCCCGGGTGGCCTTCGCCAGGGTCTGACGGTAGAACTCCTCCGGGCCCAGCTCCTTGACCTCGCTCGACTTGGAGCGGTCGACGACCAGGCCGACGCTGTAGATGTCGCCCTTCAGCGGGATCATCCAGACCCAGCCGTCCTCGAAGGTGATCGAGTAGGTGGTGCCCTTGAGGTCGCCCTTGAAGGGCTCCTTGCGCTGGAAGTACGACCAGACCGCGAAGTTCTTGTAGAACTCGTCGTAGCGGCGGACCTTGAGCTGGCGGGCCAGCGGGCTGCCCGCGCCGCCGGCGTCGATGACGAAGTCGCTCTCGATCACGCGCGACTCGTCACCCTGACGCACCGTCAGCGACACCCGGTCCGCGGCGGAGATGTCCACGTTGGTCACCGCGGTGCCCTCGTGGACGGTGACGCCGCGCTCCCTGACCTCGTCCAGCAGCAGCTGGTCGAACTCCTCGCGCTTGACCTGCATGGCGTGGCCGAAGACCCAGGGCGCCGTCTTGGGCGTCGCGAAGGAGAACGTCCACGGCGCCTGGTCCTGGCCCCAGAGGAAGGTCGCGGACGGCTTCTGCACGAAGTCCGCCGCGTCTATCTTTTCCTGCAGGCCGAGCCGGTTGAGGATCGACAGCGTCCCGGGCAGGAACGACTCGCCGACACGGTACCGGGGGAACTGGCCCTTCTCGTAGACCTCCACCTCGTGCCCGAGCTTGTTCAGAGTCAGGGCAGCCACGCACCCAGCGGGGCCGGCACCGATGATGGCAACCTTCGAACGCTTCATTGTTCTTGCTTTCCTTAGAATGACTTGATCGACTTGATTCGGTTCGGCGCCAGGTAGGAATGCCCGCTTGCCGCGTTCTCGAAGAGGGTGATCCCCGCCTGGAACCTGCTGTCGCTGCCGGCCACCACTTCCGGAGCGAGCGTGCAGCTCAGGCCGAAGAAATTGTCGTCACCGATCTCCACGCTGTTCCCGCAGTTGAAGTTCGGTGCGATGAAGTTGTTCGAGCCGATACGCGAGTGATGCCCGACGGTGCAGTGGTAGTTGACCACGTTGAAACTGCCGAGCGTCACGTTCGCACCGAAATAGCAGTTCGGCCCGATGATGTTCCCGACGCCGGTGATCTGCCCGGCATCGAGCCGCGAGGTCGGGTGGACGATGTTCACGGCGGACAGGCCGAACTTCTGGATCCAGCCGTCGATCACGGTACGACGCTGGGCCGTGTCCGAGAGGGCCAGCACGACCCGGGTGCCGGCCGCCGGCTCGAATTCGTCCAGCTCGACGCATTTGTCGGCCGGCACGTGCACCGGCTCCCCGGCCAGGCTCAGATAGCGCTCGATGCGATATCCGTCCAGGCCGGCGGACGTCATGTCGTCGATGTAGTGGGTGACCTCGACCGCGAACTTCCCGGCCCCGATCACGACGAGGCCGGTCACGGCAGGATCCTCTTCTTCTTGAACCGCTCCGAGACGGTGACCGCGTCGACCAGGTTGACCTTCGACGGGATCTTGAACTGGTCGACCTTGCCGGACAGGAACTCCACGACGTGCTTGCGCATCTGCGCCCTGGTCACTTCGCCGTGCGGCATGATGTCGACGCACACCGACTGGCCGGTGATGGAATTCGGCTTGCCGTAGACCATGCAGTCGTCGATGAGCGGGCTGGAGAGCAGGATCGACTCCAGCTCCAGCGGCAGCACCTTCTCGCCGCCGACGTTGATGATCTCCTTGGAGCGGCCCTTGATCTTGATGAAGCCGTCCTCGTTCTCCTCCACCAGGTCGCCCGTCCTGAACCAGGAGTCCTCGGTGAGGGAGTCGCTCGGATAGTTGAGGTAGCCGAGGAACTGGGTGTTGCTCTTCAGCTGGAGTTCTCCGTCGACGATCCGGTACTGGACGTTGTCGTCGGCGATCTTGAAGAAGGTGCTCTTCGACGACTCACTCGTGGTGGTCGAGATCCCGGTCTCACTGGTGCCGAAGGTCTGCAGCAGCCGCACCCGGGGGAAGGCCGCGTTGACGCGCTTCAGCAGCTCCTCCGGCATCGGCTCGGTCCCGTAGGTGATCAGGCGCAGACTGCTGAGGTCGTGCTCCTGGTGGTAGTTGCCGATCAGGATGAGGTTCAGGAACGTCGGGCTGGTGGGGAGCAGCCGGATCCCGTGCTTCTCGATCAGCGCGCAGATCTCGTCCGGTGTCCGGCGCCGGGGCACGATCGCGGTGCCGCCGAGACGCAGCGCACCGAGCAGGGAGTTGAGGCCGCCGATGTGGTCGAAGAGCAGGAACATGAGGATGTTGGGAGCCTTCGCCCCCGCCCTCACCCGCTTGCCGAGCTTCTCCTCCACCAGCGAGTCGAGGTTGTGCAGGATCGCCTTCGGCACTCCGGTGCTGCCGCTGCTGAGCAGGACGAGCCCTGACGCCCCGTCCGCGACGAGCCGGTCGTAGGTGCCGGCGGGGGCCGACGGCGCCCCGGGCAGGCCCTCGATCCCGACGCCCTCGTCCACCCTGACGATGTGCTGGGGGAAGCAGGCGTCCGTGACGGTGCCGAGGGTTCCGTCGGTGAGGGTGACGACGGGGACGACGATGTTCCGGTTGAGGTACAGCGCGAGCAGTGTCGCGACCGACAGGAAGGAGAAGTCCCCGTTGAGGATCACGACCTCGTGCGGCCGTACCCGGTGCGACTGCAGCTCCTGGCCCAGTCGCCGGATCTGGTCCGCGAGTTCACCGTAGGTGTACGGCATGTCTCCGTCGACGACGGCCGTCCGGCTGCCGAGCTCGTCGAGTCTGTCGAGAAGTTCGTCTCTCATTCAGTTCACACCTCCAAGAAATAGCGTCTCTCCGGTGACGAACCCGGATTGCCCGGAGACCAGGAATTCGACGGGCCCGACAATGTCTTCCATCGTGCACATGCGCTTGACCGTCTGCCGCCCGATCAGTTCGTCGATCTTCTCCTTGGCGACCGTCCGCGTGAGGACCGTGTGGACCGGCGGCAGGCCGATTCCGTTGACGCGGATGTTGAAGTCGGCCAGTTCCTTGCTCATGACCCGGGTCAGCTGCTCGACCGCGCTCTTGCTGGCGGAGTAGACCAGCTGCCCCTCCAGTGCCCACGGCACCGCCACCGTCGAGACGTTCAGAATCGCCGGTGCCGGTTCGCTGCTCTTCTGCAGGAGTTTGGCGGTCTCCCGGCAGCAGTTCAGCACGGCGAAGAAGTTGACGTCGAAGATTCTGCGGGCGACGTCTTCGGGGGTCATCATGAAGTGGTTCATGTTCGAGATGCCGGCGTTGTTGACCACGGCGTCGAGATGTCCGTGCTCCGCCCGGATCGCGCGGCACATGGACCTGATTCCCTTGGAATCGGTGAGGTCCACTTCGTGGTGGGTGTAGTTCGGGTGCTCGATGGTCGGCCGCCTCCTGCTGCACCCCACCACCTGGTGGCCGCGCTCCAGGAAGTGCGTCGCCAGGGCCTTGCCGATACCCGTCCGAGTACCCGTAATCAGGATGATCATTGATCAGTGCCGTACCAGTTCGCCGCCCGCGTCCTGCTCGACACCCTTGGCGAGGCGAATCTCCTCCTCGATGAACTCGATCAGCCGGCTGACGCTGCTGAAGGGGCTCACTCGTCTGGAGACGGCCTTCTCNGAGGTCAGCGAGATCTCCACGTCGAACTCGTCCTCAAGGGATTCCTCGACCAGGACGAGGAAGTTGACGAGATGCATCGAGTCGAACACGCCGGTGTCGCCGTACAGGCCGACCTCGAGCAGGTTCTCGGTCGGAATCCGCTCGCTCCTCCTCTCGTTGAGTTCCTCCACCACGCTCGTGATCATTGCGAGCAGTTGAGTCTGCATGACAGAAATCTCCCTGTTGAACCTACGGTTGCCCCTACGGCCTTCTCTGACCGGCGACCGCCGGCGGGCAGGCCGAATAGGGGAACATGACATTCTTGAGCCGCAGAAACGGTGTGCGGTGGGCCTAGTGAGCCCCGGCGGCGGCCTGCTCCTGCGTCTGGTCCTGGCCCTGCGCGTCCAAGGGCGGGTCCGAGGNCGCATCCGACGGCGNGTCCGACGGCTCAGCNGCCGCCTCGGCCCTGCCCAGCCGCCCGCCGACCACCGTGACCGCGGCCGACGTGACCAGGAACAAGGCGCAGAGCATCAGCAGCCCCTCGGTCTCCCAGCTCAGCATCAGGGCCAGCAGCGCGGGCCCGACGATGCCCACGGCCGCGCCGCCGAGGCTGAACACCGAGAGGTACTCGGTACGCTGCGCCTCGGGTGCGTGCCGGTACGACAGCTCCCAGCCGCCGACCGCCTGGAGCATCTCGCCGCAGGTCAGCAGGACGGTGGCCGTCACCAGGATGCCGATGGTGAGCCAGTTGCCGGAGTACATGGACGCGATGAGGAGCAGGCTGAAGGCCGACATCGCGAACCCGGCGTTGCGCATCGCCCTGGTGGCGTCCCGCGAGGTGCTGACGCTCTTGGCGAAGTGCACCTGCAGCACGATCGCCAGCACGGTGTTCACCGTGATCAGCGCNCTCAGCAGGCCGGCCGGGGCGTCCGTGGACTGGACGAGCCACAGCGGGAGCCCGATGCCGAGCAGGACCGTGTGCAGGAACAGCACGCCGTTGGCCACCGTCAGCCCGACGTAGCGGCGGTCCCGGCAGACCGACAGCAGACCGCTGTGCCAGCGGGCCGGCTTGTCCTCGGGAGCCGCCGTCCCGACCTTCAGCAGGCCGAACACCCCGGCGGACGCGAGGCAGCACAGACCGCCGAGCAGTGGGATCGCCTTGAACAGCCAGCCGCTGCCGATGGTGAGGAACGGCGCGGCGGCCAGCGCGCCCACCGACATGCCCACGTTGGAGACGGAGCCGATGACGGCGAGGGTCCTGGTCCGGTCGCGCTCGCCGACGACGGCGTTCACCACCAGCTGCACCATCGGGAACACCGGGCCCTGCGACATCGCGAAGAGCGACGCGAAGAGCGTGAAGGTGTAGACGTTGTCCGCGAAGGCCAGCGCGGCGAACCAGCCCGCCCGCCACACCTGGACCATCCGCAGCAGCCGCAGCGGCCCGAAGCGCGTGGCCAGCATGCTCACGGGCACCGTGGTGAGGAACCCGACCAGACCCGCGATGGTCAGGCCGGTGCCGACCTGGCCCATGCTCAGACCGATGCCCTTGACGAAGTAGACCGTGCCACCCGCGAGGTAGAGACCGCTGCCGGTGGCGTAGACCACCACGGCGGCCGCGATGACACGTCCGCCCTTGGACGGCAGCGCGTAGCTGCTCAGCACCCGGTTCAGGAGCTTCGCCAGGGCGCTCATGACGCCTCCTCGACCCGCGCGACCGGCTCGGTCTCCCACCGGACGAGCGCCGACGCCTCGTCAAGTACCGCGCGGCAGGCCTCGGGCGTCTCACCGGTGACGATGATCGCGGCGAGCCGCGGCACGACGCCGCGCGGCGGCAGCAGCAGCCTGGTGCCGGGCTCCGCGAGCCGGACGATCTCCGCCACTCCGGGCACGGCCTCG
>FJVZ01000648.1_pt1 | contig 13223 bp, 10 predicted proteins | sample 1011841 | NCBI WGS metagenome assembly FJVZ01 (sample SAMEA3912450, study PRJEB9761) | metagenome | biome: forest; material: soil | place: USA | collected 2011-06-22 | depth 0.1 m
CGCCAACGGCAAGCTCGACCGGGCCGCGCTGCCGACCCCCGAGTACGGCACCGCCGGCCCGGGCCGCACCCCGAGGACGCCGCAGGAACAGCTGCTCTGCAACCTGTTCGCCGAGGTGCTCGGCCGGGAGCAGGTCCGCATCGACGACGACTTCTTCGAGCTCGGCGGGCACTCCCTGCTGGCCGCCCGCCTCGCCGCCCGGGTCCGCGAGACCCTCGGCACCGGGCTCGGGCTGCGGACGCTGTTCGAGGCGCCGACGGTGGCGGGCCTGGCGGAGCGGCTGGGGATGGACAACCCCGACGAGGCCTTCGACGTGGTCCTCCCGCTGCGCCCGAAGGGCCGGCACACCCCGCTGTTCTGCATCCACCCCGGCGGCGGCATCAGCTGGTCGTACTGCGGCCTGATGAACCACCTCGGCCCGGACTTCCCGCTGTACGCCATCCAGGCGCGCAGCCTCGGGCGGCCGGAGCCCCGGCCCACCTCGATCGAGGAGATGGCGGCCGACTACGCCGACCAGATCCGCAAGGTCCAGCCGACCGGGCCGTACATGCTGCTCGGCTGGTCGGCCGGCGGGCTGATCGCGCACGCGATCGCCACCGAGCTGCACCGGCGCGGCCAGCGCACCTCGCTGCTGGCGATCCTGGACGCCTACCCGGTCGGCGAGGTCGACTTCGACGAGCCGCCGGTGCCCACCGAGCGGGACGTGCTGGTCGGCATCCTCGACTGCGACCCGGCGATGCTCGACGAGGGACCGCTCACCTTCGCGGAGATCTCCGACATCCTGCGCACCCGGGGCAGCGCGCTGGCGAGCCTGGAGGAGCGGCACATCGAGGCCGTCGTCGAGATCATGATCAACAACGCGCAGCTCGCGCTCGACTTCGTGCCCGGGGTGTTCGACGGCGACCTGCTGCTCTTCAACTCCACGATCGACCGCGACGAGGACACCCCGGACGCCCGCACCTGGCAGCCGTACATCGGCGGGCGGATCGAGTCGCACGACATCACCACCCGGCACGACCGCATGACGCAGCCCGGATCGCTGGCCCAGATCGGCCCGATCCTCGCCGCGCGGATCACCGAGCTCCACCAGTAGCCACCGGTTGTCCGCCAGTAGCCACCGACCACCCACCGGGCCGGCCGACCGGCCGGCCCGGCCACCTCACCACCGATGGAGAGCGACACCATGACCAACCCCTTCGAGGACAACGACGCCACCTACCTGGTGCTCGTCAACCACGAGAACCAGCACTCCCTCTGGCCGTCCCGCCTGGACGTGCCCGCCGGCTGGCGGGTCGCCCACCAGGAGGACACCCGGGACGCCTGCCTCGCGTACATCGAGACGAACTGGACCGACATGCGGCCGCAGAGCCTGGTCGACGCGATGAACCGCGAGCAGTAGACCGTGACCGACACCCAGACCGCCGACACCCAGACCGCCGACACGCACACCGCCGACACGCACACCGCCGACACCGGGGCTGCCGCCGCCGGGCCGGCCGACCTCACCGCGCCGATGCGGACGCTCGAATTCCGCGCCGACCCGTACCCCTTCTACGCCCGGATGCGCAACGAGGACCCGGTCCACCGCAGCCCCGAGGGCATCTGGCACGTCACCCGCTACGCGGACGTCGAGGCGGCGCTCGGCGACCTGCGGCTGTCCAACGACCGGGACAGGATGACCACCGCCCTGGCCGCCCGCGACAGCCGGCTCAAGGACCTCAGCAAGCTCGCCGCCCGGCTCGGCCGGGTGATGACCAACACCGACCCGCCGGACCACGCCCGGCTCCGCAAGCTGGTGAACAAGGCGTTCACCGCCCGGCGGATCGAGGCCCTGCGCGACGGCATCCGGACGATCGTCGACGGCCTGGTGGACGAGGCCCTCGCCGCCGGGCGCACCGCCGACCTGATCGAGGCGGTCGCCGCGCCGCTGCCGCTCACCGTGATCTGCGAACTCTTCGGCGTCCCGGCCGCCGACCGGGCCCGGGTGAAGGTCTGGTTCCGCGCGCTCAGCAACCTCGGCGAGGACTTCGAGCAGGCCGAGGCCGTCATCGACCAGTTCGAGGAGTACCTGTCCTGGCTGGTCAGGGAGCGCAGGTCGGCGCCCGGCGACGACCTGATCAGCGCCCTGGTCGCGGCGCAGGCTCGCGGCGACCACCTCACCGACGCCGAACTGCTGTCCACCTGCTTCATGCTGATCACCGCCGGGGACGACACCACCACCAACCTGATCGGCAACGGCACGCTCGCGCTGCTGCGCAACCCCGGCCAGCTCGCCCTGCTGCGCGAGGACCCGGCGCTGATCCGCCCGGCGATGGACGAGCTGGTGCGCTACGACACCCCGACCCAGGTGATCATCCGGGTGGTGGCCGAGGAACTCGACCTCGCCGGGCGCACCCTGGGCGTCGGCGACCTGGTCTACCTGGTGCTCGGCTCCACCAACCGGGACGAGCGGCGCTTCACCGACCCCGACCGGCTCGACCTCGCCCGGCCCGACAACCGGCACCTGAGCTTCGGCAACGGGCCGCACTTCTGCCTCGGCGGCCCGCTCGCCCGGCTGGAGGCCGAACTCGCGATCGGCACGCTGGTCCGCAGGATGCCCGCGCTGCGCCTGGACACCGACACCCCGCAGTGGAAGCCCAACCCGCTGCAACGCCGCCTGACCGCCCTGCCGGTCGCCTACTGATGACACCCACGGTCCCCACGCACACAGAAGGAGTCCCCATCATGGCCCGGGAATTCAAGGTCAGCCGGGAGCAGGAGCTGCCCGCCACGGCGGAGCAGGTCTGGGCGGCGGTCGCCACCGGTCCCGGCAACCAGGGCTGGCTGTACCCGATGGACGTCGAGCCGGGCGTCGGCGGCAAGGTCTCCCGAGGGCCCGCGACCGTCACCGAGTGGGAGCCGCCGCACCGCTTCGTCTGCCGCTTCCAGAACGACGTGGGCTTCTCCAACACGCTGAGCTACACCGTCGACGGCCGGGCGGACGGCACGGCGGGCCTGCGGATGGGCATCCACTGGGTGCAGGAGGGCGAGGCCGACGCGGGCTGGGACACCCGGGCCGACGCCGCCGAGAAGCACGTCGACTTCTACCAGCACAGCCTGGAGCAGTACCTGCGGTACTTCGCGGGCCGCCCGGCCGTCTACGTCAGGGCCGCCCGGTCGGAGGCCCCCGCCGACGCCGGCGCGTTCGCGGCCCTGCGCGGGCGGCTCGGTCTGCCCGAGGACGCCGCGGCCGGCGACACCGTCCGGCTCGCCCCGGAGGGCGTCGACCCGCTGGACGCGGTGGTGGACTACCTGACGCCCGACTTCATCGGGCTGCGCACCGCCGACGGCCTGTACCGCTTCTACAACGGCAGCGCCTGGAACTGGCCGATCTGGCTCGGCCACCACCTGTTCGCGGCGGACGCCGACGAGGAGGCGGCCGGCAAGGCCTGGAACGCCTGGCTCGACGGGGCGACGACCTGACCGCGCCGGTAGCGACCACGAGAGGGACCAGCTGATGGAAGCCTTGCTGTACACGGCCGAACTCGTCCACGAGGACGGCGAGTACCGGCTCATCGTGAAGGACTGCACGCGCGACACCGTGCAGATGACCGAGGTCTCCCGCAAGGCGGTGGAGAAGCTCCCCGTCTACCTCTCGATGCTGAATCTCAGGCAGAGTTGAGGTGCGGGGCCCACGGAAGGCATTCCGTGGGCCCCGCCGGAGGACGGTTGTCAGGCGGCGCAGAGCACGTTCGCGCCGGGGAGGTCCTGGAGCGCGGAGTCGGTGAGGGCGCCGCTCGCGTACTCGTAGTAGAGGTAGGTGTACAGGTCGATCCGCACGCCGCAGGCCGAGTCGGACGCGACCTGGTAGGACAGCGTCACGGTGCTGCTGTCGCCGGGGGCGACCGGCGCCGTGTACCCGACGGTCGAGCTGCTCAGTGTGAAGCTCAGCCCGGGCACCTGCGTGGTGGCCCAAGTCGGCTGGACGGACTGGTAGATGAACTGCACGGGCGTGTCGTGGACATTGGTGAAGGTGAGCGTGAGTGACACCGAGTCACCCGGCAGCACGCTCGACGCACTGGCGGTGACGGACAGTGCGGGCGAGTCGGCGTGGGCCGGCGGCGCCAGCAGCAGCAGGCCGAGCACCAGGGACAGGATCGCGGACAGGCCGAAACGCTTCAGATGTGTGGTGTGCATGATTCCGGAGCCTAGGCGCCGCCCCGCCGCCCGGGAGCGTCCTCGGGCGCGGACCGGTCAGATGACGGACCGGCGGGTGGTCGCCATGTACGCATCATCGGTCGGAAAAGGCGCGGCCGCATGATTAGTACGGACCGGAACGGGTTCTGCGTCCTGGCGCGGGGCCCGGAACCCGGCGTGTGGTGCCCGGGGGACGGGAGGAGGAGAGTGGAAGGCAGCGCGGACGGCGGACGGAGGCAGCAGGGGGTGTGATCGGGAGGTTCGCGATGACCTTTGTACAGATCGTCGAGTGCCGTACGGAGCAGCCGGACGAGCTCAACCGGCTGATGGACAACTGGATCGAACAGACCCAGGGCAGGCGCACCGCCACCCACGCGATGGTCGGTGCGGACCGGGCGGACGCCCGGCACATCGTGGAGATCGTCGAGTTCCCCTCGTACGAGGCGGCGATGCGCAACTCCGGCCTGCCGGAGACCGACCGGATCTTCCGCGAGATGGTGGCGCTCTGCCAGGAGCCGCCGACCTTCACCAACCTCGATCTGGTGCGCGACGAGCAGCTCCACAAGCAGGCGGCCCGCCGGCTGCTGCTCGGTCCCCCGACGGGGGACATGTCCCCGATCGACGAACTGCTCGCGCCGGACTACGTCGACCACGACCCGTCGATGGACGCCGACACGGTGGGCCCGGAGGCCGTCAAGCGGATGATCGAGGGCTACCGCCAGGCATTCGACTTCACCTTCGACATCCAGAGCCAGATCGCCGAGGGCGACGAGGTGGTCACCCGCTGGACCTGGCGCGGCACCCACATCGGCGAGTACATGGGCATGCCGGCCAGCAACAAGACCATCGAGTCCGCCGGGATGACGATGTGGCGGTTCGAGGAGGGCAAGGCCAAGGAGGGCTGGTGGAGCTGGGACGCCGTCGCCATGATGCGCCAGCTGGGCATGATGCCCGGCTGACCGGACGCCCCCCACGGCCCGCCCGCACCGCCCCCGGACGGCGAAGCGCCCCGGACGCCGGTGCGGCGTCCGGGGCGGCCCGGTCGGATCAGCGGACGGGCAGCACCGCGGTGTGCTCCTTGCGGACGGCCTGCAGGGCGTGCGGGTCGAGGCCGAGCAGGGCAAGCACGGTCGGGGCGATCTGCTTGGTCTGGACGGGCGCGGAGCGCCGCACGCCGTCCGGCACGGCCGCGCCGGAGAGCACCAGCGGGACGGCCTGGTCGTCGGCCGCGGTGCCGCCGTGCTCGGCGATCTTCTTGGTGCCGCCGGTGTACACGACGCCGTACTGGGCGATGCCGTAGATGTCCGGGACGCGGGAGTTGCCGGGCCTGACGCCGAAGAAGCCGGCCGCCTCCTCGCCCGCGTAGACCTTGGTCAGGCCGCCGGCGGTGAAGGCCTTCGGCTTCTTGTCGATGTCCGTGCCGGTGCCGCTCTGCGCCAGCAGGTACGCCTTGGCGAAGTCGGTGGCGGCCTTGGAGCGGTCGTTCAGCCAGAGCAGCATCGCGTCGTCGTCCACCGAGTGCGCGACGAGGTCGCCGGCGCCCGGGTGGAGCTGCTTCCAGGCGGCGTTGAGGCCGGCCAGGATCGGGGCGTCGTCGATCCGGGTCAGGGCTGCCGGGTCGTCGGGCGACTGGCCGTGCTTGGCGGAGAGGATGATCGTGGTGCTCCTGTCCAGGTGCTGCTTGCGGAGTTCGGCGGTCAGCGCGCCGATCTGGTCGTCGACGAAGTCGAGGCTCCTGCTGAGCAGCGGGCCGGGGACGTCCTTGGCCGCGTAGCCGCCCTTCAGGCCGTTGGACTCCGGCAGCTTCTCCGCGGTGGAGACGGACTGCAGGTTGAGGCCGAAGATCGCCGGCGTGCCGACCCGGCGGGTGCGGCCGTGGTCGTAGCCGTCGATCTCGTTGAGGACGGCCTGCACCTTGTAGCCGTCGTACTGCTGGGTGGCCCTGTTGTCCTTCGTCCAGTCGGCGCCGGCCGCATAGCCGGTGGCGTCGCTGTTGATCTCCGGCGTGAAGAGGTCCTGGATGCCCTTGCCGGACGGGCCGTTCAGGATGTCGTAGGCGGCGTGCTTGTCCGACCAGGCGGTGCGCAGGCCGGCCTCGCGGGCGACCTCGAAGATGGTGTTCACCTGGAGGTAGGAGTGCGGGTAGAGCGGCTTGCAGGTCTTCGGGTCGACCGGCAGCTTGGCGGGGTCGAGCAGGTCGGCGGCGTGGCCGGTCAGCGAGAGGATGCTGCCCGGCAGGCCCGCGAGACCCTGGCCGGCGTCCAGCGCGGCCTTGTTCCGGTCGAGATCCTCGGTGAGGTCGACCTCGGTGCCGGGCACGGCGGCCCTGCAGTCGGTGGTGCCGGCCGGCAGCAGCGCCGTGTCGTAGGTGTCGTCGTAGTAGATGCCGGTGGTGCCGGGGCCGCCGCCGGTGACCTGGGCGACGATGCCGGGGAAGGAGTCCGACGGCGTGGTGGCCCTGGCGTCGGTGTACTCCACGCCGCCGCCGACCAGCCGGGCCAGCGCGGACTGCGGGTGCTGCGCGATGTACCAGGCCAGGTCCGTCTGGTGCAGGCCGTCGACCGAGATCAGCAGTACGTGCTCGGCGGTCGCGTGGCGCGATCCGAAGCCGTCGCCCTCGCCCTGGTGGGCGGTGGCCTGGCCGGCGGTGGCGCCGGCCAGCACGCCGGAGGCGCTGAGGACGGCGGCAAGACGGAGGTAACGGCGGGTCACGGGGACTCCTGGTGGGGTGGCCCGGCAAGCGGGCGGCTAGGTGCTCGCGTCATGATTAGTGGCTCGCCATGTCCCGGGGGGAGCGGTTTCATGAACGGTCGGCGAAGCCGGGGGCGGGCCGGCCGAACACCGGCCGACACCCCCGCGTTCCCGGCGCTTCGTCACATAGCCGGGCACAGAGCACAACTGCGGCACCGCTGCCGCGCGGCTCAGGCCGAGAGTCTGCGCATCAGCCGCACGCCCTGGGCGGCGGTCAGGTGCGGCAGATACGCCTTGCCGATCGCCCGGGTGATGCTGGGCAGCGCGGCCGGGTCGGGGTAGGCCATGTACATCGGCCGGTACTCGGGCTGGAACTTGGCCTTGAACGCGAGCAACGACCGGAAGCCGTAGACCGGTTCCAGCACCTTGCCCATCCAGTCCAGCATCCGCTGCAGGGACGTCGGCGGCTCGCCGCGGTCCGAGCGGGCCAGCGGCGCGCCGGACAGCGACAGGTACCGGGCGCCCTCCTCCTTGAAGCCGAGCGCGGCGGAGGCGATCAGGAACTCCATCACGCCCCGGAAGCCGTCCGAGCCGCGACGCATGAAGTCCAGCGTCCAGCCGACCGGGCGGCCGTCCTCGTACACCGGCATCCAGCTGGTCAGCCCGTGCACCCGGCGCTGCGCGTCGACGGCGACCAGCACCCGGACGGCCGGGTCCTCCAGCTCCTCCAGCCCGCCGAGGGTGAAGCCCATCTCGGGCAGGCCCTTGTCCGACACCCACTCCTCGGATATCGACCGTATCTGGTCCCTGATCGCGGCCGGAGCGTCCCGGTAGGTCCACCACTCGGCGGTGATGCCCTGCTTGCCGGCCTTGTTCAGCGAGGTCCGGACGTCCTGCCACTTCTTGCCGGTGAAGGCCAGTCCGGGCAGTGCCACCACGGTGTCCTCGGCGACCTGGAGCGAGCGCCAGCCCAGCTCCCCGGCGGCCTCCCTGATGTCCGGGGTGACGCTGTAGAAGCACGGCGTCCAGCCGCGCGCGTCGCAGTACCGGGCGAAGCCGGCCACCGCCCGGCGCCGCGCCTGCGGCTCGCCGAACGGGTCGCCGGTGGTGAGCGCGACGGTCGACAGCACCCGGTACGGCACCGCCGCCCGGCCCTCCTCGTCGAACCAGTAGTGGTTGCCGTCCCAGGTGCTGATGAAGGAGAGCGTGCTGCCGCCGTACCGGGTGAGCAGCGCCCGCGCCCGCTCCGCGTCCTCGGCGTCCGCGTGCACCGCGGAGCGCCGCAGCGCCACCAGCAGTGCGCACAGCGAGACCAGCCAGAACACCAGACCGCAGTAGGTGACCAGCGCCCGGGCCACGCCGCCGACGGCGATCGGGTAGTCCGCCAGCAGCTCCCCGTAGGCCGGCGGGAGGTACGCCGAGGCCAGCCCGGCCACCAGCCGGCCGGGCGTGGTGAGCGGCTCGTACTGGTCGCGCACCAGCGTGCCGACGCCGACGTACGCGGTCGCGGTGAGCAGCAGGGCGGCGCCGACGACGGCGCCGAGCCGGCGCCCCACCCGCCGGGCGGTCCGCAGCCGGAAGCGGTGCCTGGTGCGCAGCAGCAGCGCCGTGGTGAGCACCGGCAGCAGCAGCGCCTCGACGAAGAACTCGACCACGTACCGGGTGTCGGCCGGGTCCTCCAGCGCGGAGATGTCGTCGGCGAGCAGCCAGACGAGCAGGCAGGTCCAGATCAGCTCGGTGACGACGGTGATCCGCCAGGCGATCCGCAGGCCGCGCCGCAGCCCTTCGGCGAGCACCAGCAGCAGGGCCGGGACGGCCGCCGCCATCAGCCGGCCGGGCGAGTCGAAGAAGCTCTGGACGGCGTGCGCCCGGGCGCACTCGTGGGCGGAGTACAGGCAGAGGTCGGCGACCTCGTCCGGCGAGTAGGCGCGGGAGAAGTACAGCTCGGAGAGGCTGTTGAAGGGGCCGATGGCGTCGTCGTAGAGCGCGGCGACGAGCGGTCCGACCGCTGCCGCGACCAGGCAGAGCGCGACCAGCACCCGGGCCTCGTTGTGCGAGGCGCGGTAGCGGCGGCGCGGCTGGTGGCGGTGCAGCAGCGCGCCGCCGGCCAGGCCGACCAGTGCGGCGGCGAAGCACTGCACGCCCTGCAGGTGGCCGATGTACAGCGTGGACACCAGGGGGACGAGCACCACCAGCAGGCGCAGGCGGCGGCGCCACAGGGCGGTCAGCCGGTGGCTGAGCACCGCGGCGAGGGCGAACAGGCCGGCGGCCGGGCCGACCGCGACCTCGTCCGTGACGCTGTGGGTCCAGCCCTCGCCGGCGGCGATGCCCAGGCGGACCAGTGCGGTGCCGAGCAGGGTGGCGAGCACCTGCCCGGCGAGCAGGACGAGGATGCTCCGGCGTCGGCCGAGCCGGCGTTCGGCGACCGGCCCGACCAGGAGCAGCAGCACGCTGGTGAAGACGTAGGCCCCGATGCCGGAGCACCAGAACAGCGAGGTCGCCGGCCCCCACCAGTGGCCGGCGTCGAGAGTGGGCAGGCCGACGCCGATCCGGTCGAGCAGCCGCTGCGGCGGCCCGGCGCGCAGGCTGCCGCTGGCCGCGCCGACCGCCCACAGGGCGGCCAGCAGCGTCAGGGTCAGCGGCGCGGCACGCAGCCGGCGGGCGTGCTGCCGCCGGCGGGAGCAGGCCGGCCCGGGCAGCGGCGCGCAGGCCGGGGCGTCGGCGCCGCTCTCGGCGCCGGCGACCGGGGGTGCGGTCATCCGTGCAGCCCGGTGCGTCGGGCGAGCCAGGGCAGGTTGTCGTTGATGCCGGCCCGGAAGACGTTCCAGTCGTGCGAGCCGGGCTTGAGCTGGAAGTCCACGGCCAGCCCGGCCTGCTTCGCGGCCGCGAACATCTTCTCCTGCTGCGGGCGGTAGTCCGGGTCACTGGCGCCGACGACGAAGATCCCGGCGGTGTCGGGGAAGTTCCTGCCGGCCAGGAGGTGCCGCGGGTCGTGGGCGTTGAAGGCCGCCTCGTCACCGCCGAAGGCATCGCCGACACTCTTGCCGTGGCTGCCGAGCGTCGGTTCCTCCTGGCCCGAGATGTCGATGAAGGAGCCGTAGACGTCGGGGGCGTTGAGGGCGAGCTGGAGCGAGCAGGTGCCGCCGAAGGACAGGCCCGCCACGGCCCAGGACTGCCGGCCGGCGGCGGTCTGGAGGGTGGCGTGGATCCAGGCCGGGACGTCCTCGGCGAGGTAGGTCTGCGCCTTGGCGAGCCGGGAGTCCATGCAGAGCTGGTTGACCCAGGGGGAGCCGGTCGGGTCGGCGACGACCACGATCGGGGCCAGGCCGTGGTTCGCGGCCGCGAAGCCGTCCATCATGTCCTGGAGGCTGCCGGTGTTCACCCAGTCCTCGGGCGCGCCGGGCTGGCCGGGCAGCAGGACGAGCACCGGCAGCAGCGGCCGGGGGCTCGCCTGGTAGGCGGGCGGCAGGTAGACGAAGCCGTTGCGGGTCTTGAAGCCGGACCGGGTGCCGGGTATCGAGACGGTGGAGAGGGTGCCCTTCGCCGGCAGGTCGGCCGGCGGTTGCCAGACGTCGGCGAGTGGTTTGTCCGGCGGTGCGGTCAGCGTCGTGGCGGCGTTCGCGGTGCTCAGCGGAGCGGTGTGGCTGAGCCACGGGGCGAGCAGCATGCGCGGTGTCGGGTACTGGTCGAACTGCCGGTTGATCTGCGAGGACGTCATCAGCACCACCACGCTCGCGGCGAGCGCGGCGACGGCCCGGCCGCGCCACGGCCGCCGGGGCATCCGGAAGCCGGCGAGGCAGAGGCCGAACAGGGCCACCCCGATCCACGCCGTCACCCGGTGCGGCAGGCCTTCGGGAAAGGGCTGCCACCAGTCGTCGACGGCCACCTGCACCAGCGCGGTGAGGGCGGCGCCGAGCAGCACGGCGCAGGGCAGCTCCCGGCTGTTCCAGCGCCGTCCTCGGGAGAGCGCCAGCAGGACCAGTGCCGACCCGCCTGCTGCCAGCACGGCGTACGGGACGGGCCCGTGCGTGAGCGGCCAGTCCAGCGGGTTCCAGGTGGCGGCGAGCGCCCGGTTCATCGTGCTCCTTGATTTTCGGTGCGGTGCGCACCGGGCCTCGGGTACGCCACGGCAGTGCCGTCGCGGCCGGGGAGTTCCCCTGTCGTGACCCCGGCGTACGGGCCCGGTGGTGCTGCGGCCCGTACGCCGCGTCGTGGCACAGCTGTGCCGGGTGTTCCGGTGCCATCCCCCCTGCGAGGCGGCCGGCCGGGGTGGAGGACCACCCGCTGAGTTGTCGACGTGTCCGGCCATGCTCACGGTTCCCCGCCGACCCGGTGTTGTGTCCCGCTGTTCTACCAGTCCGCCCGGGCCCGGTCGTCGGCCGGGGTGGCGGCCGGGACGGACACCGGCCCGCCACCGGCCCGGGTACAGGGGCGGTGGCGGGCCGGGTGTGCCGGGCTCAGGCGTCCGGTGCGGGGAAGTACGCGCCGATCCAGCGGTCGAGTTCGCCGAAGACCTGGGCGCGGGCGGCCTCGCCGGACAGCATGAGGTCGTGCATGCCGCCCTCGATCCGGACGGTGGTGACGTGGCGCCCCAGCCGGGGGGCGAGCGCGACGATGTCGTCCACGCGCAGCACGGCGTCCGTGCTCAGCAGCGCCGGATCCCACTTGCCGGTGACGGTGGAGGTGGTGGACGCCATCAGCAGTACCGGGCAGTCGACCCGCAGGCCGTGCCGCACCTGGCGCTGGCCGCGGTGGACGGCGGCGAGCCAGCCGGCGTAGAGCGGGAAGCCGGCGGCGGGCTTGAGGGCGAGGTCGAAGTCCCAGTGGCCGCGGTGGTCGCGGTGCAGGCTGTGCACGTAGTGCGGGTTGAGCGGCGCCGGCAGCTTACGGGTCGGCGACAGCCGGCCGAGCGCCCCGACGGCCGGGCCGCCCAGGGTGCGTACGGCCGGGGCCGTCGGCATGGAGAGGAACGGGCTGTTCAGGAACAGCCCGTCCAGCAGGCCCAGGCCGGCCCGGCGGGAGGCCCAGAGGGCGGCTATCAGGCCGCCGGTGGAGTGGCCGTCGACCAGCAGCCGGGTGTGGCCGTCCTCCTCGCGGATGATCCGGACCGCCTCGTCCAGCTCCTCGTCGTACGCGGCCAGGTCGCGGATGAAGTTCGGCGACTGGTGGGGCCGCAGCGAGCGGCCGTACTTGCGCAGGTCCAGGGCGTAGAAGGAGAAGCCCGCCGCGACGAAGTGGTCCGCGAGATGGGTCTGGAAGAAGTAGTCGGTGTAGCCGTGCAGGTAGAGCACCGCCCGCTGGGAGCCGGGGACGAGCCGCCGGACGAGGGTCGCGCTGACGGGGCCCTCCTCGTCGGCGGCCAGCGGCAGCTCGGCCGCCTCGTACGGGGCGCTCAGGATGTCTTCCTCGAACTCCATGACTGTTACGCCGCCCGATCCTTGTTCCGGCTCCACTCAGGAGCACCAAGGATACCGGCCGGTAGCCTTCCGGGTGCGGCGGGCAGGAGCGGGAGGGCGGGCCCTATGCTGCCGACATGCCGAGAAACCCCGGAAGCCCAGGTCAGTACCCGTCGGTGCCGTCTTGAGCGACCTCAGCGACCCCAGCGATCCGAGCGATCCGACCGGCCCCCGCGACGCCGGCCGGCCGGCCGCTCCCGAGCCGCTGCCCGTCCAGCGGCAGGTCGGCCTCGGCACCGCCAAGCTGATGCCGGACCTCGACCAGGACGGCGGCTGGCTGCTCACCCTCGACGGCACCCCGCAGTCGTACGTCGACCTCGCCGACCCGACCCACCTGGAGTTCGAGTACACCCGGCGGATCGGGCACCTGGTGGACGCGCTCGCCCCCGCCGGACAGCCGCTGGACGCGCTGCACCTTGGCGGCGGCGCCCTCACCGTGCCCCGCTACCTCGCCGCCACCCGGCCGGGATCCCGCCAGCGGGTCGCNGAGATCGACGGGCCGCTGCTGGCCCTGGTCGAGGAGCTGCTGCCCTGGCACGGGCCCGGCGTCGACATCNCCACGACCGTGGCGGACGCCCGCGAGGCACTCGCGGCCGCACCGGCCGGCTCCGCCGACCTCGTCGTCGCGGACGTCTTCCACGGCTCGCGCACCCCCGCGCACCTGACCTCCGTCGAGTTCCTCCGGCACGCGGCCGCCGTGCTGCGCCCCGGCGGCTGCTACGCCGCGAACCTGGCCGACGGCCCGCCGCTGGCCTTCGCCCGCGCCCAGGCGGCGACCCTGCGCGCGGTGTTCCCGTACAGCTGCCTGGTCGCCGAACCCTCCGTCCTGCGCGGCCGTCGCTACGGCAACGTCCTGCTGATCGGCTCCGACCGGCCGCTGCCCGTCCGGGAACTCGCCCG
>FJVZ01001340.1_pt1 | contig 13193 bp, 12 predicted proteins | sample 1011841 | NCBI WGS metagenome assembly FJVZ01 (sample SAMEA3912450, study PRJEB9761) | metagenome | biome: forest; material: soil | place: USA | collected 2011-06-22 | depth 0.1 m
CGCGGGCGCGCAGGCGGGCGACGGCCTTCTCGATGCCGAGCTTGTCGACGGTCTTGATGCCCTTGGTGCTGAGCGTCAGCCGGACGAACCGACCCTCGCTCGGCAGCCAGTAGCGCTTGGACTGGACGTTGGGGTCGAACCGGCGACGGGTACGGCGGTGCGAGTGGGAGATGGAATTGCCGAACCCGGGTTTGCGGCCGGTGAGTTGGCAGTGGGCAGACATGGCGACTCCGTGACGGATATGGACAGGCGGGCCCGGCGGACGGGAATACCGTGGCGGCCGGTGGCGCTGGCAGCACACTACCCTAGATGAAAACGACTACCATTACGCTATGGTTCTGCGGAGTTCGACAGAACGCATCCGACCCACCGGGAGAAGCCCCATGGCCCGCAACGAACTGCGCCCGATCATCAAGCTGCGGTCGACCGTCGGCACCGGCTACACGTACGTGACCCGCAAGAACCGCCGCAACGACCCCGACCGGCTCGTCCTGCGCAAGTACGACCCTGTCGTCAGGCAGCACGTCGACTTCCGCGAAGAGCGTTGACCCACCACCCTCTGGAGGCACACCCCATGAAGCCCGGCATCCACCCGGAGTACCGCCAGGTCGTCTTCCGCGACAAGTCCGGCGGCCTCGCCTTCCTTACCCGCTCCACCGCCACCAGCACCCGCACCGTCGAGTGGGAGGACGGCAGGACNTACCCCGTCATCGACGTCGAGATCTCCTCCGCCAGCCACCCCTTCTACACCGGCACCGCCCGCGTCCTCGACACCGCCGGACGCGTCGAGCGCTTCCAACGCCGCTACGGGCTCACCGGAACGAAGCCCGGCGCGGTGCGCTGACACCACATCAACTCGGCTGGCGCATCCAAGAGGAGTGAGATGACCCCGCAGGGCAAGCCACGCCTGCTGCCCGTCACCGTGCTCGGCGGCCTCGCGGCCGGCGTACGGGACTGCGTGGCCGACCTGGCGCGGATCGAGGTTCCGGACCTCGCAGTGCTCGCCGTGCGGGTCAACTCCGTTAACGGGACGGCCTCCTGGCGACTGTACGAGCGCTCCGGTCCGGTGGACGGCGGCTCGGTGGCACCCTCCCGCCCGCGCTCGTCACGGCTGCTGCCCTCCGCCCTTCTCCCCGTCCTGCTGCGAGTGGCATGCGCCGGCCGCCACCGGCACCTGCTGATCACGCTCCCGCCGGGGATGGAGGCCGACCTCGTCGCCCTGGGCATGCTGCACGGCCACGCACGCGGGCAGGCCCTCGCCGACCATGTGCGGATCGACACCGTCGCCGCCGCCGTCGACCTGTCCCGACTCGAGGACGATCTTGGCAGCGGCGACCGGCTGGCGCAGTACGGACTGGCGATGGGCCCCGACGACGGGCGAACCGTGGCCGAGACGGCGGCTCGCCATCTCGAGGGCGCCGACGTGGTGGTGACGGCGAGCATGAGCGACCCCGAGCCCGCCGACTCCGCACGTGCCGTCGCGCTGGTACGGCACCTCACCGCACGCGCCTCGATGACCCACCTCTGCCANGACTCGCTGACCGGTGAGCTCCGAATGCCCGACCTCTCGGCACTGGTCGGCGGGAACTCTTCCAGGCCGACCGGGTCTGGGACCAGCACGGGACACTGCCTCTCCCCACCCAGCCGCGCAGCCCCGAGTACCGGGTCGGCTCCACCCGCTGGTCCTCCCGCCGGCCGATGCACGCACAGCGTCTGCACGACGCGCTGGAACAGATCTGTGCAGGCGTCATCCGCAGCCGCGGCCACCTGTGGCTCGCTAACCGGCCGGACTCCATCCACCGGTGGGAATCCGCCGGAGAGCACCTGGCCATCCAGACCTCAGGTACCTGGCTCCCTGAGCAGGACGACAAGGCCTGGCAAGCGGCCTCCGCGGAGCGCCGCACGTTCGCCTCGCTGCTCTGGGACCCCTACTACGGCGAGCGGCGCTGCGAACTGACCTTCACGGGCATCGACCTCGACGTGCCCGCGCTGCACGAACAACTGAACAGCTGCCTGCTCACCGACACCGAACTCTCCCTGGGTCCAGAGCACTGGCACCTGACCGACGACCCCTTCGCCGACACCCTGGGCGCCGAACCGCCCGTGCCCTGACACAGGTCGCTACAGCAGCCTGGCGGCGAAGAGTTGATGGCCGAGGGCGGCCAGCGGATGCCCGTCATCGGGCAGCGTCAGAACGAGACCCATTCCGGCACCGCCNGGTGCGGTCCGTGCATCCCCTGCGGAATGAGGCAGGAAGGCGCCCGAGATCAGGAATTCGTAGTGCTCGCCGGCGTGCCCCGCAGGGCGCGCCGGCGGTCGTGACTACGGGTGCTGGGTCAGCAGGTGCGCCCGGTACCCCTCGCCGAAGGTGGCCGTCGGAGTGCCGCTCCAGTCGGTGATCAGCACGTTGCCGTTGCTGTTGCAGACGCCCCACGGGTTCCACGTCCAGGCCGTGTAGCCGACGCCGTGCGCATCGGCCCAGGCCATCACCTGGTCGGTGTAGTCGTGGGCGCAGGTGTTCTGGCCGATCTCGGCGGCCTGGACCGGGACCTTCGCCGCGACTGCTCCGATCGTACTGTCCCAACAGGCGGTGGTCACACAGCCGTTGAAGTTGTACGAGTGCCAGGCGGCCATCAGGTTGCCGGTGGAGTCGGTCGGCGCGTAGGCGAGCCACTGGCTCAGGTCGTTGGTCCAGGTCAGGCCACCGGTCATGACCACATTGGTGGCGCCGGTGGCACGCACGGCGTTGACCAGCGTCTGCATGCCCGCAACCGGATAGCCGATGCCGGTGCAGGTGCCGCCGTCGCGCAGGCAGGTCCAGGCCGCGGTGGCGTCCGTCCAGTTGTTGGCGGCGTCCGGGTAGGGCTCGTTGAACAGGTCGAACAGGACCGCGTTGTTGCCCTTGTATGCGGTGGCCACCTGGGTCCAGAACGTCGGGCTGTACTGCAGGTCGGGCATGGGCTTCTGACAGGTCGCCACGGTGTCCGAGCAGCCCGCGCCGGCCCCGGTGTACTGACCGTGGGTCCAGTGCAGTTCCAGGATCACGTTGATGCCGTTCGCCACCAGCAGGCCCGTGTAGTCCTTGACCGCCTTCTGGTACGCGGCGCCGGTGGTCCCGCCCGCCGGAACCTCATTCGTGCCCAGCCAGCACTCCTCGTTCAGCGGGATGCGCACTGCGTGGACGTTCCAGGTCCGCATCGCGTCGACCGTGGCCTGGTCCGCGGGGCCGTCCCACATCCCCTTCCCCTGCACGCACGCGAACTCTCCGCTGGAGCGGTTGACGCCCAGCAGCCGGTACGTCGCCCCGGTGGAGGTGACCAGGTGGTTGCCGGACACGTGCAGCGACGGCGCAGCCTGTGTGGGGGGCGTCGTCGGGGGTGTCGTCGGGGGTGGGGTGGTGGGCGACGGCGTGCTGGGCGGGGGCGTCGGCTCGGATCCGCCGCAGACGACGCCGTTGACCGTGAAGGCCGTCGGAGCCGTGTTGGCGCCGCTGTAGGTGAAGGTGGCGGCCGGGGTGACGGTTCCGCCGGACGGNACGTCGGCGTTCCAGGACAGGCTCGTGACCGTCACGTTGTTGCCGGACTGGCTCCAGGTGCCGTTCCACCCGGAGGACAGGGCCTGGTTACCGGCGTAGGAGTAGCCGAGCGTCCAACTGGTCCACGCCGCGCCGAGGTTGGTGATGGTGACGCCGGCCTGGAATCCGCTGCCCCAGTCGTTCTGCACCGAATACGTCGCCCGGCACTGGGTGCCGGCTGCCTGCGCGGCCTCCGGCAGGGCCACCAGGGAAGCCGCCGCCACTGCCATCACTCCCGCCGCGACCGCGCTGGACGCAGCGCGGGCGCGGCGTGACCGGAAGTCGGGGAACGCGAGACGCATGAGTACCTCCTGATGACGTGTCGACTCCGCCACCGTTCTGGCTTATACGCTTAAGTTCACGACGCAGAGGGGCGATTGGAACCGATTCTGGGGACCGCAGGCCCAAGCCTGCAAGACCAACGACGGGACTTAAACATTTAAGTCCCTGGCGCAGATCAGCGTGGCGCGGAGGCAGTGCTCCCCCGGATGGTCAGGCGGGGGGTGTTCTCCTGGTGCGAGCGCGGGGGTCGGCCGTCGATCAGGTCCATCAGCACCTGCCCGGTGTGGAGGCCGTACGCCGCGATGTCCCAGGACAGGGCCGTCAGGCCCGGCCGCACCAGGACGCAGAGTTGCGAGTCGTCGCCGGCCAGGATGGACAGTTCGCCGGGGACCGCGATGCCCATCTCCTGCGCGACGTTGAGTGCGGCGACGGCCATCACGTCGTTGTCGTACAGGATCGCGGTCGGCCGGTCACGCCGGGACAGCAGGGCCCGGGTCGCCTGCGCGCCTTCCTCCGCGGTGTAGTCGGTCTCGATGACCTGCGGTTCGCCGAGGCCGTGCCGGAGCATGGCCTCGCGGAACGCCGCTATCCGCACCTGGGTGTGGTCGAGGGCGGGCAGGCCCGCGACGCGGGCGATGCGGCGGTGGCCGAGCGCCACCAGGTAGTCGACCGAGGAGTCCACCGCCGCGGTGTCGTCGGCCCAGACGGCGCCCAGTCGGGCGTCCGTCCGGGGCCGGCCGGCCAGCACGGCCGGGATGCGCAGTTCCTCGATGACCGGGATCCGCGCATCCTCCGTGTACAGGTCGGTGACCACGATGCCGTCGATGCGCCGCTCGGCCCACCACAGCCGCATCGCCTCGATGGCGGCGCGGTGGTCGTCGACAACCTGGAGCAGGAGCGCGACCCGCTGCCCCGCCAGCTCGCGTTCCAGCCCGGCGATGAACCGCATGAAGAACGGCTCGACGCCGAGCGTGTCCGCGGGGCGGGCGATGATCAGGCCGACGCTGTGCGACCGCGAGCCGGACAGCGACTTGGCCGCCAGGCTCGGCCGCCAGCCGATCTCGTCGGCGATGTCCATGATGCGCTTGCGTGTCTCCTCGGACACCCCCGGCCGCCCGTTGAGCGCGTACGACACGGCGCCGATCGAGACCCCGGCCCGCTCCGCGATCTCCGCGATCGTCACCCGCTTCACCAATTCGCCCCTCCGGGGTCAAGGACTCCGGCCGGCCCCGGAGGGGTGACCAACTGGTTCGCGCTACGCAGCACCAGCGGGTCGAGGAACGCCGTCGGCTCGACCGCCGCCCCGGTACGGATGTCGAAGGTCGCGCTCTCGCCGGGCAGGAGCGTCACGAGCGCGGTGTCGACGTGCGCGTCGCCGGCCACCCGGTCGGCGAGCACGGTCAAGTCGCGGACGTACGTGTCAGCAGTCACCATCACACGGTACCCGGTCGCGATCGCCTCGATCCGGGGGGACAGCCGCGGCTCGGGAAGCTTCGCGTCGACGTCCTCGCAGAACTGCCAGAGCGCCCGGTCGGCGCCGGTACCGGCCACGATGAGCTCGCGCGCCGGATCGTTCGGTGCCACCAGCGACCGCGGCAGGGTCCAGGTCGCCACGCCCCGGGCGGCCAGGTCCGCCCGCACCGTCGCGGTCGCCAGCACGGTGCCGTCAAAGTCGACCCGGCTGACCGGAATCTCCTCGTGCCAGGGCAGCCCGTTGTCGTTGACGGCGACCAGGGACAGCCCGTCCTCCCGCGGCTGTATCGTCAGCAGCCGGTCCCGGAAGCTCCGGCGCAGCGCGTACCACAGCGGCTTACACCGTCCGTCGCCGTCCACTGCGGACCACGAGACGACCGGCCACACGTCGTTCAGCTGCCACACCACGGCACCCATGCACAGCGGCGCGAGCGAGCGGAAGTGTTCGATGCCGAACGCCACCGCGCGCGCCTGGTTGAGCGAGGTCGCCCAGTGCCAGTCGGCGACGGTCTCCGGCGGCGGCAGGTGGCCGACCAGGCCGCGGGCCAGTTTGCCGCTGCCGTCCTCGGCTTTCTGGTGCGCCAGGATGCCGGGCGAATCGGGCCGCATCGGGTCGTCGTGGACCGCGCGGGTCAGCGTGGCCCAGGCGGGCGGGCCCTGGAATCCGAACTCGGCCACGAAGCGCGGTACATGGCTGCGGTAGCGCGTGTAGTCCAGTTGGTTCCACACGTCCCAGATGTGCATCGTGCCGTGGTCCGGCAGGTTGGGATGGCGGGCCGGATCGAAGGAGTACGGGGAGGCGGGGGTGTAGGGGCGGGTCGGATCCAGTTCCGCCACGATCGCGGGGAGGAGCTCGGTGTAGTACCGCCAGCCCCAGCTGCGGCCGGCCAACTCGCCCTGCCAGTCCCAGTCATGGTAACCCCAGACGTTCTCGTTGCCGCCGTTCCACAGCACCAGGCTGGGGTGGGGGCTGAGCCGTGTGACGGCCTCCCTGGCCTCCGCTTCGACCTCGCTGCGCAGCGGTTCCTCCTCGGCGTAGGAGGCGCAGGCGAAGAGGAAGTCCTGCCACACCAGCAGGCCCAGATCGTCGCAGAGGTCGTAGAAGTCCTCGCTCTCGTAGATGCCGCCGCCCCAGACCCGGACCAGGTTCAGGTTGGCGTCACGGGCCTGGTTCAGGCGCTCGGCGTACAGTTCGCGGCCGACCCGGGAGGGGAAGCAGTCGCCGGGCACCCAGTTGGCCCCGCGGGCGAACACCCGCTCACCGTTGACGAGGAGCGTGAACGGGGTGCCGTCCTGGTCCGGCTCGGTGTCCAACGCGATCGTGCGGAACCCGATCCGGCCGCGCCACCCGTCCAACGGGACGTCCCCGTCGAGCAGTTGGACACCGACCTGGTAACGGGGCTGCTCGCCGTACCCGTGCGGCCACCACAGCCGGGCGTGCGGTACGCGCACCTCCAGCACGGTCGAGCTCCGCCCGGCGGGCACGTCGGCCCGGGCCCGGAGGTCGCCGACCGCCACGTCCAGCCGCAGCGGCCGGGCCGGTCCTCGGCGTGCCTGCCGCAGCTCCACGTGCAGGCGCACCACGCCGGTGTCGCCGTCCAGCTCCACCAGCGGCCGGACGCTGTCGATGCCCGCTCCGGACCAGGTCTCCAGGAGGATCGGCCGCCAGATGCCGACGGTGGTCGTCGCCGGGCCCCAGTCCCAGCCGTAGTCGCAGGCCATCTTGCGTACGCTGTTGTACGGATGCGGGTTCACGTGCGGGCGCGGCCCGAGCTCGCGAGCGGCCTGCTCGGCCGCGGTGAGCGCCCCGGTGAACGTCACGGCGAGCGTGTTCTCCCCGGGCCGCAGCAGGTGCGCGGCGGGAAACCGGTAGCTGCGGTGCATGTTGCTGGCGCGGCCGAGGACGGTCCCGTTCAACTCGACCGTGGCGACGGTGTCCAGGCCGAGCGCGACCAGGTCCACCTCGGCGTCCGGGTCGTCGGCACCGTCCACGCCCGGGCCGTCCCGGCCGATCGTGGTCTCGTAGCGCCAGTCCACCCGGCCGATCCAGGCCAACTCCCGCTCGTTCTCGTCGAGATGGGGATCGGGGATTAGCCCGGCGGCGAGCAGATCGAGGTGCACACACCCCGGAACGGTCGCCGGCACCCGCACCCCGACCAGCTGCGCCGGCACCTCGCCGCCCACGGCGCGGACGGTCCAGCCCTCATGGATGTCGGTCGCCGTCATTTCGTCGCCCCCCGGGTGAAGCCGTTGTAGATGAAGCGCTGCAGGAACAAGAACACCACCAGGGTCGGAATGATGACGAGGACCGCGCCGGCGCAGATGATCTCCCAGTGCGCGCCGTACGGGCCTTTGAAATAGAACAGCGACGTGGAGACGACGCCGAGGTCGGGCGAGGGCATGTACAGGAACGGGATGTAGAAGTCGTTGTAGATGACCACGCCCTTGACGATGACGACGGTCGCGATCGCCGGCCGGAGCAGCGGGAGGATCACCGTCCGGTAGATGCGCAGCGGCGAGGCTCCGTCGATCCGGGCCGCCTCGTCGAGCGAGACGGGGATGGCCCGCATGAACTGCCGGAAGATGATGATCGACACGATGTCGGTGCCGGTGTACAGCGCGATCGCGGACCACCTGTTGTTGAACAGGCCGAAGGAGTTGATGATCTGGAAGGTCGCCACCTGGGTGGTGACGCCGGGGACCAGCGCCGCGAGCAGGAACAGCGAGATCGTCAGGCGGCGGAAGGGGAACCTGAACCGGTCGATCGCGTACGCGGTCATCGAGCCGATGAGGACCGTGCCGGTGACCGAGAAGACCAGGATGAAGGCGGTGTTGCCGAACGCGCGGAGCATGTGCCCCTGGGTGAAGGCGATCTGGAAGTTCTGCAGGTTCAACCAGTCGTGCGGCAGACTCAGCGGGCCGTTGTTCGCGGACTCCGGCTCGGTCTTCAACGCCGCCATCAGGACGACCGCCAGGGGAAGCAGCGTCGCCGCCGACGCGACCACGAGCGAGAGGTACTTGCCGGCCACCGCCGAGCGGGCGCCGATTCCCCGTCCAGCGCGGGCCCGCCGCCGGGCCGGGGTCGGGGCCTGCGCCCGCGGCGGGGTCTGTGCTGTCTGTGGCGCCTGTGCCGTCGTCATACCAGGTCAACCCCTTCGTCGGGCACGATGAGCCGCTGGATCCAGGTCGCCAGCAGGACGATGGCGAGCAGCACCACAGCGGCGGCCGAGGCCAGGCCGACCTTGTTGAACTGGAAGGCCAGCTTGACGGTCTGGATGACGAACGTGGTGCTGCCGCCCGCGCCGCCGGTCATGATGTAGGGGATCTCGAACGCGGACAGCGAACCGGACACGACGAGGATCGCGCTCAGGCTGACGACGGGTCGGATGCCGGGCAGGATGATGTGCCGGACCTGGTGCCAGCGGTTGGCGCCGTCGAGTTCCGCCGCTTCGTAGATCTCCCCCGGGATGGACTGGATCGCGCCGAGGAACAGGACGAAGTTCAGGCCCAGGTAGCGCCACAGGGAGACCGAGGCGAGCGACCAGTTGACGAGGTCGGGATCGCCGAGCCACAGGTGGTCGCCCCGCGCGCCGAACAGGCCGAGGACCGAGTCGAGCGTGCCGCCGGGCTGAAAGAAGTACAGGAAGACGAAGCCGATGGCGACGCCGTTGATGAGGTACGGAAAGAACAGGACGCCCTTGAAGAAGTTCCGGAACCGGACGTTGAAGCTCAGCACCGTCGCGAAGTACAGGGCCAGCACCATCTGCACGACGCCGGATGCCAGGTAGAACAGGCTGACGTAGAAGACCTGGAACAGATCCGGCCGGGTGAACAGTTCGGTGTAGTTGGCCTGGCCGACGAACTCCTTGCCCGGGCTGAACCCGTCCCAGGTGGTCAGGCTGTAGAACGCCATGTTGAGCACCGGCGTGTAGGTGAAGGTCACCAGGAGGACCAGCGGCACGGCGAGGAAGAACCAGGGCGTCGACCGGGTGAGCAGGCTGCGTCCGGGCTGCCGGCCGCCGGGGCTTGCGGTGTCGGTGGTGCTGCGTTGTCGGGTGAACATCTCGCCTCACTCGTCGTGTCAGCCGGTCGGCCCGTCAGGAGCCGACCGTCTTGATCGCATTGGCCCACTTCTTGTTCAGCTCCGCGAAGTAGCCGTCCAGGCTGCCGCTGCCGGCGCCCCGGGCCAGATCGATGATGTGCTGGCGGTAGTCCGGCTTGTTCAGCCCGATCTCGGACTGGTTGTCGATCTTCGAGACCTCGGCGTTCTTCGTCTGGCCGAGCTGGATGAACTGGACTCCCGCGTCCTGGTAGGCCTTGAGCTCGTCCGGCATCGCCCCGGCCTTCGAGGTCGGCAGCAGAGCCTGCTCCTGGGCGTAGCCACTCTTGTCGACGAACCAGTCGACCCAGGCGCGCGCCGCCTCCTTGTGCTGGGAGTGGATGCTGACGGCCTCCCGGTAGTCCGGGGAGATCACTGAGCAGAACTGCCCGTTCGCCTGGGCCGGGAAGGGCATGAAGCCGATGCTCGCCGGGTCCGCGCCTCCTGTCCTCGCCGCCGCCTTCATCTGCGAGATCGCCCAGGAGGCGAGCGGCAGCGTGCCGATCTTCCCGGTGCCGAGCTGGCTCTTGGCGGCGTCCCAGGTCGTGGTGGTCGGGTCCTTCTCCGTCAGCTGGTCGTGCACCACGTCGTACAGCAGCGTGTCGATCCCGTTGAGCTCCTTGCCGGCGGCCCACGGTGCGCTGTCGGCGGCCAGGTTGTCCGCGGCCGTCGGGTCGCAGCCGGCCTCGCCGAGGTAGCTCTGCCAGGCCGTGATCGGCCAGCCCTCGTGGTAGATCGTGTAGAGCGGCGTGGCCTGGGTCTTCGCCTTGATCGCCTGAAGGTCCGCGCGGAACTCGCCCGGCGTGGTGGGCCAGCTGCTGATCCCGGCCTGCTGCCAGACGGCCTTGTTGTAGACCATGCCGGTCGCGTTGCCGTTGATGGCGATGCCGTAGACCTGCCCGCTGTAGGCGCCGCCGTCGATGAAGCGGTACCTCTGGTCGAGGTCGGCCGAGGTGCCGAGCGGGGCGAAGAACCTCGGGTAGTCGGCGACGGGGACGGCGGCCGGGATCATCAGGACGTCGCCGTAGCTGGTGCTGTTCAGCCTGATCTTGACGTCGCCTTCGTAGTTGACGACCGGTTCGAACTTGACGTGCACGTTCGGGTAGATCTTGTTGAACTCGGCCGCGTATCTGACCAGGGTGCCGTCGGCGGCGAGGTCGGTCTTGTGGGTGAGCACGGTGATATCCCCGCTCACCTTGGTCGGGTCTGCCGGGGCCACGGCCGCGCCGCCCGTGCCACTGCCACCGCCGGAGCAGGCCGGGACTGCCGTCATCGAGATCAGTGCTACGGCCACCAAGGCCGCCGATCGCTGTTTCATGTGCCAACTCCCGGATGGTGGAGATTCGACAGAACAGGGCACCGAAGCAGCTCGAACTTATACGCTTAAGTCCACGACGCAACAGGCCGCCTGCTCTGGTCAGCCGGGAACTTAGGCCTCGCGGTCCGGACGGGTCAACCGGTCGCGCGGGCATCGAAACCTTTTCGTTACCAACGGCTCGGCGGGGAGCTTAAGCACTTAAGTCAGATTCGGGATATTCGGCTCGCCGATATTGGCAGCGCCACTGCCGTGCCCTACTGTGCCGCCATGGCCTTCCTCTCCATGGACCTGTCGGATCTTCAGAAGCATCGACCTCAGCGGAACGAACCCGAAGACTTCGCCGCGTTCTGGGCGGACACGCTGGCCGAGGCCAGGGCCTTCCCGGCCGCCCTCGACGCGGTCCCGGCCGAGACCGGTCTCGCCACTGTGACGGTCGAGAACGTCACCTTCCCGGGCTTCGCAGGGCAGGCGATCAGCGGCTGGCTGGTGCGCCCACGCGGCGCCGAGGGACCACTCCCGGCGATCGTCGGTTTCGTCGGATACGGCGGCGGCCGGGGACTGCCCCACGACCATCTCCTGTGGGCCAGCGCAGGCTACGCGCACCTGGTCATGGACACCCGAGGGCAGGGCGGCGCGTGGTCCGTCGGCGACACCTCCGACGAGGCGCCCAGCGCGGGTCCGGCCCATCCCGGGTCCATGACCCGCGGCATCCTCGATCCGGCGTCGTACTACTACCGCAGGCTCTACACCGACGCGGTGCGCGCGGTCGACGCCGTCCGCACCCACCCCGGCATCGACCCGGCCCGCGTCCTGCTGGCCGGCGGCAGCCAGGGCGGCGGCCTGGCCCTGGCCGTGGCGGGTCTGGTGCCGGACCTGGCCGGCGTGATCGCGGACGTCCCGTTCCTGCAGCACATCCGCCGCGCCACCGAGATCACCGACGCCTTCCCCTACAAGGAGATCGCCGACTTCTGCAAGGTCCACCGCGACAAGGTGGAAACCGTCTTCAACACCCTGTCGTACTTCGACGGCCTCAACTTCGCCGCCCGCGCCACGGCCCCGGCGCTGTACTCGGTCGCACTGATGGACGAGGTGTGCCCACCGGAGACGGTCTTCGCTTCCTACAACCACTACCTCGGCCCGAAGGAGATCACCGTCTACACCTACAACGGCCACGAGGGCGGCGGCGGGCACCACATCCCCACAACGCTCGCCTTCGCGGCGTCCGTGATGTGAGCGGAGCTCCAAGGGGCCTCAGGGGGACGGACCCGCCATCCCGTGACGTCCGCCGACCGGTCCGGGTGTGCTCTCGCTCGCCGATCGGTCGGTACCCGAGGAACGACGTGCCGGAGCGGTTCCGATACAGATGCCGTCGGCGGCGCGGTTCAGTTGAGGCCACGACCGTCGCCGACCGGCTGAAGCTGGGCGCCGGGGATGCGGTTCGCGAGCAGGGGGGCGTTGGCGGCGGGGTTGAGCAGGTCGTCGCTGCCGTGCACGACCAGGGTGGGTGCGCTGACGCCGGGCAGGAGGTGCCACGCGTCGTGCTGGTTGCTGGCCGCCAGGTGGCGACGCTGGGCGTGGGCGGGCATGGCCGGGTCGCCGAGTGTCTGGTGGGGTCCGGGGTCGGTGGCCAGCCAGGCCGGGGTGTACATCAGCTCGAGCAGGGCCTGTCGCGCCGCACCCGGTTGAGGTTGTGCCAGCGACCTGCGCGCGTCGTTGTCGCGTTCGACGGCGTGCGGGCCGCCGGGCGACGTGCAGCCGAGTACCAGGGCGCGCACCCGGTGCGGATGGCGGGCCGCGAGTTGCTGGGCCACGCGTCCGCCCATGGACGTGCCGTAGACGTCGGCCCGGTCGGCACCGAGTTCGTCGAGCACCGCGATGACATCCTGCGCGAAGACCTCAGTGCTGTAGGGCCCGTCGGGCTTGTCGCTCTCGCCCGTGCCGCGATAGTCGAGTGTGAGGGTGCTGCGGTGGGCCTGGAAGTCGTCGCGTACCCCGTCCCACCGGTGGTGGTTGTTCGCCTGGCCCGCCAGCAGAACGAGCGGTGCTCCCTCGCCTCGGATCTCGTAGGCGATACGCACTCCGTCAGGCGTTGGCGTGTACTGCATCGGTCCTTCTACACCCCTCGTGGGCAGGATTCGGCACGGGTAGTGACGCTAAGGGCATCTTCCAGAACCCGACCGGCCGGACGCTGCCGCTCGCACGCCGCAGGGCGGTCGCGGAGGTCGCAGCGCGGCGCGGGCTCTGGATCATCGAGGACGACCCGTACGGCGAGCTGCCCTTCAGCGGCGAGCCGGTGCAGTGGGTCGCGGGCTGCGCCGGGGCAGAGGACCGCACGGTGCTGCTGAGCAGCTTCTCCAAGGTGCTGGCCCCGGGGCTGCGGCTCGGCTGGCCGCGCGCCCGGCCGCGCTCCGGCGTGCCTGCGTGATCGCCAAGCAGGCCGCCGACCT
>FJVZ01000267.1_pt1 | contig 13162 bp, 10 predicted proteins | sample 1011841 | NCBI WGS metagenome assembly FJVZ01 (sample SAMEA3912450, study PRJEB9761) | metagenome | biome: forest; material: soil | place: USA | collected 2011-06-22 | depth 0.1 m
GCGAACATGTTCTTCGCCCGCTCCGCGTCCTTGCGCGCCAGACCGCTGTCCTTCAACGCCTCCAGCGTCAACGTCGTCAACGGCACCCGGTGCAGATGGAACCCGTCCAACGAACCGTCGCCCAACGGATCCGCCGCATACCCCACCTTCGCCAACGCCCGCTTCGTGAACTCGTCCGTGTTCACGATGATCTCCGCACCACGCGGCAGATCGGAGATGTTGGCCATCAGGGCGGCGGGGTTCATCGCGACGAGGACGTCGGGCGCGTCGCCGGGGGTCAGGATGTCGTGGTCCGCGAAGTGCAGCTGGAAACTCGACACACCCGGCAGCGTCCCGGCAGGCGCCCGGATCTCCGCCGGGAAGTTCGGCAGAGTCGACAGGTCGTTACCGAAGGACGCCGTCTCCGAGGTGAACCGGTCACCCGTCAGCTGCATCCCGTCNCCGGAGTCCCCGGCGAACCGGATGATCACCCGGTCCAGCCGCTTCACCGGCTTGGACCGATCGGGCGCGCTGGCCTCTCCGGCTGTGCTGACCATGAACATCTCCCTCTACTGCGCAGGCGGTCGGGGAATGGGCCGGTCCCCCAGGGGGTGTGGGGGACCGGCCCTGCTCTGGGGCGGCCGGGCAGCGAGCCCGGCCGCTCGGGCCGCGGTTGCGGCGGCGGGCGGAACTGAACAGTCGGTGGGTCAGCGGCGGGTCGGCGAAGGCCCTCGGGTCGATCCGCCGCCCCTCGCAACGGAGTCTGAGCGAAGGCACTGGAGCCGCTCTGCACAACCTCTGGATTCCGCCCGCGAATTCGGCAGGAGCGGCCCACCGGCGCCAGGTGGCCGCTGGTGCGACCGGGGCGGATGTGCAAGGCTCGGCCCGCGCCGACGGGCGGGCGCCGCGAGAAGGGGCCGCAGGGGCACGGGAGGGAGGGCTGGTGGACAGCGGGACGTTCAGGGAGCTTCGCCGCCGGATCGGCTACCCCGACGCCGCCATGCCCGAGGAACGCGACTGGTACACCCTGCAACCGGGTTACGCACCGGTGGAGTTCGCCGGCGACCCGGCCCGGCGCGCGGCCCTCGGCTGGCCGGCCGACGCCGACCCGGCCGAGGCGTGGCGCCGGTCGGCCACACTCTCCGCACACCCAATGCTCCTGCGGGACGGCCTGACCGGGCGGCCGCTCAACCCGGCCGGCCCGACCGGCATCACCGGGCACGGCCGGCTGCGCCTGCTCGGCCCCAATCCGACCGCCGACGGCGTCGTCACCCTCGGCGATGGCGGCCACGCCCGGGTGCTGCTGATCGAGCGGCGGGACACCGGCCAGCCGGCCTTCCCCGGCGGCTTCTGCGACGTCGGGCCGGACGGCGCGTTCGAGCACCCGCTGCGTACGGCGCTGCGCGAGGTGTACGAGGAGACCGGGGTGGTCGTCCGCGCGGGCGCGGTGCAGCTGCTGCACCGGGGGGTGGCCNCCAACTCCCTGCGGAACACCGACAACGCGTGGATCGAGAACACCGCGTACCACGTCCGGCTGCCGGCCGACGCCGNGCAGGCCCACGAGCCGGTGGGGCGGGACGACGCCCTGACGGCCGGCTGGTTCCGCGTCGCCGATCTGGACCCGGCGCGGATGAGCGACACCCACGCCGCCAACCTGCTCCGGCTGCGCGCCCTGCTCGCNCGCTGACGCGCGCGCCCTCCGTCGGGGGGCGCGCGCCCTCGCCTGCTCACTGTGAGCAATCTCGGAGTCGCCTTCCTCCTGAGCCGACAGCCAGGCTCAACACAGCGGAGCTCGGCGGTCAGTGAGAGGTAGTCAGACATGGTGATGCCCAACCCGTTCCTTCAGGAGACCTGGTACTGCGATTACTCCGATCCCGTCATCAAGGGCCTGGCCGCCGATCTTCAGGCGGACACCCGCGACGACCGGGAGGCCGCGGTCGCGATGTTCCGTTTCGTCCGGGACGCGGTCCGTTACGAGGTCGGCAACTGGCAGCGGAGCGCGGTCGAGACGCTCGCGCATGCCAGCGGCACCTGTACGAACAGCGCCAACCTCCTGGTGGCGCTGCTGCGTTCGGCCGGCATCCCGGCCGGGTACGGCCTGATGTCGGTGCGCGGGCGCGAGTACTTCGGCCCGATCGCGCCGCGCCGGCTCAGCCGCCTGGTGGCGGAGGTGAGCCGGCACGTGTACGCGTGCGTGGAGCTCGACGGCGTCTGGGTGCGGTGCGACCCCTCGGACGACAGGGCACTGTCGCTGGGGACCGTCCACCTCAACCCGCAGAGCCGGATGGTGGACTGGGACGGCACCCGGGACGCGATGCTCAATCTGAGCCCCCATCACATCCTGGACGACCGGGCGCCGGTGGCCGACATCGACGGCCTGATGGCGAAGCCGATGCGGCGGGCCATGCGGGTGCCGGTGCGGATCGCCAACCACTACATGGACTTCCTGCGCGCGGAGGGCGCGGGCATGCGCGACGCGGCCGAGGCCGAGCAGCAGTTCGAGCGCTGGCTGCGCGGCCGGCACCCCGCGCTGTACCTGGCCTACCGGGCGCTGCCGGCCGGTGCCCCCCANGCCGAGCCGGCCGCCTCCTGAGGTGTCATCCACGTACGCGAATGGCTGGACGGCCGAGGCCGTCCAGCCATTTTCCGCGCTCCCGCTCTCAGTCCTCGGTCAGGCCGAACTTCGCGTGCAGCCGGCGCAATGGCGCCGGCGCCCACCAGTTCGCCTCGCCGAGCAGCCGCATCGCGGCCGGCACCAGCAGGCCCCGGACGAGCGTCGCGTCGATCAGGACGGCGAGTGCGAGGCCGGCCCCGAGCAGTTTCAGGATGCTCAGCTCGGACGTCGCCAGCGCGCCCAGCACGGTGGCGACGATCAGGGCGGCCGCGGTGATCAGCCGTCCGGTGCGCTCCATCCCGAAGGCGACGGCGCGGGTGTTGTCGCCGGTGGCCAGGTACTCCTCGCGGATCCGGGACAGCAGGAAGACGCTGTAGTCCATGGAGAGGCCGAAGGCGACGCAGAACATCAGGATCGGCACCGTCACCTCCAGTTGACCGGTGTGCACGAAGTCGCCCACCAGCCACTTGAGATGGCCGTCCTGGAAGACGTACACCATGGCGCCGAACGAGGCGGTCAGGCTCAGCATGTTGAGGATCAGCTGCTTCAGCGGGATCACCACGCTGCCGGAGAACAGGAACAGCAGCACCAGCATGCTGACCGCGATGATCGCCCCCGCCCACGGCAGCCGACTGCTCAGCATGGACTTGGTGTCCACCTGGGTGGCGGCGTCGCCGCCGACCAGGACCTCGGCGGGGGCCGACAGGGCCCGCACCGAGCGGGCGTACGCCTCGCCGGCCGAGGAGCCGGGGTCGACGTCCGAGACGACCGAGAGCCAGCTGCCACCGGCCGCCCCGAACGCGGCGGCCCCGGGCCCGGGGGGCGCGGCCTGGCTGCCGCCGACGAAGGTACCGACCGCGGAGTCCACCCGCTGGGTGTGCGGCAGTGCCGACAACCGCTGGGCGTAGTCGGTGAGTTCGGTCTTGCCCGCGACCGGGTCGAGGGTCCGGGCGACGACCACGACGGGCGAGGTCTGGGCGCCGTGGAACTCGGCCCGGACGGTGTCGGAGGCGACCTGCGAGGCGCTGCCGCGCGGCAGCACCCGGTCGTCCATGAGCGCGAACTTGGCCTGGGTGAACGGGAGTACGAGCGCGGCGAGCAGCAGGGCGACGCCACCGCCGATCAGCACCGGCCGGCGCATCACGGTGACGGCCAGGCGGTGCCAGAGGCCGTTGCCGGTGCGCGCGCCGGGCAGCCTGCGGCGCAGCGGGGCGAAGACGTCGAAGCGGTCGATCCGGTGGCCGATCAGCGCGAGCAGCGGCGGCAGGACGAGCACGGAGCTGGCTGCGGCGATCACGACCACGACGATGCCCGCGTAGGCCAGCGAGCGCAGGAAGTAGATCGGGAACACCAGCAGGGCGGAGAGCGACAGCACCACGGTGAGCGCCGAGAACAGCACGGTGCGCCCGGCGCTGCGCAGGCTCGCCGCGATCGCCTCGGTGACGCTGCGCCCGGCGTCGAGTTCCTCGCGGTAGCGGGTGACGATGAACAGGCTGTAGTCCACCGCCAGTCCGAAGCCGAGGGCGGTGGTGATGTTCAGCGCGAACACCGAGACCGAGGTCGCCTCGGTGAGCACCCGGAGCACGGCGTAGGTGCCGACCACCGACACGACGCCGACCAGGGCCGGGAGCGAGGCGGCCACCAGCGAGCCGAAGGTGGCGAGCAGGATGATCAGGGTGAGCGGGGCGGCGAGCACCTCGGCCTTCTTGAGGTCCAGCGCACTCTGCTCGTCGGCCTCGGAGTTCACCTGGGCCGAGCCGGTCGCCTTCACGTCCAGCGGTCCGTGCCGGCCGACCAGGGTCGGCACGAGGTCGCGCGCGAGGTGGTAGGACTGGCTCTCGTCGCCGCCGAGCTTGACCAGGACGAGCGCGGTGCGGCCGTCCGCCGAGCGCAGCGCCGGGTCCTGGCTGCTCCAGAACGACTGGGCGTAGACCACGCCGGAGGTGGCGGCGACCTTCGCGGTCAGCTCCTGCCCGGCGGTGGTGGCCGGCCCGTCGCCGATGTCACCGTCGGCGTGGACGACCAGCACGAGGTTGGGCGCGCCGGCGTGGAACTGCCCGGCGAGCAGGCGGTCGGCCCTGATGGACTCGGCCGAGTCGGGGGTGTACCCGCCGCTGGACAGCTTGCTCTCGACGCTCGCGCCGACCAGGGCGGCCGCGACGGCGATGAGCGCCACCAGCAGCATGGCGATCCGCCGGCGGTTCACCAGAGTGCGGGCGAGCGAGGCCAGGCGGCCGGTGACCGGGGCCGGGGCGGGCCCGTCCCCGGTTTCCGGGTGGGCCTGGATGGTTGTGGACATGGCATCCTCATGTCGTTGTCGGTGATCCGGCGCCACCGCGGGTGGGAGCGCCGCGAGTCGGAAGGACGCGGATCGGAAGGACGCGGATCCGGCCGCCGCGCGGTGCGGCGGCGGGCCCCCGGGCCCGTACTCTCAGGCCCCGTCGATGAGGTGGCAGCAGAGGCCGTCGTACGCCCAGCTCTCCCACTGCTCCGGGGTCCAGCCGCGTTCGGTGACCAGCAGGTTGTACATCTCCGGGCCGAGCAGGGCGTAGCAGATGTCGACCGCCCGCTCCGCGGTGAGGCCCTCCACCAGCGCGTCGTTCTTCACCAGGGCGTCGACGAAGTGCTGCTGCACGACCCGGCGCTGCTCCTTGTTGGCCGCCCAGAGCTCGGTGCCGTCGTCGTTGGTGATGACGGCGTTGCGCAGGACCTCGAGCAGCGGCGCGACGCGTTCGCTGATCTCGCGGGTCATCCGGGCGAGCCCGCGGATCAGCTCGTGCGGGTCGTCGGCGGACAGGGCCGCGACGACGTGCGGCCGCTCCAGGGTCGGTACGGGGTCGTCGTCGCCCGCGACGTGCAGGTCGATGAGTTCCTTGAGGATCTTCTGCTTGTTCCCGAACGAGAAGTAGATCGTCTGTACCGCGACACCGGCCTCCTGGGCGATCGACTCGATCGTGGTCAGCGCGTAGCCGTTCTGCACGAACAGCTTTATGGCGGCGTCGAGCATCCTGCGCCGGGTCTGCTGCGAGCGGAGGCGTCGTCCGTCGGTCCGGTTCACCATGGTGATCATTACCCACTTATTGTAGCGTAACTCTAGAGTTCGACACTAGATTTACACCACCACAGCGGAGGGTGCAAGTATGACCGTCAACTCGACACCACAGACGGCCGATCGGGCCGTGTCCGGGCCCGTTTCCAAGTCGCTCGTCCCCCTGCTGACGGGCGGGATGGGCCTGTCGATGCTCGTGCTCTACACGATCGGGGCACTCGGGCCGTCCATCATCGACGACCTCGGCATCTCCCGCTCCCGGCTCGGGCTGCTGCCCGCCGTGGCGTTCGGCACCGCCACCGTCCTGTCGCTGTACGCCGGCCACCTCACCGACCTGGTCGGCGGCCGCCGGGCGTTCATCGCACTGACGGGCCTGATCGGCGCCGACTTCGCCCTGCTGGCCGCCGGGCACGGCTATCCGATGCTGCTGGTGGCGCTGGTGCTCGCGGGAGTGCCGCAGGCGCTCGCCAACCCGTCGACCAACAAGCTGATCGCCGCCCATCTCCCGCCGCAGAAGCGGGCGCTGGCGATCGGCATCAAGCAGTCCGGCGCGCCGCTGGCCGCCCTGATCGCCGGCCTCGCGCTACCGGCGCTGGCCCACGCACTGTCCTGGCGGACGGCCGTCCTGCTGGTCGTCCCGCTCGCCCTGCTGGCCTGCGCCACAGCGGCGGCGACCCTGCCGGGCACCCCGGCGCCGGCCGGCCCGCGCGTCCTCACCCTGCCCGCGCCGCCGAACGCCGCCACCCGGTGGCTGATGGCCTACTCGCTCTTCATCGGCTGCGGGCTCGCCTGCCTCAGCACCTACCTGCCGCTCTACGCCCACCAGCGCCTCGCGATGGGCGAGCAGCAGGCCGGCGCGCTGATCTCCGCGATCGGCCTGTCCGGGATCATCATGCGGGTGCTCTGGGCGCGCTTCAGCAGCCGGCTNTCGGACATCCCGTCCTCGCTGCTCGTGCTCGCCGTCGCCGCGCTCGGCTTCGCCACCCTCATCCCGGCCGCCACCCACGGCACCTGGCTGGTCTGGATCGGCGCGCTCGGCCTCGGCGGCTCGGCCGCCGCCGCCAACGCGGTCTCGATGATCGCGGTGACCAAGGGGCGCGGCTTCGGGCAGACCGGGCACGCCTCGGCGCTGGTCTCGATGGGCTTCTTCGCCGGCTTCGTGGCCGGGCCGATCGCGTTCGGCCTGCTCGCGGACGGCCGGGCGGGCTTCGGCGGGGGCTGGACGCTGGTCGGCGCNGTGTTCCTGGCCGCCCTGGTCTGCGCCCGGGCGGGCCGGGTGACGGTGCGGGCCGCCGCCTGAGCGGCGGCCCGGCGGGCGGCCCGGCCGGTCACCCGCCGGGCCGCCCGGCTCTCCTGCTGACGAGAGACTTTACTAGAGTCTTCCACTAGAGTTAAACTACAGTAACTTGGCCGCGGGACAGCCGTGGCCTCAACGCGTGGAGGGGAGGGCCGAGATGGCCTCAGCACTGGCGGGAAAGCGCGCGGCACTGATCCTGCTCACCGGCGTCGAGCTGATCGTCTTCCTGGACGTTTCGATCATCAACCTGGCGATGCCGACCATCGGCGCCGCGCTCGGCATGAGCGTGGTCGCCCTGGTCTGGGTCAGCACGGCCTACCAGGTCACCTTCGGCGGGTTCCAGCTCGGCGCCGGCCGGGCGACGGACCTGCTCGGCCCGCGCCGGATGTTCCAGGTCGGCCTCGCCGTGTTCACGGCGGCCTCCCTGCTCGCCGGGCTCGCCCAGTGGGGCTGGCTGCTGATCGCGGCACGCGCCGTCCAGGGCCTCGGCGCCGCGATCCTCATTCCGGCCGAACTCGCCCTGATCACCAGTACGTTCACCGAACCGGAGGCGTACCGGCGGGCCTTCGGCGTGTGGAGCGCGATGGGCGCCGTCGGCGCGGCGGGCGGCGTGGCCCTCGGCGGCATCATCGTCCAGACGCTCGGCTGGGAGTGGGTCTTCCTGCTCAACCTGCCGATCGGCGTGGCCGGCCTGGTGCTCAGCGGGCGCCTGCTGCCCGACNANGGCATCGACCTCGCCACGGTCGGTCGCCGCCGGCTCGACCTGCCCGGGATGGTCACCGGCACCGGCTGCCTGCTGCTGCTGGTGTACGTCGTCACGGCGGCCGCCGAGGGCGGCATGGGCGCCGTCCAGTGGCTGCTCGGCGTGCTGGCCGTGGTGCTCGGGGCGGCGTTCCTGCTGATCGAGCGCCGGGTGGACGAGCCGCTGCTGCCGTTCCGGATCTTCCGCGAGCGCAACATCAGCGGATCCGCGGCGGCCAACCTGGTGGTCGGCGCGACGCACGTACCGGCCTTCGTCTTCATCTCCCTGTACTTCCAGGAGGTGCACGGCTACAGCGCCATCCGGGCCGGCATGGCCGTCCTGCCGATCGCGCTGGTCAGCATNCCGGTCTCCCGGACGCTGATCCCGGTCGCGCTCAAGGCGGTCGGACCGCGCCTGGTACTCGCCTTCGGCATGACCGCGATGGCGGTGGCGCTGTTCCTGATGGGCCGGCTCCCGGTGGACGCCGACTACCTCACCGGGTTCCTGCCGGCGGCGTTGATCTTCGCGGTGGGCCTGCCGGCCTGCTTCGTCGGCGCGACCATGCCCGGGGTGAAGGCCGCGGCGCCCGGCCAGACCGGCATCGTGTCGGGCGTGGTGAACACCACCCAGCGGCTCGGCGCCGGCCTGGGCGTCGCCCTGCTGGCCTCGCTGGCGCAGTCCCGGACCGCCTCGGTCGGCGGCGACCACGCGGCTGCCCTCAACGCCGGGTTCCACTACGCGTTCATGGGCGCGGCCGCGATGGCCGTGATCGGGGTCGTGGTGGCGCTCACGGTGATCCGCCCGGAACCGCCCAAGATCGACCCGGTGGAACTCGCCGACCTGTCCGCCGAACCCTCGGAGGCGGCCGCGGAGTGACCCGCGGCGATTGAGCAGGGCAGGGGCAGCCGTCCGGGCCGCCCCTGCCCGTTCGGTTGCCCACCGGGCCACCGGGGCCGCCCCGCCACCTTGCCGCCGGGCCGACAAGGCCGGCTCCGAGCCGTGCTGCGGGGGCTGGTTGAATGTCCGGGTGGATATTGAGACGTTCCGGGCTCTGCTGACGAGCGAGGGCCAGGCCCTGCTCGCGGCCCTGCAGGACACCGACCCGGCCGAGGAGTCCGCGGCAGTGGCCGGACTACGGCGGAAGCATCCCGCCTCGTTGGTGTCCGCGGCCGTGGAACAGGTGCGGTTGCGGCGGCAGGCCGCGGCGAAGTTCGGGGANTTCGCGCCTCGCCTGTACTTCACCCCGCAGAGCGTCGAGCTGTCGTCCCACCTGGCCGTGTCCGAGTACAAGTTGGAGCGCGTACTGCACGAGATCGGTGTGGTGCTGATCGACGCGATGTGCCTCGGCAGTGGTGCCGATGCCACCGTACTCAGCTGGTCGCACCACACCTCGGCCGTCGACCGGGACCAGCTGACGGTCGAGATCGCCCTGGCGAACCTGCCGGCGATGTCCTGTCCCATGCTCTTCCCCACCTGCGCCGACGTCACGGCGTTCGACAGTCAGGGCGAGGCCGTCTTCATCGACCTGATGCGGCGTGGCGGGCCGGGCGGGGGGAGCGACCCCGAGGCGTACGATCCGCCACTGTCCTGGGCGTTGGACCGGGTGCGCACGACCAGGGCAGGCTGGATCCGGCTTGCACCGAATCTCCCGGACGAGGCCCTGCCAGACCTCGGGCGGGCCCACGAGGCCGAGTGGATCTCCTACGACGGGGAGATCCAGGAAGCGGTCCTGTGGTTCGGCCTCGACGGAGAGCGGACACCCCCGCCGGCCACCAGCCGCAGGGCCACCCTGCTGCCCGGCGGTGCGTCCCTCACCGGACGCGGTCTGCCGGAGCCGGCCGTGAGACCGATCGGCCGCTACCTCTACGCACCGGACCCAGCCGTGGTCCATGCGCGCCTGGTGGCCGAGGTCGCCGAGGACGTGTCCGGCGGTCTCGTCGACGAAGGCGGCACCCTCCTCACCGCTGACGAGCTGCACCACACTCCGTTCGCCGACATCTACGAGATCACGGACACGCTGCCGTTCGACCGTGGGTCCTTGAAGGCACTGCTCCGCGAGCGCGCGGTCGGCCGGGTGACGGTGGCAGGGCAGGGGCTGGGGATCGCGCCGGACGAACTCGGCGGTGACCTCGACCCGACGGCCCCGGGCGCGGCGTCGGCGTTCGTCACCGGCAGTGCGGACCGCCCCACGGTGCTGATCGTCGGGCCGGTCGCGCACGCGTCCTGAGGCTTGTCAGGGCGCTCAGGCGCTCAGGCGGGCGCCGGTGAGCTCCAGGGTGCCGTCCGGGCGCCAGCGGCCGAGCCAGTCCGAGCGGTGCAGCAGGCCGAGGTCGGGCCGGTCGGCGTCGAAGGCGCCGACGCGCTCGAAGGGCAGGGACGGGCCGGTCGCGCAGACCTCGCCGACGCGGCCGGGGGGCAGTGCCAGGCCGTCCTGGTCGAGCACCTCCACGTGCACGTTCGGGACGGGGCTGCCGACGCCGGCGGCCGGTACCCGGCGTGGGCCGGCGCCGGGGGCGTACTCCTGGACGGTCCACGGCATGACGCCGCCCGCCGGGGTGAACTCCGCCCGCAGGGCGGTCCGTGGCAGCACCGCGAAGTGCAGCTCCGCGAGGTCCTGCGGACAGGGGCCGCCGACCAGGACGACCGTGCGCGGCCCGGCCGGGTCCGGCGTGGCCGCCAGCGCGGCCAGCACACCGCGGTACTCCTGCGGGCTGAACACCGCCGCCGCCGTCCGGGCCCAGCCGAGGCCGTGCACCAACTCGCCGTCGCGCGAGCGGTGGTAGAGCGTCCCGCCGCCGGCGAACGCCCACCACATGGCGGAGAGCGTACGCGGCCCGGCGGGCCGCTCGCGGACGGCCACCGCGCTGTCCACCGGGCCCACCTCCCGCATCCGCGCGGCCAGCAGGCACTGCCAGGCCCGGTGGTCGACCAGCTGCCCGCCGGCCGCCGGGCCGCCGTCCTCGTCGACCAGCAGGTACGCGGCGTCCAGCGGCCCGGACCTCGGGAGCGACGGATCGGCCCGGACGGCGCTCAGCCGCTCCCGGACCTCCGGGTCGTCGAGCGCGATCACCGGGCTGCCCGAGGGCCAGGCACCCCTGGTGGACATGCTGCACAGGACGGCCTGCGCCCCGCTCACCTCGGCCGTCCGCGCCAGCGCCGCACCGGATGCCCCGTGGGCGACCGGAACGCACACCCCGCCGGACTTCAGGACGGCCAACTGCGCGACCACGGACTGGAGATGGTCGTCGCAGTGNACGATCACCGGGTCTCCCAGCTGGACCCCGCCGCGTACCAGGGCGGAGGCCAGCTGGGTGGCGCGGATCTCGGCCCGGCCGTACGTGAGGCGGCCCGCACCGTCCCAGACNGCGATGGCCGCCGGGCGCCGGTGGGCCGCCCGGGTGAACACCGCGTCCAGGGTGAACGGCTTGGCGGAGTCGCGCTGTTCGGGTCTGGGACGGTCTGGCGCCGGCCGCTCGGCCAGGACGACGCCCGCCAGGGCCCGGTCACGAAGGTCGTTCCGATCGGCCGGAGCATGCTGGGTGATCACGATGTCCCCCTGTCGAGCGCGGACCGGATATCCGCCGGAATGGACGGGGGATTCGGCCCCCGTCCATTCGTCGATGCTGCATTCCCGTACCCGTCCCGGTCATCTCCGAGATTGCCGCATCACGGAATTCCGAGCGCTTTCTCAGGAGATGAAGTCGTACGACAGGTGGCTTTCCTCCGCCGCATCCGTCCAGTCACCGTATCGCCGCATTCCGTACAGCAAAGGGAGCTGGGAGCGGAGTTGGGAAACCGCTACCACCCGGCCGAGCACCATCGCGTGCGATCCGACCTCGTGGACGTCGGTGACGNCGCAGTCCGCGATGGTGTGCGCCGACTCGACCAGGTGCGGGCCGCACGCCTCTCCCTCCGCCCGCCAGGCCACCCGGTCGAAGCGTTCCGGGGAGCCGGAGGAGAACAGCTCCGCCGTCGAACGGGCGTGACTGTGCAGCAGGTTGACGGCNTAGGCGCCGCTGGCGAGGGCCGCCTCCAGGGTCGGGCTGCCGCGCCGCAGGCAGACCAGCAGGGTCGGCGGGTCGAGGGTGACGCTGCACAGCGAGGTGCAGGTCATCCCCCACGGCTCGCCGTCCGGGGTGAGCGCGGTGATGACGGCGACGCCGGTGGGGAAGCCCGCCATCAGCGGGCGGATGTCCGGTACACGGTCCGAGGTCATGGCGAACGGTCTCCTGAGGGTCGGTCAGACCGGCTCCGTGACAAGGGCCGGACGGTCGGCGCGCACAGGCCGGACGGCCTGGCGGATCTCCTCGACCAGCTCCGCGGTGAACGCCGCGAAGGCCGGGCCGAGGAAGTGGAAGTGACCGCCGGTGAACGTCCGCCGGCGGAACTGCGCCCGGGTCTCGCGCGACCACGGGGCGAGCGAGGCGGGCGGCGCCCAGACGTCGTCGACCGCGCCGAACGCGGTCAAGGGCGAGCCGAGCGGCGCCCGGCGCGGGTCGGGCCGGTAACCGGCCACGGCCCGCAGGTCGCTGCGCACCAGCGGCAGGAAACGGGCCCGGAAGTCCGGCAGTTCACCGGCCCGGGGGTGCATCCCGCCCATCCTGGTCAGCTGCGCCATCAGCTCGCCGTCGGACAGCTCCTCGCCCGGCAGCGCCGCCCGGACGGGCTGCCCGGGCGCCGCCCGCCCCGACACGCCGAGCCAGGCGGCCGGGCGGCCGGCCGCCTCCAGCGCGCGGGCCGTCTCGTACGCAACGACGGCCCCCAGGCTGTGCCCGAACAGGGCCAGCGGGGCGCCGTCGCTCCACGGCAGCACGTCGGAGGTGGCCAGCGCGGCCAGCTCGGCGATGGACTCCAGCGCCGGGCGGGCATGGCGCTTGCCGCGCCCGGGCAGGTCGAGCAGCAGCACGTCCCAGTCGGCCGGGACGGAGCGGGTGAGCGGGAAGTAGGCCGCCGCCGAGCCGCCCGCGTGGTGGAACACCACCAGCCTCACGGCCGGGTCCTCCACCGGGCGCGGGCGGACGAACGCGCTCACGCGGCGGCCTCCGAGCGGGCCGCGATGTCGTCCGCCAGCCGGCCGAAGATGTCCGCGAGCGGCAGCTCCAGGGGCAGGTCGTCGGCGGTGAGCCCGATCTCGTAGCGCTCCTCCACCCTGGTGATGAACAGGGTCGAGATGAACGAGTCGCCGCCGGACTCCAGGAACGACCGGTCGAGGTCGAGCTCCTCGGCGGAGTCGAGCACCGCGCGCAACTCGGCCCGCAGGTAGGCCCGGACGGCCTCCGGGTCGCCGGCCGCCGGGGCCTCCTCGCCGGTCGCGCCGACGGCTGCCGCCGGGCCGCCGCCGAGGGCCGGCTCCTCCACCCAGAAGCGGCGGCGCTGGAACGGGTACGTCGGCAGGTCGCCGAGCAGCCGGGCGCCGGGGGCGCGCAGCGCGTCCGGGCGCAGGTCCGCGCCGGCCAGGTGGAGCGCGGCGACGGCGTCGAG
>FJVZ01000089.1_pt1 | contig 13077 bp, 9 predicted proteins | sample 1011841 | NCBI WGS metagenome assembly FJVZ01 (sample SAMEA3912450, study PRJEB9761) | metagenome | biome: forest; material: soil | place: USA | collected 2011-06-22 | depth 0.1 m
GGCGATCCTGGCGGCGGCCATGTTGGAGAGCATCCCCGGCAGCAGGTACGGGCTGACGCCGGTCCGGCCGCGCTCCAGCCGTCGGTGCGACTGCTGCTCGAAGGTCTCCAGACCGCCGCCGCCGGTGGCCAGCACCACTGCGGTACGGCGGGCGTCGACGTCGCGGCCGACCACCAGTCCGGCGTCGGCCAGCGCGTCGTCCGCTGCTGCCAGCGCCAGCAGTACGAAGCGGTCCACGCAGCGGGTCTCGGTCGGCGGCAGCACCTCCCGGCCCTCGATGTGCGGGGCGATCCCGGCGGCGGGCAGCCAGCCGTGGGCGGAGTGGCCCTCCGGCACGGCGACGATGCCGCTGCGCCCGGCCGTCAGCGCGTCGAAGACCTCGGCGGGCCTGCGGCCCAGCGGGGTCACCAGGCCCATCCCGGTGACGACGGCTCCCGGCCTGCTCACGGTCCGGGTCATCGGCCGGCCACCGAGGCGAGGTAGCGCTCGCGCAGCAGGACCTTGCGGACCTTGCCGGTCGGGCCGAGCGGGATGTCGTCCGCGCCGACCACCAGGACCGAGCGCACGGTGGCGGCGGAGTGCTCGTCCAGGGCGGCGACGACGTCCTCGGTGCGGTCGACGGCCGGGTCGGCGTCGTCCGTGAGGATCAGCAGCACGTCGGTGACCACCCGGCCGCCGTCCTTCACCGCGACGACCGTGCAGTCCAGGACGCCGGGTACGCGGGCCAGCACCCGCTCCTCCGACATCGCGGTGTACAGCCGCCTGCCGTCGCCCAGGTCGACCGCGTCCACCAGCCGGTCGACGTGGTAGTAGAAGCCCTCCTCGTCCCGGTACATCAGGTCACCGGTGAGGAACCGGCCGCGCAGCCGGGTGCGGTAGGTGGTGACCGAGTCGTTCCAGTAGCCGAGTGCCAGGGTCGGGGAGGCGGTGGCGAGTTCGCCGACCTCGCCCGGGCCGAGCGGCTCGCCGTCCGGGCCGACCACCTCGCAGTCCACGAAGGTGTGCGGACGGCCGACGCAGCGGCCGTACTTCTCGGTACCGGGGGCGTGGGTGATGAAGAAGTGCGAGTGGCCCATCTCGGTCGAGCCCAGACCGTCGACGAACACCGAGCCCGGTTCGCGGCCACGGCCCTGGCGGGTGACGGTCTCGCGCGAGCCGGTGGCGATCAGCCGGCGGATGTGCGCCTCGTGCGCGCAGTCCCCGGTGTTCCACCAGAACGACACGGTGTCGAGCCTGCGGGCGGCCAGGTCGTGGTGGGCCATGTCGGCCCAGGTGGCGGCGAAACCGATCACCCCGCGCGGCTTCCAGCTCTCGATGACGTCCAGCACGCCGGTACCGGACTGCTGGGNGAGCAGAGCGAGTTCACTGTGCTCGGTGAGGGCGAAGTTCACCGCGATGAGGGTGGCCGCGTGCGGGGCCGGCAGGGCGCTCAGCATCCGGTCGGACCCCTGCGGGCGGGGCAGCGAGGCACGGTGGCGGATCGCCGCGTACAGGCTCGCGTGCGAGTGCACCACGGCCTTCGGCATCCCGGTGGTGCCGGAGGAGTGGGTGATCGCCACCGGGTCGCCCGCCGCGTGCCGGTACGGCTCGGGCGCCGCGTCCGGGTCGCCGGAGCCGAGCTCGGAGGCGTCGGCGAGCACCGGGGCCACCGGGTCGTACCCGGCCAGCTCGGCCCGGTGCTCCGGGTCGGTGAGAATGCCGACGGCGCCGAGCCGGGCGATGTAGCGGGCCGCTCGCTCGCCCTCCACCTTGGGGTTGAGCAGCGCCGGGACGGCGCCGAGGCGCGCCAGCGCCAGGAACGACAGGACGTGGTCGGCGACGGCGGTCGCGTACACCACCACCGGGTCCCGCCGGCCGACCCCGAGCGCGTGCAGTGCGGCCGCCCTGGCCCGGACGGCCCGGTCGACCTCGCGCAGGGTGAGGGGCTCCCAGGCCGCGTGGCCGTCCACTGCGGTGTCGAAGGTCAGCAGCGGGTCGTCGAGGCCGATGTCCAGGGCGATTCTGCTGGTCAGCACGTTTCCTGCGCCGACGTCCGGATCGTCCGCCAGAAGGCTGCGGATACTGCGGATGCTCACGGTGGTGGATCCCTCCCATGGTGCTGGCCGTGCGGGTACGGTGCGCGGCGTCCGGGCCGTGTACGGATGGGTGTCTGGTGTGCGCGGATGCGCGGTCATGGGGCGCGCCGGTGGGTCACGCGGTCATGCGGAGGTGACCAGGACGGCGGTGCCGTGATCGGTGCCCCCGGCCCGTTCGGCCTGCTCCGCGGCGATGACCAGGACCTGGTCGGCGTCGCCGTCCGCGAGTAGCAGAGCGGCCAACTCCAGTGCGTCCGCCGGGATCAGGCCGGGTGCGGCCGCCTCCCGCGGGCTGATGGCGACGACCGGGCCGGTCAGCCCCCAGCGGGCGGCGATGTGCCCGAGGACGGCGTTGGGGTTGGACTGGAAGAACAGCAGCGGCGGCATCCGGCGCTCGGAGGCGGCGGCGGTGTCGATGGCCAGTGCGGTGGCGCGGTCGCCTCCGGCGCTGGCAAGTACCAGCCCCGTACGGTCGGTTGCGGGTGACGGGGACGGGTAGGCCCGGCCGGCTCCATCCTGCCGGTCGGGTCGGGCCGGCGGGGTCGTACTGCCCGCTTCGGCCCGTTCGCCCCGGTCGTCGTGCCCGTCCGTCCCCGGGCCGGTGCCCGNCGGGCCAGTGTCGCGGTACCGGGTGAGGCAGAGGTCGGCGACGGCCGCGACGACGGGGCTGAAGGTCGAGGCCGAGAAGCCGGGCAACGGAGGTGGCTCGGCCGGTCCCTGCGGGTGCGGCCAGGTCGCGGTGGCGAGAGTGCGCAGTCCGTTCATTCGGCGGCCACCAGGAGTGCGGTGTTGGCGCCGCCGAACGCCGAGTTGAGGCTGAGGGCGTAGCGGGGGCGGTCCGCGCGCGGCCCGTCCAGGACGAGGTTCAGGCCGATCTCCGGGTCAGGGCCCAGCCAGCCGGCGTTGACCGGTAGCCGTTCGTCGTCCAACGCCGCGATGGTGACGACGAGTTCGAGCAGGGCGGAGGCTTCCAGGGCGTGGCCGTGGACGGACTTGCTCGAACTGACCGGGAGCGTGTCCAGGGCGTCGCCGAACACCTCGCGCAGCGCCCGTGCCTCCGCCAGGTCGGACATCGGCGAACCGGTGCCGTTGGCGTTGACGTAGCCCACCTCGGACGGCGCGACACCCGCCCGGGCCAGCGCGGCCCGGGCGGCGCGGGCCACTCCCTCGCCGTCGGGTCGTGGACGGCACACGTGATGGGCGTCCCCGGACCGGCCCCAGCCGGCGAGCCGGGCCAGCGGGGGCGCGCCGCGCTGTTCGGCGGCCGGGCCCGCTTCGATCACCACGGCCGCCGCGGCGTCGCCGAGCAGCGTGCCGGACCGCCCGCTGCTGAACGGCCGCAGCTCCCCGTCGCGGGCCAGGGCCCGGCCCGCGTCGAAGGCCGCGAAGACGCCGGGCTCCACCAGGTGGGCGGCCGCGACCAGCACCCGGGGGTGCCGGCCGGAGGCGACCAGGACCGCCGCGTCGGCCACCGCGGTGGCGGCGGCCACACAGGCGCCGGTGTAGACCCGGGTCACCCCGGACAGCCCCAGGGCGGCGGCGCCCCTGGACACGGCCTCGGCCACCTCACCGGTGCGCAGATCGCTGTGCAGCGCGAGCAGCAGCGGCGTGTCACCGGGCCCGGCGGGCAGCCCGGACTGGTGGCATGCGTCGGCGACGGCGCCGAGCACCGCTCGGGCGAGCGGCGGCGGATCGGGCAGCAGGGCTGCCCGCCGGGTGCCGCGCCGACCGACGTCGAAGCGGGTCACCTCGGTGAAGCCGGTCCTGCCGTGCACGGTCGCGGCCGCCAGCGGGGCGAGCCCGGGGCCGAAGGCACTGAGCACCCCGAGACCGGTGAACACCGGCCGGACGGCCGGCGGTGCGCTGGTGCTCATGACCGCGTGACCCCACCGGTTCCGCTGACTCCGGTGCCGGGGGCGGGGGCGGGTTCGGGGGTGGTGGAGTTGGGCTTGACGGTGATGACGGGGGTGCCGTGGGTGACGGTGGATTTGACCTGGAAGGAGGCGGCGAAGGCGGACTGGGTGGCGATGGGTCCGTCGGGGCCGGCTTCGAGGTCGATGGCGTCGGTGATGAGGCCGGAGTTCAGGCGCAGGGCGGTGCGGGCGGCGATTTCCTTGCCCTCGCCGGAGGAGGTGACGAGGACGGTGGTGGCGCCGGTGGCGAGGGCGACCTGGGTGAGGGCGTCGACCTTGGGGACGATGAGCTGGTCGGTGAATTCGGGGGCGTCGGCGGTGTGGACGGTGGTGGCGCCGTATTCGGCGGCCTTGGCGGCGATGGTGGTGGCGGCGTCGCCGGCGCCGATGACGAGGGCGGTGGGTTCGCCGAGGCGGCGGGCGAGGGTGAGGAGTTCGAGGGCGGGCTTGCGGATCGCGCCGTCGGCGTGGTCCACGAGTACCAGGATGTCAGTCATGTGTGTGGGCTCCTGATCGGTCGTTGGATGCGCGGGGCGCGGTCAGATGAACTTCTGTTCGGTGAGGAAGCCGGCGAGCTGGCGGCCGCCTTCGCCTTCGTCCTTGACGATGGTGCCGGCGGTGCGGGCGGGGCGGGCGGTGATGTCCTGGACGGTGGTCCAGGCGCCTGCGTGGCCGACGTGGTCGGTGTCGATGCCGAGGTCGTCGAGGTCGTAGGCCTGCACGGGCTTCTTCTTGGCGGCCATGATGCCCTTGAAGGAGGGGTAGCGGGCTTCGCCGGACTGGTCGGTGACGGAGATGACGGCGGGCAGCTGGGCTTCGAGCTGTTCGGTGGCGGCGTCGCCGTCGCGGCGGCCGCGGATGGTGGTGCCGTCGAGGGTGACCTCGGAGAGGAGGGTGAGCTGGGGGAGGGTGAGGCGTTCGGCGAGGAGGGCGGGCAGGACGCCCATGGTGCCGTCGGTGGAGGCCATGCCGGCGATGACGAGGTCGTAGCCGGTCCTGGTGAGGGCGGCGGCGATGATGGCGGAGGTGCCGAGGGCGTCGGTGCCGTGGATGTCGTCGTCGTTGACGTGGACGGCCTTGTCGGCGCCCATGGACAGGGCCTTGCGCAGGGCGTCCTTGGCGTCGTCGGGGCCGACGGTCAGGACGGTGACCTCGGCGTCGCCGTGGGCCTCGGCGATCCGCAGGGCCTGCTCGACGCCGTACTCGTCCAGCTCCGACAGGAGGCCGTCGACGCCCTCCCGGTCGGTGGTGCGGTCGTCCGCGAAGCGACGGTCACCGGTCGCATCGGGCACGTGCTTCACGCAGACAACGATCCTCAAGCTCACGGCCTGTCTCCTGTACTGGTCTCGTCCGGCGGGGTTACCGGTGTGATGAAAGGTCGGGGTGTTACGGGAGGTTGCGGGCCATGACGATGCGCTGGATCTGGTTGGTGCCCTCGTAGATCTGGGTGATCTTGGCGTCGCGCATCATCCGCTCCAGCGGGTAGTCGCGGGTGTAGCCGTAGCCGCCGAGGAGCTGGACGGCGTCGGTGGTGATCTCCATCGCGGCGTCGGAGGCGAAGCACTTGGCGGCGGCGCCGAAGAACGTCAGGTCGGGATCGGTGCGCTGCGACTTCGCGGCGGCGGCGTAGGTGAGCTGGCGGGCGGCCTCCAGCTTCATGGCCATGTCGGCGAGCATGAACTGGATGCCCTGGAACTCGCCGATGGCCTTGCCGAACTGCTTGCGCTCCTGGACGTAGCCGGCGGCGTAGTCGAGGGCGCCCTGGGCGATGCCGAGGGCCTGGGCGGCGATGGTGACGCGGGTGTGGTCGAGGGTCTTCATCGCGGTGGCGAAGCCGGTGCCCTCCTCGCCGATCATGCGGTCGGCGGGGATGCGGACGTTGTCGAGGTAGACCTCGCGGGTCGGCGAGCCCTTGATGCCGAGCTTCTTCTCGGGGGCGCCGAAGGACACGCCCTCGTCGCCCTTCTCCACGACGAACGCGGAGATCCCCTTGGAGCGCTTGTCGGGGTCGGTGACGGCCATCACGGTGTAGAACTCGGAGACGCCGGCGTTGGTGATCCACCGCTTGACGCCGTTGAGGACCCAGAAGTCGCCGTCGCGTACCGCGCGGGTCTTCATGCCGGCGGCGTCGGAGCCCGCGTCGGGCTCGGACAGGCAGTAGGAGAACATGCCCTCGCCGCGGGCGAGCGCGCCCAGGTACTTCTGCTTCAGCTCCTCGGAGCCGGAGAGCTGCACGGGCAGCGAGCCGAGCTTGTTGACGGCCGGGATCAGCGAGGACGACGCGCAGACCCGGGCGACCTCCTCGATCACGATCACGGTGGCGAGGGCGTCCGCGCCCGCGCCGCCGTACTCCTCGGGGACGTGGACGGCGTGCAGGTCGTTGGCCTGCAGGGCCTCCAGCGCCTCGGCCGGGAACCGGCCCTGCTCGTCCACCTCGGCCGCGAACGGAGCGATCTTCGCCTCGGCCAGCGAGCGCACCGCCTCACGGAGCATGTCGTGCTCCTCGGTGGTCCGGAAGAGATCGAAGTCCTGCTTCATGATCGGGTGCTCCAGCCCGTCCCGCGCCGCTCCCGGCGGAGGGACATGATCCAGACGAGTAGGGAACTGAGTACCCCTAATAGACCACACTCTGTGCCCTGGATGCCAGTGCAGGCGTCCGGGCGCCGAGGTCGGAGTGGTGGCGGTCTGCTCGGCACAGCGGGTGTGGCGGCTGCGGCGGGCACGGCGGGTGCGCCGAGCGCCGGGGCCGGGGTCGGGTCGGGGTCGTCTCGACGGTGGCCCGTGCGGCACGGGCGGGGCCGGTCCGCCACGCGTGGGGTGGGGCGACCGGGTGACCACATTCACCCGCTTGCGCCCGCTTGCGCCCGCGCGGGCCGGTCATGGCGCGCCGGAGGTGGGGCGCTCAGCGCACCGGGTACGCGTACGAGCCCTCGGGCAGCGCGGCCGGGAGGCCGTCCGGGCCCGGCAGCCAGCGGCCGAGCACCAGGGCGGACGGGAAGAACAGCGGGCTCGGCAGCGCGCCGACCGGGANGCGCTCCCAGCCGGCGCAGGCGTGCGGCTCGGTCACCTCGGCGGGCGCGGTGCTCGGCGGCGCGAGCACCGCGGCCGTGAGCCGGGGGCGGCCGAGCCGGTGGTCGAGCAGGACGGCCAGCACGCGCATCGCGCCGGCCGGGAGCAGGATGCCGGTCTCCTCGGCGAGTTCGCGGGCGGCGGCCTGCTCGAAGGACTCGCCGGGGTGGTCGACCTTGCCGCCGGGCAGGCCCCAGGTCGGCTCCTCGCCCGCCGTGATGCGGCGGCCGAGGAGCACCCCGCCGGTGCCCGTGACGGCGGTGGTGGGCACGATCACGCCCACGCCGAGCATCGGTGCGACTGCCATCCGGCCCCTCCCGGGCGATCCAGCGATCCAGGATCCAGCGTTCAGCGTTCAGCGGTTCAGCGTTCCGGGCTACCAGGTGGACTGGGCGTAGTCCTTGAGGAAGCAGCCGTGCAGGTCCTCGCCCAACTCGCCGCGGACGATGGGGTCGTAGACCCGGGCGGCGCCGTCGACGAGGTCCAGCGGGGCGTGGAAGCCCTCGGCGGCGAGCCGCATCTTGTCCGGGTGCGGCCGCTCGTCGGTGATCCAGCCGGTGTCGACGGCGGTCATCAGGATGCCGTCGCTCTCCAGCATCTCCTTGGCGCTGGTACGCGTCAGCATGTTCAGCGCGGCCTTCGCCATGTTGGTGTGCGGGTGGCCGGCGCCCTTGTAGCCGCGGCTGAACACGCCCTCCATGGCGGAGACGTTGACCACGTACTTGCGGCGCGCGGTGGAGGCCGCCATCGCCGGGCGCAGCCTGCTGATCAGGATGAACGGCGCGGTGGAGTTGCAGAGTTGGACCTCCAGCAGCTCCATCGGGCCGACCTCGCTGACGGTCTGTACCCAGCTGTTGGTGTCGGCCAGGTCGGGCACCAGGCCGCCGGCGTCGATCGCGGTGCCGGCCGCGATCCGGGCGGGCGAGGCGGAGCCGGTGACCAGGGCGAGCGAGGTGACGTCCTCGGCGGCGAGCCGGTCGCTGCCGGCGGTGGCCTGGCCGGGCAGCGCGGGCAGGTCGACGCTGCCGCTGCCGAAGCGACCGATCGTGGTGGACTGCGGCAGCTCACCGGCGGGCAGCGGCGCGGACTCGGCGTTCACCAGCTCGCGGTACGAGTCGGCCGGCCGGCGGACGGTCTGCGCGGCGTTGTTGATCAGGATGTCCAGCGGGCCGTCGGCCGCGACCTCGTCCGCGAGGGCCATCACCTGGGCCGGGTCGCGCAGGTCGATCCCGATGATCTTCAGCCGGTGCAGCCACTCGGCGCTGTCCGGCATCGCCTTGAAGCGGCGGATCGCGTCGTTCGGGAAGCGGGTGGTGATGGTGGTGTGGGCGCCGTCGCGCAGCAGCCGCAGCGCGATGTACATCCCGATCTTGGCGCGGCCGCCGGTGAGCAGCGCGCGGCGGCCGGTCAGGTCGGCGCGGGCGTCGCGGCGGCCGTGGTTGAGCTTCGCGCAGGACTGGCACAGCTGGTGGTAGAACGCGTCGACCTCGACGTACCGCTGCTTGCAGGTGTAGCAGGAGCGCGGGCGCTCCAGGATGCCGGCGATCTCGGTGGTGGTGACGGTCGACAGGCCGAAGACGCCCTGTGTCTCGTCGTCGATCCGGCCCGGCGCACCGGTCGCCGTCGCGGCGGTGACGGCGCGGTCGTTGGCGGTCTTGCGGGCGCGCATCTCCTGCCGGCGGCGCTGCTTCAGGGTGCGGAAGACACCGCCGACCGCCTGGCGCACGGTGATCGCGTCAGGGTGGTCCACGTCCAGCTCGTCGAGCTCGGCGAGCACGTCGAGGCAGAGCGCGAGGCGCTCCGGGTCGATGCCCGGCCCGTACTCGACCTCTTCCGGGGTGGTCCCGGTGGTGCTCTGGATGTCCTCGACCGCCGTCATGCCCGTCACTGCTTCCTTGCTAGCTTTCCCCGCCCGGTTACCGGGCGGAGTCTACTTGGCCGGGCGACGGGGAGGCGAAACCGCCGGGATGATCAGCTGCCCGGCTCAGCTGCCAGGTTCAGCTGCCCGGCTCCGCTGCTCGGCTGGGCACCGGGGCGCCCCCGGCCCGCGCCTGACTGCGGTACCGGTCCAGTACGTCCTGGCGCAGCAGGTACCCGAAGCCGGCCGACTCCAGCCGCAGGCCGAGCTGGGCCTCGGTGACCGCGAGGGAGGCGGCCGTGCGGGCCAGGTGCCAGTCGTGGGCGGCGAGGCGGTCCAGCAGGTGGCCGCGGCGGACCTGGTTCTCGGACAGGCGGAAGGTCTTCAGGTAGGCGGTCCGGCCGGCCTCGTCGGTGATCGTCTCACCGATGTGGTTCTCCTCCTTCTGGCGGAAGGCGGGCAGGAACCGGTCCAGCGTGAACCGGCCCATCCGGCGGACGGTCGTGGCGCGGTGGCTCCGGCCGAACAGCCCGGCCGCCATCGTGGTGTCGTGGAAGTGCGCCCACTCCTCCTGCTGCCGCAGGGCAGCCGCCCGCAGGTCCGCGAGCGAGCGGATCCCGGAGCCGGGGATGCGGGCGCGGAAGTCGGGCAGCGGGAGCATCAGGGTCGCGTAGTGGTGCACCAGCTCGCCGTAGAGGTCCTGGACGAGGGTGGTGTGCAGCGCGCGGTAGTCGTCGGGGTGCGGGACGACGAACGCCGAGGCCAGTGCGTCGGAGACGTACAGCAGCACGCCGCACTGCCCGGGGTGGATCTCGAACAGCCGCAGCGCGTCCGCCAGCCCCCGGACCTGGGCACCGCTGTACGCCTCCTCGGCGCGCGGCGAGAGCCCGCGTCGTACGGCCTGCTGCGACCACTCCTCCCACACCACCGACGGGCCGCCGAAGTGCAGTGAGAGGTACCCCTCCAGTGCCAGGTGCAGCGGCAGGAAGCGCAGCCGGGTACGGCTCTCGCGCTTCGCGAGCCGGTGGTGGATCCGCAGCGGGACGACGTCCGGGGCGTCCGGGCCGCCGTCCGACAGCTGGGTGCCGTACGCGGCCACCGGGGTGCCGTCGTTGGTCCAGTCGGCGACGAAGCCGTGCGGCAGGTAGGAGTGGTAGGCGCTGTGCCGGTCGAGCAGGACGACGCCGTCGCCGTCGCCGTAGGCGCGCCGGTGCAGGCGCAGGTCGGTGACCGGCTCTTCGCGCAGCAGTGGGACGAGCCGGACGGCGCCCCAGAGCTGGGCGGGCCCGGTGCGCAGGCCGGTGAGGTCCGGGCCGGTCACGGGGTGCTCTCCACGGAGGTCGGTACGGCGGCGGGGCGGGGCCCGGCCAGGAAGGCGCGGGTCCGTTCGTCCAGGTAGGCCGTCAGCTCCGCCAGGCCGGTGCGGCCCTCGGCGAAGCCGGCGAGTTCGACCAGGGTGGGCAGGTCCTCCGCGTCGCGGAGCCCCGCCGTGGGCACGCTCGGGGCGAGCCGGCGGACGTCGAAGTCCTCCGCGTCGTACACCGGGTTGAGGTGGACGATGCTGGTGCGGCCCTGCGGGTCGAGCCGGGTGCGCCAGACCCGCAGCACCTCGGCGGCCAGGCCGGGCGGGGCGTTGTCCCAGCCGTCGGAGACGATCAGCAGCCGGTCCGGCGCGGTGTCCAGCGCGTCGAGGATCCGCAGGCCGAGCGGCGTCGCGCCGTACGGGTACGCGAGCAGGGCGTCGGTGCGCCCCGAGGTCCACAGCGGGGTGTACTCGGCGGCGAGCGCCTCCAGCAGGTGGTGTGCGGCGAGGGCGGCGGTGAGCGGGCGGCGCCGCTTCTGGCCGGAGCCGGTGGTGGAGAAGCTGTCGTCCAGGACGGCGGCGACCCGCCCCCAGCTGCCCAGGTGCGGCCCGGCCGCACGCCGGGCGGCGGTGCGCAGCGCGCCGGTCAGCTCGGTGCGGCGCCGCACCCGGTCCTCGACGGGCAGGCCGAGGACGTACCCGGCCAGCCGGGTCAGCGGCATCCGGGCGAGGTCGGTGCGGACGGCGTCGGCGCGGTGGCCGCGCGCGGACTCCTGCAGGCGCAGCTGTTCCAGCCGGGTCATCTGCGGCGCGATCTTCTGCAGGAACGCGCCCCGGTCGACGCCGTGCCGGGCGGCGAAGCCCTCGGCGACGCTGTACGGCAGCTCGTAGAGGGCGGTCTTCTGGTAGTGGGCGCGGCGCCAGGCGTCCAGCAGCGGGGTCGCGTAGGCGGCCTTTCCGGCCGGGCGGAACAGGAAGGTGCCGAGCTCCTCGGTGGGCGGGGCGAGGTGGGTGTGCCGCAGGGCGGCCTTCAGCCCGGGGCGGTACTTGACGGCGTCGAGCGCGGGGTCGGGCCGGGCGGCGATCCAGTCCCGGACGATCGCGCGGGTGCGCCGGTTGTTGACCCTGGCAGCCCGCAGGGCGCGGATCAGCCGGTAGACGCGCGGCGGCGGGAGCAGGGCGAGCCGGCGCGCGATCAGCCGGCCCTCGGAGGCGCGCTGAGCGCCGGTGGCCTCGCCGGCGCTCTCCAGCAGGCCCCGGACGATCAGGGCCGCGTTGTGGTCGTTGATGTCGAGCGCCAGCGCGGCCGCGTACAGGTCGCGGTAGTTGCCGAGGACGTAGGCGTGCAGGAAGTCCAGCGAGAGGCGCTGCTCGCCGGCCTCGGAGTGGAACTCGCGCTGGCCGGTGGCGGTGATCGCCGCGTTGACGAAGAACAGGACGTCGTCGGCTGCGACGAGGTCGCCGAGCGATTCGTCGGTGGCCATCGGTGTCCGTCCCCCCCGGTCGATGTCGAGGCCGGCCGGGGAATGGGGGCGCGAACTGCGAATCATTGCGTAAAAGGCACATTCCGGAAGTCGCGCCGGAGTCCCGCGGCCGGCTCCGGCGACCTTAACAGAGCTGTCCCGAGAGGGTCCGGGGATTTTGCGCGGGCGCCGATTTGTAGGTTCATACAGGCCTTTGTCGGCCGTTCCTCTCGCCACTTGTGCGGATCTTCAAGGAATGCGTGTGAACTGGCGTTCGTACGGGGTATCCGCAACTATTGACGGTTGGGTGCGGGGCGCCCGAGTGCGCTCGGCCGGCCGGCCCTAACCGCACCCGAGGTCTACCCTCCCAAAGCCAGAGAGCCTTCTTCATGCGCTTCTTGAATCCCCAGACCGGCAGCTACGACGACCGCAACTCGGTGCCGTACGACCTCACGTACGACGACGTGTTCATGGTCCCCAGCCGTTCCGCCGTGGGCTCCCGGCAGGCCGTCGACCTCTCCTCCAACGACGGCACCGGCACCACCATCCCACTGGTCGTCGCCAACATGACCGCCATCGCCGGCCGCCGGATGGCCGAGACCGTGGCCCGCCGCGGCGGCCTGGTCGCCATCCCGCAGGACATCCCGACCGAGGTCATCGCCGACGTCATCGGCTGGGTCAAGCAGCGCCACCTGGTGCACGACACCGCGATCACCCTCGCCCCGGGCGCGACCGTCGCGGAGGCGCTGTCGCTGATCCACAAGCGCGCGCACAACGCGCTGGTCGTGGTCGAGGACGGCCGGCCGGTCGGCGTCGTCACCGACTCCGACTGCCAGGGCGTCGACCGCTTCACCAGCCTGAGCGAGGTCATGTCCCGTGACCTGCTGCTCCTGGAGGAGGGCATCGACCCGCGCGCCGCGTTCGAGAAGCTCAACGAGGGCCACCGCAAGCTCGCCCCCGTGGTCGGCGCCGACGGCCGGCTGGTCGGCATCCTGACCCGCAGGAACGCGCTCCGCGCCACCCTCTACACCCCGGCCGTCGACGCCGCCGGCAAGCTGCGGATCGCCGCCACCGTCGGCATCAACGGCGACGTGGCCGGCAAGGCCAAGGCGCTCGTCGAGGCCGGCGCCGACGTGCTGATCGTGGACACCGCGCACGGCCACCAGGAGTCGATGATCAGCGCGCTGCGCGCCGTGCGCGGCCTGGACCCGCAGATCCCGATCGTGGCGGGCAACGTGGTCTCCGCGGCCGGCGTCCGCGACCTGGTCGAGGCCGGCGCGGACATCCTCAAGGTCGGTGTCGGCCCCGGCGCGATGTGCACCACCCGGATGATGACCGGCGTCGGCCGCCCGCAGTTCTCCGCCGTCCTGGAGTGCGCCGCCGAGGCCCGCCGCCT
>FJVZ01001190.1_pt1 | contig 13022 bp, 13 predicted proteins | sample 1011841 | NCBI WGS metagenome assembly FJVZ01 (sample SAMEA3912450, study PRJEB9761) | metagenome | biome: forest; material: soil | place: USA | collected 2011-06-22 | depth 0.1 m
CCGATGTACTGTACGCAATATGTCACTGACCCCGGTAGCACGTCGTCTCCTGAGCGACGAGGTCTTCCAACGCCTTCGTGACTCCATCGTGCGAGGCGAACTCACCCCCGGGGAGAAGGTCAAGGACAGCGAACTCGCCGAACGCCTCGGGCTCAGCCGCACCCCCGTCCGGGAGGCACTCGCGCGTCTCACCGACATCGGCCTGGTCGAGTCCAAGCCCGGGGTGTACACCCGGATCACCACGCTGAACCGGCGGGACGTGGCCAAAACCCTCGCCGTGCTGCGGTCCCTGGACCAGCTCGCCGTCGAGACCGCCGTACCACTCATGAAACCCGCCGACCTCGACCAACTGCGCCAGGCCAACCGCGACTTCGGGCGGGGCCGTAGCCGCTGACGACATCGACGCCGCCCTGGAAGCCGACGACCGGTTCCACGCGGTCACGTCATCGTCGCCGACAACCTGGTGCTCAGCCGGATACTCGATCAGCTCCACCCCCAGATCCACCGGATCCTGCACCGCAAGTCCTCCAACCTGCTCGGCGGACGAAACACCATCGAGCACCACGACCGTCTCATCGAACTCTGCGCGACTGGCGACGCCGCGGCCACCAGACTCTCCGCCGACCACTGGTCCGAGCTCGGCGGCCACATCAACCAACTCTTCGACGCCGACAAGGAACTGGCCGACTGACGCCCCGCTGACCGCGGGACTCCGCAGGGCGGCAACGGCGCTGCACAGAAGAAACGTCATGTCACTCAACGGTCGTACCGTTGCCGTCTTCGCTCTCGACGGCACCATCGCCACCACCGCTTCCCCGGCGACCGGCGGGGTGGTCTCCGCCCCTTCCGGCAAGGAACTGCTCGAAGGCATTCCGGGCCTGAGCGCCCTGGGCGTAACGCTGCACGTCCACGACTTCCGCCGAGTGGTCAGCGCCTCCCTGACACTGCCCGACCTCGACGCCCTCCATGCCGCCATCGCTGCTGAGCTCAACTCCGGGACGGTTGACGGTGTGGTGGTCGTCCAGGGAACCGACACCATCGAGGAGACCGCTTCCACCTCGACCTGCTGCACCAGGGCGACACACCCGTCGTCTTCACCGGAGCCATGCGGAACCCGACCCTGCCGGGCCCCGCCGGGCCCGCCAAACCTGCACGCCGCCGTCATCGCGGCAGCAGGTCCCTGGCTGCGGGACGCCGGCTGCGTCGCCGTCCTCGGCGACGAGGTCCACGCCGCCCGAACAATGCAGAAGAGCCACACCTCGGCACCGCGGCATTCATCTCCCTCGGTGCCGGCCCCGTCGGCCTCGTCGCCGAAGGAAAGGTGAGGCTGCATCAGAGACTGCCCCATCGGACCGCCCTCCCCGCCGCCAACGAAACGCGAACGGCAGCGGGACCCGTGCGGATCGCGCTGCACACCGTGACCGTCGGCGACGACGGCACCGTGCTGGACCTGCTCGACGACCGGTGTGAGGGCCTGGTTGTCGCGGCCCTCGGCGGCGGCCACGTACCCGAGTGGCTGGTGCCCCGGCGTGGCCGGCTCGCGAACCGCATGCCCGTCGTTCTCTCCTCACGCGTCGCCAACGGTTCCGTTCTCACCAGCACCTACAGTTACCCGGGCTCCGACGGGACCTGATCACCAACGGCCTGATCCCCAGCGGCGACCTCAATGCGTACAAGGCCCGTCTGCTCCTGCACCGCCTGCTCTCCACCGGCTGCCGGGATCGGGNACGGATCACCCAGGCCCTTCGCCGCACTCGGTGACCCTCCCGCCGAACCCTGTCGCCCGCCTCACAGGGGAGGCCGGGCTGCGTACAAGCCGGTGGATGAAAGGGGTGCGGATGCGACGACCTGAACCGGGGCCTTGTTCAGGGGTGGCGATGTGGTCGGAGACGAGGCCGGCGATAGCGAGGTGACTGGGACGCGCNCTGAGGACTCGTAGTCACTTATCGACCCTGGAGCTCGTCTCGCCGGGGCGAGCTGAGGCGTGTGGTTGTTGGCGGTGCTGCTGGGATCCGAGAGGCGCATTTGGGCCTGCGGACCCGGAGCCCCGCGCCCGGAGGATCTGGGTCTGCCTGCTCGCGGCGCTGCTGGGCTAGTGTCATGAGCAGAGGAGATCGATGAGCTTCCCCGGGTGTGCGACCGCGGATTCAGGCGATGTGGAGTTCGCCAGCCCGTAGTCCATCACGAGTGGGCGCAACAGGGTCCGGTGCTACCTGTCACCGGACCGGGCCGTCAACGCTCCTTCGGCGCAGAACCCCATGCGTCAACTCCTGGACCAGCGGTGTGTCGTTCTCGCCCCCCCGCAAGAGAACGACGCACCGCTGTCCTGTCAGATGCCTCACCACCGGTTACGGGCCGTCGCCCGGTGCGCCGGCCGGGATATGGACAGCCACCCGGCCGGTGCACCGGGCGACGGCCCGTCCGTTTTACCGACACCGGCGAAACGACCGATTCTCCCCATTGGGGCGGGCCCGGTACCCCAGGCGATCGAGCGCACAGGAGCGGAGGGAGCCCGGTGCCGAAGATGGCGCCCGGTACGGTTCGCCGCTGAGGCAGGGCCCCTGCAGCGCGGTGCCCACACGTGTCACTCGTCCCGCAGTCTGGCCGATCAAGGTTGCGCGGCTGGCGAGGCACCCATCGGGCAGCCTCAGACGGCCGATCGACCACCTCCGCCTCGCTTCAACCGCATCAGCGTCACAACCGCAACGCACGGGAACCACCGGTTCNTCCGGTGCCGTAGTCATCGCCACCGGAATACCGCCAGCCGAAGGCTGGGGGGACCACGAGGCCGGCACCAAGCTGCTCGGGCTGAAGTCAGACTGCTCCGTGTGCCGTTCGCTGTTGTCCCACGGTCGGCTTTCACAGGCCGCAGAGGCGGACCGGAAGCCCGGCGGGTCTGCGCCGAGCGGCGCAGGGCGGCCCTCGGCTCAGCTGCCATAGACCGGGATCCACTCATAGCCGTGCCGTGGCAATCGACTGGTGTCGTCTGCGAAGGGATCGTCCTCCACCACGTCATCCCAGGGGTGGGGACGGCCCTCGTCCTGGGCCCGCCAGTACGCCAAGGTCCTCTCGATGGCCCTGGCCACCTCGCGCTCCTCCCACGCGGCCTGCAGAGCGGGCATGCCGGTGAGGCTGTCGCCCGGCTGATCCGGCTGCTCCAGGAAGCGTCGGCTCACCAGAGGCAGCAGCGGGATCGGTGAGGGGCGGGGGGCGACGATCGGAACCTCCACCCAGGAGGCTGGAAGGTCGGCACGGACCGGGCCCTCACCGCCCCCGGCCTTGGCGCGCTTGAGGTAGTGAGCCAGGTAGGCCATTGGTTTGCGAACGATGGCNCTGGGCACGTAGAGGAGTTCGGAGGCGAGTTCACGAGGAGTGATGGCGTGGTCGAGCAACCGGTCTCGCAGGAGGTAGCTGAGGCGCCGGGGGCAAGCGGGACGCAGCCAGGGAACAAGCGCCTGGAGAGTCCTGGTGAACTCGATGAACTCTCGGAGCCGCGAGGGTGTGACGGGGCGGGGGTCGTTGCTCAGGTCGCCTGACTCGTGATCATGCGCGCGTGCGCGTGTGTAGTTTGTAGTCTCGCCTGCCTTAAGTGACTCTTCAGAACAAGAACCACCACGGGAAGGGGATGATGTCACCCCCGCGTTCGGGCGTGTCGAACGGGAAGGCGAAGCCGCCCTGGCAAGGCGGGCCTCATGCCGTCGGCCTCGGCCGGTGACACCGACGACACGGGCCTGGTAGCCGAAGCCGCTGATGCGCCGACCGTGCGCCTGGTCGTAGGCCGGCGGAACAACCATGGCAAAGAGCGTGCCGGTGCCCTTGTAGGAAGTGGGTTCCTGACCCGGGTTGCGGGTTCGGAGGATGTTCGCCCGGGATCCGTGCTCGATCCACACGAGGAGCCCGAGTTCGCGCAGGACCCGGGTGTGGACGGCCACGCAGTCGACCGAAAGACCGAGCTGCTCTGCCAGGGCGACACGGCCGTAGGCAAGGTGTCCGCGGCGGTTGGACTTCACCACGAGCAGTTCGGCTACGCGCAAGGTGGTGGCGTTCGCCCTGGGATGGAGGCCGGACTTGAGAGCCCATCGGAGTGCGTAGAGAAAGTCCGCCGGTGAGGTGATGCCGCGAGAGGCGGTGTTGGTGATCTCGTGTTCCGCGCGGGAGGTGACGAGGCGGGGACAGGCCTGCCTGAAACGGGTTGGTCCGGGTGCGGTGTCGCTGACGGATCGTCGGGTTTCGGGCAGCACTGAACCTACTGCCTGGGCCGGTGTGATGTCGTTCTCCAGGAAGTGGAAAGGGGCATGGAATATCGCGCAACGGCAGGGTGCTGGTGCCGCAACGGGACAAAGCGGCAGTGCCACGTGACCGGTCGGGGGTCACGCGCTGCCTGCTATTCGGTTGTAGGGGGTGTCACCTCCACGGGTCCGGGCTCGGTGAGGAAGCAGGGGTCAGCGCGTCACAGAGGCAGTTCGCTGGGAGGTTGTGAAGCGGTTCGCTGCCGGCGGCATCGCGGGCAGTTCGAATCCCTCGGGGAGTTCGAGAACCCACGCCCCGATCGGAATCCGAACCGCGCACAGCCCTCCAATCTCGGTGAGGACGACCAGGGCCTCGGCCATCGTGCGGGTGATGCGTACATCGTTGGACATGAGCCAGAGCAGGGTGTCAGGGCCGAGCGCGGGGTCGTTCAGCGCATCGCGCGCGGCACCGATCACGACGCTCTGCCAGATGGCAACGTCGCGGGGTGCACTGCGGGACCGCCGTTCGCCGGGCCACACGATCTGGTCGGCCATGGCGAAGACGCGGACGACGATGACGTCCTCGCCGTCGAGTGCATCGGCGTTCACAAAGCCACGTTCAATCGCCTTGTTCGGCCAGACGCGGTTGACGTCCGCCGCTTTTGCAAGAGATGCAGGGGTAATCCGTCTGGCCAACGGGGCCTCGACTTTCGCGACTGTGAGATGGGTTTCCACGTGAAGCGATCGTATCGCAAATCCGGGCGCTCACCTGCTACGTCGCATCATTCAAACTGACNCATCGGGGACCTGTGCCAGGATTGTCGGCATTTGCTGGATCAATATGTGCTACGGCGCGTCAATTGCTACATAAATCGACCAGAGGCTCCCTATCTGGGCACCTACTGGACTGGAAGCATGGGAATAACGATAGCTACCGGAATGCCTATATAGATACCTACCTGCATACCGGCATAGTATTCAGGCAACCTACCGAGATCCATATAAGAGCTGGTGGCGGCATGCGTGAGGACCCCAACCCGCCGACGGCAGTTTGTGGGGATCGTTCCGCCACACGGTCGGTGCGGCCAGGCCGCGAGCTGTTCGTGCAGCGCTCCACGGGATTCCCGGAAGAGGCAGAGACGGCTGTTGGCCGAGTACCTGCGCCAAGGGTTGAACCCGGGCGTGAGCCACCAGGAGACGGACAGGCGCCAGACGCGGGCCGACATTCGCAAACAGACCAATGAAGTCCCGGCCGAGCAAGTCGGAACCGCCAATGCGGACAATTCGGCCACAGTGGTGCAGACGCACGGCGCAGGCGCACGCCGACGATCACACGCCCGCGTATCCCTCGCTCGATCCGCTTGTGATTGACCGCGACGCCGGACGCCTGCGGCTCGGCGGTGACGCGAGGGCTGCCGCAGGTCTCGTCGGATTCCCCGTGATCGCCGTGATCGGCGTCGCCAGGTTCTCCCGGGCCGGGCGCGGGTACTCGTGGCCCCGCAAGACGGCCGACCATCGGCAGAACCCGACTCGGGACAGGCCCAGCACCTGAAACCCGGCACAAGGACGTCGGAGTTGGGGCCTGGGACCCATGGACCGGCCCCTCTCCTTTGGGACACCATGTGCGCACCACACAGCGCGGTGACAAAGGCTGAAACACCCGGGCGATCTGCTGCGCCCCCGGTGCTCTCTACCGCAACCGCACTGGAGGAAATTCCGCCCCTCCCCGCCGTGACTCGCCCCCGGCCAATACCCGATGGAGGAACCATGACCATGGTCCGCATCAAGGCCCTCGCCGCCAGCGGCCTCGCCGCCCTCACAATTGTCGCGGGGAGCGTGAGCGGCGCATCGACCGCCGCTGCCGACACTCCGAGTGACATCTGCACCTCCCTGGACGGGGGGTCCCTCTGTATCCATGAGTACGCAAACGGCTACGACGTCCGGTTCGCGAACCCGGTGTGGGGGGCCAAGAAGACCCTCCGCTTCGGACTCCGATGCCCCAATGAGGCAAACCGCTGGGACCAGGGAGCCTTCACGGACATGCCGGGAACGACGAGATCGTACTTCTTCGGGATCGGCCTGAAGGACTGGTGTGCTCCGTTGCTGTACGACGCCGCCGTGGGCGGCTATTACGAGGGTCACTACGTGACGTGACACGCCTTCCGGCGTCTTCCCGGACCGTCGTGGCTCATCGCCTCTCGGGCATACGGCCCCCAGAACCGGGGTTCCGCCGGTGGAGATTCAAGCTGGGCGTGATGCCCGCCTTCCACGACAACAAGGCGTGGAAGGCGGGCAAATGTCACTGCTCGAAGCGGATCACGGCGAGCCGGGACGCACCACGGGGGTGGCTCCACCGGCCAGGCCGGTGGAGCCACCCCCGTTCCTTGCCGGAGGGGCCCGGCAGGAACGTCGACACTCCCAGTCCGCAGTCGATAACCACCGTCCTGGCCGCGTCGGCGTGGCTCAGGGCTTGGTGCTCGCGGTGGACGTGTGCCGTCCTGTTCACGGGTCCAGCGCCGGGGTTGGGGCCTTCACGCACCCTACGGAGAGGTCAGATCAACGGCCCCTCATTCTTCAACGCAGTAAGAAACAGGTCCATCGCCGCCGAGTAGACGTGGACGGCGGTCCGGGCCCGTCCCACCCTCCTCAAGTCATTGGGCAGTCTGGAGGCGATCTCGTAGATGCCCGGGCTCACCCGGTGGCTGGACTGTCGCCCGGCCGGCACGTCCCCTTCACGCCTCAGGAAGAAGTCCTCCGCTAGGGACAGCTGGGCGTTGGTGTCACCCGGCAGGTAGAGGCGCATCGCGGCATCCACGTACTGGGCCACCGTCAGGGGCCGTCCACTCCCCTCCCGGTCCTGCGCCACTCTTGAACTCAACACCGTGACGAGGTCGGGGGCGAAGCGGAACGGAATGGTGTGCCACTGGTTCTTGCCGAGCTTCAGGTCCATCGTGCTCTCGGTCCAGGACCTCAGCACAGCCTGTCCCGTGGTGCCGACGGCACCTCTGCGTGGGGCCGGCTCCCTGCCTGTACCGCCTTCCCCGCCGAGCACAGGCATTTCGGCGCCCACGCCCTCGGGGTCCCTGGTGCCGTCTCCCGACGACCGCGCCTGCCGCTCGTCGGCGGAGACCTGCGGGACACACGCCACCACAGCATGAATTTCAGGGAGTGCCTGCCCATGTCGGCCCGCACGGTCCTCATCGAGGGCGGGCACCACCGGACCCGCCTCAGGCGAGGAGGGATGCGCGGTGTCGGGCTCAGGCGGAGCAACCCGGTGCCCGCTCGCCTCCGTCGGGGCGTCCGAGGCCGATCCGGTCAGCGAAACAGCCGCCCTCAGGAGGTCCTGGGCCTGCGGTGAGGAAAGCTCGACCTCAGACCTCACCGCTGCCGCAGGCGGATGTCCGGTGCCCTCTCCAAGGGTTTCACCTGGAGGAACNGTCGGAGCAGGGGTCGCCTCCCCGGCGGCGTTCAGGTCGGGCCGCGCCGGGTCGGGAGACGCCGCCGGGGAGGTGCCCGGGGCGAGCCACGGGCTGACCCCCTGGCTCGACAGGACTGATTCCGCGGGCGCCGGCGGTGGGACGACGTCATCGGGGAGCAGGGGCGGGGCACCGCCTTCGGCGGTGGCGACTGCGGAGACGCCCTGGCCCACGAAGGACCGGCTCACCAACTCGTCGACGTCGCCTCCGAACACATCGGCGCCCCGCTGGGCACGCGCCGCCTGCGCGCGGGCAGCGGCCCTGCGGGCGGCGGGCGTCATGCTCAGGCCGGCCGTCTTCTTCTTGGGCTTCTCAGGCATCGACTTCCTCGACCGCTACGGGGCTGGCAATCCTCCACTCGTCGCGAGGGCTGTCGATCCGCTCCAGGATTTCCTCGACCAACGCGGTGTAGCGCTTGCCCGGCGCGTGGTTGGGGAACTGGACGACAACCGGGCCGGTCGGTCCGTAGCAGTCGGAGATCCGGACGTCGCTGCGGATGTCGGTGACGAACGGGGACAAGCCCTTGCTCGCCATGCCGTTCATCACGAAGACGTCCTGGGCGGTCCATTTCGACTCGGAGTTCGAGTCGTTGAGCAGCACGCCGAGGAACTGGGGGTTGCACTCGCCGCGGGTGAGCTCGTTGACCTTCTCCACGGTCGGCTTGATCACCAGCGCGCCCTTGACGGTCTGGCGCTGGGGGTTCATGACCGTGATGACGTAGTCGGCCGCGGCGTAGGCGATGGCGTTGAGGGATGACATGGAGGGCGGCGTGTCGATGATGACGAAGTCGACGAGGCCGGTGAGGTGCCTGATGAGCAGTCGGCGCAGGATCGGCGTGGTGGTGAAAGGCTGGGTGATGAGCGCGTTCTGAGCTGCCGTCATGGTGCTCTCTTCGGAGGCGAGCAGGTAGAGGCGGCCGGCGCCGGCGAAGTCGCTGAGGATCTCGCTCTGGTCGAACATGATCTCGTTGAGCGGGGTGATGGGGATGCCCTGCAGGGCGTGCTGGAACACCAGGCCGAGCGAGCGCAGGATCCGCTCACCCTTCAGGTCGACTCCTATGGCCTCGCCGGCCTGCGCCTGCGGGTCGAGGTCGACGATCGCGACATCGAACCCCGCCATGGCCAGCCGGGTACCGACGTTGACGGTCGTGACCGTCTTCCCGATGCCGCCCTTCTGGCTGGCGATGGCGATGACGGTCATGGGGCGGTCCGCCACGTCCTCGTCGAGGGGTGGGGTGCCCGTCTGGTGATCAGCTGCCACGGTCTGTGCCTCTGTGATCTCGAGCTTTTGCTGTGGTGTGGACGCGTCGCGACACCTTGTCGGGCCAGAAAGCGTCGCAGTCTTCAGGGATATCTGCCCGATCCACATGCAATCGAGCCCCGAGCCGAAGGCCTTCTGACGCTCTGCAGTTCATTGATGCTACGACGCGACAGGACACTAGCAGGCGATAGAAACACGGATACCGGATTCTTCTTGCGCGCGTGCGTGTGTAGGCCCAAAGGCTCAAGAACTTGGGCCCAGGGGCCTGACGGGGGATCAACTTCTCGAACATATGAGCCCCGTGAAAACCATGCCGGTGATCATGCGATGCTGCCCGGTGGGATCGAGCAGGTCGATCGGTTCATCCGCTCGGCGGGTGCGCCCGCCGAGCAAGTCGATCGCACGTCCATGGATGCGCGGACGGATACCCGCGCCGTGGGGTGCGTGCGGAGGTGGGTGCCTGAGGGGGTGCAGGTGTGCGTCTAGGGATGACTACTCGCATCGCTACAGAGATGAATGGCTGCCCAGGTGCATGGAAACCTGGGTCTGTCTGCGAGTGTCTATTGAGGTGTAGGTGTAAATCCCTACACGCATCCCTACTTGACTACTTACATCCCTACAGGGTTCCTCGCCCCCACTCGCTGGATGGCCAGGTGTGCCTACAGGTCCACATACCTGCTTGCCTGCAAACGAGCCTTCCGGTCAGTCTGCAGCGCGCTCTCGCGGGATCCCGCAGCGGGCGTCTTGGCATTCCATCTGCCTACCTGTATCCCTACAACACCAGGTAGAAGCATTCTCAGGCCGCAGTCACGGGAGTCGGGAAGCCTGCCGTCCGACCGCAGTACCCGCAGGTACGGCCGAGGGGAACTTCTCCCCCAAACGCCTCGGGGCAGCAGGTCACCTGCATCAACGGTCACCGCCACCGCGGGTGGATCGCGCGAATGTGCACTGGACACACCTCGCCCCTCAGCGAGTAGGCGTCCCGCCCAACGGCACAACGCAATGCGTGACTACTGTCGGTATCGCTCCATCCACGCAGCGGATAATCCGGGGACGTCGACCACGGGCCGACGGGCTTCCCGGGGCCAGCCCAGTGGAACGAACGGAATCCGCAACCGCCCGTGGCCTCCGACCGAGACGCACTTGGGCAGACGCTTCAGCGGCCATGGGGAGTACTGCCGAATATGCAAAGCCGCCGCCGGCGCGCGTCTTGGGTCTCCCGGCTGCGGTCCGCTCAAGAGAGGAGACTCGATGTCACCCGACATCGACAATGTCTTGGCCGCTGCTCGGTCGCGCCTGCAGCACAACGGTACCGACCTCGCTGCCCGCCATACTTGGGAGGGACTCGTCGATCTTGCCGACACGTTGCAGGGCAAGGTGACCGCTCTGCAGGCGAAGGTCGCGGATCTCACGCAGTGCCTCGATGAGGCCCGGCATGATCCGCTCACCGGCTTGCCCACCCGGGCGGCCTTCACCACCGCTGCCAACGCCGTCATCACCGCCCATCCCGACGTTCTGGTCGTGATGCTTGATGCCGACGGGCTGAAACGGGCCAATGATGCCTACGGCCATGAGTTCGGTGACGTCCTCCTCCAGCATTTCGCGGCCCGTCTCNTGGCCTGGGCCGGTCCCGACGCCGCCGTCGGGCGCCTGGGTGGGGACGAGTTCGCCGTCGTCCTTTCCCATCAGGACGGCAGTGACCAGGAACTGCGACTGATCGCACTGCGGGCCGGTCTCTCCCAGCCCGTTCTGCACGCCGGCCGTTCCCTCCGGGTTTCTGCGTCCATCGGAGCGAGTCGAACCGGTGAGAGCGGGCACCGGTCGCTGGGTACGGCCCTACGCCTCGCCGATCAGCGGATGTATGAGGAGAAGGGGCGCGGTCGCCGCGGACGCCGCGCGCTCCCGGCCCGGCCGCGAGTCTGCTTCGCGCATGACATGTGTCGGAGGACCGGCTTCCTGGGACTGACGGCACGTCATTTCCACGGTCGGGTGCTCCGCAGGGCGTAGCAGGCGATGTGCAGCGCCAATCGCTGTTCCGGCGCGTCCGGATCGACTCCGCAGGCACGGATGCGTTCGATCCGGCCCAACACCGTGTTGCGGTGGACGCCGAGTCTGCTGGCGGCCTGGCCGGTCGAGCCGGCGCAGTCCAGGAGCACGCTGAGCGTCTCGACGAGCACGTCGGTGCGGGGATCTGCGGCCAGGTCGGCCAGCAGTACCAAGGCTGCGTCGGCGATCTCTGCCAGGGGCAGCCGGGCCAGCACCACTCGCGGGCCCAGCTCGCCGTACAGTTCGACGGAGCTCTCGCCACTCCTGCCGGCGACCTCGGCCGCCAGGTCCGCCTCGGCGACGGACTGGCGCAGGCCCTTCAGCCCCGTGGCGGGCTGGCCGATTCCCGTGGCCAGGGAGATCGGGATGCGGACGCCGGCGAGGCGCCGGCGGATGAGGTCGGCCAGCAGGGCGGGCTCGGCCGACTCCCCGGTGAACCAGGTCACCCATCCGCGCGGCATCGGTACCAGCGGGAGCTGGGGGAAGGCCTCGTGCCAGGTGGCGACGATTCCGGGCGTGATCGCGTCCAGTGCGCAGACCTCTCGCTCAAGGGGGCGCAGGCACACGGCGACGTGGGTCCCGTCGAGGCGCCAGCCCGCCTCACGGGCGATCTGCTCCACGTCGGCTCGCCCGGCCGTGCTGTGCGGGGCCCGTGGGTCCTTGGGCAGCGTTGCCTTCCCGTGCAGCAGAGCTTCCAGGAGCAGCCGGTCCTTGCTCGCCTGGTGCGCCGAGGACAACTGCGCGTGGGCGATGGCTGCCGCGAGCGGCGCGCGTGCCACTTTCAGGATGGTTTCCACCGTCTGCACCCATGAAGGCGAGGGGGTCGCGAGGTGCGCTACCAGCTCGGCCCAGGGGCGTCCGTCCGGTCCGGGGACGGGCACTCTCACCTGATGCGGGCCGCCGGCCGGGCGGTTGTCGGCCACCCGGCCGGCCAGCGTGTGTCCGTCGGGGGTCACCAGGACGACGCGGACACCCGGCACCTCGTTGTTGATCACTGCCACGATGTCCTGTGGTCGGTGGCGCTCACCGAGGAGCACCGCGCAACGGGCGGTCAGGCGGCACCGGACCGCCTCGGTGTCCGCGATCGTCGCTGCGAGTTCGAGGGCCTGCTCGGCCGGATCATCCACGGTGAAGAGGGGGACCCTAAGCCGCTCCGCCAGCTGCTTGGTGGAGTCGGTGACGGAGATCTCCGACGGTGCCACCACGCAGGAGGCGTTGCGTTCCCAGGCGAACCGCAGGGCGGACTCCAGCGCCCAGACGCCGGGAGCCGCCGCCGGGTGCACCACCAGGGCGGTGTTGGGCGCGCACCGTCGTGCCTGCGCCAGATCCGAGATCAGGCTGACGCCGGTGACCTGCTGATCGAGATGGGGTGCGGCCACTAGGTGCGCCCGGCCCAGGGGCCCCGAGTGCACCAGCTCCGCCACCGTCAGTGGGCCGGGCGGACGCTGGCGGTTCACCTGCGGCCTCCCTCGCGGGGATGGCACACCGGGAACCCGAAGGCGCGGGGCCCGGCGACTGCGAGACCCCGGGAGCTGTGCCACATGGGGGCCGCGGGGATGACCAGCACGTCGACGTGATCACCGACGATCACCCCTTCAAGGCCCACCAGGCGCAGCTTCTGCCGGTCGAACAGGCAGAGGATGTCCGGTACGGCGGCCGCCACGGCGCCGTCGATCAACGCCAGCAGCAACTCGTTCTGCGCCTCCAGGCGGACGGTCCGACCGGCCCTGCCGTATTCGTCGACCACGATGCTGGTCGGCATGGACGGGTAGTGCCGGGTGCCGACCGAGGGGCTGCTGTGGCAGAGTTCGCTGATCCGGCCGCTTGCCAGGAGGCTGGCTCCCATGGTGTGTGCGAGGCCCGCGAGCGTGCTGCTACGGCCGGACGCCGTGGCCAGCAGGCGGCCGGCGCGCAGGATCCGGCTGGTCGATCCGGTGATCGCGGCGTTGCGAAGCTCCCCGGCGGTCGCCGGATAGAGCGCGCAGATCATGAAACCACCTGACGCGTCCAC
>FJVZ01000985.1_pt1 | contig 12964 bp, 13 predicted proteins | sample 1011841 | NCBI WGS metagenome assembly FJVZ01 (sample SAMEA3912450, study PRJEB9761) | metagenome | biome: forest; material: soil | place: USA | collected 2011-06-22 | depth 0.1 m
GGCGCTGGCGCCGGTGCGGCCGGTGGCGGAGCTGGCGTACCGCTGGGTGGCGGCGAACCGGCACCGGCTGCCGGGCGGCACACCGGCCTGTGCGCTGCCGCGGCGGTAGCGCACCGTTTCCCCGGCCGGACGGAACCTAGCCCGTCGTCTCGCTCAGGAGCCGGTCGGCCAGCGCCGCGGGCATCGGCTCGTGCCGCAGGTGGGCGCGGGAGAAGCCGGCGGTGCCGTGGGTGAGCGAGCGCAGGTCGACCGGGTAGCGGGCGAGTTCGAGCTCGGGCACCTCGGCGCGCAGCAGGGTCAGGCCGGGGCCGCCGGTCTCGGTGCCGAGGACGCGGCCGCGCCGGGCCGAGAGGTCGCCGAGGACGGCGCCGAGGTACTCGTCGGGCAGCAGCACGCTGACGGCGGCGACCGGCTCCAGCAGCCGGACGACGGCGTGCCCGGCCGCGTCCCGCAGCGCGAGGGCGGCGGCGTTCTGGAAGGCGGAGTCGGAGGAGTCCACCGAGTGGGCCTTGCCGTCGACCAGGGTGACCCGGATGTCGGTCAGCGGGTTGCCGGTGCTGACGCCCTTGGCGAGCTGCGCGCGGACGCCCTTCTCGACGGAGGGGATGAAGTGCTTGGGGACGCTGCCGCCCACCACCCGCTCCTGGAACTCGAAGCCGGCGCCGGCGGGCAGCGGCTCGACCTCCAGCTCGCAGATGGCGTACTGGCCGTGGCCGCCGGACTGCTTGACCAGCCGGCCGTGCCCGCCGGCGGCGGTGGCGAAGGTCTCGCGCAGCGCGACCCGGTGCGGGACGGTCTCGACGTGGACGCCGTGCCGGGTGCGCAGGCGGTCGAGGACGACCTCGGCGTGGGCCTCGCCGGTGCACCACAGGACGAGCTGGTGGGTGTCGGCGTTCTGTTCCAGGCGCAGTGCCGGGTCCTCGGTGGTGAGCCGGGTGAGGGCCTGGGAGAGCTTGTCGTCGTCGGCCTTGCTGTGGGCCTCGACGGCGATCGGCAGCAGCGGCTCGGGCAGCGGCCAGGTGTCCAGCCGCAGCGGCCGGCCGGGGTCGCCGAGGGTGTCGCCGGTGTGCGCGGTGGTGAGCTTGGCGATGCAGACCAGGTCGCCGGCGAGGGCGTCGGGGACGGGGCGGTGCTGCTTGCCGAAGGGGCCGGTGAGGGCGGTGACGCGTTCGTCGGTCGGTTCGGCGCCGTCCGGTCCGTTGACCTGGACGTGGGTGTCGGGGCGCAGGGTGCCGGCGAGGACCCGGACGAGGCTGATCCGGCCGACGTAGGCGTCGCCGGTGATGCGGATCACCTGGGCGGCGAGCGGGGCGGCGGGGTCGCAGGGCGGCGCCCAGGGGGCCTGGCGGGCGGTGGGGTCGGGGAAGGCGGTGCTGATGAGGTCGAGGAGTTCGGTGGCGCCGAGGCCGTCGTCGGTGGCGGCGAGCGCGGGGTGCAGGGCGCAGCCGAGGACTTCGCGGCGCAGGCCGTCGGCGAGGGCTTCGGCGTCGAGGTCCTCGCCGGCGAGGTAGCGCTCCATCAGGGTGTCGTCCTGGCCGGAGATGGCTTCGACGAGGCTCTCGCGGGCGGCTGCGGCCGCGGCGCTCTCGGCTTCGGGCGCGTCTTCGGCNGTGGCNNCGCCGTAGCGGCGGCCGGTGAGCAGGTCGAGCGAGCCGGCGGGCCGGCCGCCCCGGTACAGCGGGAGGTAGAGCGGGCGCAGGGTGTCGGGGCCCAGGTCGAAGGCGTCGTGACAGGCCGTCAGGATCTCGTCGAAGCCGCTGCGGGCCACGTCGAGTTTGGCGACGACGACGGCGCGGGGGAGTCCGGCGTCGGCGCACTCGCGCCACAGGGCCCGGGTGGGGGCGGTGACGGGGTCGGTGGCGGAGACGACGAAGACGGCGGCGTCGGCGGCGTGCAGGCCGGCCCGCAGTTCGGCGGCGAAGTCGGGGTGGCCGGGCGGGTCGAGCAGGTTGATCTTGGTGTCGCGCCACTCCAGCGGCAGGACGGCGAGCTGGACGGAGCGCTGCTGCCGGTGTTCGATCTCCTCGTGGTCGGAGACGGTGTTGCCGTCGGGGATCCGGCCGGCCCGGGTGACGGCTCCGGCGGCGAGGGCGAGGGATTCGGCGAGGGTGGTCTTGCCGGAGCCGCTGCAGCCGATCAGTACGACGTTGCGCAGCTGCTGGGGGCGTTCGACAACCGGCGCCTGCCCTGTTCGTACGGTGTTCCGCACGGTGGCGCGGTCGGGCATCGGGGTCTCCTCCCGTGGGGACGGGGGCTGCCATGTGCCGGGCGGTCCAAGTCTAGGCGCGGTGCCCCGGCCGCGCCCTGCCGTGCGCCCTGCCGGACGCCGGGCCGCTCACCGCGTGTGCGTACTGATGTGCTTTGAGTAGTTGGCAGTTGGGCCGGACGCGCAGGTGGCGGTGTGTGGCGCGGGAGCGCACCTGCGGCGTGGATACCATGGGTCAGCCGGGTGGGCTGATCCACTCGGCCGCCTGCCGCCGATCGCGGCCCCGGGCGGGAACCTGTGAGATCGGAGCGGTCCGGAAGGCCATGCTCAACAAATACGCGCGTGCCTTCTTCACACGTGTCCTGACCCCGTTCGCCGCGTTCCTGATCCGCCTGGGCGTGAGCCCGGACGCGGTGACGCTGGTCGGTACCGCCGGTTCGGTGGCCGGTGCGCTGGTGTTCTTCCCCCGCGGGGAGTTCTTCTGGGGCACCATCACGATCACCCTCTTCATCTTCTCCGACCTGGTGGACGGGAACATGGCCCGCCAGCTGGGCCGCACCAGCAGGTGGGGGGCCTTCCTGGACTCCACGCTGGACCGGGTCGCCGACGCGGCGATCTTCGGCGGTCTGGCCATGTGGTACGCGGGCCAGGGGGACAACAACCTGCTCTGCGCGGTCGCGATCTTCTGCCTGGCGAGCGGCCTGGTGGTCTCGTACACGAAGGCGCGGGCCGAGAGCCAGGGCCTGCCGTGCGACGTCTCCGGGCTGGTGGAGCGGGCCGAGCGGCTGGTGATCAGCCTGGTCGCGGCCGGTGTCGCGGGGCTGCACACGTTCGGGGTGCCGTACGTGGAGTGGCTGCTGCCGATCGCCCTGTGGCTGGTGGCGGCGGGCAGTCTGGTGACGGTGTTCCAGCGGATGCTGACGGTGCGCCGCGAGGCGTTCGAGGCGGACCGCCTGGAGGCGGGGAGTCGGGGGACCGCATGAACGACGTCCTGAAGAACCGGGTCGTCTACTCGGCGTACGCGCTGGGCTGGGCGGCGCTGAAGCACCTGCCGGAGCCGGTCGCCCGGGGGCTGTTCGACCGGATCGCGGACTCGGCCTGGCGCAAGCGCGGCAAGCGGGTGCTCCAGCTGGAGGCCAACCTGCTGCGGGTGCGCCCCGGCGTGGACGAGGCCGGGCTGCGGGAGCTGTCGCGGGCCGGCATGCGCTCCTACCTGCGGTACTGGATGGAGTCGTTCCGGCTGCCGGTCTGGAGCCGGCAGCGGATCGCCGACGGTGTGGCCATAGAGGGCCTGGAGAACCTCACCGCGGCGTTGGAGGCCGGGCGCGGCGCGGTGGTGGCGNTGCCGCACATGGGCAACTGGGACCTGGCGGGGGCNTGGGTGGCCTCGCACGTCGGGCACCACTTCACGACCGTCGCCGAGCGGCTGGAGCCGGAGCGGCTGTTCGAGCGCTTCGTGGCATACCGGGAGAGCCTNGGGATGGAGGTGCTGCCGCTCACCGGCAGCGACATCTCGGTGATCGGCACCCTGGCGCGCCGGCTGCGCGCCGGCAAGCTGGTCTGCCTGGTCGGTGACCGGGACCTCTCGGAGGCCGGGATCGAGGTCTCCTTCTTCGGCGAGGCCACCCGGATGCCGGCCGGCCCCGCGGCCCTGTGCCTGCGGACGGGGGCGGCGCTGCTGCCGGTGACGCTCTGGTACGACGGCCCGCTGATGCGCGGCCGGATCCACCCCGAGGTGGTGCCGCCCGCCGGGGACGACCGCAAGCAGCTGACCGCGGCGATGGTGCAGGCGACGGCCGACGTCTGGGCCGAAGGCATCCGAGAGCACCCCGAGGACTGGCACATGCTCCAGCGCCTCTGGCTGGCCGACCTGGCGGTACGCGAGCCGGCCGCCGCGGCGCGGCCCGTCCCCGTGGCCGACACCGAGCCCGCCGCCGAGCCGGCCGGGTCCTGAAGCAGTGCGAACAGCGTGAGAGGAACCTGGTGAAGATCGGCATCGTCTGCCCGTACGACTGGGACGTCCCCGGGGGCGTGCAGTTCCACATCCGGGACCTGGCGGAGCACCTGATCGCGCTCGGCCACCAGGTGTCGGTGCTGGCACCGGCCGAGGACGACGAGGCGCTGCCGCCGTACGTCGTCTCGGCGGGCCGCGCGGTCGCCGTCCCGTACAACGGCTCGGTGGCGCGGCTCAGCTTCGGCATCCTGTCGGCGGCCCGGGTGCGGCGCTGGCTGAACGACGGGCGCTTCGACATCCTGCACGTGCACGAGCCGGCCTCGCCGAGCCTGTCGATGCTGGCGGCCTGGTCGGCGTCCGGCCCGATGGTGGGGACGTTCCACACCTCCAACCCCCGCTCGCGGGCGATGATCGCGGCCTCGCCGATCCTGCAGCCGGGCCTGGAGAAGATGCGGGCCCGGATCGCGGTCAGCGAGTACGCCCGGCGCACCCTGGTCGAGCACCTGGGCGGCGACGCGGTGGTGATCCCCAACGGCGTCGACGTCGGCTTCTTCGCCGACGCCGAGCCCGACCCGCGCTGGACGGGCGGAGCGGCCTCCGGCGGGGCGGGCACCATCGGCTTCATCGGCCGGATCAACGAGCCGCGCAAGGGCCTGCCGACGCTGCTGGCGGCGCTGCCGGCGATCCTGGCCGCGCGCCCCGGCGTACGGCTGCTGGTGGCGGGCAAGGGCGACGAGGAGGAGGCGGTGGCCGGCCTCGCCCCCGAGGTCCGGGCCCGGGTGGAGTTCCTCGGCATGGTCAGCGACCGCGACAAGGCCCGGCTGCTGCGCAGCGTCGACCTGTACGTGGCGCCGAACACCGGCGGCGAGAGCTTCGGGATCATCCTGGTCGAGGCGATGTCGGCCGGTGCACCGGTGCTGGCCAGTGACCTGGACGCGTTCAAGCAGGTGCTGGACGGCGGCGACGCGGGCGAGCTCTTCCCGGTCGAGGACGCCGCCGCGCTGGCCGCCGCGGCGATCCGGCTGCTGGGCGACCCGGGCNGGCTGGAGGAACTGCGCAAGGCCGCCTCGCGGCACGTTCGGCGCTTCGACTGGTCGACGGTCGGGGCGGACATCCTGGCGGTCTACGAGACGGTCACGGACGGCACCACGGCGGTGGCGGCCGTGGAGGACGAGCGGACGGGCTGGCGCGGGCGGCTGGGCCTGGCACGCGACTGACGTGGGCCGATGCGGGGCCGGCCGGGGCGGATGGCTAGGGTTGAACCAAGATCCCTCAGCCCGACCCGGGAGGCCCCGATGCCCCAGATCTCCGTCGACTACTCCGCGAACCTGGCGGAGGCCATCGACCGCCCGGCCCTCGGTCGCGCCCTGAACGCGCTCGCCGTGCAGCACCTGGCCGCCTCCCCGGAGGCCTGCAAGACGCGCTTCCGCCGGGCCGACGAGACGGTCGTGGTGGCGGAGGACACCGAGGGGCAGGACCTGCTCCTGGTGGAGTTCCACGTCTTCCCCGGCCGCACCGCGCAGGCGAAGGCCGAGCTGAGCGAGGCGGCGGTCGGGCTGCTGGCGGAGCAGTTGACCGCGGCGCCGGGCCGGCGGCTGCACGTCGCCGCGCACGTGGTCGAGATCGACCGGGACACCTACCGCAAGGCGACGCTCGCCGGCTGAGCACCGCGCCCGGCCCGGCCGGTCGGCCGGCCCGTCGGCAGCCGGTAGCGTTACGCCCCGTGACTACGTGGATCTGGGCGGCCGTGGCCGTGGTGCTGTTCGGGATGTACCTGAGTTGGACGGCCGGACGGCTGGACCGCCTGCACGCCCGGATCGACGCCGCCCGCGCGGCGCTGGACGCACAGCTCGTCCGCCGGGCGTCGGTGACGCTGGAGCTGGCGACCTCGGGCCGGCTCGACCCGGCGGCCTCGCTGCTGCTCTACCAGGCCTCGCACGTGGCCCGGCAGGCCGAGGACGAGCACCGCGAGGTGGCGGAGAGCGAGTTGAGCCTCGCCCTGCGTGCGGTCTTCGCCGATCCCGAGCAGGCCGAGGCGCTGCTCGCGGCGCCCGGTGGTGAGGAAGCTGTGAAGGATCTGACGGCGGCGGTGCGCCGGGTGCCGATGGCCCGGCGGTTCCACAACGATGCGGTGCGGGCCGCGCGCGCGGTGCGGGAGCACCGGCTGGTGAGGTACTTCCGCCTTGCGGGCAAGGCGCCGTTCCCGATGGCGTTCGAGATGGACGACGCCCCTCCGGTCGCGCTGACCCCCGAGGGCGCCCCGGCCTAGGGCGCGTCCCGGGGCCCGTGTCTGCCCTGTCTATGCCCTGTCTATGCCCTGCGGGGGATGCGCGGCTTCGGCCTGTTTGTCGTATCCCGGCAGCCTGGATGGACTTGGAGGCGCATGGGGCGCCGTCCGTCTCCGCCTAACATAAGGCGATAGCACTTTCATCTTCGAGTGAGGTCTCACGTGTCCACCACCCCCATCACCGCAGACCAGCCGCAGATCGGTACCGCCCGGGTCAAGCGCGGCATGGCCGAGCAGCTCAAGGGCGGTGTGATCATGGACGTGGTCAACGCCGAGCAGGCGAAGATCGCCGAGGACGCCGGCGCCGTGGCCGTCATGGCCCTGGAGCGGGTCCCCGCCGACATCCGCAAGGACGGCGGCGTCGCCCGGATGTCGGACCCCGACATGATCGACGGCATCATCAACGCCGTCTCCATCCCGGTGATGGCCAAGTCCCGCATCGGCCACTTCGTCGAGGCGCAGGTCCTCCAGGCCCTCGGCGTGGACTACATCGACGAGTCCGAGGTGCTGACCCCGGCCGACGAGGTCAACCACTCCGACAAGTGGGCGTTCACCACCCCCTTCGTCTGTGGCGCCACCAACCTGGGCGAGGCCCTGCGCCGCATCGCCGAGGGCGCGGCCATGATCCGCTCCAAGGGCGAGGCCGGCACCGGCAACGTGGTCGAGGCCGTCCGCCACATGCGCCAGATCCGCGCCGACATCAAGCGCCTCACCACCCTCGACGAGACCGAGCTGTTCGTCGCCGCGAAGAACCTCCAGGCGCCGTACGAGCTGGTCAAGGAGGTCGCGCAGCTGGGCAAGCTCCCGGTCGTGCTGTTCTCCGCCGGTGGCGTCGCCACCCCCGCCGACGCGGCCCTGATGATGCAGCTCGGCGCCGAGGGTGTCTTCGTGGGCTCCGGCATCTTCAAGTCCGGTGACCCGGCCAAGCGCGCCGCCGCCGTCGTGAAGGCCACCACCTTCTTCGACGACCCGAAGGTCATCGCGGACGTCTCCCGCGGCCTGGGCGAGGCCATGGTCGGCATCAACTGCGACACCCTGCCCGAGGCCGAGCGGTACGCCAACCGCGGCTGGTAGTCCCGGCCCGACGGCCCGCCGCGCGCACGTACCGAGCGCGGCGGGCCGTCGCGCGTAGTCCGTACGAGAAGTCCGTACGAGTAGTCGAAGAGGTAGCAACCGTGTCCAGCAGCACCCCAGTCATCGGCGTCCTGGCCCTTCAGGGCGACGTCCGCGAGCACCTGATCGCGCTTGCCGAGGCCGACGCCGTCGCGCGCCCGGTGCGCCGCCCCGAGGAGCTCGCCGAGGTCGACGCGCTGGTGATCCCCGGCGGGGAGTCCACCACGATGTCCAAGCTGGCGCTGGCGTTCGGGATGATGGCGCCGCTGCGCGAGCGGGTCGCCGCCGGCATGCCGGCCTACGGCTCCTGCGCGGGCATGATCATGCTGGCGGACAAGATCCTGGACGGCCGGGACGACCAGGAGACCGTCGGCGGCATAGACATGACGGTCCGGCGCAACGCGTTCGGCCGGCAGAACGAGTCCTTCGAGTCCGCGATCTCCTTCCAGGGCCTGGCCGGTGACCCGGTGCACGGCGTCTTCATCCGCGCCCCGTGGGTCGAGGCCGTCGGCGCGGGCGTCGAGGTGCTGGCCGAGCTGGCCGCCGCCGACGGCCCGGAGAGCCGGATCGTGGCGGTCCGTCAGGGCAACCTGCTGGCGACCTCGTTCCACCCCGAACTGACCGGCGACCACCGGGTGCACGCGTACTTCGTGCGCATGGTCGAAGCCGCCTCCTCGTAGCGCGCCCGCGTACGCACGGCTCGGCGCGCGCCGAACCGGTGCCCCCGGCGCGGTGCGGCACCGGTAAGATCTCTCCTGTTCATTTCCCTTTTGGCGACGTAAAGGAGCTGGCGATGTCCGGCCACTCTAAGTGGGCTACCACCAAGCACAAGAAGGCCGTGGTCGACGCCAAGCGCGGCAAGCTCTTCGCCAAGATGATCAAGAACATCGAGGTGGCGGCGCGCACCGGCGGCAGTGACCCGGCGGGCAACCCGACGCTCTACGACGCCATCCAGAAGGCGAAGAAGAGCTCGGTCCCGATCGACAACATCAACCGCGCCGTCAAGCGCGGCGACGGTGCCGAGGCCGGCGGCGCCGACTACTCGACGATCATGTACGAGGGCTACGGGCCGAACGGCGTCGCGGTGCTCATCGAGTGCCTCACCGACAACCGCAACCGGGCCGCCTCCGACGTGCGCGTCGCGATGACCCGCAACGGCGGCAACATGGCCGACCCGGGCTCGGTGTCGTACCTGTTCAACCGCAAGGGCGTCGTGATCGTCCCCAAGGCGGACGGCGTGGACGAGGACAAGGTGTTCGAGGTCGTCCTCGACGCCGGCGCCGAGGAGGTCAACGACCTCGGCGAGTCCTTCGAGGTGATCAGCGCGGCCACCGACATGGTCGCCGTCCGCACCGCGCTGGTGGAGGCCGGGATCGACTACGACTCGGCCGACGCCAACTTCGTGGCGGACCTGCAGATCCCGCTGGACGCCGACGGCGCCCGCAAGATCTTCAAGCTGATCGACGCCCTGGAGGACAGCGACGACGTGCAGAACGTCTTCGCCAACTTCGACATCAGCGACGAGGTCGGTGCCGAGCTCGACGCCGAGTGACCAGGCTCACTCCCCGGCCCGGTGGTCCCCAGGACCACCGGGCCGGTGTCGTCGGTGTCGAAGGTCCGCTTGTCGGACCCGCCCGATAGCCTTCGGGGATCGGACGAGAGGCAGGTGTGGAGTGCGGGTACTCGGTGTCGACCCCGGGCTGACCAGGTGCGGTGTCGGCGTGGTCGACGGCGGGCCGGGCCGCCCGCTGCGGATGGTGGGCGTCGGCGTGGTGCGCACCCCGGCCGACGCGGAGATCGGGCCCCGGCTGCTCCTGATCGAGCAGGGCCTCGAAGCCTGGCTGGACGAGCACCGGCCCGACATGGTCGCGGTCGAGCGGGTCTTCGCCCAGCACAACGTCCGGACGGTGATGGGCACCGCGCAGGCCAGCGCCGTCGCCATGCTCTGCGCGACCAGGCGCGGCATCCCCGTCACGCTGCACACCCCGAGCGAGGTCAAGGCGGCCGTCACCGGCTCCGGCCGGGCCGACAAGGCACAGGTCACCGCGATGGTCACCCGCCTGCTCCGGCTCGACGCCCCGCCGAAGCCGGCCGACGCGGCCGACGCCCTCGCCCTCGCCATCTGCCACATCTGGCGCGGCGCCGCGGCCGGCCGGATCGCCGCCGCCGTGGCCACGGCCACCAAGGCCCAGACCGCCCTGGCGGAGGCCGTCGCCGCCCAGGCGGCCGCCCGCTCCGCCGCCCGTACCGAGGCCCGTGCCACCGCTCGTCCCGCCGCTCGTCAGGAGTACCGCCGGTGATCGCGTTCGTCCAGGGCCCGGTCGCGGCCCTCACCCACTCCACCGCGGTGGTCGAGGTCGGCGGCGTCGGCCTCGCCCTCCAGTGCACCCCCACCACGCTCGCCGCCCTGCGCCTCGGCGAGCCGGCCAGGCTCTCCACCTCGCTGGTCGTCCGCGAGGACTCCCTGACGCTTTACGGTTTTGTCGACGAGGACGAGCGCGCGACCTTCGAACTGCTGCAGAGCGCCAGCGGCGTCGGCCCCCGGCTCGCCCAGGCGATGCTCGGCGTGCACAGCCCGGACGCGCTGCGCCTCGCCGTCGCCAACGGCGACGAGAAGGCGCTGATGGCNGTGCCCGGCATCGGCAAGCGGGGCGCGCAGAAGCTGCTCCTGGAGTACAAGGACAAGCTCGGCGCCCCGCACGGTATCGTCCCCGCGCAGAAGCCGCTCGCCGCCGGCCCGGCGCCGTGGAGCGAGCAGCTGCACGCCGCACTGGTCGGCCTCGGCTACGCCCCGCGCGAGGCGGACGACGCGGTGGGCGCCGTCACCCCGGAGGCCGAGGCGCAGGCCNCGCCGGACATCGGCGCCCTGCTCAAGGCCGCCCTGCGCACCCTCAACCGCACCCGCTGAAGCACCCCCGCCGACCACGCCGACGACCCCCTGAGTGGAGCCCGACCCGATGAGCCCGTACGACTCCGAACCGGTAGAGCGGCTGGTCAGGGCCGGTGCCGACGGCGAGGACCAGGCGGTCGAGGCGGCGCTGCGCCCCAAGGTGCTGGACGAGTTCATCGGGCAGGAGCGCGTCCGCGAGCAGCTCTCGCTGGTGCTCCAGGCCGCCCGCAAGCGCGGGGCCGCGCCGGACCACGTGCTGCTCAGCGGCCCGCCCGGGCTCGGCAAGACGACCCTCTCGATGATCATCGCGGCCGAGCTGAACGCGCCGATCCGGATCACCTCGGGGCCGGCCATCCAGCACGCCGGAGACCTCGCGGCGATCCTCTCCTCGCTCACCGAGGGCGAGGTGCTGTTCCTCGACGAGATCCACCGGATGTCCCGGCCCGCCGAGGAGATGCTCTACATGGCGATGGAGGACTACCGGGTCGACGTGATCGTCGGCAAGGGCCCCGGCGCCACCGCCATCCCGTTGGAGCTGCCGCCGTTCACCCTGGTCGGGGCGACCACCAGGGCCGGCCTGCTGCCGCCGCCGCTGCGCGACCGCTTCGGCTTCACCGGCCACATGGAGTTCTACGCCCCGGCCGAGCTGGAGCGGGTCGTGCACCGCTCGGCCGCCCTGCTGGACGTCGAGATCGACGCGGCGGGCGCCGCCGAGATCGCGGGCCGCTCCCGGGGCACGCCCCGGATCGCCAACCGGCTGCTGCGCCGGGTGCGGGACTACGCGCAGGTCAAGCACGACGGCGTGGTCGACCGGGAGATCGCCGCCCAGGCGCTGAAGGTCTACGAGGTGGACGCCCGCGGGCTCGACCGGCTGGACCGCGCGGTGCTGGACGCGCTGCTGCGCCTGTTCGGCGGCGGGCCGGTCGGTTTGTCGACACTGGCCGTCGCCGTGGGGGAGGAGGCCGAGACCGTCGAGGAGGTCGCCGAGCCGTTCCTCGTCCGGGAGGGTCTGCTGGCCCGGACACCGCGTGGCCGGATCGCGACCGCCGCCGCGTGGCAGCACCTCGGGCTGACCCCGCCCGCCCATCCGGGGGCCGGGCGCGCCGGGGTGCCCGCACAGTCGGAGTTGTTCCCGGTGGCCGGGGATGTCGTGGAAGAGTCGTGAGCAATCCGTCCAGGCAGGGGCTCGCCACTTTCGGCGGCGGGATGCGATGCTTGGCGTTGTCCGATCAGTGCGGGTCGCCTAGACTCCGCCGGACCGCCCCTCTCACCTGACGGGCCGACCATCACCACAGGCCGCCCGGCGGTGGCCCGTAAAGGACCCTGGCTGCAGTGAACCTCATCATCCTTCTCCTCCCGATTATTGCGATCGTCCTGATGTTCCGGTCGCAGAAGAAGCGCCAGCAGCAGCAGCAGTCCATGCAGACGTCGCTGGAGCCGGGAGCCGGAGTGCGCACGATCGGCGGCCTGTACGGCCAGGTGAAGGCGGTCAACGCCGAGACCGTCGAGATCGAGATCGCCGCGGGCGTTGTCGCCCACTTCAGCAAGGGCGCGATCGCTGCGGTTCTGGACCCGCAGGAGTACGACGCGATCATCAACGGCCGTCCCGAGGAGGACGACCTCGCCGAGTCGGCCGATCCCGCTGACGAGGTCGACGCGGCGGAGGACGGCGACAAGCCGCTCTCCCTCTCGAAGGACGCCTCGGAGAAGGACGACGCCGAGGGCGGGGCTCCCGCGAGCAAGTAGTACACGGCCGGGCCCAGCCCGTCCGTCCGCGGCACCGTGCCGCGAGCCCACAGGACCTCAGGGCCGTCGCTCCGCCACGTCTTCCCCCGTCCCGCCCCATGCCGGACGGGGGCCCGGTGGGCGGCGGCATGGACAGGGAGAAACGAGCAAGGTGGCAACACCCAAGTCGCGCCCGCGCGACGGTTACCCGGGACGGGCCCTGGCCCTCATCCTGGCGGTCACCGTCGGACTGGTCGCCCTCATGTTCGGGACGGGCAACACCAAGCCCCGCCTCGGGATCGACCTCGCCGGTGGCACCAGCATCACGCTGACCGCCAAGTCGGACGACCCCAAGGCGATCAACAAGTCCAATATGAACATCGCTGTCGCGATCATCCAGAAGCGTGTCAACGCGATGGGTGTCTCCGAGGCCGAGGTGCAGACCGAGGGCGACAAGAACATTGTCGTCAACATCCCCAAGGGCGGGGACAAGGAGTCTGCGGCCGACCAGGTCGGCACGACTGCGAAGCTCTTCTTCCGCCCGGTCCTGGCCGTCGCCCCCAGCGGCGTGCAGGCCACGGCGCCGACCGCGAGCCCGAGCGCGAGCGGCAGTGCCACCCCGGCCGCCGACGCCGCCAAGGCCGCGTCGCCCAGCGCCACCGCGAGTGCGACCGCGAGCGCCAGCAAGGCCGGCCGCGCCCTCGGCGAGGCCCTGACGGCGGACGCGTCGCCGACCGCCTCGGCCTCGGCGTCGGCCTCCGCCCCGGCGGCCTCGCCCACCGCGGCGGC
>FJVZ01001253.1_pt1 | contig 12948 bp, 18 predicted proteins | sample 1011841 | NCBI WGS metagenome assembly FJVZ01 (sample SAMEA3912450, study PRJEB9761) | metagenome | biome: forest; material: soil | place: USA | collected 2011-06-22 | depth 0.1 m
CGATGCCGCGCTCGGTGAGGCCCGCACGCAGGCGGCCGGGCTGCTCGGCAAGGCCCGCGAGCGGGCCGAGGAACTGCGCCGCAGCGCCCAGGCCGAGGCGGACCGGATGCGCGGTGAGGTCCGTGCGCTGCGCGAGGAGGCCGACCGGGAGGTCGACCAGGCGACGGCCGCCGCCCGCGAGATCCGCTCGAACGCCGGCGCCGAGGCCGAGCGCATCCGGAGCGAGGCCGGTCAGGAGGCCCGGCGCCAGCGCTCCGAGGCCGCCAAGGACGCCGCCACGGTGAGGGAGGACGCCAAGCAGGACGTACGGCGCATCCGCCGGGAGGCCGAGCAGCTGGCGATGCTGGACAAGGCCGAGGCCGGGCGGGCGGTGGATGAGGCGAGGCTGCGCGAGGAGCAGGCCGGGCAGGCCAAGCAGGCCGCCGACCAGGCCCTGGACGATGCCCGCAAGGTGCTGGAGAAGGCCACCGGCCGCACCGTCCGCAAGCTGGAGAAGCGCCGTCTCAAGCGCGAGGCGAAGGCCGCCGAGCGGGCCGGGCGGGTCACCCTCACCGGCCGCCTGAAGGCGTTCGTCAAGGCCAACTCCAAGCGGCTGCTGGCGATCGTGCCGATCACCGCGCCGATGGCCGTCGCGTGGACCGGCCAGGCCGGATTCGCCCACGACATCCTGAACTGGGTCGCGCCGTTCACGATCCTGTTCGCCGCCGCCTGGGAGCTGTCCACGGCGTTCGTCGCGTGGATGTACCACGAGTCCCGCCAGGGCGGCGACAGCGGAACCCTGTACCGCGTCTCCACCTGGGTCTTCGCCATCGGTGCGGCCGTCATGAACTACTGGCACGCCTCGGCCACCGTCACCGGCCAGAAGTGGGACCCGGTCGCGCTGAAGATGGTCGACCAGATCAGCTACTGGGAGCCCACCCCGAGGGCGGTCGCCTTCTCGGTGATGAGCATCACCGGCATGGTGCTGTGGGAGCTCTACGCCCGCCTGATCCACCGCCAGAAGCTCCGCGCGGACGGCAAGGTCGCCAAGTCGCGGCCGACGATCGGCCTGATCCGCTGGTGCCGCTACCCCGGGCACTCCTTCGCCGCGTGGTCGCTGGCGATCACGGACGAGTCGCTGTCCACGGTGGAGCTCGCCTGGGCAGCCGCCGCGAACCACCGGGCGCTGGTTCGGCGAACCCGCCGGGCCGCCGGCCTCGGGTCGGTTCGCCGCGCCGTCGCCGCAGTGATCGGCGTCGGCGACTGGGTGCCGGTTCGCGGACTGCCCCGCATCCCGAACACCACCCTCGCCCTCGCGTTCGCCGGTTCGCCGAACCCCGCCTCCGTTCCCCAGTTCGCGGCGAACCTCACCCGGGCCGGTTCGCCGAACCGGTTCGCGAACCAGCACAGCGGTTCGGCGAACNCCGCCCTCCCCGCAGCCCGCACCGCCTCGCAGAACGGCCCCCGCGAACTGGAGGCCGCGAACCCGGCGAACCACACCGGCCGCACCGGCGAACCGGTCGCGGCGGACCCCGAACCGCGAACCGGCTCCGAGCAGGCACAGCGCACCGCGCGAACCCCGGGCGAACCGGCCCCGGCCGCAGGTTCGAACCGGCGCAGCGCCGCGCAGCTCCTCGCGGACGAGCAGGTTCAGCAGGTTCTCGACCTGATCGGCGAACTCGGCTACGACGCCGTCCTGCTCGACGTCGTCATCGAGAAGACCGGCATGAAGCGCACCACCGCCCACCACCGCCTGGCGGAGGCCCGCAAGGAGTTCACGAACCGGCCCGCCGTGGCGAAGCAGTTCGCGAACCAGGGCAGTGCCTGACGCGAACCGCGAACCGGATCCGGCGAACCAGGAACTCGGTTCGCCGAACTACGAACCCGGATTCGGCGAACCGCGAACAGGCGAACCGCCCCGCCGTCCGAACCGCGAACCGCACGACGAAGCCCCGGGACGCATGAACCGCCCCGGGGCTCCAATTCGGGCAGTCACTGCCCGGGCGGGGCCGGCCTCGCCGCCGGCCCCGCCCCCATCCTCCCGCACCACGAACCATCCCCCGAACCTGATCCGGAAGGAACCCATCGCCCGTGTTCGCCATCGAACGTGACGCCCAGATCGCCGCCCTGCGCGAGGTCCACCAGACGCGCAGCAACACCCTCACCAACGTTCCCGCGGGCTCGCGCTCCCACAGCCGGCTGCTGGCCGAGTGCGACGCGATCAGCGACGAGATCGACCACCTCAAACGCTGCGTCAACGTCCCGCGCTCCCTCGTCGTCGCCCTGCCGGTGGCCCTCCTCGTCCTGGTCCTCGCGCTCATCAGCTGACCGGACCACCGGCCTCGCCCCCGGCTCGCACCGACTGTCGCCCGCCGCACCCGAACCACTGGGGACGGCGTCGTGGCCGGCCTTCACCCGTACCGGTCGAAAGCCACCAACTCCCGGACCAAGCACCGCATCACTACCGAAGCTGACCGCACCACTAACGAAGGGAACCCGATGCACCACCTCGTCCTCCTGTCCGGCACCATCGCCGTCGTCCTGGCCCTGTGGGCCGTCCAACTCACCGTGCTCGCCCTCCACGTCCGCTACGCCATCCTTCACGGCGCCAACGACCTCGCCACCGACTCCGAGATGGCCCTGGTGTTCGCCGGCAGCATCGTCACCCTGCTCAGCGCCATCGGGGGAGGAAGCGCCATCGGCGCCAGCCTCAAGGCCTCCCAGTGGGGATGGGCCCACGCGATCCTCGTCATCGGCACCACGGCGTCCTACCTGCTCCTGACCTACGCCACTGGCTGGAACGCGCGGACCTGGTGGGACAAGCGGAAGACACACAAGACCGGCCGCACCGCCGAAGCCGTCGAAACCACAGCCTGACAGAGCCCACCACCGGGCCACCGGGCCCCCTGCTCCACCCGGAGCAGGGGCCTTTCCCTGTCCCGCACGACCGGCCTCGCCCCCGGCCCGCACCGCCCGCCCGGCACCCAGCCCGGCGGGCGGCGCGCATCCCGGGGACGCGGACCGGCCGCCCGGCCGACAGCACCAACCGCAGAAGGACAACTGTCGTGAACCTCACCTTCGAACCCGGCTCGCTGATCGCCCTGGTCGGCGGCTCCGGTGCCGGGAAGACCGTCTTCGCCACGCGCTACTGGCCGACGACCTGGCGGCTCAGCCTGGACGACTACCGCGAGATGGCCACCGGCAACGTCGCCGACCAGTCCGCGACCCCGGTCGCGGACCAGATCCAGACCCTGCTGCTGGACGCGCGCCTCTCCCGGTTCCTCACCACCGTGATCGACTCGACCGGGCTGTACGCCCACGTCCGCGCCGCCCTGCTCGCCCGCGCCCGCTACTGGCAGCGCCCCTGCGCGGCCGTGCTGTTCGACATCGGCCTGGAGCGCCGCCAGGCCCAGAACGCCGTCCGCGAGCGGGTCGTCCCCGGCCACGTCCTGCTCGACCAGGAGCGCCTGGTCCCCACCGCTGAGCAGCTCCTCGCGGAGGGCTTCGCCCGGGTCGAGACCGTCACCGCCACCAGCCCGGCCTACCTGGAGCCGGCCTCCGTCGGCCGCTGACCGAAGGGAGCAGCGAGCGTGCGCGTGACAGATCTCGACCCGACCGGCGAGCACCACGACGGCCTGCCCACCTACCCCTGGCGCTGGGCACCCAGCCCCGACCTGATGACCCGCCGCCAGCTCCGCTAGGCCGGCCTTCGGCCCGGCGGCCAGGAGCCGGCCGCCCAGGTGGTCTGCCGAAACGCGGCCCGCTTCGGGTACCTGTACCGCCGCTCCCTCGCCCTGCCCGTACGGCCGATGACCCAAGCCCGATGGGCGCTCCCACCAGCGGATGATGCGCGCCCGGATGACGTGCGTGCTGTGCCGCACCACCGGTGAGTACTGCATCCCGAAGTCCATCGGCTGCTGCCTGGACTGTGCCGACGGCCTCGCCCACGCCGAACTCGAGCAACTCCTCCAGCTCGCCCGCACCGCACCCGGCCCCGCGATGACCGACAACCTGCCCCGCCTCACCACCGCCCCCGACCTCAGCCTGGTCACCGTGGACGGCGTCATCACCGAGACGAACGGCCGCTACCCCCGCCAACTCGTCCTCACCGACGACTCCGGCTCCATCGACATCACCGTCTACTCCGGCTGCGTCGGCGGCCCCGCCGTCAACGACACGCCCAACCTGGTGGGCACGTACGCCGTCGTCGCCGGCCGCCGCGAGGACGCCAGCAGTGTCCTGGCCGCCGTCGTACGCCTGGCCGAGCGCACCGCCACCCGCGACCTGCTCATCCCCGCCACCCTCTCCGACCTCTCCGACCTCTCCGACCTCTCCGAGCACGTCGTCCAACTGCTCTCCAGAGATGCGCGAGATCCTCGGCGACAACGCACCGAGCGTCAGTGCCGACCATCTCCACCCCTGGATCTGGGACGCCGCCAAGCTCCTCTGGGCGGACGGCCACTACCGCCAGGCCGTCACCACCGCCGCCGTCAAGCTGAACGTTGAGGCCCAGCGCAAGACGGGCGTCAGGGACCGCGGCGAGCACGACCTGATCGTCCAGCTCTTCAAGACCGAGGCACCGAAGGCCCGGCCATCCCCGGCTGCGCCTGATGGAGAACGACGACAGCAAGACCTACAGCGGCCTGCACGAGGGCGTCGGCTTCTTCGCGCGCGGCTGCTACATGGCCATCCGCAACCCCGGCAGCCACACCGACGAACTGCCCGACCTGACCGAGCACGAGGCCTTGGAGCAGCTGGCCGCCTTCAGCCAGCTCGCCCGCTGGATCGACGGCGCCACTCTGGAGACCGCACCGTAGCCCAGGCCCGCGACCACCATCCGTGTCGCCCGGGCTGTTCCTCCATCACCATGGCCGCTGCGCGCCCGATCTCCTGCCGACCCTCCTGACGTACCCAGCCGATGAGCGGGGGTTCGTCCGGCGGCTCGGGCGAGCCGGCCGCCTCCCACATAGCGTTGATCTCCTGCGTCCCCGAACGCGGTGCCTTTGCCCAGGCCCGCAGCACCGGCATGTCCCACTCCGGGGGGAGAAATCGTAGCCGGGCTGCGACCGAGGCATCGCCGTTTTTGCCACTGTGCTCCAACGTCACTGCGATCGCTTCGAGCAGCCCGGCGCGGAAGTCCGCGCGCCGCTCGTTGATCAGGTCCCTTCGCGACGTGACAAGCTGCCAGGTTGCCAGGCCGATTGCCGTGACGGATAGTACGGCGGCGACCGTGTCGCCCAGGGTGATGTCCCAACTCCATGCCATGCGCGCGACCGTAGCGCATGCGACCGAAACCGTGACCGACCAAAGCTGTTGACCTCAGCCAGTTGGCCGCTGGATGGACGGCGCCACTCCGGAGACCGCGCCGAGAAGGTGCGCTCCGCCCCAACCCAGGTGCGGGGCGTTTCGCTGTGCGGGCTCCCTGCCCGTCGTCTCGCCGTTGACGCCTTCACCGTCCCGGCGCGCGGGCGGTCACCCAATCGTGTCTATAAGCCTTCTATTGCTGTCTTTTATAACGAGCGCATGCCAGGATCGCACCGTGAAAATCATGATGACCGTGGAGAACCCCACCCCGGCGTTCCAGCGCGACTACTTCGCGCTGATGGAACGCCACGCCGCCGCCATCGGGCCGGCGGCCCCGCCGCAGTGGACACCCGAACTGGCGAAGGCCTACTACGCTCAGCTCCCGCCCCGCGCCCGCGCGATCCTGCACGCCGTCGTNATGGGCCACGGCCGGATCGACGTCGACGAGGTCCGCCGGTTCACCGGCGAGAACCTGCGTGGCTGCACCGGAGCTTTCAAGCGCATCCTCAACGAGGGAGCCCGACAGGGACTGTGGCCCCACGGCTTGCCCGTGCCCGTGCTCTCGATCCACCGGGGCGGACGCCTCACCGCCTTCGACATGCCGTGCAGCCCCGACCTGCCGTACAACCCGAACGACGACATCGTGTTCAAGGCCTTCGAGTACCTCGTCCACGTACCCGCTCCCCAGTAAGGACCCGCCTCGTGACCGCTGGCTCCGCCACCTACGTCCGTCGCACCTACAACGTCCCCGCCAAGGCCGGCATGGCCGTCACCTGGCACCCCGGAGGCGCCGAACCTCAGCAGGCGACCATCACCGCAGTCGGCCCCGCGTTCGCTCAGGCCACCTCACGCAGGCGGAGGAAGTCCCGGGGCGGCCGGGTCTCGCCCGGCCGGACGTAGCCGAGACCGTTTACACAGATCCTCGCCCCGCTGTGGAAACACCACCAGCATGCCGTACTCGACAGCGTGCGGATCCGTGCGATCGGAGAACGCCTCCGCCCGTGCGACCTCGGCGCATCCCGAGGCCACGATCCCGGCCGCGAGAGCGTGCTCCACGCTGGCCGTACGAACCGGCTGGACCATGAGGTCGGGCATCGCCATCGGGGCCGGCGTAGGCCCGGTCACCGGCTCTTGCTCCTCAGTCCCGTACACGTCACCCGTCGTGGAGACCGCGGTGATCTGCCATCAGAGCTGAGAGCCGGACTCCAGCCGAAGGACGACTCCGATGGGATGGGCCGTGTGCCCGGCCTCGGCGAGCGTGGCCGCCTCCTGCACACCGGGCAGGCCCTTCGCCACATCCAGTAGCAGCGTTTCGAGCCGTACGGGTCGCATCCGGTACTTCCTGAAGCCCGCCGAAGCCTGCCGCCCCGGCGCAGCCCCAACGTATCGCCTCGTCGTGCGCTGACCTCTTCAGGGTGGCTCAGGCGTTCAACACGCCTACGGCCTCGGCCAGCTTCACGGACTCCAGCCGCAGTGCCCGCGGCGCGGTGCGCAGAAGGTCCACCGCAACGTTGCGGGCCTGCGGGGTGAACATCACCGTCTCGGGAGAGATGCCGAAGGCGATGCCCATGACGTGCAGCGCCGCCGTGGTGTCCCCCCGTTCCTGGTGCGAGCGCGCGACGTCGACCCACAGGCGGGTCCGGCGCTCCGTCGACGGGATCGAGTCGGGGTCGATCTCACCCGCGAGCGACAGTGCCCGTCCGGTAGTGCGCAGCTCCGTGGCCACCGAGACCGCGTGCAGGTCGACGTTGGCCCGGCCGAACACCGTGGACAACTCCGCGTACCCGGCCGGCAACGACTTCGCGATCTGGTCCGCGCTGTCCCACCGGCCCCACGCGGCTCCGTCCTTCCCGTCCTTCGCCTCCGTGATCGCCGCGTGCAACTGCAGAGCCCCGTACAGCCCGCGCCAGTGCAGCGGGGAGTCCGCCAGGTGGGGGCGGAGCCGTTCAGCCGCCGTGGTGACGAGCAGCATCGCGCCGTCCATCTCGCCGACCGCGCGCATGGTGTTCGCCAGGTTCCACGCCGCTGCGCCCATCGCGGCCGGGTCGTCCGCATCCGCCGCAGCGGCCATCGCCCGGTCCCCGAGCATCCACACGGCCTCGGCCGGGCCGATATAGGCGATCACCTGCTGCGCGAGGCGGTAGGCCGCCGCCAGCGCGATCAGCGCGCTCCGCCGCTCCGTCCCCTCGCTGGCCTTCACCAGCGCCTCGCCCCGCCGGATCAGGTCCGGCGCCAGGGCGCCCACGTCGGTGCGCTGGCGGGCGCTGCGGTGCCAGAGCTTCCATCCGGCATCCACCTCGGCGCCGTAGCCGGCCGCCGTCGTTTCCTCGCCCAGTTCCACCGGCGGGCGGGTTCCGCGCTCCAGCAATGCCGCCCACACCGCTGCGGACGCCGGGTGGTAGAGCCGGCCCGTGTTGACCGACTGCGCGGCCGCCGAAGGCCCTGTGAGGTGGGCCAGGTCGTCAATGTGAAGCGCCATCGCCAGCTTGAGCAGCAGGGCGTGCGAGTTGATCGGGCGAACACCCGTCTCGATCTTCTTCAGCCAGTCCTCGCTGCGTCCCACCATGCCGGCCAGGACCAAGCGGGTCTTGCCCTGGCGCTCGCGCAAGATCCGGATGCGCTCGCCGGTGGACAGTTCTGCAGGAAGTTCCGACATGTGAAGCTCCTCGGCTGCTCGGCGGCCCCGCGCTCCGTTGAGGAAGGCGTCCGGCGGGGGTGCCTCTCCCACGGTAGAGCGGGCGGAGCATCGGCGGCAGATGCATCGACCGATCTGAAGGGGGACAAGCCAGTAAGGGGGGTCAAACTGTCCCCCTTGCTGACGGATAGTCACCGTACCTTCTCTCTATGCCACCAGTCGGAGTGCACGCCTCCCGTCACCGGAACCGTCGCATCGCGCACGACACGACCACCGGCGAAACCCGAATCCCCCTGCGGCTGTACCGCCTTGACGAACCGCAGGGCGACGTCGAACTCGTCCTGTCCCGCGCCGAAGCGACCATCCTCTTCGACGAACTCGTCCGCTCCCTGGCGGACCCCCGGCCACCGGCCGCACCCGACAACGACAGCGCCTCCGGGAAAGCCCCGTGACCAGCCCAGGAGAGACCCATGCCCGCCGCCGCCCGACCATCGCAGCCCATGCTTCCCGTGATCCGGGATGCAGCCCGCGCCGTTCGGCGCAGTCGAGTGCTGCGACAACTCGCCGAAGGCCGGCGCAGGCGCCGCGCGATCAGACTCCCGGTTGCACGATGACAGCTCCGCCGAAACCCGCAGCCCCCGAGACCGACACCACCCGCAGGTCCAGGACCCGGCTCATGCGCTGCGAGCCGCAGTCCGCTGCCCTGGCCCGCCAGCTGGTGGCGAAATGCCTGGCCGACTGGGGAACGGTGTCAGCTACCGACTCCGCCGAACTGGTCGTCACCGAACTCGTTGCGAACGCGGTACGGCACACCGGATGCCGGTGCATCGCCGTCTCGGTACGAATCGAGGGTCGAACGGTCCGCGTCGCGGTCCGCGACTCCTCCGTCACCCTGCCAGTGCTCATCAACACCGGCACCACGGAGACCAGCGGACGTGGCATCGCCATGGTCGACGCCCTCTCCGCCCGCTGGGGCGTCGAGGACGCGTACCTCGGCAAATGGGTCTGGGCAGAGATCGTCCAGTAGCCCTCCCGCGACTCCACGCCCGCTCAGGAAGGCACACCGGCCGGGCGTGGCCAGGGGAGGCTCCGAGCACGTCCCCCCGAGGCCCGGAGCCTCCCCTCAGCACCGCACCGCCCCGACACCTCGGGGACGGAAGCCCAACCCAGGAGACAACCGTGACCACCGCCGTGCAGCTCCGTGAGGCCTTCCCCCTCACCCCGCCCGGGGCCCGCATCCCGCATAGCACCGACAAGCCCTCCGGCGCTGCCACCCGGCCGTGGGGCCTGCGCTTCGCCCGCACCCCCGATTCCACCGGCGCCGTCACCGTCCCGCCCGCGTTCTACGACACCCAGCTGCAGGTGAACATCTCCTCCGACGGCGGGCTGCTCACCTGCATGGCCAACACCCACACCCCGACCATCCCCGACGGCTCGATCACCAACCCGCCGCCGCTGGACGAAGGGCCGAAGGACTGATGCCCGCGCCCGTCCTGGTGATCGCCGCCACCGACGACTGGCCGACCGACCGCGTGGTCACCGAGCTGAACAACAGGGGCACGGAGGTGTTCCGCATGGACACCGCCGACTTCCCCCAGCAGCTCACCCTGGCCGGCCGGATCGACCAAGGCAGCGGGTGGACGGGCGAGCTGGCCACCGCCGATCGAACGGTGGACCTGTCCCGGGTCGGCGCGGTGTACTACCGCGCCCCCGGGGCGTTCCGCCTCCCCGAGGGCATGTCCGGGCCTGAGCAGCGGTTCGCCGCCGCGCAGGCCCGCGCCGGCCTCGGCGGTGTCCTCTCCGCTCTCCCCTGCCGGTGGGTCAACCACCCCACCGCCATGGCCCGAGCCGAGTACAAGCCCGGCCAGCTCGACGCAGCCCGCAATGCCGGCCTGAACATCCCGCCGACCCTCATCACCAACCGTCCCGACGCCGTCCGCGCGCTTGCCGCACAGACCGCCGGCCCACTGATCTGCAAGCCGATCGCCTCACCCGTGCTCATCGAGGACGGCCAGCTCAAGACCGTGTACACCGAGCGCCTCACCGCAGCCGACCTCGAAGACCTCCAAGGCATCGAGACGACTGCGCACCTGTTCCAGGCCTGGGTCGACAAGGCCTACGAGGTCCGGCTCACCGTCATCGGCCGGCGGATGTTCGCCGCCGCCGTCCACGCCGGCAGCCCCGCCGCGCACATCGACTGGCGCAGCGACTACGGCTCCCTCACCTACACCCCCACCCAGGTCCCCGACGACGTCGTCGCCGCCGTGCTCCGGATGATGGACATCCTGCAACTACGCTACGGAGCAGCCGACTTCGTCGTCGACCCCGCCGGGAAGTACTGGTTCCTGGAGGTCAACCCCTGCGGACAGTGGGACTGGATCCAGGGAGAGACCGGACTGCCGATCGCGTCGGCCATCGCCGACGACCTCGAAGGAGCAACACCCTGATGGACTGGAAGCCCCACGCCGCCCGCCTCGCCGACACCGTCGTGCACCACACCTCGGGCTGGTACGCACCCCTCGCCCACGTCCCCCGCCACACCTTCATCCCCCGCTGGTTCACCGCCGGGCCGGACGGCTGGCACACCACCGACGGCCAGGACGACGAAGACGCCTGGGCGGCGAACGCCTACAGCGACACGTCCGTCGTCACCCGCGTCGGACCCCAGCACGCCGACGACGCCCCGACCGGAACACCGGTCATCGGCCNCCTCCTCCTCCTCCTCCACCCACCCCGGCCTCGTCGTCCAGATGCTCAGCCACGCCCACCTCACCCACGGCGCCCGCATCCTCGACGTCGCCACCGGCTCCGGATACAGCGCGGCCCTGACCGCCTACCGCTACGGCGACCAGAACGTCACCTCCATCGACGTCGACCCCTACCTCACCAAAGCCGCCGCCGACCGCCTTGCCTCAGCCGGCCTCCACCCCGAGGTCATCACCTGCGACGCCACCGGCGACCTGCCCGGCGAATACGACCGCATCGTCTCCATGGTCTCCATGCCCACCATCCCCGCCTCCTGGCTCACCGCGCTGCGCCGCAGGGGCCGACTCGTCACGACCCTCGCGGACACCGGCCTGGTCATCACCGCGGACAAGACCCCCGACGGCGGCGCCGCCGGCCGCGTCGAATGGGACCGCGCCGCGTTCATGACCACCAGGGCGGGCAACGACTACCCGCCGACACTGAACGACCTGTTCACCGCGATCCGGCACGAGGACGGCGAGCAGACCGCCACCAGCCCGTACCCCGTCATCAGCGTGATGGAAGCATGGGAGGTGTGGTCGATGCTCTCGCTCACCGCGCCGGGCATCGAGCACCGGATGCAGCGCAACGACGACGGCACCACCACCGCGTGGATGCTGCACGCTGACGGCTCCTGGGCCCGAGCCACCAGCCCAGCCGGCAGCACCACCAGCACCGTCCATCAGGGCGGCCCGCGCAGGCTCTGGGACGAACTGGACGCCATCCGCGCGCGCTGGCTCCGCGAGGGCCAGCTACCCGTCTACGGTGCCCGGGTCACCATCACCCCCGACGGCGCCACCCGCCTGGAACGCAACGGCTGGACCGTCACCCTCTGACCCCCTTGGCCAGCACCGGCCCCGCGCCCGCACACTGGGGCTGACGACCCGCAGGGGAGGAGCACCAGGTGGACGAGGAACCGCTGGAGGACTGGCTGCGTCGGCGCGACGCCGACCGCCTGCCGCCCGGCACACGCAAGGCCCTACCTCTCGGCGCCGGGCCCGCTCAAGCCGCGCACGTAGACCCGGACGAACCCCGGCTGCTCCTCGAATGGGACGGCCAGCAGTGGAGCGCGGACAGCGTCGCTGTCGACCGGGCGACAGCGACGCAAGCGACCGACCCCGGGGCAGCTGCTCGCGCCGTACGGCTGCCCCAGTTCAACGCGCTCCCCGCAGCGGTACCGCCGTGGCGGCCGCCACCTATCACGATCAACCGAGGCCCGTGAACGCTACGGCGTGATCCCGGCTTGGCGCACGACTGCTGGTGGCCGGTGCTTCGCCTGCAAGAGTGAATCCCGGCCGGGCCCGGCCGCCGGCGGTAGACTCCCGCAGAGTGGAGCGGGTGCGGGAGCGATGGTATCCAGGTCAATGACCTCTTCGGGGCCTTCTGGGCCTGAGGTCGCCGGTCGTAGGTTCCCCGGTATGACACCCGACCAGACAGTGAGCGGCGCGCAGCCGCATATCCGGATCCACGTGGAGTTCTTCGAGGACTTCCCCACCGTTGTAGGGCTGCTGCGGGAGACCGGTGCCCGCCGGATCGCCTCCCGCGACTTCGTGCTGGAAGGCCCGATGGCGCTCGATCAGGTGGCCGCGTTGGTGGAGCTTCAGACACAGTCGCCGCCATGAGGTCAGCGACCCGGTCACGGTGACTGTGGAGCCCGCCCCGAGCGTTCGCCGGTTCGAGAGGTGGCCGGAGGATCTCGACTGCCCGCTTGAGCCCGTCTCCTACGCCGTCGTGCTCCACAACGGCTACGCCTGGCGGCGCGAGGGCACGGCCCGCTCGGGCGCTCGCGTCGCCGTTCCGTCGCTGTGCTGGACCGCCTGCTGCTCGGTCTGCGGCGAGCTTGTCGAGGACGAGTACATCCCCCACCACACCAGCCCCGAGGACGCGGCCGCCGACGCCGCAGGCCGGGAGTGGACCGAGCTGCCCGACGGCCGGCTGGTCTGCGAGCGCCGGGACGACACCCACGACGCCGCCCGCGCCCAGGCCGCCGCCGACGACGACTGCACCCCGGACGAGAACCAGCTCGCCTTCCCGTAGCCGGCCAGACGGAGGACCACATGCACCGTGTCATCGCACCCCCGCCGGACAGTCCGTCGTCGCACACCGTCGGAGTGGACTTCGACGACACCCTGATGCGGGTCGATCGGGGCTGGATGAACGGCGAGGTGTACGGCGAACCGATCCCCGGCGCCATCGACGCCCTGCGCCTGCTCGCCCAGCACCGCGCCATATTCATCTACACTGCGCGCCACCCCCGGACCCACCAGGCCGTCGCCGACTGGGTC
>FJVZ01001132.1_pt1 | contig 12793 bp, 10 predicted proteins | sample 1011841 | NCBI WGS metagenome assembly FJVZ01 (sample SAMEA3912450, study PRJEB9761) | metagenome | biome: forest; material: soil | place: USA | collected 2011-06-22 | depth 0.1 m
CCAGGTCGACCCGGCCGCGGGCCGCGTCCTGGAACGCGCCGTAGTGCGCCGCGCGGTCGATGCGCCACATCTTCTGGTCCGGCCGGTCCGCCAACTGCGGCGCGTAGGTGAACCCCGCCAAGGTCAGCAGGCCGAAGACAATGTCGGAGTACGAGGCGGTATCTGTGACGATCATGTCCGGGCGCTTGCCGCCGTCGCGGTCGTAGAGGACGTCCAACACGTACAGCGAGTCGCGCGGAGTGCCGGCCACCACCTTCCCGCCGAGCCCGGCCGCCTGGTCGTTGATCATGTTCAACCAGGTGGCGCCGCCCCGCCGTCCGAAGTACTTCGGGTTCGGCCGGGCGTAGACCGAGGGCACCGGCACCACGAACCGCATCCCGTCGACCGAGGCGACCAGGCCGCCGCCCCACGCGCCGGCGAGGGGGATCGCCGCCTGAGCAGTGATCAGTGTGGCGTTGGCGGCCCGATAGGTCGCCAGCCGCAGATACGTCTGGTCGACGTGGGACAGCCGCCCGTACTTCAGCGCGTCGACGCCGCTGATCACCGGCGTATAGCCGACGTTGCAGCCGTGCGCCACCAACAGCCCTGCGATGGTGACCGGCAGGTCCCTCAGTCTGGCCTCGCCGCCGGTGACCGAGGTGAACGCCTGGTCCGCGCCGGTCCAGGAGAACACCTCCAGCAGCACCTCAGGCAGGTCGACACGGGGCAGCATCGCGTTCACCGCGGCCCGCAGCTCCAGCAACGAAGCAGGTTCGGGCTCCGGCTCCAGCGCTGCGAAGTGCAGGCGGCCGTCGTCATCGAAGGAGATCTGCGCGTTGTCCGGCAGGCGGCCCGCCACCTCCCGGTAGGTACCGTCCAGCAGCGCGGCCCGCGCCGCCAGGTGCTCGCCCGCCCCCTCGGGCAGGTCCAGGGACGCAAGGACAGTGGGCTTGGCCTGCTTCCACGCCTCACCGGCCAGCAGCTTCGCCCTGGGGTCACCCCACTTGGAGGAGTTCTTCGCGAAAATCTCCCGCCGACGCAGCATCCGGTGGAACTGCTCCAGCACGCAGAACACGTACCCCTTCCAGTCCACCGTCCCCGGCTCCAGACCCGGCGCGGCCAGCACCAGACGCCGCCACGACCCGGCCAGCAGCTCGGTGTCGATCTCGGCCGGTCCCACCTTCTTGCGGCCCATCAGATCCGGCAGCGACTTCAACGCGGCCAGCACCGAGGCACCCTCCGGAGTCGCGCCGAAGTCCACCACCTCGACCAGGAGCTTCAAGAAGGGCCGCACCGTGCCGAACCGGGTCACCAGCATCGCCCGCCACGCCTGATCTGCATCGGAGTCCAGCGGCGGCGTCAGCTCGAACAGCGCGGCGATCGCGGCAGCCAGCTCACTGCGCGGCACCACCGCCTCGATCCGCTCCCACATCGCCGCCAGCGTCTCCACCTTCGGCGCACTGATCTCCCCGGTGGCGGTGTCGACCTGCTCGGACGTGGTGTCGAAGACGACCTGAAACGCGGTCGCCAGCTTCGCCCCGGCCCGCTCCACCCTCGGCAGCGTCTTCATCTTCTCTCTGGCCGTCTCCCTCTCCGCCTTGGCCAGCAGCTTCGTGGCGATCAGCACCTCCAGCAAGTCCAGGGCGTCGTCGACCGCCCGCGTCGTCAGATGGACCGCGGTGGCCAGCAGCGTCGCCAGACGCCGCGCGTCGTTGTGCCGCTTGAGCAGCGTGGCCTTGCCGTCCACCCCGTACCGCGACAGCTCCGCCAGCCGGCGCGGAGGTATCCCCGACACGTCCAGGGCACCCATGCCCAGGTCGGCGACCTCCTGCGCCCGGTCCAAGGACCATTTCATCTGCGGGCCCGACACCCGCACCGGCCCGTGCCGCAGCCGGTCCAGCTCCGAGATCCGCGCACCGGCAGGCACCGTCAGCAGCGAGTCCAGCACCGCCCGCTGGCCAGTGCTCAACAGCCCGTAGAGGGTGTCCCACAGCCGCTGGTTCGCCGCCTCCCGGACATTGCCCACCAGCCGCGACAAGCGGCTCGACCCAGGCAGAAGCACCCTGCGCTCACGCAGCCACCCGGCCGCCGCGTCGAACAACGCCTTCGGCCCGTCCCCGGTCGTCCAGGCCCGCGCGTCCAGCCACTCACTCAGTTCCGCCGAGACCTCGGCGAAGTCCCGCCAGCCCCCGGCCTCCTGGATCTCCCCGGCGTGGGTGCGGGCCGTCCCGTCCCGCTCGCCGTACTCCTTCAGACACGACGGCTCAGCGATCCCCAACTGCTCGGCCAGATACTCGGCCACCTCCTCCGGCACCTGCCGCGGGTCCGGCAGGAACCGACCCAAGTAGCGCACGCTCGTGAGCTGGACCGCGTACCCGAGCCGATTGTGGGCACGACGCTTGGCCTGCACCGCCTCCCGGTCCGCATCGTCCAGGAAGAAGTACCGCTCCAACTCCGTACGGGACGGCGCCCCGACAAACGCCCCGTACCCAGCCTGCTCACCCGACAGAAACTCGACCGCCACAACAACTCTCCGAAGATCGACAACAGCGACCTAAGAAGGCTCCGGCACGCAATCACCCCAGGTCAACGCACCAATCAACGCCGAGAAGGCTTAGCCCACGATCTCACATGGATGTTCCTCAAGCCCCAAGAGCCCCGTGGGTTCGTGAAAACTGAAGGGTTCTCGGCAGGAACCCACGGGTCCGACAGCAGATTTTCCGGCGAGAAGGCGCGGGTTCACGACGAACCTGGGGTACGGAGCCAGCTACAGAGGTCGGTAGGTGCCGTAGTTCCCGGCGAGGGAGTTGGTGGCGGCTTCGACGACATCGGATCTGGGGCCGGAGACGCACGTGGTGAGGAAGTCGTGCACTCGCTGCCCCGTCCAGCCGGCCGCGGCAACAGCGGGCCAGAAGTAGATCCCGTCGTGTGGGGACCTGGATTCGACGAAGTCGAGGACGTTGGTCACGGTTTCCCGATCCAGGACAAGCCGGAGCATGGCCACGGCCTGCAACGCTCCGCCCACAAGCGTCTCGTTACCCGTACTCAGGCACCAGCCAACGGCCTCGGTGTGGGAGTGCTCCATGTAGCTCAGCCGGACGATGGCGTCGCCCCCGGCAGTGTGAACCGCATGGAGAGTTTCGCGCTGAAGGACGAGATCCCGCAGGTAGGAGAGGTCGGACGGGGAGCCGCAAGTACCGAGTGCCATCGTCATCTGGTACTGGGTTTCCCAAGTCCGCGAATCCCTCACCTCATTCTTCAGGGCTTCGAGCAGGGCAGGACCAGCGGATGGGTCCCCCAGCTTTCGAAGTCGCTTCGCGGCCGAGCGGCGCTTGGCGGAACTTCGGTCTTGAAGCTGACTGATCGCCTCAACGGCGTCGAGAGCCACGGTCTCTCCTACTGGATGCGGACGTTACCGGACCCTATTCGGCTTCTCTGACAGTCCCACCAGGGGTCTCACCGGGCGAGGCCAGAAGCAGCTGACGGGCCGAGTCCGCGTAGCGCATCGCGGTCTTCTCATCGAGCCCGAACACCTCGGCGAGGTGGAGCGGGTCCGGACCTTGAGTCATTGCTTCTTCGAGCTGTCGGTCGACGCGGAGCCGCTCCAGCGTTGCGGCCTATCCGCGCATCGCGGCGCTGATCCAGTGGTTACTGGCCCGGGTGGTCCTGTTCGCGGTCTGGTTGTTGATCAGCAGGTGGAGGTTCGCCGTGTTCGGCCAGCGGGTGCGCCGGTGCTCCAGCCAGTCCAGCAGCAGCTTCAAGGTGAGGTCGTCGAGCGGCCGGACGCGGCCAGCGATGGTCAACCGTCGGTTTCCGATGTCGACGTCTTCGAGCATAAGCGTGCCGATCTGGGCAACCCGGGCGGCGTGGACTGCGGCAAGAGCGAGGATGAGCCGTGTGGCTGGGGTCGTCGCCGCCGCGACGGCCCGGTTGACCTGTTCGGGGACGAGCGGCTGCAGCACGGCGTACTCGTACTGCCCGACCTTCATCCGGCTGGTGGGGTTGCGGAAGATGAGCCCGTTCCGCTTGGCCCAGCTGAACAGCGAACGCAGCGCAACGAGTTGATCGCGGCGGTGATGGCCGTGAAGAGCCTTGAGGTGGGTGAGGACGTCGTCGCGGGTCACCTCCCGCAGGTGGTCGTAGCGATCCGACCACTCCAGCAGTGCCGGACGGACCCGGTTGAGGTAGAGCCAGACCGTTCCCTCGCGTCGCGGGAGGCTGCGCGGGCCCCCGTCGTGCAGGACGCGGGTCCAGCGTTCGGCCTCCGAGCGGATACCGGGCGCGAGACCCTCCAGCCGCTCGGCGAGCCATCGCTCGAAGGAAGGCTCGCTGTCGTCCTCGAAGATCCCCATCTCCTGCAGGACCGTGACGATGTGGCCGACCGGCAGGTCGAGGGCTCTCAGCGGAATGAAGAGCTCGGTGTGCCGGATGACGTCGCCCTCGACGTAGCCGGTGAGGAGGTGCGCCAGGCCGCGGTTCACCGCGAATCGGATGTTGCCGCCCCATCCGCGGCCCTCGGCCAGTTGGTGGGCCAGGTGTTGCGCCCAGGCCAGCCAGGGGCCGACCGGGTCGCGGTTGGCCGGGTCGAGTCGGCCGTAGTCGCGCGGGACCTGGTCGAAGAGCGGTAGTTGCCTCCAGGCAGGGTCCGGGCGCCATGCCGGCGGGGGCGGTGGCTTGCGTGGGGCTCCCCGGCGGCCGCGGGGCTGCGGCAGAGGAGGCGCCGATCTCCGGCGGTAGTGCATGCCGACGAAGAACAGCTGGTGGTGCCGGACGGCGCCCAGTCGTGTCCGCACGTCCGCCTCGTCCATCGACGGACCGGCTTCGGCCTTGGCGCCGAGGCGTGCCTGGCACCAGCACAGACGGCAGTAGCCCCACTTCGCCGGCTGGACGCGACGGCAGCCGGTGCAGGCAGCCTCGTCGTGGCTGCGGCCGAACATGTAGCACGTCGGGCAGCGGCGGCCGCTGAAGTTTCCCCAGGCCAGGCAGCTGTCGCAGGAGTCGGTCGGTTTGACGTACCCCTTCGGGAAGCGGGCCACCGGGTTACTCCGGTGGAAGCGATCGGCCGTCCCGGCGCTTGGGGACTACCGTTGGTGGGGCAGCCGTCGCACCAACGGCGACCCGCACTGTCTCTTGGCCTGGACGGACGACCTTCGCCGGTTCGGGGATCAGCAGGTCGCCGATCTCGCAGTCGAGCACCACGCAGATCACGTCCAAGTCCTCCAGCTTGAGGGATACCGGCTGGCCGGACCACAGGCCGGACATCTTCCCGGCCGAGATAACCAGCCCGTGCTCGGCCAGGCTCCGCTGCAATTCGGACGCCTTCCAGACGCCCTTGTTCGCGGCGGTCAGCCGCAGGTTCCACTTCATCCCATCAGTCCTTCCAGCCGCTTCGCGGCCCGTTGCTGCCCGGCGAGCCAGGCGTCTTCCACCCGGGTCTGCTGGACGTGGACGTACCGCATCGTCGTGGCGATCCAGGAATGTCCCAAAACCTCCTGAATTGCAACCAGGTCCAAGCCGCCCGTGTAGAGCTCGGACGCACAGAAGTGCCGCAGGAAATGCGGGGTCAACTTCTCAGTCCAGTTGGGAAGATGAGCCTCGACAGCGGCGGCCAGGCCGTTGCGCAGGGCGTCGTCGCCGACCCGGCGCGAGGACCCGTCGGTGTTCTTGCGCTCGGAGGGGAACAGCGGGGCGCCGGGGCGGGTGTGGTCGTCGTCGAACTGGCCCCAGACGTCCTCGATGAACCACCGCAGCGTCCGGTCCGCGCCGTTGATCAGCGGCACCATCCGCTCGCGCGGCCCCGAGCCGCGGGCGCCCTTGCCGTAGCGGACGTGGAGCTTTCCGAATCGGCCCAGGTGCCATTTGATGTCGTCCAGGTCGAGGCCGCACGCCTCGCTCACCCGAAGTCCGACCTGGGACATGAGCTTCGAGGCGGTGTAGTTTCTCGCGGTCGGGGCGAACTTGCGGCAGGTCGCCAGCTCGCCGCCCCAGCCGGTGAAGAGCCGTCCGACCTCCGGTGCGGTCGGCGGGATCCGCAGTTGGGCGTCCTTGGAGCCGCGCGGGCGGTTCATCTCGTCGATCGGGCACTCGACGACCCGCCCGGTCATCTGGTGAATCTCGACCTTGTGTCGCAGCTCCAGGAACAGGAAGTACGTGCTCAATGCCTGCGAGCGGGCCAGGCGGGTGCCGCTGGGCGAGCCCCGCAGCACCCGCCCGAAGTACGCGTCCGCGTCGGACGGCTCCAGGTCCCACAACGGACGGCCGAACCAGATCCTCACCTGTTCTAGGTGCCCGACGTCCCCGCGGATCGTGCCGTCCGTCAGCCCCGCCGACGCCCGCGCCAACACGAACCCGGCCAGCACGTCGGTCTCGAACCTCTCCAGCTCCTCCGCCGAGACCGGATCCCGGTACTCCCGCAGGTCCCGCACAACCGCCAGCGCCGACAACCCGCGCCTCCTCGCCTTCGACCGGACCGCAGATCGGTCGCACGAACTGAGAACGCTTCAGGAATCCCGAAGTTACGTCACAGTCCGACGGAGCACTCGAAGGAGGAAGAAGCCCCTGGCCACGGCCTCGGTCACTCGGCAGGGCTCAGGAGAACTCACGGGATGTCGCACATCACCACGACCTGCGGCGGGGTGTTCCGGCCACCGGGGGTGAGGTGTACGCATTTACTGCGGCAGTGCTGAGGGGGGCGGGGCGGGCGTGACGATCGAACCAGTGACCAAACTCGGGGCCGGGGGCGCGCTTCGGTTGCCGCGCGCCCGGGTGGTGCCGCTGTCCGCCCCGCCGGCGTCGTACACCGCGGCGGTCGAGCGGTATCTCACCGGCGCGGGCATCGCGAAGTCCTCCGCGCGGATCTACCGGATCTCGCTGACGACGTGGGGGTGGATGCTCACCGGCGAACCCGCGCCGACCGGACCCGCCCGCCGGGGCGCGAAGCCGCCCGTCTTCCTCGTCGCGGCGATCGACGACCCGGCGCTGCCGGAGGTGCTGGCCGAACTGGCGGCGGCGCGGGCGGACGAGATGGACGCCGACACCGTCAACCGGGAACTGTCCATCGCGCGCAAGGCGATCGGCTGGTGGCAGCGCCAGGGCTGGATCGAAGGCGATCCCACGATCGGCATCGAGCGGCGGCCGGCGCCGCCGGACCGCACCAAGGCCCTGGCGGAGAATCAGATCGCTGCCCTGTGGCGCCTGGACGTCTCACTGCGTGAGAAGACGTTCTGGAAGATGCTCTACGAGTCCGCCGCACGGGCCGACGAGGTGCTGTGCCTGAACGTGGAAGACCTGTACCCGCAGGACAAGCGCGGCAAGATCACCGCCAAGGGCGGCGCGACCGAGTGGATCCACTGGCAGTCCGGCACCGCCCAGCTCCTGCCCCGTCTGATCGCCGGCCGCACCCGCGGGCCGCTGTTCCTGACCGGTCGCAAGGCCCCAGCCGGAATCGCGACGCTGGACGTGTGCGAGGAGACCAGCCGGGCCCGGCTCTCCTACCGCCGGGGGGAGGAGATCTTCGAGGAGTCCACCCGGCTGCTGGCGAACCCGCTTGCCCGGCCCGAGGACGTCGAGGACCTGGCGGGATGGACATTGCACCGGCTCAGGCACAGTGCGTTGACGCACGACGCGGAGAACGGCACGTCCACGCCGATGCTGCTGGCCCGCTCCCGCCACGCCTCCGTACGGTCCCTGGAACGCTACGCTCGCCCCGGGGTCGACGCGGTCGCCCGGCACGTCGCTGAGCGCGACCCCGCCGCCCGCCGTCGGGGTTGATCCCTACGGCATGTTTCTGGCGTATTCCGGCTGCCCTCCTCCCAGACCCGGGTGCAAAGCAGGCGTCTCAGCTCCCGGCGGGGCGGCGGGCTGGTCTGCGCGCCGGGAATCGGATCGCCATCAACGGGGTTGGTGGAGCCATGCGAGCGATTCAGGTGTACGAAGTGGGCGGTCCCGAGGTGCTGCAGGAGGCCAAGGTGGACCAGCCGCGGCCGGGTCCGGGCGAGGCGATCGTGGAGGTCGCCGCATCCGGGGTCAACTTCCTCGACGTCTACCACCGCGAAGGCCGGTACAGCCTCCCGCTGCCCTTCACCCCGGGCGCTGAGGGCGCCGGCACGGTCGTCGAAGTTGGACCCGACGTCGCTGACGTCGCAGTCGGGGACCGGGTCGGTTGGGTGGAGATTCCCGGCACGTATGCCGAGCGGGCCGTCGTGGACTCCTCCCGGCTGGTGCCGCTGCCCGACGATATCGGCTTCGAGACAGCCGCCGCCGTGCTCCTCCAAGGCATGACCGCGCACTATCTCGTCAAGGACGCCTACCCGGTTCAGGGGGGCGACACGGTGCTCGTGCATGCGGCTGCTGGTGGCATGGGGCTGCTTTTGACCCAGCTCATCACCCATCTCGGCGGCAGGGTGATCGGCACGACGTCGACCACGGCGAAGGCCGAGCTGGCGAAGCGTGCCGGGGCCGCTGAGGTGATCCTTTCCTCCGCAGTCGACGATCTCGCAGCCGAGGTGAGGCGGCTCAACGGCGGTCAGGGACTGCCGGTTGTCTTCGACGGCGTCGGCGCGCACACCTTCGATGCGAGCCTCGCCAGCCTGCGAACCCGCGGCCATCTCGTGCTCTTCGGCGCGGCAAGTGGTGCCGTGCCTCCGTTTGATCCGATTCGGCTCGCCCACGGCGGTTCGCTGACCCTGATCCGGCCCAGCCTCGGGGACTTCATCGCCGATCGGTCCGAACTGCTCCGACGGGCCGCCGATGTGTTCGAGTGGGTGCGCTCCAAGGCGCTTGAGGTCACCGTAACGGGCCGCTACGCCTTGTCCGAGGCCGCCCAGGCCCACAGCGATCTGGAGGCTCGGCGTACCACCGGAAAGCTGCTCGTCGTACCCGATGCGGCCGCTATTGGACGCCGCGAGGAGACGCAGAGCTGATCGCGGGTGACGAGGTCGGGGATCTTGAAGACTGAGATGTCGAGGGCATGGCCGACCGTCATCGCCAAGATCCCCGACAGCGTCAGGCACTCAGCAGGCCAAGATCAAGTTCTGGCAGGTCTCTGGCGTATCTGGGTCACACCCCTTCAAGATCCCTCACTCGAGACCTGGCTCACCCGTCCACAACCTCCCGGGACAGACACCTAGCCCACCGGGCCTCCGTCCTGACCTGAAAGCCTGTCACACTTTCACGATGCTAAGGCTGGCTGGCGATCTCCTAGCCCACGGTCGAGCAGCGGGGCGTTCAAAACTTTTGACGCCCCGTTCGCCTTGAACCCGCGGCACCCTGGCCCCGACCGCAGTGCGCAACCCCTGCGCACCGGGCACCACCTGGAGCCAGTACGCCGCCGGCGATCACCTACGGTCACCATCGGGCCGGACTCCACGGCGAACTGGCGACAGTTGAATAGGCGAGCTCACCAGTACCGGGGGCCGATGCGCAACCGGGCGAGAGTCGGTCGCCGCGGGCCGGCTCAGGCCAGGACAACCGGGACGTCGCTCAACTGCCGGACCGCAGCGGCTATTCGATCCGCCGACACACCCATCCTGACCGGACTCACCACGATCGGGCTGCCGTATCGCCTGGCCAGGAAGCGTGCGCTCGCACGGGTCCAGGGCATCGGGAACAACGTGGCCGCTGCCGGCAGGTCGACGCCGCCACGGGGGACGAACACCACGAGCCGCAGGGGCCGCTTCGGTGAGACCTCGGCCAGTCGGACCTCGGCCAGGCCGGACCACGGCACCGTCTCCTGGCCGCGAACGGTGACGCCCGTGGCGTCAATGCGCAACTGCCATCCGGCCGCGCGATTCCGGGCCACCGTGATCAGCNGGAGAACGAGCAGTACGGCCATGCAGCCGCAGCCGATGCAGCCGGCCACGAAGGCGAAGTGGTCCCTCGGCCAGANGACCTTGGGGACGAATTGGAGACTGCCGCCCGGGACCACCAGGGCGGGCAGCGCCAGCGCCAGGTTCGAGGGCTGGAGTTCCAGCGGGGACTGTTCCGGCCGATCCGCGGCGGTCGATTGCATGCGGGCAACCTACCGGTCCCGGCGGGCCCCAGGACGCCACACGTTGTCCGAAGGGTGGGCCTTTGGCCGTGGCGACCGCACGCCACCCGCCGCCCGCCCGGCAGCCCGGCAGCCCGGCAGCCCGGCAGCCCGGCAGCCCGGCAGCCCGGCCCCCAACGCGCCGAGGGCGCACGGGTCGTGGTGAGCGGTAACCCCCCGGGGCGGGGACAGATGCACGACGGGCCAGGGGTGGGGAACATGGATCAGCCGTACAGCTACTGGCATGTGGTGGACGGTTCGGCGGTGGAGGTGAGTCACGCCGAGGCCCTCGCCGCCTGGACCGGGGCGGCGTACCCGGCGCTGGTCGCGGTGGCCGGCGGCTATCGCTCGGTCATCACCTACGGCGTGCTGGCGGAGGAAGTACAGCGAGCCTCCGGCGTGNACACGAGAGCCCTGCTGCACAACTGGATCGGGCGGGTGCTCAGTGGCATGGTGCACGAGGCGCACCACCGCGGGGACCCGCCGCTGACGGCGCTGGTGGTGCGCACCGACGACGGCATGGTCGGCGAGGGCTACGGGGAGGGCTACAGGGAAGTCCTCTCGGTCGCGGGCGAGGCGCCCGCCGCCGACGAGCTCTCCAGGGAGCACCACGCCGCCGAGGCCCGCCTCGCCTGCTACCGGAGGTTCTGCACCTCCCTGCCCGCCGACGGCGGAACGGCCGCACTCGCACCGCGCCACCAGGAGGCCATCGCCCGCCGTCGCACGGCCGCCGCAGCCGAGCGGGCACCAGCNGTGTGCCCCGGCTGCTCCCTCCAGTTCCCCGCCACCGGCATCTGCNACTCCTGCTGACGGACGGCNCCCTCGCTCGGCCCCCCNCCCACGANGGCAACCCCGCAGCCGTACCCGTCGGTAATTTCCTTCGCCCGAAGCCTGGACAACCCGGTGGGATTGGTTCACGATTCACCTTCATGATCCCTGCCCCGATCCCCCGGGACTCCGCGCACACCGCACTCCTCGACGCCGTCCTCGGCGTGGCCGAGGACACGGCGGCGTTGCTCCGCGACCGTCCCGACGCCGACCGGCCGATCCCCGGCGCGGAGTGGACGGTGGGCGAGGCCGCTGCTCATCTCGCCCTGGCCAACGAGCTGATGGCCGCCCTGGCCGCAGGCGGGCAGCACGCCTACGGAGACGGCACGCCGGGCAGCCTGGCCGCGGCCAACGCGGCGTCACTGGCAGCCTTCCCCGAGCGCGACCCGGCGGTGCTCGCCGAGGAGATCACCCGGCACGCCCGTGCCTTCACCCTGGCCTGCGCCCACCGGCCCGCGTCGGACGCGATGCTCACCCCGCTCGGCCCGATGGACCTCGGCACGCTCGGCTCGTACCTGCTCACCCACATGCTCGGGCACGGCTACGACATCGCCGTCGCACTGCGGCGACCGCACATGATCGACCGCCACCGGGTCGGGCTGACCCTGCCGTTCCTGATGACGGCCATGCCCCGGGTGGTCGACAGCCGGTCCGCCGCCGGCCACACCGCCTGCTACGAGCTGCGGGTACGCGGCGGCGACCGCTTCACGGTCACCTTCCGCGCCGGCGTCGCCGAGGTCTCCCCCGAGCCGGCTCCGAGGCCCGACTGCACGATCCTCGTCGAGCCGGTGACGTTCCTGCTGCTCGCCCTCGGCCGGCGCGGCCCGCTCGCCGCTCTGGCCCGTGGAAAGGTCCTCGCCTGGGGCCGCAGGCCCTGGCTCGCACCGGGCTTCCCCCTGCTCTTCAAGGCACCTTAGCGCTGTGACCGAGAACGTTCACCGGGCTGCCGGAGGGGCAACGCGCAGCGGCAGCCGGCCGGCCCGTCGATCACTCGACATGTACGGCGATGGTCCGTGCGCACTCCATCGACTCGGCGTGCGAAGTGTCCACCTCCAGGTCATAGGCCACGCCCTGGTGGACCACCTCCGCCTGGGACACGGCCATCCCGATGGTCCGATCGCCTCGTGCGACCTCACGACCTGCGGCGACCGCACCGTCACACCTGACGCCGACCCACAGCACCCGCACGTCGCCCAGAGCTTTCCGCCATCGCTGCTGTGAATCCGCTCCACCGAGGAAGACCTCGTCGACGATGACCCGGGCGCCCGCGCGGGCCATCGCGGCGATCCCCTCGATCCATGCCGCTTCCAGGGTCCGGAACTCCGGCCCGACGATCACCTCTCCGTCCGGAGCGAACTCGATCCCGCCGTCCGATGCCTGCATGGACGCCGGCATCGCCTCGACCAGCGTGTCCGTCCCGAGGGCCAGCCACGGGTCCGGCAGGACTGCCTGGAGACACCGGACGATCCCGGACTTCCCCGAGCTGGAACCACCGTTGAGAACGATCACCTGAGTCATCACCGCGCCACAGTAGTGGCGCCGGAGCGACGCTCGAAACGGATTTCCGCGAACCCTGCACCACCTGCCGCAACCCGGCGAGCGTTCCCCGTCAGCGAGCGACCGCGCGTCGGGCGACAGCACCGCGCTCTCGATGAACCGCTGGTCGGGCGGCAGCCCTGACGGTGTCCACCCGGCTGTGGTCGGCCGCGAAGCCCAGCAGCAGGAGGTTGCCGTTGCCGTCGCAGAGCAGCGTCGTCGCGTCGGTCCACAGTCGCGGCGCGCAGGCGGGGACCTGTCGCCAGGAGCACCCGCCCACTGTTCAGCACCGTCCCGCACATCCCGTTGTAGTGTTCGGCCCGCCCCGTCCGCACTCACCCGGCGGCGGTCACCCTGCTCCGGCACCCCGAAGGAGGCCGAGCGAGGCCCGGCGCGTCACCTGCTCAGCCGAGTCGAGGTCCA
>FJVZ01000645.1_pt1 | contig 12773 bp, 9 predicted proteins | sample 1011841 | NCBI WGS metagenome assembly FJVZ01 (sample SAMEA3912450, study PRJEB9761) | metagenome | biome: forest; material: soil | place: USA | collected 2011-06-22 | depth 0.1 m
AGCAGCGCGGCGCCCGCGACACCCGGGATCAGCGCCGGCAGGTCCAGCCGCTGCCCCGCGTACTGCAGCAGGCCCGCGCCGAGCGCCGCCATCGCGGCCAGCGCGATGCGGCGGCGGTCGAACGGCTCGCCGGTGGCGCCCGACTGCTCCTTCTCCGAGCGGCGCAGTGCCGGGCCCATCACCGCCAGCGGCAGCACGATCAGCGCGGGCACGGCCAGGAACACCCAGCGCCAGCCCACGTGCTGGGTCACCGCGCCGGACACCACCGGCCCGACGATCGAGGGCAGCACCCAGGCGGAGGAGAACGCCGCGAACACGGCCGGCCGCAGCCGCTCCGGGTAGGCCCGGCCGACCACCACGTACAGCGCGACGATCACCAGCCCGCCGCCCAGGCCCTGGATCGCCCGGCCCGCCACGAACAGCCACATCCCCGGCGCCGCGCCCGCCACCACCAGGCCCGCGCCGAACACGGCGATGCCGGTGAAGAGCGGCCCCATCGGCCCCCGCCGGTCGCACCACTGGCCGGAGACGACCAGCGCGAACAGCGTGGTGGTGAAGTACCCCGAGAAGGCGAACGCGTACAGCCCGAGCCCGTCGAGCTCGCGGGCCGCCACCGGCATCGCGGTGTTCACGGCGGTCGCCTCGAAGGCCAGCAGCAGGACCACCGAGACGATGCCCAGGGTCAGCGCCCGGTAGCGGCCGGAGAGCACTCCGCCGGGGTCGTCCGCAACGGAGGGGCGCTGGTCGGGGGCCGGATCGACCGAGGTGGCGGAGGCTGTGGTCATACCGGACATCGTAAGGCCCCACTCGCCGGATGACCCCTGACCTGTGGCCGATGATCTTGTCGGCCGTCAGTCCTAGGACCGACGGCCCGACGGCTCAGCGGCTCAGCGGCTCAGCGGCTCAGCGGCTCAGCGGCTCAGTGCAGCACCTTGAGCCCCACCACGCCGGCGACGATCAGCACCAGACAGGCCAGCCGGGCCGCCGTCACGGCGTCACCCAGCACCGCCATGCCGTACACGGCGGTACCCACCGCCCCGATACCGACCCACACCGCGTAGCCCGTACCGATCGGGATCGTGCGCATCGCGTACGCCAGCCCGCCCATGCTGAACAGCAGGGCCACGGCGAAGACCACGGTGGGGACGAGCCGGGTGAAGCTCCGGGACGAACCGAGGGCGACCGCCCACACGGTTTCCAGGACACCGGAGACGAGGAGGACGAGCCAGGCCATGACGGGTACCGATCCTTCGCAGTCAGCAGCGGCAGGGTTGCCGCTGTGCTGCGCCGTCTTGTCGTTCCGGGTACGACGCGCTCGTCCGGGGCGATCACTCGCCTGTCTTCGACCGTAGCACGCACCCCCGCAGAACCCGCCACACGGAATTTACAATAGATATTGACGCACCCCGCCCCGGTCCGCATAAGATGAATTCACCGAACAGCGCGACGACAGGAGTTGGACATGAACAGGAAGCCGGTGGCCCTCGCAGTGCCCCGCACCTGTGCCACTCCCCGGTGTTGTCGCCCCTGTCCCTGCGCCTGAGCGCAGTCCCCTCCCCCGACGACGGCCTGAGCCCTCGTCACCCCCACGGCCGTGTGCCCGAGTGGTTTAGGGAACCGCCTGCAAAGCGGTTTACACGGGTTCGATTCCCGTCATGGCCTCCACAAAGAATTGCCGGTCAGCGTATTTAACGCCGACCGGCAATTCGTCGTGCAATTTCCCGGAAATTCAACCGGCGGATATCTCCCGGCGCTCCGCGCGACCCCGGGGCACCGGCCGGGTCAGGCGCTGACGGCGTCCTCGGGGCGGATCGGGAGGCGGCCGACCGGGAGGCCGGTGGCGGCGCGGACGGCGGCGGCGACGGCGGCGGGGGCGACCACGGCGGGGGCGGCGCTGACGGCCTTGGCGCCGAAGGTGGCGACCACGTCGCGCTCCTCCAGCAGGGCCGCGATCCGCACCTCGGGGGTGTCCAGGGCGGTGGGCAGCCGGTAGCCGGTGAGGGAGGGGTTGACCAGCACGCCGCCCTCGGTGCGCAGGTCCTCCAGCAACGCCAGGCCCACGCCCTGGGCGACGCCGGCCTCGATCCGGTCCTCGATCTGGCGGGGGTTGAGCGCGCGGCCGACGTCCTGGGCCACGGTCACGTCCACGACCCGGACGGCGCCGAGCTCGATGTCGACGTCGACCACGGCCCGCATCGCGCAGAACGCGATGGAGACGAACGCGTCGCCCTGGCCGGCCTCGTCGAGCGGCTCGGTGGGGTGCGGGCGGCACTGGGCGGTGGCCCAGAGCTCCTTGCCCTCCAGGGCCTCGCCGACCGGCATGCCGAGCACGCCGTCGTACGAGGTGATCTTGCCGTCGGCGATCGAGAGCAGTTCGACCGACATGCCGAAGTTCGCGGCGATCGGCTGGAGCAGCTGGTGGCGGACCATCAGCGCGGCCCGCTCGACGGCGCCGCCGGAGACCCAGGTGTGCCGGCCGCGGGCCGAGGGCCCGGCGATCGACTGGTCGCTGTCGACCGGCGCGATGTAGACCTCGCTGACGCCGAGCACGCTCTGCACGATCTGCCGGGCGAGGGTGGCGAAGCCCTGGCCGGAGTCGACGGCCGCGCAGATGACGGTGGCGTGGTCGCCGCTGACCCGTACGGTCGCGGTGGAGACCTCGTCCTCGCCCTCCGCGCCGAGCATGTGCACCATGCCGACGGCGTAGCCGATGCCGCGCCGCACGGANGCCGGGTCACCCGCACCGCCGGGCCCGCCGGGCAGCAGCCAGTCGGCGTCCGGGTCGTCGACGGGCAGCACCGGCAGCGGCTCGGACGCGACGGCGTCGAGCAGCGCGGTGACGGGGGCCGGGCAGGTGACGGCCTGTCCGGTGGGCATCGGGTCGCCGGTGGCGAGCGCGTTGCGGCGGCGGATCTCGACCGGGTCCAGGCCGAGCCGGACGGCCAGCTGGTCGAGCTGCGACTCGTACGCGAAGCAGGTCTGCAGGGCGCCCTCGCCGCGCATCCGCCCGGCGGGCGGGTTGTTGGTGCGCACGGCCCAGGCGTCCACGAAGACGTTCGGGCAGACGTAGGGGCCGACCGAGAACGCGGTGGCGGCGGCCAGCGCCTCGGCCGAGACGTCCGCGTAGGCGCCGCCGTCCAGCAGGATCTGCGCCTCGACCTTGACCAGCCGGCCCTCGGCGTCCGCGTGGTGGCGGTAGCGCAGCAGGGCGGGGTGGCGGGTGGTGTGGGTGTGGAAGGACTCCTCGCGGGTGAGGGTCATCTTCACCGGGCGGCCGGTACGCAGCGCGAGCAGCGCGAGGGTGACCTGGAAGGACAGGTCCTCGCGGTCGGCGGTGGCGCCGGGCACGCCGGTGACGACCAGGCGCACCCGGTCGGGCTCCAGGCCGAGGCAGGCGGCGGTGCGGTCGCGGTCGCCGTGCGGGTCGGTGGAGGACAGGTGCAGCTCGACGCCGCCGTCCGGGCGGGGCACGGCGAGGCCGGCCTCGGCGCCGAGCGGGGCCGGGTCCTGCCGGCCGACCTGGTAGAGGCCCTCGACGATGACCTCGCCGACCGCCTCCGGGTCGCCGGTGCGCAGCGGCAGGTGCCGGAACAGGTTGCCGTCCGGGTGCAGCGGGGCCGCGCTGAAGGACTGCTCGGGGTCNGTGACGGGCTCCAGCAGCTCGTACTCGACGACGATCGAGGCGGCGGCCAGGCGCGCGGTGTCGGGGTGTTCGGCGGCGACGGCGGCGACCGGCTCGCCGTGGTGGCGGACCAGGCCGGCGGCGAAGATCGGGCGGTCGGCGACGATCGGGCCGTGCGGCGCGCCGTCCTGGCTGCCGTCCGGCCCGGGCGGCAGGTCCTCGGCGGTGACGACGGCGCGCACCCCGGGCAGGGCCAGCGCGGCGGAGGTGTCGACCGAGACGATCCGGGCGTGCGGGTGCGGCGAGCGCAGCACGGCGCCCCAGAGCAGGCCCTCGGCCCACAGGTCGGAGGCGTACGGGTAGATGCCGAGCGCCTTGGGGAGCGCGTCGGTGCGCAGCGGGGAGCTGCCGAGCCCGAACGGCTCCGGGGGCTCGCTCTCGCCGCCGTCGGTCCGGGCGCTGTCCGCCGTGGGCACTGCCGCGATGTCGCTGGGCGAGGTCATGCGTGGTCGTCCTCGGGGAGCATGATGCCGTGGGCGGGGGTGGCGCCGTACGGGACGTCCGCGGCGGCGCCGTCGGTCGGGACACCGTGCGGAGGCGTGGGGACGTACGGGGTGCCCTGCGCCGGAGTGCCGTCGTAGCCGGGGCCGTCGAAGGCGGTGCCGTGGGCGGGGGTGCTCTCGTAGACGGGTCCGTCGTACGGGGCGTGCTCGAAGTCGGTGGTGTCGTACTCGCCGCTGCGGTACGCCTGGCCGGGGTAGTGCGCGGACTGCTGCTGGCCCTGCTGGTGCCCCAGCTGGTGACCCTGCTGATGACTCTGCTGGTGCGGCAGCTGGTAGTTCACGCCCTCGAACTGGCCGGCCGGCACGTACGTCCCCTGCGGGGGCGTGCCCGGGTAGGGCGCCGCGGCATAGCCGGGCTGCTGCTGGGGCTGGCCCTGGTGCTGGTGGTGCGGCTGGTAGTACTGCTGCTCGGCCACCTGCTGGGCGGGGATCGCCTGGACGGGCGGCAGCACCGTCGTGTCGTAGACGCTGCTGTCGTACCCGGCGGCGGCGTTCGCGGCGGCCTGCTGGGCCGCCGCCTGCTGGGCGGCGTACCCGGCGTCGGGGCGGGGCTCGGCGGGCGGCTGCGGGACGTGCTCGACCCAGGCCTCGGAGTCCGCGTACACCGGCAGCTCGCCGGCCAGCGGCACGTCGGCGGCGGACTGCTGGCCGACGGCGGCCGGCGGCGCGGCGACGGAAACGGCGGGCGCGACGGATGCGGGCGCGGCGGGCTCGTCCTGCTGCGGGGCGGGCTCCGCCTCCTGCTCGGCCTCCACCGCACGCGCCTCGGCGACGCTCTGGACGGCGGCCAGCACGCCCCGGTAGCCGGTGCAGCGGCAGAGGTTGCCGCAGAGCGCCTGGCGGGCCTCGACCTCGCTCGGCCGGTGGTTGCGCTGGAGCAGGTCGTGCACGGCCATCGCCATGCCGGGGGTGCAGTAGCCGCACTGCACCGCGCCGGACTCGGCCAGCGCCTGCTGGACGTCACTGGCGGCGCCGCCGGCCGACAGGCCCTCGACGGTGTTGATCTCGCTGTCGGCGGCCAGCGCGGCGGGCACCAGGCAGCCGGCCACCAGCTGACCGTCCACCTGCACCGAGCAGGCTCCGCACTCGCCCTGCTCGCAGCCGTCCTTGGCGCCGGCCAGGCCGAGCCGCTCGCGCAGCACGTAGAGCAGGCTCTCGCCGATCCAGGCGTCGGTGACGGGGCGTTCGAAGCCGTTGACCCGCAGCGTGTACGAGGCGCACGGGCGCAGCTCGGCGCTCACCGGCGGGGCCGGGTCGAACGGGCCGGTGTCGATGGAGTCTGTCGTCACTTCAGCGCCCTTCCCAGTGCCCGGCGGGCCAGCACCGATACGGTACGCCGCAACCGGACGGCGGCGGCGGTCGGCCCCTCGGTGACGGCCTCCCAGGGCCCTTCCGCGGCGTAGCTGTCGGGCACGCACGCGGCGGCCACGTACTCGCCGAAGGCGGCCGTCGCGGCGGGGTCGATCTCCCGCGAGCCCTCCCAGTCGATGCAGCTGGCGACCCAGGTCTCGGCCTCCAGCGGGCGGAGCGGCACAGGGGCGACGGCGCCGACGGCGCAGCGTACGGCACGCCGGGCCGGGTCCAGGACGACGGCGACGGAGGCGGTGGCGCGGGCGGGGCCGCTGCGGCCGGTGGCCTTGAGGAAGACCTGCGGGGCGTGCAGCAGCGGGACGCGGACCCAGGTGAGCAGCTCGCCGGGGCGCAGCGGGTCGAGCCCGGTCAGCAGGTGGCTGACCGGGACNTCCCGGGTGGCGCCGGGCCGGGCGAGGGTGGCGGTGGCTTCGAGGGCGGCGAGCACCGGCAGGGTGTCGCCGGCCGGGGCGGCGGTGGCGATGTTGCCGCCGAGGGTGCCGACGTTGCGCACCTGCGGGGGGCCGGCGGTACGGGCGGCGTCGGCGAGGGCGGGGATGAGGGCGGCGAAGTCGGGGCGGTCCATCCGGGCGTGGGTGAGGCCGGCGCCGAGGACGGCGGTGCCGCCGTCCTCGTAGCGCCAGCCCCGGAGCTCGGTGATCCGGCCCAGGCCGATCAGGGCGGCGGGGCGCAGCCGTCCGGCGTTGACGGCTTCCATGAGGTCGGTGGCACCGGCCACCGGTACCGCGGCCGGGGTGGCGGCAAGCGCCTCGACGGCCTCGTCGAGGGAGGCCGGCAGCATGATCGTCCGGTTCACCTTGGTCCCACCGTGCTCCACTTGCTCATCGACGACCCGCCCCCGTGTAGCAGCACGGCCTGGCCCGTAGGGTACGGGCGATCGGGCAGGGTTGGGCAACTCTGGCACACAATGCTCGATGATCATTTCTGGGGCTGCGGGCACGGTTGCCCGTTTGGGGCCGAAACCGGTCGGTATCGGCTCCGGAGCGGTACGAACCGGAGCCGATTGTTCACCTTTTCTTGACGCGCGACGACCGACCCGGAGTTCCCGGGTGGCGGGTCAGACCTGCGGCGGAGCACCGTCGATCGGCCGCCCGGCCACCCCGGGGCGGCGCTGCCACGGGTGCGGGCCGCCGGCCGGGCGGTACTCGACACCGAGCGCGTCCAGCCGTGCCAGGTGCTGCTCCATCCGCTGCTCGAAGGCGGCGTAGTCGCGGGCCGCCGGGTCGGCCGGCAGCGCGGACCAGGCGACCTCGGCGAACGCGGCCAGCCGGGGGAAGGCCCGGTAGTCGATGTCGCGGGCGCTGTCCATGAACTCGGTCCAGATGTTCGCCTGGGTGCCGATCACGTGCCGGGCCGCATCGGCGTCGAGCTGCGGCGGGACGGGCTCGAAGCGGTACACGTCCTCCAGCGAGCGGACGAAGCCGACCGGGATCGGCTCGTCGTCGCCGGGCGCCTGCCGGTGGTCGAGGTACACGTGCTGCTCGGGGCACATCACCACGTCGTGGCCGGCCTGCGCGGCCGCCACCCCGCCCGCGTAGCCGCGCCAGGAGGAGACGGCCGCCCCGGGGGCGAGGCCGCCCTCCAGGATCTCGTCCCAGCCGATCAGCCGGCGCCCGCGGGCCGCCAGCCAGCCGTCGAAGTGCCGGATGAACCAGCTCTGCAGCTCGTCCTCGTCGGCCAGCCCGAGCTCCTTGATCCGGGCCTGCGCGGCCGCGCTGGCCCGCCACTGCGCCTTGGGGCACTCGTCGCCGCCGAGATGGACGAACTCGGACGGGAAGATCTCCAGGACCTCCTCCAGCACGTTCTCCAGGAAGCGCAGGGTGGCGTCCGACACGTTGAAGACGTTCTCGCTCACCCCCCAGTCCGTCCAGACGCCGAGCGCGGCGGTGTCCACCACGTCGGTGTTGCCCAGCTCGGGGTAGGCGGTGACGGCGGCCTGGGCGTGGCCCGGCAGCTCGATCTCGGGGACGACGGTGATCTGCCGCTCCCCCGCGTACGCGACGATCTCGCGCAGGTCGTCCTGGGTGTAGAAGCCGCCGTGCGGGCGGTCGTCCCGGCGCTGCCCGGCGCGGTAGCCGACCATCGAGCGCTCCCGCCAGGCGCCGGCCCCGGTGAGCCTCGGGTACTGCTTGATCTCGACCCGCCAGCCCTGGTCGTCCGTCAGGTGCAGGTGCAGGACGTTGAGCTTGTGGACGGACATCAGGTCCAGGAAGCGCAGCACGTCCGCCTTCGGCAGGAAGTGCCGGGAGACGTCCAGCAGGACGCCGCGCCAGCCGAAGCGCGGGGCGTCCTCGATGTCACCGCCCGGCAGCACCCAGCCGGTGCGGCGCAGCGGCGCCCGGCGGTAGGCGTCCGGGCCGAGCAGCTGGCGCAGGGTCTGCGCGCCCCAGAGCGCCCCGGCGGGGCCGCCGGCCGTGATCACGGCGCGCCCGGGCCGCACGCTGATCCGGTACGCCTCGGCGGCCAGGCTCTCGTCGGCCGCCAGCTCGATGCCGGCGGCCTCGCCCGGCCGGGCGGGGCTCAGCGGCAGCCCGGTGGCGGCGGCCAGCGCGGTGCGCAGCCACTGGCCGGCGGACTCCAGGCCGGCCGCGGCGGTCAGCGTGGTGGCGTGGTCGAGGGGGAAGTCCTGGTCCGCGAGGCGGACGGAACCCAGCGGGGCGGGGATGAGGTCCATGCCGCCATCCTGCCCCGCCGAGCCACGAATGGCATAGACCAATCGCGGGATCGGTTCATCTCGATCCGCGCAGGTCAGCCCTTGTCCTTGTCGCCGCCCTTGCCGTCCTGGGGCTGGCCGATGCCGTCGTAGATCTCCTTGCACATCGGACAGACGGGGTACTTCTTCGGGTCGCGGCCCGGCACCCAGACCTTGCCGCACAGCGCCACCACGGGAGACCCGGAGAGCGCGCTCTCCATGATCTTGTCCTTCTGGACGTAGTGCGCGAAGCGCTCGTGGTCGCCGTCCCCGTGGGACACCTGCGGGACGGGCTCGACCAGGGTGCCGGTGCCGAGGCCGCGCTCGGGCTCAAGAGTGCTCATAGGTGCCAAGTCTATGGGGGCACCGCGAACCCGGGCCAGTATCCGGCGAAGCCGCCCGCCGCGACGCCGCCCGCCGCGAAGCCCCCGGGCGGAACCGGCTCAGTTCAGCGTCGGGTCGTCCGGGTACGTCGCCAGCAGTGCCAGCGGCCCGCGCTGGCGCCGCAGCACCGAGCGCCACAGCCGCTCCGGCTCGGGGCTGGAGATGTCGCCCGGCTCACAGTCGACCAGGTACCAGGCACCATCGGCGATCTCCTTCTCCAGCTGCCCGGGGGACCACCCCGCGTACCCGGCGAAGATCCGCAGGCCCCCCAGCTCCCCCGCCAGCACCTCCGGCGGCGCCTCCAGGTCGACCAGCCCGATCGCCCCGTGCACCCGCCGCCAGCCGAGCGGCTCGTCCTGGCCCGGCTCGCCCGGCGCCACCGCCAGGCCCATCGCCGCGTCCAGCGCGACCGGGCCGCCCTGGAAGACGACGGCGGGCAGGCCGACCATCGCGCCCCAGCCGTCCAGCACCGCGCCGACCTCGATCGGCGTCGGGTGGTTCAGGACGACGCCGAGCGCCCCCTCGACGTCGTGGTCGAGGAGCAGCACCACCGCCCGGGCGAAGTTCGGGTCGGTGAGCACGGGCGTCGCGACGAGCAGGCGGCCGCCGTGCGACCCCTCGGTGTGCGNGTGAGCCCCGGTCATGCCTCACATCGTCTCGCAGGAGACCCGCCGAGGACACCGCAACACGAAACCGGTCCGCGCCGGCACACCACCCGTACGGCCCTACGGGAGAGCGCGACACCACTCGGAGAGAGCACCATCACAGAGGAGTAGACGGGAACCAACCACACGCCTACTACCATCTACTGATGGTGGACGCCCTTTTTCGCGGGGCAGACCCCCTCGCCCGGGCCCCACAGCCGCCCGTACGACCACCACGCCACGCTCTCCCGAGAGCCGGCACCCGACCTCTGGCACCCCGGATTGCGAGAACGATGACCGACGACGTCCTGCTGGTTCACGGCGGAAACCCGCTCGAAGGCGAGATCCGGGTCCGTGGCGCGAAGAACCTGGTCCCCAAGGCCATGGTCGCCGCCCTGCTCGGGCAGGGCCCCAGCAGACTGCGCAACGTCCCGGACATCCGTGACGTGAAGGTCGTGCGCGGTCTGCTCCAGCTGCACGGCGTCACCGTGCGCACCGGCGACGAGGAGGGCGAGCTCATCCTCGACCCCTCGCACGTGGAGAGCGCCAACGTCGCCGACATCGACGCGCACGCCGGCTCCTCGCGCATCCCGATCCTGTTCTGCGGCCCGCTGCTGCACCGGATCGGCCACGCGTTCATCCCCGGCCTCGGCGGCTGCGACATCGGCGGCCGGCCGGTCGACTTCCACTTCGAGGTGCTGCGCCAGTTCGGCGCCACCATCGAGAAGCACCCCCAGGGCACCTACCTGGTCGCCGCCCAGCGCCTGCGCGGCACCAAGATCGAGCTGCCCTACCCGTCGGTCGGCGCGACCGAGCAGGTGCTGCTCACGGCCGTCCTCGCCGAGGGCGTCACCGAGCTGCGCAACGCGGCCATCGAGCCCGAGATCGTCGACCTGATCTGCGTGCTGCAGAAGATGGGCGCGATCATCTCGCTCGGCACCGACCGCACCATCCTGATCACCGGCGTGGACGAGCTGGGCGGCTACAACCACCGCGCCCTGCCGGACCGCCTCGAAGCCGCCTCCTGGGCGTGCGCGGCGCTGGCCACCAAGGGCGACATCTACGTCCGCGGCGCCGACCAGATCCCGATGATGACCTTCCTGAACACCTTCCGGAAGGTCGGCGGCGCCTTCGAGGTCGACGACGAGGGCATCCGCTTCTGGCACCCGGGCGGCGAGCTCAAGGCGATCGCCCTGGAGACGGACGTGCACCCCGGCTTCCAGACCGACTGGCAGCAGCCGCTGGTCGTCGCGCTGACCCAGGCCAGCGGCCTGTCCATCGTCCACGAGACGGTGTACGAGTCCCGCCTGGGCTTCACCAGCGCGCTGAACCAGATGGGTGCGCACATCCAGCTCTACCGCGAGTGCCTGGGCTCCACGCCGTGCCGCTTCGGCGCGCGCAACTTCCAGCACTCGGCGGTCGTGTCCGGCCCGTCGAAGCTGATCGGCGGCGAGCTGGTCATCCCCGACCTGCGCGGCGGCTTCTCGTACCTGATCGCGGCGCTGGCGGCCGAGGGCACCTCGACCGTGCACGGCATCGACCTGATCAACCGGGGCTACGAGAACTTCATGGACAAGCTCCGTGACCTCGGCGCCCACGTCGAGCTGCCCAGCGAGGAGCCCCTCGCCGAGGAGCTGGTGACGGCCTGACGGCCCCCGTACGAGGCCGATGGCCGGGTTCCCCTCGGGAGCCCGGCCATCGGCGTTTCCCGGCGCCTCCGGGCGCCGTCAGGGCCCCGCCGGGGCCCGGAACGCCGCCAGGGGCGGGCCGACGGTGGTCGGCCCGCCCCTGGCGGTTCAGCGTGGTGTCGCAAGGCTCCGGGGAGCCGTGCGTCAGACGCCCTTGGCGGCTTCCTTCAGCTTGGAGCCGGCGCTCACCTTGGCACTGAAACCGGCCGCGATCTGGATCGGCTCACCGGTCTGCGGGTTGCGGGCGGTGCGGGCAGCGCGGTGGGTGCGCTCGAAGGTCAGGAAACCGGGGATGGTGACCTTCTCGTCGCCCTTGGCGACGACCTCGCCGACGATCTCGGCGAAAGCGGCCAGAACGGCGTCGGCGTCCTTGCGGGTCACCTCGGCGCGCTCGGACAGCGCGGCCACCAGCTCACTGCGGTTCATGTGTACTCCTGTGGTCTGTTCGCGTTGCGGCGTGCGGAGGGCCCCATCGGTCGTCCCTCCGGGGGCACCCGGATGGGCCGCTGGTCCGCACACTGTGCTCAATCAGGCATGGGGTGTCAGGGGTCGGCTCGTACCCCGAGCCGCGCGCCGTGCATTTTCAGCCCGCGTGCCTGCCTGGGTACGAATCCTGCCCCGACCAGGCCCGAGAAAGCCAATCGGACCCCGGCATCGTTGACCCGAACAGCGCCCGCCCGTCGGAGCGGTGACGCTCCGTCGGCTCCGGCGGACCGGAGCGGGCGGCGGTCGGGACGACACGCCGGTCGGCCGGGGGGACGTTCCGTACTTGTCGGACACGCCTGCCCCGTTCAGGGCTACCGTACGCCCTGCCGGGGACAAGCCCAAACACGCCCTCGCCCTTGTGTCGCAAGGGTTCGGGGCAGGCGGGGGTGGGTAGGGTGGCCAATCGGTCGTTTGTACGACCCCGTCGACGCCCACCGGGGCACCCCCGGAGGCCTCCCGTCCGCATTCCGGAATGCGGACGGGAGGCTCCTGTCAGAGCTCCACGGCCGGGAAGGACGTGGTGTCGAGGGTGCCGACGAAGCCCGGCGTCGGCCGGTCCCTGGCGGGCTCCTGGGGGCCCGCGTCGGCCAGCGCGGCCTCGCGGACGGCCGCCGCGACGGTCTTGGCCACGTCCGGGTGGAAGACGCTGGGGATGATGTAGTTGGCGTTCAGCTCGTCGTCCGCGACGGTGGTGGCCAGCGCACGGGCGGCGGCGATCATCATCTCGGTGGTGACGTTGCGGCTCTGGGCGTCCAGCAGGCCGCGGAAGACCCCGGGGAAGACCAGCACGTTGTTGATCTGGTTCGGGAAGTCGCTGCGGCCGGTGGCGACCACGGCGGCGGTCTGCCGGGCGACGGCGGGGTCGACCTCCGGGTCCGGGTTGGCGAGCGCGAACACGATCGCGTCCTCGGCCATCGTGGCCAGGTCGTCGCCGTCCAGCAGGTTCGGGGCCGACACGCCGATGAAGACGTCGGCGTCCGCCACGGCCTCCTTGAGGCTGCCGGTACGGCCCGAGCGGTTGGTGTGCTCGGCGATCCAGCGCAGGCTGTCGTTGAGGTCGTCCCGGCCCCCGTGCACGACGCCGCGGACGTCGGCGACGGTGGCGTGCTCGACGCCGGCCGCCAGCAGCAGCTTGAGGATCGCGGTGCCGGCGGCGCCGGCGCCCGACATCACCACCCGGATCTCGGAGATCTCCTTGCGGACGACCTTGAGCGCGTTGGTGAGCGCGGCGAGCACCACGATCGCGGTGCCGTGCTGGTCGTCGTGGAAGACCGGGATGTCCAGCGCCTCGCGCAGCCGGGCCTCGATCTCGAAGCAGCGCGG
>FJVZ01000684.1_pt1 | contig 12771 bp, 10 predicted proteins | sample 1011841 | NCBI WGS metagenome assembly FJVZ01 (sample SAMEA3912450, study PRJEB9761) | metagenome | biome: forest; material: soil | place: USA | collected 2011-06-22 | depth 0.1 m
CGCCCTTGCGGACAGTCGCCGGCCGCCCGGCGGGGGCCTGGCCGGCCAGCCGGTCGGCCTCGTGGTCGGAGACGCGCGGGGGCGGGCCGGATCCGGTGTCGGTGTCGGGGTGGAGCTGGGTCAGTGCTACGACGAGTACGGAGTAGTCGCTCATTGTCGGGCTCCTTTCGATGTACTTCCTATGACCTCAAGGATGACCGGCCGTCATGACGACTGTTTTGCAGGCGAGTCTCGTTCGGGTGGCCGTTCGGTGGACGTTTGCCCTCGGGTGTTACGACGGCTTGCGCGGATGTTACGGGGCGATAAGCGGAAGCTGGGCTCACAGTAATAGTTACTTATCGTAATCGAATGTTACACTCGGTGCGGGTGTGAAGCAGGCATTCCTCTGTGCCTGGTGTGCCCCCAGCGAGGAGAGCAGCGATGACCACCGAGAGCACCGAGAGCACTGACGCCATCGACGTCGACCGGTCCGACCCCGCCTACCGGACCTGGCTCAAGGAGGCCGTCCGCAGGGTCCAGGCCGACGCCAACCGCTCCGCCGACACCCACCTGCTGCGCTTCCCGCTCCCCGCCGACTGGGGCATCGACCTCTATCTCAAGGACGAGTCCACCCACCCGACCGGCAGCCTGAAGCACCGGCTGGCCCGCTCGCTCTTCCTGTACGGGCTCTGCAACGGGTGGATCCGGCCCGGAAAGCCGGTGATCGAGGCCTCCAGCGGCTCGACCGCCGTCTCCGAGGCGTACTTCGCCGGGCTGATCGGGGTGCCGTTCATCGCCGTGATGGCCAAGACCACCAGCCAGTCCAAGATCGACCTGATCGAGTTCCACGGCGGCAGCTGTCACCTGGTCGACAACGCCGGCGAGGTCTACGAGGCCGCCACCCGGCTCGCCGAGGAGAGCGGCGGCCACTACATGGACCAGTTCACCTACGCCGAGCGGGCCACCGACTGGCGGGGCAACAACAACATCGCCGAGTCGGTCTTCGCCCAGCTGCGCCTGGAGCCGCACCCCGAACCGGCCTGGATCATCGCGACCGCCGGCACCGGCGGCACCTCGGCGACCATCGCCCGCTACGTCCGCTACATGCAGCACGACACCCGGATCTGCGTCGCCGACCCCGAGAACTCCTGCTTCTTCCAGGGNTGGGTCGACCACGACCCGGACGCCCTGTGCGACCGCGGCTCGCGGATCGAGGGCATCGGCCGGCCCCGGATGGAGCCCAGCTTCGTGCCCGGTGCGATCGACCGGATGATGAAGGTGCCGGACGCCGCCTCGATCGCCGCCATGCGCGTCCTGGAGCAGGTGCTCGGCAAGAAGGCCGGCGCGTCCAGCGGCACCGGCCTGTGGAGCGCGCTGCGGATCGTCGCCGAGATGCGGGCGGCGGGGGAGCGCGGCAGCGTCGTCACCCTGATCTGCGACCCGGGCGACCGCTACCTCGACAAGTACTACTCGGACGACTGGCTGGCCGGGCAGGACATCGACATCGCGCCGTACCGGGCGCAGCTGACGGCCTTTCTGGCGGGCGGCCCCTGGGCGGGCTGACGGCNCGGCGGCCCGGCCGGTAGCCTGTCGCCCGCGCCGGTCCCGGCGCGAAACCGACTGCCGGTGAAGGATGTCGACATGGTGACGAAGCCGGCCGCGGTGGTGGTCGAGGCCCTGGANGCTCCGGCGCTGGCCCGGTTCTGGGCGCGGGCGCTGGAGTGGCAGCCGGCCGGGGAGGCCCCGCCCGGCGGTGCGGTGGCCGTGTGTCCGGGCGGCGCCGACGGGGTGGGGCTGCTGTTCACGCCCTCGGTGCGGCCGAAGACCGGCAAGAACCGGCTGCACCTGGATCTCGCTCCGCGCCCCGGCGAGGTGCGCCGCCTGCTCGCCCTGGGCGCCTCCCGGGTGGACATCGGGCAGGGCGCGGTGCCGTGGGAGGTGCTCGCGGATCCGGAGGGCAACGAGTTCTGCGTGCTGGCCGAGGCCGACTCCGACGACCGGCTCGCGGCGATCTGTCTGGACGCCGCCGACCCGCACCGCCAGGGCGCCTTCTGGGCGGCCGCGACCGGCTGGCCGGTGGTGGACGAGGGCGCCCGGGGCGTCCGGCTGCGCTCCGCGGCCGGCGCCGGGCCGGCGCTGGTGATGGGCCCGCCGGTGGCGGCCAAGCGGGAGCCGAACCGGCTGTGGCTGAGCCTCGCCTGCCCGTCCGGCCAGGACACCGCCGCCGAGCTGGACCGCCTGGTGGCCGCGGGCGCCTCCCGGCCGGCCGGTGACGGGCGGCTGCTCGCCGACCCCGAGGGCAACGAGTTCACCGTGCTCGCGTCCTGACCGGTCAGGCGGTCAGGGCCGGGAGCGCCTGACGGCCCTCGGCGGGTACGGCCCGCCGCTCGGCGAGAAGCAGGGCGCCCGCCGCCGCCACCGCGACCGCCGTCGCCCCGTGCACCCCGTACGCGGTGGCGGCCGAGCCGCCGTGGCCGAGCACGATGATCGCGTCGCCGAGCGGGGTGAGTGACTCGGCGAGCATCAGCCAGCCCAGGGCGCGGCGCTGCCGGGTGGCGAGCAGGGTGAGGACGGCGATGCCGGAGACCAGGTCGCGGATGCCCTTGACGTTGAGGAAGCCGGTGGCGTCGCCGTGCGGCCAGGCCGGGAGGCCGAAGCCGGGCGCGGTGTCGGCCGGGGTGAACAGGTAGGTGAGGCCGACGTAGCTGATGCCGAGGCCGGTCAGCACGGTGAGGCCGGTGGCTATGGTGCGCTTGATGTTCACGACTGTCTCCCCTGGACATGCCCTAGCGGCNCTAGGANCGAGAATGACGCTAGTTCATTCACTGCTCTGATGTCTAGCAGTGCTAGGGTTCTCTCGTGTCCACCGAACAGTGCCGCGAGTGCGACCGGGCCCGACGTCACCGGCTGATCATCGACATGGACGCGCACCGGCCGTCGCCGAGGAGGCCTTCGGCGTGCCGATGGCGGGGGACGGGGACCCGGAGACGTTCACCTGGGCTGCTGGGCTGCTGGGCCGCGCTGCACGGGTTCGTGACGCTCACCCGGGGAGGCAGGCTCCGGCCCGCCGGGCTCGGCCGGCCGACTGAGCGCCTGCCGCCGCCGGCTCAGTCCGTCGGGGCGAGGAGCAGTTCGCGGACGTGCTCGCGGGCGGTGCGGGCGGCGGCGGCCGGGAGGCCGGCGTCGGTCACCCAGGTGTCGGCCTCGGCGAGTTCGGCGAAGGTGGACAGGCCGACCACGCCCCACTTGGTGTGGTCGGCGACCACCACGACCCGGCCGGCCGACTCGACGAACTGACGGTTGGTCTCCGCCTCGGCGATGTTCGGGGTGGACAGGCCGGCCTCGGTGGACAGGCCGTGCACACCGAGGAAGAGCAGGTCGAAGCGGAGCGAGCGGATCGCCCGGTCCGCGACCGGGCCGACCAGCGAGTCGGAGGGCGTGCGCACGCCGCCCGTCAGCACCACGGTGGCCCCCGCGTGGTCGCCCCGGCGGCGGGCCTGCTCGAAGACGTCCGAGACCGGGACGGAGTTGGTCACCACCGTCAGCCGCTCGATGCCGGTGAGGTGCCCGGCCAGCGCGTAGGTCGTCGTGCCGCCGGAGAGCGCCACCGCCGAGCCGGGGGCCACCAGGGCGGCGGCCGCGCGGGCGATCTGCTCCTTGGCGGACTGCTCCAGCGCGGACTTCGCCTCGAAGCCGGGCTCGTGCGTACGGGCGGCATCGGCCGCGACGGCGCCGCCGTGCACCTTCTCCAGCACCCCGGCGCGGGCCAGCGCGTCCAGGTCGCGGCGGATCGTCATGTCCGAGACGTTCAGCCGGCGGGTGAGCTCGTTGACCCGTACGCCGCCGCGCCGCCGCACCTCGTCCAGGATCAGGGCCCGGCGCTGTTCGGCCAGCAGGTTGCCGTTGTCCGCCACGTGCGGGCCCGCCTCTCGGTGAATGGGACGAGTCGGTGAATGGGACGAGTCCCTCGCGTCATCCTCGCACGGGCGTTCCGCGAGGGGTCGGGCGGATCACCCCGCCGGCCTGCCGCGGTTACGCGGTCCCGGCCCCGGTCCCGGCCCCGGTCCCGGCCTCGGCTCCGGGGAGGTCGGCGGGGACGAGCAACTGGAGTTCCTCGGTGGACGGGTCGGCCAGGTGGGCGACCCGCATCGCGTGCCGTTCGACCATCGTCTCGAAGACCTGACGGGCCGTGCGCCCGTTGCCGAAGCCCGGCCCGCGCTCCAGCCCGGCGAAGTGGTGCAGCAGCGCGCCCTCGGTCGCCTCCGCCAGCGCGTACTCGTGCTCGGCGCACTGCGAGCGGGCGATCTCCAGCAGCTCGCCGGCTGTGTAGTCGGGGAAGGTGACGGTACGGGAGAAGCGCGAGGAGACCCCGGGGTTCGCGGACAGGAACCGCTCCATCTCCTGGGTGTACCCGGCCACGATCACCACCACCTCGTCCCGGTGGTCCTCCATCAGTTTCACCAGGGTGTCGATCGCCTCGCGGCCGAAGTCCCGGGCGCCGTCCTCGGGGGCGAGGGCGTACGCCTCGTCGATGAACAGCACGCCGCCGCGCGCGCGGTCGAAGGCGGCGGCGGTGCGGATNGCGGTCGAGCCGATGTGCTCGCCGACCAGGTCGACCCGGGCGACCTCGACCAGGTGGCCCTGCTGAAGGACGCCCAGGGACGCGAGGATCTCCCCGTACAGGCGCGCGACGGTGGTCTTTCCGGTGCCGGGGGCGCCGGTGAAGACCAGGTGGCGGCGGAGCGAGGGGGCCTTGAGGCCGGCCTGCCGGCGGCGGCGGCCGACCGAGATCAGGTCGATCAGGGTCCGCACCTCCTGCTTGACGGTGGCGAGGCCGACCAACGCGTCCAGCTCGGCGAGCGCCTCGTCGGCCGGGCGGCAGTCGGGGATCGCGGTGATCTGTGCGAGCGCCGGCAGCGGGGCCGGCGCGGTGGCGGCCACGGCGGTGGCCTGGGCCGTCCGGGGCGGGGGCAGCGCGGGCGCGGCGCGCGGCTGCGCGGGGGCGACGTCGTCGGAGGTGCAGTGCTCGACCACCGGGCCCGGCTCGGAGAACTCGAAGCCGGCCCGCTCGTTCTGCTCGGCCCGGCAGCGGGTGAGGGCGGTCCGGCAGCCGTCGATGATGTGGAAGCCGAAGCCCTTGCCCTGCGAGACCCGGCAGTCCTCGAAGGTGCCGCGCCCCTGGGCCGAGACGTAGACCGCGGCCTCGGCACTGCCCCGGACGGTGCACTCGCGCAGCACCGGGTCGGCGCCCTTGGTGACGATCACGCCGGTGGCGACCTCGGAGATCTCGCAGTCGGTGAGCAGGCCGCCGCTGCCGTGGTCGCGGAACCAGAGCCCGGTGCCGGCCTCCTGCACCCGGCAGCCGGAGAGCGCGACGGTCGCGCCGCCGCTCACCGAGACGGCCGAGCTGCGGATCCGGCTGAACGAGCAGTCCTTCGCGGTCGCCCGCGACTCGCGGTCCAGCACGAACAGCGCGTCCGGCAGGTCGTGCAGCGAGCAGTCGGTCAGCGTCAGCTGGGCGCCGTCGCTGACCCAGAGCGCCGGGTAGTCGCCGCCGCTGCTGTGGATCTCGCAGGCTTCGGCGACGGCCGTCGTACCGGCGTCCCAGACCGACAGCGCGCCGCGCCCGAAGTCCCGGATGGTGGTGTGCGCCAGGTTCAGCCGGGCCCGGCCGCGCAGGTCGGCGCCGTTCTCCGGCAGGTCGTGCACCCGGCAGCCGGCGAGGGTGAGTTCGGCCTCGCTGTCCAGGGTGAGGCCGTTGCCGGTGACCCGGTGGATCTCGCAGTCGGTCAGCCGGCCGTCGGCGTGCGCCTCGGCCTGCACCCCGCTGCCGCGGATCTCGTAGATCTCGCACGAGGTGAGCTCGGCGGCGCTGCCCGGATCGGTCAGCAGCACGCCGGCGCCGCTCGCGTGGTGCACCCGGCAGCGTTGCAGCACGGCGGTGGCTCCGCCGAGCACGGCCAGCCCGGCCTGCCCGGCGGCCTCCACCTCGCAGTCCTCGAACGCGGCGGCGGTGCCCGCTCCGCGCAGCCGCAGGCCCAGGCCCGCCGGGTTGTCCACCACGCAGCCGCTGAGCGCCGGCCGGGCGCCGTCGGTGATCTCCACCCCGGCGGCGGAGCGGGTCTCCACCCGGCAGCCGATCAGGACGGGCGTCGCCTCCGGGCCGGTGATCAGCACGGCCGGGGCCGAGCTGTCGTTGCCCTCGATCACCAGGCCGCGCACGGTGGCCCCGGCGGTGACGGTCAGCGGCACGCCGGACGGCGGGTCGATCCGGACGCTGCCGAGGCCCTCCGCCGGGGCGAGCGTGACCGGCTTGTCGAGCACCAGGTTCTCGCGGAACGTCCCGGGCCGGACGGTCACGGTGTCGCCCGGCTCGGCGGCCGCCAGGGCCTCCGTCAGCGTCTCGTACTCCCCGGCGCGCCGCCGCCAGCGGGAGGCGCTGTCCTGCGTGACCCGGACCCTGTGCTCAGCCATCACGCTCCGCCATCCCCACCTTCGTCGAGCCCGCCTGTGTCCGACCCACCACGTCGAGCCCGCCCACCGTAGCGCGCCCGCGCCGCTCGGCCGGGCCGACAGCCGCTCCGCCGTCCGGACGACTGTGCGGAGTTTCGNCTCCGGGGCGCGGCGGCGACCGCCGCGCGGCTCAGCCGGCCGCGCCGGAAGGCCACTGCGGGCCGGTCTCCAGCACGGTGACCTCGTCACCCAGCCGGACGGTGCCGAGCACGTCACCCGTCACACCTTCGGGGCGTTCGGGGATCAGGTTCTGCCCGAACGAGGCCTTCTTCAGCAGCCGGTGGTGCTTGGCCAGGGTGCGCAGCGGCTCGCGGCCGCGCCGCTCGCCGCTCTCCTGGTCGGTGGTGGTGACCACGCAGCGCCCGCACGGCTTGACCACCCGGAAGGTCAGCTCGCCGACCCGGACCCGGCGCCAGGTGTCCTCCGCCCACGCCTCGGTGCCGCTGACCACGAGGTTCGGGCGGAAGCGGCTCATCGGCAGCGGCCCCGCCGCCTCGTCCGGCCCGGCCTGCGCGTCGGGGTCGGCCGCGATCAGCTCGTTCAGCCGGTCGAGCGAGCCGGTGGTGGTGAGCAGCAGCGGGAAGCCGTCGGCCATCGAGACGCTGTCGCCGGGCTCCGAGTAGCCGGCCTCCACCGGCCGCCGGCGCGGGTCGTCGAGGTGCACCAGCCGGTACGCCCCGAGGTGCTCGGCGACCCAGGCCTGGGCCTTCTCGCCGGCCTCGGCCGCCTCGAAGTGGGTGCCCCACACCTCGACGGGGGTCAGCCTGTCCTGCCGGGCGGCGGAGGGAGCGGGCACCTCGACGGTGGCGCCGTCCGGTGTGGTGAGGGTGAGCGTGCCGTCCTCGGCGGGGGAGGTGCGGATCTGCCCGAGCGCCGGCTCCTCGCGCTGGCTGACGAACCGGCCGTCGGCGTCGACCAGCATCCAGCGGCGGTCCCCGGCCAGTCCCCAGGGCTCGACCCGGGCGCTCCCGGGGCTCAGCCGGTAGGTGGACTTGACGGGGTAGAGGTGGAGTCCGCTCAACTGTGGCATGCCACCATCCTGCCAGCCGCGCGGCACTCGTCCGGGCGTCGGGTGGGNTGCGGGTGGGCTGCGGGTGGAAGCCGGTCGGGCGGCGGTCGTTCGGCGGCGGGGGAACGCGCACGGACCGCCCGGTCGCCGTGGTGCGGCGGCCCGGACGGTCCGTGGATGACCCGTTCTGCTCCGTACGCCCGGCTCTCTTCTCGCGCCGGGCTCTGCTCAGGTGGTGCGGGTGCGGCTGGGCTGGGTTCAGTAGGCCTGGCCCTGGGACTGGTAGCCGGGCTGGGCGTACTGGCCCTGCTCGTTGTAGGCCGGGCGCTGCGGCTGGACCGGGCGCACGGGGGCGGCCGGGCCGGCGGCGGGGCGCAGCTGGTTGCCGCCGAAGCTCTGGTCGGAGCCCTGCTGCGGGAAGCCCTGGCCGCTCTGGCTCTGGCCGCCGAAGGACTGCCCGGCGAACGGCTGTCCGGTGAAGGACTGCTGGCCGCCGAAGCTCTGCCCGCCGAACGACTGCTGCCCGCCGAAGCTCTGGCCGCCGAAGCCCTGCTGGGCCCCCTGCGCGCCGAAGCTCTGGCCGCCGACACCCTGCGGGGCGGTGGCGAAGGTGTTCTGGCCGCCGAAGCTCTGGCCACCGGACTGGTAGGCCGGGGCGGGCTGCGGCTGCTGGAAGCCGGGCATCGGCGCCTGCGGGCGCTGCGACGGCACGTACGGCTGCTGCGGACCGCCGTAACCGGGCACCGGGGGCTGCGGTGCCGAGGCGTACACGGGCTGCGCCGGGACGTAGGAGGTGGCGGGGCCGGCGCCCGGGCCGCTGCTCGGCCCGGGGCCGAGAGCGAGACGGGCGGGCGGCAGAGCGGGCAGGTTGCTGCCGGTGCTCTCGTACCCGGTGGAGTACCGGCTCTCGTAGGACGGGCCGAGGCCCGAACCGTAGCCGGTGGACATGGCCGGCGGCAGGGCCGCCGGCACGTTGATCGGCGCGATCTGCGGGACACCGCGCTCTGCGACGAGGCTGTCGTAGATGGGCGTGCCGGAGGAGAAGGACGGAGAGGGGTAGCCGACTCCGTCGTAGGAGCGGGGCGAGGTCATGGGGCATACGGTAAGCCCACAATGTGCCTGCTGAGGAGAGTGGGAGGGCGGGCAGTTCAAGTGTTTACACACTCTTCGCTCGCACAAACCACTCGTAAGTGTGAACATCCGACATTTCGGCGTCCAGTTCAGGCCACTGGAGCACGCCATGCGACGGGTCGAACACGATTCGGGTGGCCGGATGTCCGCCCGCTGGGACGCCCGGTCGCCGCGCGGCCGGGTTCACCCGTTCCGGCGGGCGTGCGCCGAAGCGGCCGAGCCCCCTCCCGCGCTGACTGCCGGGAGGGGGCTCGGCCGGAAAGCCTCGCAGGTGGGAGGCGTCGACGATGGTCCGCCGCGGTCAGCGGCTCTGCAGGGCCTGGGCCGGGAAGCCCGTCCGGCCGACCAGCTCCGAGGTGCAGAACGAGCAGCGCACCGCCGCCGCCGGGACGGGGCTCAGGCACTCCGGGCAGTCGGCCTTCGCGACCGGCACCGGCTTGTCCGACTCGAAGCGGGCCGTCAGCCGGCCGACCGGCACCACCACGGCGAAGTAGATGACGGCGGCCACCAGCACGAAGCTGATCAGCGCGTTCACGAACACGCCGTACGGGAAGTTGGTGCCGGCGACCGAGAACGTCTTCTGGGTGAAGTCGCCGACCGCCCCCGTCGCGACGCCGATGAGCGGGGTCAGGAAGGCGGTGACGAAGCCGGTGACGACGGCGGTGAAGGCCGCGCCGATGACGATGCCGACCGCGAGGTCCACCACGTTCCCGCGCAGCAGAAAACTGCGGAATCCCTTGAACACCGGGCTGACTCCATATCCGTGCTGAGGCCGGCACTGCCGCGGTGCCGATGCTCGGTGCCGGTGGGCCGACCTGGTGAGGGTGGCGGGCCGAGGCCCTCCGGCCCGCCATACTGCCGCTCCAACAGCCCAATGGTCCAACCGAGTTCACCCGATCCGCGTAACAGGCGTACCGGGGTCCGAGGCTCGAAAACGCGTACCGGCCGGGCCTTTTCGCACTGCGCCGGCACTGCGCCGGCACCGCGCCGGGCTCAGGGCCGGGCTCAGGGCCGGATGGTACGCAGGCGCTCCGCATACGGCTGGATCCGCACCACGGCCTCGGCGATCCGCCGCACCGTCGGGGCGTCCATCTGCGTCCACATCGGCACGGTCAGCACCGAGGCGGCGAGCCGGTCCGTCACCGGCAGGTCGTCCGACTGGCCGAGATGCGCGTACGCCCGCTGGCGCTGCACCGGCGGGTGGAAGTACCGGCGGGAGTCGATGCCCTCGGCGCGCAGCGCGTGGGCCAGGGCCTCGGGGCCGAGCCCGAACGCGTCGGCGTCCAGGATCAGCGTGAGGTCCTTGAACGTCGAGACGTCACCCGGCTCGGGCACGGCGATCCGCAGCCCCGGCAGCCCCGCCACCACCGAGGCGAACGCGGCCGCCAGCGCACCCCGGTGGGCCACCCGGTCGGGCAGCCCGGCCAGCCAGTTGAGGCCCACGGCCGCGTGCAGCTCGCTCATCCGCGCGTTCAGGCCGGGGAAGAGCGTGTCGTAGTCGCCGGGGTTTCCGTAGTCCCGGGCGATCCGCAGCGTCCGGGCGAGGGCGGCGTCCCTGGTCGCCACCAGACCGCCCTCGCCGGCCACCGCGACCTTGGTCGGGCTCATCGAGAAGACCTCGGCCAGGCCGAAACCGCCCACCGCCGCGCCGGCCCGGCGGCTGCCGAAACCGTGCGCCGCGTCGTACACCAGCGGCACCCCGGCCGCGTCCGCCACCTCCTGCAAACGCTCGACCTGGCAGGGCGTGCCGTAGACGTGGGTGGCCATCAGCGCGGCCGGGCGGTCGGCGGCGGCCAGCCGGGCGGCCGCGTCCGCCGGGTCCAGCGTGATGTCCTGNTCCCGGGCCTCCGCGAACACCGGTGTGCCGCCAGCCCAGTGGGCCGCGTGCGCGGTGGCCGAGAAGGTGAAGCCCGGCATCACGACCGGCCGCCCGCCGCCGACGCCGGCGGCCTGGAGCACGAGCATCAGCCCGGCCGTGCAGTTGGAGACGGCCACCACGTACGGCACGTCCAGCAGCTTGGCGGCGCTCTCCTCCAGCTCGGCCACCGTCGGCCCGTTCGTCAGCTGCCCGCTGTCGAGCACGGCGCCGAGCCGCTCCAGCAGCGCCGCGCGATCCGGCACCCGGACGCGGGTGAGCGGCAGGCCGGCCGGGAACGCGGGCGGGCCGCCCAGCGCGGCGGGCAGGGCCTGGGGGTCAGGGGTACTGGTCATGGGGTGGATCCCTCCGGGTCGGTGACGCTCCATCGGGCCCCGGCCCGCCGGTGCGGACGGGGAGGACTTCGGGCCGGGCGCGGTGGCCCGCACCCCACTGCCCCGGCGCCACCAGCCAGACCGGCGCGCGTGACCTGCGCCGGGCGGGCCGGCGGGTCCGCGCGGGCGCGGCGGTGGGGATGACCAGCAGCACCAGGGCCAGTGGCAGCACCTGGACGCGCTCGCGCGACAGGATGCCCATGTTGTTGATGGTGGAGAAGGCCCAGCAGAACAGCAGCGTGTACACCGTCGCGAAGGCGACGTACGAGCGCTGCACGAACAGTCGCGGCAGCCTGCGCAGCCGGGGCCAGCCGCGGATGAACACCACCAGCAGTGCGAAGGTCTCCACCGACTGGATCAGGCTCTGCAGGTTGGAGGCCTCGAACGGGAAGGGCCGGAACAGCACGCTCACCACCGCGACCGGCAGCCGGACGGGATTGAGGCTGAACGTCGGCGCCGGATCCTCCGGAGTGGCCGCGCTGATCACCGAGTTCCCCTGGGTGGTCCGCCGCGAGGTCTCGGAGAGCACCTGGCTGACCGCGTCGCCGCCGGTGCCCTGCGTGCCGAAGAAGGTGGAGACCTGTTGCAGCATCAGCATCACCATCACGCCCAGCACCACGGCCGTCAGCACCGCACGCAGCGGCCCCAGCGCGCCCGCCCGGCGCGGGCGCCTGCGCAGCACGTACGCGACGACCAGGCCGGCGCCCGCCAGCGCGGTGACGTGCGGACGGACCATCGCGGTGCCGAGCGAGCCCAGCGCGACACAGGCGAACGCGCCGAACCGGTGGTCCAGCAGCCGGGCCGCGCCGTAGGTGGTCAGGCCGAGGCAGAACATCATCCAGGCGTCCTTGCCGATGCTCGACGGCCAGAACAGCAGGGACGGCAGGAAGAACACCAGCTTNGCGTACCGGCGGTGGTCGGCATCGGGGAACGCGATCTGCAACGCGCGCCAGAACAGCAGCAGCCCCCAGAACCCCAGCCAGGAGAAGACCAGGAACCCGCCGACCAGCGACGGGCCGGTGATCGCGTAGACCACGCCGGTGACGATGACGATGAAGCCGGTGCCCGCGACCTTCATCCCCAGGTCGTAGTGGAAGCCGCTGGAGAACAGGTCGGCGCCGTCGAGGTAGGCGGCGAGCTGACTGCCCTTGCGGTGGTACATCTTGGCGTCCGCCGCACCGCCGTACAGCACGAACGCCATCAGGTAGCGGGGAAAGGCGCAGAGCAGCTTGAGGGCCATCGCGAGCATCAGCAGCCGGAAGACGTCGCGGTCGGGATTGGCGGCGGCGATCCGGGCGAGGACCGGCGTGCCGATCGCCATCAGTGCGGGCAGGACGAGCAGCGCCCCCCAGGTGTCGTACGAGGTGTGCACCATGGCGAGGACGAAGACGGTGACGTAGCCGGTCACCACGGAGCCGGCGAGGACGGACGGCCAGGGCAGGCCCTGGAGCCGTGCGGCGGCTCGCGCCACTAGAAGACCTCCAGGTCGCCGAGGCTGAACCGCCAGGAGGCCAGCGTCAGTTCGGCGGGCAGCGGGCCGGTCGTGGTGCGTGCGGCGAGCGTCATGCCGGTGCGCGGGGCCCTCAGGTAGCCGCTGCGCAGGGCGGCCCCGGCCGCCTCGGTGCCGGGGGAGAGGTGGGTGGCGACGTGGTCGCAGCCGGAGCGGGCGGCCGCCCGGAGCAGCTTGGCGGCGCTCGTCCGGTCGCCGGGGCGGACCAGCACGTCGGCGAGGGTGAACTCGGTGAGCGGGCCGCGCCGTCGGGGGCGGCCGAAGGCCAGGCCGGTGAGCTCCTCGCCGCGGTGGCAGGTGAGCACCCGGTAGTCCAGGCCGGGCGCGTCCCCGTACCGCCAGCGCAGGAACGCCGGGGTGCGGGCGGTGGCGAGCCGGC
>FJVZ01000821.1_pt1 | contig 12743 bp, 11 predicted proteins | sample 1011841 | NCBI WGS metagenome assembly FJVZ01 (sample SAMEA3912450, study PRJEB9761) | metagenome | biome: forest; material: soil | place: USA | collected 2011-06-22 | depth 0.1 m
GTCCAGCGGCCCCAGTCGCGCACCCTCCAGCGCCTGGCCGAGGCGCTGGGGCTGACCGGCGGCGAGCTGGCGGAGCTGCTGGCCGCCGCCCGCACCGGGCCACCGCGCGGCACCGGCCGGCCCCGCCTGCTGATCCTCGGCCCGCTCTCCCTCCAGCGTGGCCAGATCCCCGTCCCGGTCACCAGCCCGATGCTGCGCCGCCTGCTCGGGCTGCTGGCGCTCAAGCACCCCGAGCCCTCCACCCAGCAGGAGATCACCGACACCCTCTGGCCGTTCGGGCCGCCCAGTTCGCACCAGAGCCTGGTCCACACCTACGTCAGCCAGGTCCGCCAGCTGCTGGAACCGGGCGGCCCGCGGACCGTCCCGCCGCCGACCGTCGTCCGGACGCCCACCGGCTACCTGCTGGAGGCGTCCCGGAACCAGATCGACCTCGGCCACTTCGACGAGCTGCTGGCCCAGGCGAAGCGCCTGCACGCGCCGGACCCGGAGGCCGCGTACGAGTCGCTGACGCAGGCCCTGCGGTGGTGGCGGGGCCCGGTGCTCGCGGACGCGGACCCGGTGCTGCGCCGGCATCCGGCCGCGGTGGCGGCCAACGAGCGGCGGGTCAAGGCGGTGCTGCTGCACGCCGACGCGGCGCTGCTGCTGCGCCGGCCCGAGGAGGCCGTNCCGGTGCTGTGGGACATGGTGAACACCGAGCCGCTGCACGAGGGTCTGCACGCCCGGCTGATCCTCACCCTCGCCAGCTGCGGGGAGCAGGCCGCCGCGCTCAACGTGTTCAGCCGCCTGCGCGACCGGCTCGACGAGGAGTTGGGCATCGCGCCNAGCGCGGAGGTCCGCGACGCCCACCTGCGGGTGCTGCGCCAGCAACTGCCCCTCGCTCAGCGCCACGACCACACCGCGCCGGCCGCGGCCGACCGCACGGCGCCCAGCGGCCGGCTCACCGGCCCGGTCCCGGCCCAGCTGCCCGCCAGGGCCGGCTCCTACGTCGGGCGGCGCCGGCAGCTGCGGGAGCTGGACGCCCTCGTCTCGTCCGACCCGGCGCGGCGCCCGCACGTGGTGGCGGTGGTCGGCGCGCCCGGGGTCGGCAAGACCGCCCTCGCCACGCACTGGGCGCACGCGCGGCGCGAACACTTCGAGGACGGGCAGCTGTTCGTCGACCTGCGCGGCCATTCCCCGCTACCGACACTGCGTCCCGGCGACGTCCTGGCGCAGTTCCTCCGGGCCCTGGGCGCCCCGCCCGACCAGTTGCCCGCGGACGAGGACGAGGCCGCGGCCCTGTACCGCACGCTGCTCGCCGACAAGCGGATGCTGATCGTGCTGGACAACGCGCGCGACGCCGAGCAGGTCAGGCCGCTCATCCCGGGCGCCCCGGGCTGCGCGGTGGTGATCACCAGCCGCAGCNGGCTCGCCGGACTGGTCGCGAGCGGCGGCGCCCGCCAGCTCGGCCTGGACGTGCTCGATCCGGGCGAGGCCCGCCAACTGCTGGGCAGCACCATCGGCGAGAGCCGGGTCGCGGCCGAGGAGGAGGCGGCCCGCAGGCTCGTGCGGGTGTGCGGCGGCCTGCCGCTGGCCATCCGGATCGCCGGTGCCGGCCTGCTGGCCCGCAACGCCGGCATCGCCGACTTATGCACCGAGCTGGCGGGCGACGACATGCTCAGCCGGCTGCACATCGAAGGGGACCGGCGCTCGACGGTGCGGGCCGCCTTCGACCTCTCCTACCGCGCGCTCGCGGCCGGGGCCCGGCGGATGTTCCGGCTCCTCAGCCTGATGCCCGGCCCGGACCTCACCGTGGACGGCGCCGCGGCGCTGGCGGACTCGACCTCGGCCGAGTCGGCCGCGCTGCTGGTGAGCCTGACGGACGCCCATCTGGTGCAGGAACGGGCGGCCGGCCGGTTCGGGCTGCACGATCTGCTGCGCTCCTACGCCCGCGAGCTGGTCAGCAGGGAGGAGGCGCACGCCGCCCGGCAGCGGCTCCTCGACTGGTACCTCTACCACACCGACGCGGCGGCCCGGCTGCTCCACCCGGCGCAGCCGGCCTCGGACCCGTCCGCCGGGGCGGCGCCATCGGCCGCGCTGGTCCTCTCGGACCACGGCCAGGCCTCGAAGTGGCTGGACAGCGAGCGGGAGAGCCTGGCCGGCGCCGTACTGCAGGCGTCCGGTGCCGGTTTCACCGCCGTGGCCTGGCGGCTGGCGGAGAGTCTGCACGGNTATCTCTCGGCGGGGTTGTACACGGGCGACTGCCTCAAGGTCGCGACCGCCGGCCTGTTCGCCGCCGTCACCGACGGCGAACTGCGGGCCCAGGCCGCCGCCCAGTTGAGGCGAGCCGAGTGCCACTGGACGCTGGCGAACAACGCGCAGGCCCTGGAACTGTTCGGCAGTGCGCTGGAGCTCGCGCGGCAGGCCGGCTGGCTCGACGGGCAGGCGGTGGCGCTGCGTCGCATCGGCGCCGCGCACCAGGAGAACGGCGCCATGCGGCCGGCCTACGACCACCTCTCCCAGGCTCGTGAACTCACCCGGAGCGGCAACGGGGCGGGCACCGCCGACGACGTCGCCAACCTGGGGCTGATCTGCTGGAAGCTCGGGCGGCTGCACGAGGCCGCCGAGCACTTCTCGTCCGTGGCCCGGCTCTGCCGCGACGTCGACCCGACCGGTGGGGAGGCGGTCTCGCACACCGGTCTGGGCATCGTCCACCGTGCGCTGGGACGTCCCAGGGAGGCGATCCGGGTGCTCGGCGAGACCCTGCCGATCCACCTGAGGAACGGCGACCGGGCCAGCGAGACGGTGGCGTTGAGCTGCCTCTCGGGCGCGTACACCGACCTGGGCGACCACTCCACCGGACGACTGCTGGCCCGCACGGCGCTGGCCGCCGCGCAGGCACTGCGCGACCGGAGGCTGGAGGCCGACGCGTTCCTGGCCCTGGGCGCCGCGCAGGAGCGCGCGCACGCGCCGACCGACGCGGCCGAGAGCTACCGGGAGGCACTGCGCCTCGCCGAGGTCGTGAACGACCGCTTCCCGCAGGTCGCCGCGCTGGTCGGGCTCGCGACGGTCCAGGCGTGCCGGGAGCCGCAGGCCGCCCTGCCCGTCGCGGAGCGCGCCGTCACGCTCTCCCGCGAGGCGGGGTTCCGGATGCTCGAAGGCTGCGCGCTCAACGTCCTGGCCTGCGTACGGGTAGGGCTGGGCGACTCGCGGACCGCCCTGGAGACCGGGCGCGAGGCACTCGCCGTGCACCGCGAGACCGGACACCGGCCGGGCGAGGCGCGCAGTCAACTGGCGCTCGGCCAGGCGCAGTCGGCCCTCGGTGCGCGGAGCGAGGCGTTCGAGCACTGGCGCGAGGTGCTGCGGCTCTCCCGGGCGATGGGCGGGGTCCGGATCCGCTGAACGCCGGCCGTGTCCTGCCGCCGGCCCGGCGGCAGGACAACTGCTCCGGCAGTTCTCCCAGTTCTGCCGGTCCCCGTGGGCCGGTCGGCGGTGACCGGCGCAATCACAGGTCAGCACCGGTGCGTCCGGCCGGGACCGGCCTCCCGGGGCGTTCCGGTCCTCTGGTGCGGCTGTAGGAGCCCGACCAGGTCGGCTACGTACGGTGGTCGCACCGCAAGGCCGTTCCCCGTGCCGACTCATGAGGTGACACGTTGCCACAGCTCACGGTGCCCTTCGCCGCCGCCCGTGCGGGGCGTTCCGGGGCCCTCCCCTTCGGCCATGCCGACATCATCCGTGCGATGGGATCGAGGTGACGATGGAACTCGCGGCAGAGGCCTTGCACAAGGAAGCCCAGTGGGCCGCCGGGATGGACGAGTTCGTGGTCGCGTTCTACGAACGCACCATCGGACGTGCCGACTTCAGCCCGTCCGGGATCGCCGAGGAGCTGGGCGTCCCGTGGCAGCGCGCCGAGCAGGCGATCGGCCTGCTGCGCGAACTGCGCCTGGTCAAGCGGGCGGAGGGCGGCGCGGACCGCCTGGTCGCGGTCAGCCCGGAGGCCGCCCAGATGGAGCTGCTGGTCCCCCTGGAGCGGGAGATCCACGACAGTCGTCGCAGACTCGCCGGAATAAAGGGGCAGTTGAGCTCCTTCGTGGCGGCGTTCGAGAAGCAGGCCAGGACCCGTACCGAGTCGGTGGTGATCACCGACGACCGGGACGAGCTCGCGTTGCGGCTGCAGGAGGCCGCGCAGGCCTGCACCACCGAGGTCCTGGTGATGCAGCCCTGCGTGGCCCAGGAGACCCGCGAGTTGCGGCTGGCCCGTCCGCTGGTGCTGGAGGCGCTGCGGCGCGGCGCGCAGGGGCGGATCCTCTACCCCCACACCGCCCGCGGCGACTCCGACACCCGCGCGCACATCGGCGAACTCCTGCCGGCGGGCGGGCAGGTGCGCACCACCAAGGAGGTGCGCGACCGCTTCCTGGTCTTCGACCGGAAGACGGCTTTCATCCCGGCCGGCGAGGGCGACGCGATCGCCGTCGTCTACGAGGGCGCGGTGGCGGCCTTCCTGGCCGGACTGCACGCCCGGGCCTGGGAGTCCGCGTTCGACTTCGACTCCGGCGCGGCCGGCTACGCCGGGACGCTGGAGGACCTGAAGGCGACCCTGCTCGACCTGCTGGCCTCCGGTGCCAAGGACGAGGTGATCGCGCGCCGGGTCGGTATGTCCGAGCGGACGTTCCGCCGCCATGTGGCCACGATCATGCAGGACCTGTCGGCCACCAGCCGCTTCCAGGCCGGCGTGCTGGCCGCCCGGACCGGCCTGGTCGACCTGGCCCTGAGGAGCGCCGCATGAGCCGTTTCGACCGACTCGCGTACAGCTCGGCGGTGCGCCGGGTCCAGCAGGAGATGGGCAGCGCCACGGCGGCCGATCGCCGTCTGCGGGAGCCGGGCGACGAGCCCGAGCCGCTCACCGGCGCCGAGGCCGACTTCATCAGCGGCCTCGACGGCTTCCTGTTCGCCAGCGTGGGCGAGGCCGGCTGGCCGTACATCCAGTTCCGGGGCGGCCCGCCGGGGTTCGTCCACGTCCTGGACGAGCACACCCTCGGCTATCTGGACGTCCGGGGCAACCGGCAGTACATCACCACCGGCAACCTGCGCGGTGACGACCGGGTCGCGCTCTTCTTCATCGACCACGCCCGCCGGACCCGCCTCAAGCTGTTCGGCCGCGCCACCGCCGTGCCGGCCGGCGAGGACCCGGTGCTCGCCCGGCGGCTGGGCTCGCCGAGCACCGACGGCACGGTGGAACAGCTCGTCACCATCCGGGTCGAGGCCTCCGCCTGGAACTGCCCGAATCACATCACCCCCCGCTTCAGCCAGCGCGAACTCTCCGACGCGCTGGCCCCGGTGCACGACCGCCTCGCGCGGCTGGAGCAGGAGAACGCCGCCCTGCGCGCGGAACTCGCCGCACACCACGACGCCGTCCGGACGGACCCGCCCGGCCGCCCCTGACGCACGGCTCCCGTGGCGTACCGACGTCCCACTGACCGAATTCGGCAGCCGGTTTCGGGCATTGAGAGACCCGTACGGGAATCCATACCCTGGAATCACTGAAGAGCCCCCGAGGCGAACGGAGACATCGCACGATGGTCAGCGATGTGATCGACCGAAACGACCGGTTCCGGGGAATCCTGGACCGGCTCGCCACGAAGTCTGTCGACGACTACTACAACCCGTACCGGCTGTTCGAGTGGCCGGACAAACTCCCCGAGGACATGTGGTGGATGAGCCCCGAGCTCACCACCACCCACGGGACGGAATGGGCGGAGAAGCTCGGTCCGCAACAGCTCCACGCGCTTTCCAAGCACGAGAGCATCAATTTCTACAGCCTCAATGTGCACGGCATCCGAGAACTGCTCATCGAGGTGGTCGGCCGGATCCACACCGCCGGTTTCGAAACGCCGTCGGAGTTCTTCCACCATTTCATCGGTGAGGAGAACGAGCACATGTGGTTCTTCGCCGAATTCTGCCTCCGCTACGGCGGGAAGATCTACCGGCAGCCGGCCGGTGCGGAGGCGGCCGGTGCGGAGGCGACCGGCTCCTCGGGCAAGATCCAGAGCCTGCTGGTGTTCGCCCGCATCCTGATCTTCGAGGAGCTGGTCGACCACTTCAACTCGGCGATGGCCGAGGACGAGCGGCTGCACGAGACGATCCGCGGCATCAACCGGATCCACCACCAGGACGAGTCCCGGCACATCGCCTTCGGCCGCGAACTGGTCGACCTGCTCCACCAGGACCTGAAGCAGACCGCCACCGAGCAGGAGCTGGCCGACGTCTCCACCTACCTGCGCCGCTACCTGAAGCACAGCTTCGACTCGCTCTACCACCCGCAGGTCTACCGCGACGCCGGCCTGGAGCGCCCGCACGAGCTGCGCCGCGCCCTGCTGGACTCGCCGGCCCGGGCCGAGGCCGAGCAGCGCACCTTCCGCAAGACCATCAAGTACCTCGAGAGGACGGGACTCATCCGATGAACCGCCTGACCGGGAGCGACGGTGCACCCGCCCTGGCCATCCTCGGCCCGCAGGCCACCCGGCTGGTCAAGGAGCTCGACCGGGTCTTCGCCGACTGGGGCCTCGCGGCCGGCGCCGAGGAGATCAGCGCGCCGCCGCTGTTCCCGGTGACCGACCTGGAGAAGTTCGACGTCTACACCAACTTCCCCCACCTCGCCTGGGTGGCCGGCTCGCTCGACCTGACGGACGATCAGTTCAAGCCGGTCGACGGGCGCTTCGGCCCCGGCGCGGTGGCCGAGGCCCGGTACGGACTGCCGCACGCCACCTGCTACGGCGCGTACCTCTTCCACGAGGGCGACCGGGTCGCCGACGACACCCTGGTGACCCTGGTCAACCGCTGCTTCCGCAACGAGGACCACTACAGCGGGCTGCGCCGCCTCGCCAGCTTCCAGATGCGCGAGATCGTCGCACTCGGCAGCTACGAGCACACCCAGCAGGTGCTGGCCCGCTTCACCGAGCGGATCCCGTCCTTCGCCGCCGCGCTCGGGGTCGACCTGAGCAGGGTGGCGGCCGGCGACCCGTTCTTCCGCAACGACGACGGCCGCGCCCTGATGCAGAAGCTCAGCCCGGTCAAGTACGAGTTCCAGTACGGCGACCTGGCGATCGCCTCGGTCAACACCCACCGCAACTTCTTCGGCGAGCGGTGCGGCATCCGGCTGGAGTCCGGCGAGCATGCCTACACCTCGTGCGTGGCCTTCGGGCTGGAGCGCTGGCTCGCCGTCCTGACCGAGCACTTCGACGCGGACCTCGACGCCGCGCTGGCCGCCGTGCGCGCCGCCGCCGACCTGTCGTGACCCGGCCCCGGATCGGCGTCGACCTCGTGCCGCTCTCCCGGGTCCGCGAGCTGCTGGATCCCGGCANCGGGCCGGTGCTCGGGCGCTTCCTCTCCGCCGAGGAACTGACCGCCTCCCGGACCCCGGACGGCGCACCCGACCAGGCCGGGATCGCCGGACGGCTGGCCGCCAAGGAGGCCGTCTTCAAGCTCCTCGGCGCGGTCGGAAGGCCGGTCCCCTGGCAGGGCATCGAGGTCCTGCGCGGTCCCGGCGGCCGGCCCGGCGTCCGGCTCTCCGGCGGAGCGGCCGAGCTGGCCCNCAGCGCCGGGCTCGGCCCGATCGACGTCAGCATCAGCCACGACGGCGGCTTCGCGATCGCCGTCGCGGCCGCCACCACCTCTCTCGACCACCACATCTCGCTGGATCACCGACTCTGAAGGGAATGCCATGAGTTCCGCAGGTATCGACAAGGTCCGGGACTGGATCCTCGGCCGTCACCCCGGCCGCACCGAACTCGCCGCCGACGTCGACCTCATCGAGAGCCGGCTGGTCGACTCGCTCGCCTTCGTCGAACTCGTCTACACCATCGAGGACGCCGCGGGCATCGAGATCGACTTCGACAACATCGCCATCGAGGACTTCCAGACCCTCGCGACCATCGAGAAGGCGTTCTTCGCCTGATCCCGAGGAGGGATCTTCACCATGGATGCAGTCTCGTACACCGCACAGTGGATGGCCGCCGCCCGCGCGCAGGAGTCCGAGCGCGAGGACGCGCTGTTCGTCGACCCGCTGGCCCGCGACCTGGCCGCACCCAGGGGCTTCGAGCTGATCGAGCGCTACGCCGGCGGCGGCCTGCTGCCCTTCATCTCCATCCGGACCCGCTTCCTGGACGACGCCATCCGGGACGTCCTCGCCGAGAGCGGGATCCAGCAGGTGGTGCTGATCGCGGCGGGCATGGACACCCGCGCGTTCCGGCTCGACTGGCCGGACGGCACCGAGGTCTTCGAGGTCGACCACGCCCTGCTGATCGCCGAGAAGCGCCGCCGGCTCGACGCCCTCGGGGCCGAGCCGCGCACCGACCGGCGCGAGGTCTCCGCCGACCTCACCCAGGACTGGCTGCCCGCCCTGGAGGCCGCCGGCTTCGACCGCGACCGCCCGACGCTGTGGGTCGCCGAGGCACTGACCTTCTTCCTCACCGAGGAGCAGGCCGCCGGACTGCTGCGCCTGCTCGCCTCCGCCTCCGCCCCCGGCAGCCACCTGGCCTTCGACATCCTCGGGCGCGCCCTGCTGCGCAGCCCGTTCTCGAAGCCCTTCCTGGACACCCTCGCCGCCGACGGCACGCCGTGGATCTTCGGCACCGACGAGCCCGAGGAGTTCCTGACGGCGAACGGCTGGAAGACCACCGACCTGCGCGAGCCCGGCCAGCCCGGCGCNGGCGAGGGCCGCTGGCCGTACCAGGTCCAGCCGAGGAACCGNCGCGGCGCCAACCGGCTGTGGCTGATCCGCGCCGAGATCGCGACGGCCTGATGAGCCGTCCGACCCCGGAGCGCCGGATCACCCTGGAGCGGATCGAGTCGTACCTGCCCGAGCGCAGCGTACGGATCGAGGAGCTGGGCGAGCGGCTGGGCCTCAAGCGGGCCGAACTCGGCGTGTTCCGCAGGTTCTACGGCCTGGACACACTCCGCTTCGACCCCGAGCTCTCACTGCTCGACCTGCTGCGGCCCGCCGCGCGCGGNGCCCTGGCCGCCCTGCCGGAGGGCGGCCGGGTGGACTACCTGGCCTACGCCCACACCACCCAGGCGGTGGCCCCGGCCGACGTGGACATCGCCCGGGTGGTCAGCGACGACCTCGGCCTCGCCGGCACCGAGGCCTTCGGCCTCAGCCACCAGGCCTGCGTGAGCAGCCTGGGCGCCATCGAGGTACTCGGCGAACTGCTCCGCGCGGAGGGCGCCGAGGGCGCGTACGCCCTGATGGTGACCGGCGAGCAGGCGTACTCGCCGATCGTCCAGCACGTCCCCAACACAGCGATCATGGCCGACGCCTCGGCCTCCTGCCTGATCACCCTGGACGGCGACGGCGACGTGGTCCGGTCCTTCGCCCTCCGGACCCTGGGCGAGTACGCCCAGTGGCTGGAGCTGACCCCCGAGCAGAACACCGAGTTCGGGGAGCAGTACGGCAGCAGGATCGCCGAGGTCATCCACCAGGCCCTGACGGAGGCCGGGTTGACGCTCGACGAGATCGACCTGGTGATCCCGCACAACGTCAACAAGCTGGCCTGGCGGCAGACCATCAAGGAGTTGGAGGTGGCGCCGGAGAAGGTCTTCCTGGACAACGTCCCGCGCTTCAGCCACACCTTCGCCTCGGACGTCTTCGTCAACTACACCACCCTGCGGGACGCCGGCCGCCTGGTGGACGGTGCGCACTACCTGCTGGTCTCCGTCGGCCTGGGCGCCACCTTCGGCGCGATGGTGATCACCCACCGCGCGGCCGGTGATGCCTGATGAACCGTCAGGAGGTGCTGGTCGTCATCGAGAAGGCGCTCAGCGAGGTCCTGGAGCGGCCGATCTCCGGGCTCACGGAGGAGACCGCGCTCTTCGACGAGCTGAATCTCGACTCCCTCGCCGTGCTGGGGCTGCTGATGACCGTCGAGGAGGCGACCGGGATCGCGGTCGACCCGGAGGAGCTCTACATCGACCACCTGCGGACCATGCGGTCCTTCGCCGACTACGTCGAGGCCGCACTCCGCCGAGAGGAGGGGACGTCATGAGCGGACTCGCCGTCCGGGCCGCCGCCGCGGTGCGCTCGCCGCAGGGCCGGGCACCGGGCGACACCCCGGCCGCGCTCGACTACTACCGCGACCTGCTCGCTCCCTTCGGCGAGAAGCCGGACGAGGTACTGCTGAGAAGCGGCTCGCACGTTTACCACCGCGACCTCGCGGACCTGCTCGCCGCCGACGACGGCGTCGGCCGGAGCCGGCCGGAGCTGCTGATCGTCACCCACGCCCTTCCGGACGTGGTGCCGTTCACCGCCGTCGCGCCGTACCTGACCGATCGCCTCGGCGGCCGGGCGGTCAACTTCGCGATCGGCCAGCAGGGCCTGGCGGCACCCTTCACCGCGCTGCGGATCGCCTCGGCGTACCACGGGGCGGGGCGGGCCGCGTCGGTGGTGCTGGCGGTGCTGGAGCAGACCACCCTGCCGACGGCCTTCCCGCTGGTCCAGGAGACCCCGCTGGTCGACTCGGCCGCGGCGCTGGTCCTCGGGGCCTCCACCGGGACCGGCCTGCGGTTCGTCCGGGCGCACTCGGCCGGTTCGGCGGCGGCCGCCCTCGGCGAGGACGCCCTGGGCCTGGACGTCGGGGAGGACGGCACGCTGCTGGTGCTCGGCCCGTGGGTCACCGAGGACGTCCCGGAGGGCGCCGCGGTGCATCGTGCGGCCCCGGGCAGCTACTGCACCAGCCTCTGGCTGGAGCTGGCCGAGCACTGGCAGGAGTGGCAGCAGGCCCACCGGCGGATCGTGCTGTGCGACACCGACCCGCGCTCGGGCCGCAGCCACGTGGCGTTGTTCGCCGACGGCGGGCGCTGACCCTGGCGGCCGGCCGGCACAAGGATGCCGGCCGGCCGCACTCACCGGGCCCGGGCCGGACGTTCGCCGCGTTCGGCCCGGCCTGGACAGACATGCGGACGAGGCAACCGAAGGGAAGGCTGGAAGACGATGACCACGGTCAACGGGCAGACCATCAGACTGGACTCCGCACGGGCCGGCACCGGCCCGGCCACCTGGGGGCAGCGGGCGATCTGGGGAGTCGTCACACGGCTCGGCGACGACGCCCCCAGGTACAACGTGCCGGCCGACCTCCCCGTCACCCCGCCCCGTCCGGTGTCCCGCGTGCTCGCGGACCTGACGGAGCTGCTCCAGCTCCACGACAGCCTGCACACCAGGTTCCTGCCGAACGGTGTGGACGGTCTGGAGCAGGTCGTGGACGGCGGCGGCGAGCTCGCGGTGGAGGTCCGGGAGTGCGCCGTGGCCGAGGCCCCGGGGGTCGGCGCCGGCCTGCTCGAGGAGCTGGCCGGGCGCTCCTTCGACCACGAGCGGGAGTGGCCGCTGCGGGTCGGCCTCGTGGTGTGCGAGGGCGCGGTCCACCGGCTGGTGCTGGTCGCGTCGCACGCCGGGATGGACTACTGGGGGCAGGGCCGGATGCTCCGCGACCTGCAGTTGATCGAATCGGGGGAGTCCGCCGAGTCGCTGCGCCTGGCACGTCCCTCCCTCCAGCCCCTGGAGGCCGCGGAGTTCCAGGCCTCGCCGATCGGCCGCCGCCGGGACGAGGCCGCCCGCCGCTACTGGTGCGAGCAGCTGACCGCCGGCCCCCGGGAGGTGTTCAAGGACCCCGCGGCGCCGGACCTCAGCGCCGATCCGGGCCGGCTGTTCCCCAACGCGGTGCTGCGCTCGCCCGCGCTGGCGGTCGCCGTCGGGCGGGTGGCGGCGGAGCTGGAGGTGAGCGATGCCGCGGTGCTGCTGGGGGCGGCCTCCCATCAGCTGGCCAGGATGTCCGGGAGCAGCGACGTGCTGTTCCAGGTGGTGGTGGGCAACCGCTTCCAGCCGTCCGCCGCCGCGGCGGTCAGCACGGTGGCCCAGGAGGCCCTGTTCCTTCTCACCGACGCGGGCCGGGACTTCGGGGACGCGGTGAGGCGGACGCGGTCCGTCTCGTTCAACGCGTTCCGCCACGCCGGGTACGACAAGTGGGCGCTGGACCGGGAGGTGGCGCGGCTGGTCGAGAAGGGCGAGGCGGCCGACCACTCGTACTGGTGGAACGACACCCGTGACCCCGGTGTCGGGCCGTTCGACACCGTCGAGATGCCGCGGGCCGCGCTGAGCGAGCTGATCGGCCGGACCGGGCTGAGCTGGCCGACGGAGTTCCTGCCCCGGGTGAACGTCTCGATGGCGGTGGACGTGCTGACCGCACCCGGTGCCTTGGATCTCGCCATGACCGCCGACCCGGCGGTCCTCGGCCGCGAGGGGATGGAGCAGTTCCTGCGCGGGGTCGAGAGGCTGGTCGTCGCCGAGGCGATCGCGCTGGGGGACTGATGAGCACACGGTACGCGGGAATCGCCTGGACGGGCGCGGGCTACCGGGTCGAGGTCCTGGACGGCGAGGGTCGCCGGACGGCGGAGCCGAGCAGCTGGGGCGCCGCCCAGGTCGCCGAACTCATCGTCTGGCTGAGGGGGTTGGACGACGGGCGGGCAGCGGCCGTGGTCGTGGACAGCACCAACGGCCTGCTCGACGGCCCGATGACGGCGGCCGGTCTGGAGGTGTACCGCGTGGATCCCTGGCTGCTGCCGTCCCGGCCGCCGTTCGGCTCCGTCCCGGCCGAACGGCTGGCGGAGCAGGCCTGGACCGCGCCCGGCACGCTGGCCCGGGTGACTGCCGAGGGGGGCAGCCTGACCGGCCGCGCCGCCGAGGCCCACGAGGGCGTGCGGCGCGGCGAGCCGATCCGGGC
>FJVZ01000740.1_pt1 | contig 12708 bp, 7 predicted proteins | sample 1011841 | NCBI WGS metagenome assembly FJVZ01 (sample SAMEA3912450, study PRJEB9761) | metagenome | biome: forest; material: soil | place: USA | collected 2011-06-22 | depth 0.1 m
CCGCCCGCCCCGGCCTGCCGGAGCGCAGCCCGAGCCCGGGTGTGCCCGCGCCCCCCGGCGCTCCCCCGGCCGGCGGCTCCCGCAAGGACGAGCCGGCCGCCCGGCTGAACCCCAAGTACCTCTTCGACACCTTCGTCATCGGCGCCAGCAACCGCTTCGCGCACGCGGCGGCGGTGGCGGTCGCCGAGGCCCCGGCCAAGGCGTACAACCCGCTCTTCATCTACGGCGAGTCCGGGCTCGGCAAGACCCACCTGCTGCACGCCATCGGGCACTACTCGCGCAGTCTCTTCCCCGGCACCCGGGTGCGGTACGTGAGCTCGGAGGAGTTCACCAACGAGTTCATCAACTCGATCCGGGACGGCAAGGCGGACGCGTTCCGCAAGCGCTACCGGGACATGGACATCCTGCTGGTGGACGACGTGCAGTTCCTGGCGAGCAAGGAGTCCACGCAGGAGGAGTTCTTCCACACCTTCAACACCCTGCACAACGCCAACAAGCAGATCGTGCTCTCCTCGGACCGGCCGCCCAAGCAGCTGATCACGCTGGAGGACCGGCTCCGCAACCGCTTCGAGTGGGGGCTGATCACCGACGTCACCCCGCCGGAGCTGGAGACCCGGATCGCGATCCTGCGCAAGAAGGCGATCCAGGAGCAACTGAACGCCCCGGCCGACGTGTTGGAGTTCATCGCGTCCCGGATCACCCGCAACATCCGGGAGTTGGAGGGCGCGCTGATCCGCGTCACCGCGTTCGCGAACCTGAACCGCGCGCCGGTCGACCTGGAGCTCGCCGGGATCGTCCTGAAGGACCTCATCCCCGGCGGCGACGAGGACGCCGGGCCGGAGATCACCGCGCAGGTCATCATGCAGCAGACCGCCGCGTACTTCGGCCTCGGCGTCGACGACCTCTGCGGATCCTCGCGCAGCCGCGTGCTGGTGACGGCACGTCAGATCGCGATGTACCTCTGCCGCGAACTCACCGACCTGTCGCTGCCGAAGATCGGCGCGCAGTTCGGCGGCCGCGACCACACCACCGTGATGCACGCGGACCGCAAGATCCGCTCGCTGATGGCCGAGCGGCGCTCCATCTACAACCAGGTCACCGAGCTGACGAACCGCATCAAGAGCTAGCCCTGCGGCGGCATTTGAGGCATCCACAGGGGTGCCGTGGCAACGCGCCACGGCACCCCTTCGGCATGCCGTGGGCCACCTCGCGCCGGCCGGTGCACGAGGGGCCTGCCGGGGGTGTAGGGCGGCGTGCAGGGGGCAGGATCACTCCAGCGGACGGATCGCCAGGCAAGCAGCCGCGCCGAACAACTGACCACTGATTCGAACAGGTCGGGCGCGCAGGGCCGTCATCCACAGGTACGGGTGTTTTTCCCCGTCCACAGCCTGGGGAGCCGGAGGTTATCCAGAATTCCTCCACAGGGGCGCCGCCGCTACTCTCTTCAGCGCAGGTCAGGTGCCTGTGGACTTGTGCACAACCGTTGTCCACAGCCTGTGGACAGTCGACCGGCCGCCAGGGGGCCATCCGGGTTGTCCACCGCTCGTCCCCAGGCCGGGGCAGGTTATCCCCAGCTTCTCCACAGCCGTGTCCACAGTTCGACAACATTGCCCCGGCGTTCATGCGCCGGTGTGAAAGGCGTCACGTAATGTTGACCGGGCCCCGTGGATAACCGGGTCATGATCTGGGGACGGCCCTGGGGATAACCTGTGGATACTCAGCGTGTGCTGTGGGTAACGCTCCGCCGTCCACAGCGGGCCCTGGTTATCCACCGGTGCCGTCCACACCCACTGTGGACAAAAAACGTGGTCTGACCTGCGAAAACAAGGTTATCCACGGTATCCACAGGCCCTACTACTACCACTACACCTATAGACCCCTGAAGATGCTTAACAGTGGGGTGGCCCGAAATCTGTGGACAACCCGGACCCGACATCTGTTCGGCCTGCTTCCGCCCGTCTGCCCCGTCTGTCGGTGGAGTACGTCAGACTGTCCTTCGGCAACCGGATGCGGAGTGGCAGAGCTCGGCGGGCAGGTGCCAGTAGACGACCAAGACGAATCAGAGACCTTGCGAGCGAGAGCTCGCGTCCAGGAGGCGGTTACCGGTGAAGTTCCGGGTGGAGCGTGACGTCCTCGCGGAGGCGGTGGCCTGGGCTGCTCGCAGCCTCCCGGCGCGGCCGCCGGTGCCGGTGCTGGCCGGCCTGCTGCTGACGGCGCAGGAGGGCAGCCTGGCCCTCTCCGGGTTCGACTACGAGGTCTCGGCCNGGGTCGAGCTCGAGGCGGACGTGGAGGAGTCCGGCACCGTCCTGGTCTCCGGCCGGCTGCTGAACGACATCTCGCGCAACCTTCCCAACAGGCCTGTGGAGATCTCCACCGACGGCCAGCGGGTCAGCGTCGTCTGCGGCAGCTCGCGGTTCACCCTCCCCACCCTGCCTGTGGACGAGTACCCGGCCCTGCCGCAGATGCCCACCGCCACCGGCACCGTCCCGGGCGACGTCTTCGCCTCGGCGGTCGCCCAGGCCGCGGTGGCCGCCGGCCGTGACGACACGCTGCCGGTGCTCACCGGCGTCCGGGTCGAGATCGAGGGCGACCGGATCACCCTGGCCGCGACCGACCGCTACCGCTTCGCCGTCCGCGACCTGATGTGGAAGCCGGAGCAGGCGGACATCTCGGCGGTCGCGCTGGTGCCCGCCAAGACGCTGCAGGACATCGCCAAGTCCCTGGGCAGCGGCGACACCGTCTCCATCGCGCTGGCCTCGGGCGGTGCGGGCGAGGGCCTGATCGGTTTCGAGGGCGCCGGCCGCCGGACGACCACCCGCCTGCTGGAGGGTGAGTTCCCGAAGTTCCGCAGCCTCTTCCCGACCGAGTTCAACGCGGTCGCGGCGATCCAGACCCAGCCCTTCCTGGAGGCGCTGAAGCGCGTCTCGCTGGTCGCCGAGCGCAACACCCCGGTGCGGCTGAACTTCGAGCAGGGCGTGCTGACCCTGGAGGCCGGCTCCGGCGACGACGCCCAGGCCACCGAGCGGATCGACGCCGACCTCGAGGGCGACGACATCTCGATCGCCTTCAACCCGGGCTACCTGGAGGAAGGCCTCAAGGCCATCGACTCCGCGTACGCCCAGCTCAGCTTCACCACCTCGACCAAGCCGGCCCTGCTCAGCGGCAAGCCCGCGGTGGACGCCGAGGCGGACGAGGCCTACCAGTACCTGATCATGCCGGTCCGCCTCTCCGGCTGATCCGCCCCGAGCTGCCGGCCCCGGCCGGTCACCCTCTCGCTGTACCCACAGGCTGTGCACAACCTGTGGACGGCCTCCGCAGGTCAGCCGACCTGCGGAGGCCGCGCCGGTTTGTGTCGGCGGCCCGCCCGCCGAGGGCGCGGCCCCTCCCGGCGTAGGCTCAATCTGTGCGGCAACGGCGCCGCCGTCAGGCACGTCACCACAGGTAAGGACATTGGTCATGGAGCTCGGCCTCATCGGTCTCGGCAAGATGGGCGGCAACATGCGCGAGCGGATCCGCCGCGCCGGCCACACCGTCATCGGCTACGACCGCAACCCGGACGTCACCGACGTCGCCAGCCTGCAGGAGCTCGTGAACAAGCTCCAGGGCCCGCGCGTGGTGTGGGTGATGGTCCCGGCAGGCGCCGCGACCCAGGCGACCGTCGACGAGCTCGCCGAGCTCCTCTCCCCCGGTGACGTGGTCGTCGACGGCGGCAACTCCCGCTGGACGGACGACATCAAGCACGCCGAGTCGCTGGCCGCCAAGGGCATCGGCTTCGTCGACTGCGGCGTCTCCGGCGGCGTCTGGGGCCTGGAGAACGGCTACGCGCTGATGTACGGCGGCGACGCCGAGCACGTCGCGAAGGCCCTGCCGGTCTTCGAGGCGCTCAAGCCCGAGGGCGAGTTCGGCTCGGTCCACGCGGGCGCCGTCGGCGCCGGCCACTTCGCCAAGATGGTCCACAACGGCATCGAGTACGCGATGATGCAGGCCTTCGCCGAGGGCTGGGAGCTGCTGGAGGCGGCCCCCGAGGTCACCGACGTGCGCGAGGTCTTCCGCAGCTGGCAGGAGGGCACGGTCATCCGCTCCTGGCTGCTCGACCTCGCCGTCCGCGCGCTGGACGACGACGAGCACCTCGCCCAGCTCAAGGGCTGGGCCGCCGACTCCGGCGAGGGCCGCTGGACGGTCGAGGCCGCCATCGACCACGCGGTGCCGCTGCCGGCCATCACGGCCTCGCTGTTCGCCCGCTTCGCGTCCCGCCAGGACGACTCCCCGCAGATGAAGATGATCGCCGCGCTGCGCAACCAGTTCGGCGGCCACGCGGTCGAGAACAAGTAGTCCGGGCACCAGGCAGTCCACAGCGGGACCAGAAGGCGAGCGCAGTCCACACCCATGCATGTAGCGCATCTGTCGCTCGCCGACTTCCGCTCGTACGCCCGGGTCGAGGTACCTCTCGACCCGGGCGTGACGGCGTTCGTGGGCCCCAACGGCCAGGGCAAGACCAACCTGGTGGAGGCCATCGGCTACGTCGCCACCCTGGGCAGCCACCGGGTGGCCACCGACGCCCCGCTGATCCGGCTCGGCGCCGAACGGGCCGTCGTCCGTACCTCGATCATCTCCGGCACCCGCAGCACCCTGGTCGAGCTGGAGATCACCCCGGGCAAGGCCAACCGGGCCCGGATCAACCGCTCCGACAACGTCCGCCCGCGTGACGTGCTGGGCCTGCTGCGCACCGTCCTGTTCGCGCCGGAGGACCTGTCGCTGGTGAAGGGCGATCCGGGTGAACGGCGCCGCTTCCTGGACGAGTTGCTCACCGCCCGGGCACCACGGCTGGCCGGGGTGCGGCAGGACTACGAGCGGGTGCTGAAGCAGCGCAACGCCCTGCTGAAGACGGCCGCGATGGCCCGCCGGGGCGGTGGCGGCAAGGGGGCGGACCTCTCGACCCTGGAGATCTGGGACGGCCACTTGGCCCGGGCCGGCGCGGAGTTGACCGCCTTCAGGATCCAACTCGTCGCGGCCCTGCAGCCGTTGGTGCACCAGGCGTACGAACAGCTGGCACCGGGGGCCGGCGAGACGGTCCTCGAGTACCGCAGCTCCTTCGAGGGCGAGCTGCCGGCCAGCCGCGAGCAGGCCGAGGAGCAGTTGCTGGGCGCGCTGCTGGCGGCCCGCAAGCAGGAGATCGACCGAGGCCTGACCCTGGTCGGCCCGCACCGCGACGAGCTGGTGCTGCGGCTGGGGCCGCTGCCGGCCAAGGGCTACGCGAGCCACGGCGAGTCCTGGTCGTACGCGTTGGCGCTGCGGCTGGCCTCGTACGAGCTGCTGCGCGCGGACGGCGGGGAGCCGGTGCTGATCCTGGACGACGTGTTCGCGGAGCTGGACGCCCGCCGCCGGGACCGGCTGGCGGAGCTGGTCGCCGGCGGTGAACAGGTGCTGGTGACGGCGGCGGTGGCGGAGGACGTGCCGAAGGCGCTGTCGGGCGCGCGCTTCGCGGTGGCGGACGGGCAGGTCCGGCGGATCGAACCGTGACCGGGCGGCGGGTTCGCCCGCCCGGGGTTACCCGCCCGTAGAACTCCCGTATGTCGTGCGCCCGGAACCCCGTGGAGCTCGTAAGCTGGACGGCCTGTCCACAGCCTGGGGAAAAGGAGATCGTCGTGAGCGATCCGGTGCAGCAGTCCCCTGAACCCTCGGGCGTGGACCTGGCGCGGGTGGCGCTGCGGGCCGCGAAGGAGCAGGCGCGCAAGCGCGGCGAGCAGGTCCGCGAGAAGCGCGAGGCGAAGCGGCACGGCCTGCGCAGCGGGGCCCGGGCGGACGGCCGCGACCCGGTGCCGCTGGGGGCGGCGCTCAACCGGCTGATCACCGAGCGCGGCTGGGAGGCACCGGCCGCGGTGGGCGGGGTGATGGGGCGCTGGCCGCAGATCGTCGGGCCGAACATCTCGGCGCACTGTGAGCCGAAGCACTACGAGGAGGCGACGGCCGTCCTGACGGTGCAGTGCGACTCGACCGCGTGGGCCACCCAACTCCGTCTGCTGGCGCGCCAGCTGGTGGCGCGGCTGAACCACGAGCTGGGCCACGGCACGGTGAAGACGATCAAGGTCCTGGGCCCGGCGGCGCCGGTCAGGGGGTACGGGCGGCTGCGCGCGCCCGGGAGCAAGGGGCCCGGGGACACCTGGGGCTGAGCCCGGCGGCGCGGGCGGCCGTGGAGGGGGATCCTCCGGAACCGCTTGCGGCCCTTTGGACGGCTCTGGGCCCCCCGGGCGAGTATCGGGACATGTCCAGAGGGTGTTTCGGGCTGCATATCTGCCCTCAGGGGCTGCCAAACGCCCATCTCTGTCAGTCGTACCGGTAGACTGAAAGCCAAACACTGTTGCTTGTAGCAACCGAGTCGAACCGCCGTGGTCGCACGCCCTCCCGTCCGAGGGAGGGGATGCGGCCCGTGCTGTGCCAGAGAGGGCGCTTCGTGGCCGATTCCGGCAACCCCAGCCAGACCCCCAACCCCGAGGACCGCGCGATCCCCACCGGCCAGTCCGGCGAGAAGTCGTACGACGCCAGCAACATCACCGTGCTGGAGGGCCTGGAGGCCGTCCGCAAGCGCCCGGGCATGTACATCGGCTCGACCGGTGAGCGCGGCCTGCACCACCTGGTGTACGAGGTCGTGGACAACTCCGTCGACGAGGCGCTGGCGGGGTACGCCGACAGGATCGACGTGACCATCCTGGCCGACGGCGCGGTCCGGGTGGTCGACAACGGCCGCGGCATCCCGGTCGGCATCGTCCCCAGCCAGGGCAAGCCGGCCGTCGAGGTCGTGCTGACCGTGCTGCACGCCGGTGGCAAGTTCGGCGACGGCGGCTACGCCGTCTCCGGCGGTCTGCACGGCGTCGGCGTCTCGGTGGTGAACGCGCTCTCCACGCGCCTCGCGGTGGAGATCGACACCGAGGGCTACCGCTGGACCCAGGAGTACAAGCAGGGCGCCCCGACGGCCCCGCTGGCCAAGCACGAGGCGACCGACCGTACCGGCACCAGCGTCACCTTCTGGGCCGACCCGGACATCTTCGAGACCACCGTCTACTCCTTCGAGACGCTCTCCCGGCGCTTCCAGGAGATGGCCTTCCTCAACAAGGGCCTGACGATCGCGCTGACGGACGAGCGCCCGGAGCACGCGGACGAGGACGGCACGCCGCTCTCGGTCACGTACAAGTACGACGGCGGCATCGCCGACTTCGTCACGCACCTCAACTCCCGCAAGGGCGACGCGATCCACCCCTCCGTGATCGACTTCGAGTCGGAGGACAAGGACCGCGCGATCTCGGTGGAGATCGCGATGCAGTGGAACTCCTCCTACACCGAGGGTGTCTACAGCTTCGCGAACACCATCCACACGCACGGCGGCGGTACCCACGAGGAGGGTTTCCGCGCGGCGTTGACCGGCCTGGTGAACCGCTACGCGCGGGACAAGAAGCTGCTCCGGGAGAAGGACGACAACCTCTCCGGCGAGGACATCCGCGAGGGTCTGACCGCGATCATCTCGGTCAAGCTCGGCGAGCCGCAGTTCGAGGGCCAGACCAAGGACAAGCTGGGCAACACCGAGGCGAAGACCTTCGTCCAGAAGGTGGTGCACGAGCAGCTGAACGACTGGCTGGACCGCCACCCGACCGAGGCCTCGGACATCATCCGCAAGTCGATCCAGGCGGCCACCGCCCGGGTCGCGGCCCGCAAGGCGCGTGACCTCACCCGCCGCAAGGGCCTGCTGGAGAGCGCCTCGCTGCCGGGCAAGCTGAGCGACTGCCAGTCCAAGGACCCGGCCGAGTGCGAGATCTTCATCGTCGAGGGTGACTCCGCCGGCGGCTCCGCCAAGCAGGGCCGCGACCCGCGCACCCAGGCGATCCTCCCGATCCGCGGCAAGATCCTGAACGTCGAGAAGGCCCGGATCGACAAGGTGCTGCAGAACACCGAGGTCCAGGCGCTGATCTCGGCCTTCGGCTGCGGCATCCAGGAGGACTACGACGAGTCCAAGCTCCGCTATCACAAGATCGTCCTGATGGCGGACGCCGACGTCGACGGGCAGCACATCCGCACGCTGCTGCTGACCCTGCTGTTCCGCTTCATGCGCCCGCTGGTCGAGTCCGGCTACGTGTACCTCGCGATGCCGCCGCTGTACAAGATCAAGTGGGGCCGGGACGACTTCGACTACGTCTACTCGGACCGCGAGAAGGACTCCGTGATCGCCGCCGGTCTCGCGGCCGGCCGCCGCCTGCCCAAGGACGACGCGATCCAGCGCTTCAAGGGTCTCGGCGAGATGAACGCCGAGGAGCTGCGGATCACCACGATGGACCAGGCGCACCGGCTGCTGCAGCAGATCACCCTGGAGGACGCGGCCCGTGCCGACGACCTCTTCTCCGTCCTGATGGGCGAGGACGTCGAGGCCCGCCGGTCCTTCATCCAGCGCAACGCCAAGGACGTCCGCTTCCTGGACGTGTGACGGGGCCCGCCCCCGCAGCCACGTACCAGTCACGCGTGAAAGGAAACTGACCACCAGTGGTCGACGAGAACCGTCCCGACGGCGAGCAGCCGGACAGTACCGCCACCGATGTCTTCGTCTCCCGGGTCGAGCCGATCGAGCTCGAGACCGAGATGCAGCGCTCCTACCTCGACTACGCGATGAGCGTGATCGTGAGCCGCGCGCTGCCCGAGGTCCGCGACGGCCTCAAGCCGGTGCACCGGCGCGTCCTGTACGCGATGTACGACGGCGGGTACCGCCCCGAGAAGGGCTACTACAAGTGCGCCCGCGTCGTCGGCGACGTGATGGGCAACTACCACCCGCACGGTGACACCTCGATCTACGACACCGTGGTGCGCCTGGCCCAGCCGTGGTCGCTGCGGATGCCGCTGGTGGACGGCAACGGCAACTTCGGCTCCCCGGGCAACGACCCGGCGGCGGCCATGCGCTACACCGAGTGCAAGATGATGCCGCTCGCCATGGAGATGATGCGCGACATCGACGAGGAGACCGTCGACTTCGCCGCCAACTACGACGGCCGCTCGCAGGAGCCGACCGTCCTGCCGGCCCGCATCCCCAACCTGCTGATCAACGGTGCCACCGGCATCGCGGTCGGCATGGCGACCAACATCCCGCCGCACAACCTGCGCGAGGTCGCCTCCGGCGCGCTCTGGGCGCTGGAGCACCCCGAGGCCTCCAACGAGGAGCTGCTCGAAGCCCTGATCGAGCGGATCAAGGCCCCGGACTTCCCGACCGGCGCGCTGATCGTCGGCCGCCGCGGGATCGAGGACGCGTACCGCACCGGCCGCGGCTCGATCACCATGCGCGCGGTGGTGGAGGTCGAGGAGATCCAGGGCCGCCAGTGCCTGGTGATCACCGAGCTCCCGTACCAGGTNAACCCGGACAACCTGGCGCTGAAGATCGCCGACCTGGTGAAGGACGGCAAGGTCGCCGGCATCGCCGACGTCCGCGACGAGTCCTCCTCGCGGACCGGCCAGCGCCTGGTCGTGGTGCTCAAGCGCGACGCCGTGGCCAAGGTGGTGCTGAACAACCTCTACAAGCACACCGACCTGCAGACCAACTTCGGCGCCAACATGCTGGCCCTGGTCGACGGCGTGCCGCGCACGCTGTCGCTCGACGCCTTCATCCGGCACTGGGTCACCCACCAGGTCGAGGTCATCGTCCGCCGCACCACCTTCCGGCTGCGCAAGGCCGAGGAGCGGGCGCACATCCTGCGCGCGCTGCTCAAGGCGCTCGACCTGATCGACGAGGTCATCGCGCTGATCCGGGCCTCGGACAGCGCGGACGCGGCCCGCAGCGGCCTGATGGGCCTGCTGTCGATCGACGAGCTCCAGGCCAACGCGATCCTGGAGATGCAGCTGCGCCGGCTGGCCGCCCTGGAGCGCCGCCGGATCATGGACGAGCACGACGAGCTGCAGCGCAAGATCGACGAGTACAACGCGATCCTCGCCTCGCCGCCGCGCCAGCGCGAGATCATCTCGGAGGAACTGACCGCGATCGTCGAGAAGTACGGCGACGAGCGGCGCTCCACGCTGATCCCGTTCGACGGTGACATGTCCGTCGAGGACCTCATCGCCGAGGAGGACATCGTCGTCACGATCACTCGTGGCGGCTACGTCAAGCGCACCCGCAGCGACCTCTACCGCTCGCAGAAGCGCGGCGGCAAGGGCGTGCGCGGCGCGCAGCTCAAGCAGGACGACCTGGTCGACCACTTCTTCGTGACGACCACGCACAACTGGATCCTCTTCTTCACCAACAAGGGCCGGGTCTACCGCGCCAAGGGCTACGAGCTGCCGGACGCCGGCCGGGACGCCCGCGGCCAGCACGTGGCCAACCTGCTCGCCTTCCAGCCGGACGAGCACATCACCCAGGTGATGGCCGTCCGCACCTACCTGGACAAGCCGTACCTGGTGCTCGCCACCCGGGCCGGCCTGGTCAAGAAGACCCCGCTCAAGGACTACGACTCCCCGCGTTCCGGCGGTCTGATCGCGATCAACCTGCGGACCGACGAGCAGGGCCGGGACGACGAGCTGATCGGCGCCGAGCTGGTCTCCGCCGACGACGACCTGCTGCTGGTGTCGCGCAAGGCGCAGTCCATCCGCTTCACCGCCACCGACGAGTCCCTGCGCCCGATGAGCCGGGCCACCTCCGGGGTGAAGGGGATGTCGTTCCGCGAGGACGACGAGCTGCTGTCGATGAACGTCGTCCGGGAGGGCACCTTCGTCTTCACCGCGACCGACGGCGGCTATGCCAAGCGGACCGGCGTGGACGAGTACCGTGTCCAGGGGCGTGGCGGGTACGGCACCAAGGCGGCGAAGATCGTCGAGGGCCGGGGCTCGCTGGTGGGTGCGCTGGTGGTCGACTCCACGGACGAGATCATGGCGATCACCCTCTCGGGTGGTGTAATCCGCACGAGAGTTTCGGGCGTTCGTGAAACCGGACGTGACACCATGGGCGTCCAACTGATCAACCTCGGAAAGCGCGACGCGGTGGTGGGCATGGCCCGCAACGCGGAGGCGGAGGACGAGGAGACGGCGGAGGACGAGGCCATCACGGCCGAGTCCGGCGACGTCACCGAGACTGTAGAGACTGCAGAAGGCACGGCGACGGCGGGCAGCGAGGACGCCCAGGCCTGATCCCGGGCCCCCGGCAGCCGGCACCGCCACGCTCCCCGCGTGGCGGTGCCGGCTGCCGACCAGTACCGGGCAATCCCGCCGGGCGCTGGCGAAACGAGTGATGCACCGGACCGGCGGACGCCGGACTGGTGGGGAGTGCGGGAGGACCAGGGTGAGTGGACCCACGGGTGCTGCGGGAGGCGCCGCAGGCGGCCGTCCGGGCGCAGCACAGGGCGGTATGCCGTACGGCGGCATGCCGCAGACTCCGGCCGCGCCCCCGGCAGCGTCCACCTCGCTGATGCCGCCGGTCGGGTCGGCCGGGCAGTCGGGCGCGGCGGGCGGCTACGGCACGCCGCCACCGCCGCCGGTACCGCCGGTGGCGCCCCCGGCGGCCGGCAACGGGTTCTCGACGCCGACCACCTACACCAAGGGGCAGCCGACGCCGCCCCGGGGCACCAGGGTGAACGCGGGAGCCCCCGTCGCCGGCACCGCCGGTCCGGCGGCGCCCGCAGGCGGCGCGGCCCGGCGTCCGGCCCCGGCGCCCGCCGCCGCGGCCGGCCGTACCCGCAAGGCCAGGCTGCGGGTCACCAAGGCCGACCCGTGGTCGGTCATGAAGGTCAGCTTCCTGCTGGCGCTCGCGGTCGGCGTGATCCTGATCGTCGCGGCCGCGGTGCTCTGGATGACGCTGGACTCGCTGGGCGTCTTCGACTCGCTGACCAAGACCCTCAAGGACGTCACCGGTTCGGACACCACCGGCGGCCTCAACCTGATGGACTACGTCGGCTTCGGCAAGGTGATGAGCTTCACCGTGCTGATCGCCGTCGTCGACGTGGTGCTGCTGACGGCTCTCGCCACGCTGTCCGCGTTCATCTACAACGCCGCCGCCGGCTTCACCGGCGGCATCGAGCTGACCCTGGCGGAAGAGGACTGACACCCAGTCACTCCCGGCGGAATGAGCGGGCCCCGAAGGCTGTTTCAGCCTTCGGGGCCCGTCGTCGTCCGGCACCGGGCGGGGGCCCCGCAGGTACGTGCGTCCGGGTGACGGGCGCGGCGCCCCGGCGCGGCGCCGGAGCCCCCGCAGGCCGCCGTGGGCTTAGCTGGGCACGGCGTTCGAGCGGACGAGGGGCGCAGGCAGGTACGGCTGTACGGCGGTGGACGGAGGCGCGCGGTGGCTGAGCTCGCAAGGCAGATGGTCGGGTCCCTGGAGGCCCTGCTCGGGGCGCGGATCCCGCTGCGGGTCCAGGCCTGGGACGGCAGCCTGGCCGGGCCGCCCGGCGCCCCCACCCTGGTGCTGCGCAACCGGCGGGCCGCCCGCCGGCTGGTCTGGCAGCCGGGCGAGCTCGGCCTCGCCCGGGCCTANGTCGCCGGCGACCTCGAAATCGCCTCCGACACCGACCTCTACGAGGTGCTCACGGCCGTCGCGCACTTCTCCGAGCGCCCCGAGATCCGCCGGCTGCACCTCGGCGTCGCCGACGCGGTCGGCCCCCGGGGCCGGCGGCTGCTGCGCACCGCGATGCAGGCCGGCGTCCTGGGGCTGCAGCCCACGCCGCCCGCCGAGGAGGCGCGCGCCGTCCGGGGCAGGCT
>FJVZ01000737.1_pt1 | contig 12678 bp, 5 predicted proteins | sample 1011841 | NCBI WGS metagenome assembly FJVZ01 (sample SAMEA3912450, study PRJEB9761) | metagenome | biome: forest; material: soil | place: USA | collected 2011-06-22 | depth 0.1 m
ACGCCGCCCTCGGCGTTGCCGTCACCGCCGCGGATCGTGCCCGAGCCGAAGATCGCGATGTCCGAGATCTGGGTGTTGTCGTCGATGTCGAAGCCGAAGTTGCCCTCGTGCGGGTGGTTGATGCCGTGCGCGTCCTGCGGCGCCGTCAGCGTGTAGAGCTGGGTGTGCCACATGCCCGCGCCGCGGATCGTCACGTTGCTGATGCCGACCTGGTTGAACTGGCCCCGGTTGAGCGGGTCGTCGGTGAGGATCTTCTGCTCCTGCCGCCACTGGCCGGCCGGGATCCACACGCAGGCGATCTCGCCCTTCTGGTCCGCCGTCACGGCCCGCTGGATGGCAGCCGTGTCGTCGATGCCGTCGTTGGGCACGGCGCCGTACGCGGTGATCGACGTGCACTCGGCCGGCTGGGGAAGGGCCGGGGCAACCTGCTCCAGGTCGACGAGGTCGATGATGTAGAAGGCGGCGCTGTCGCCCGCGTCCCGCTGGAGGCGGAACTTCGTGCCGGGCGGGTACGACTGCGGCAGCAGCGCGTTCGACTCGTCGAACAGCCGACGGGCGTCGCCGCCCGGCGTGTTGGTGAGCCCCTCGGGGCTGTCGGTGCTGCCGTACAGCCAGCTGTGCTTGGAGGACAGCGTCAGCTTCCGGTTGAACGTGCCGTTGATGTAGAGGCTGATCGTCGCCTCGGCGCCGCCGCCGTTCGCGGCGTCCGGGATCGAGTTGCGCACGACGATCGAGTTCGCGGCGTTCGTGGAGGTGAACTCGACGTACTGGCCCGAGGAGTTGAGCTGCACCGACCGGCGGCCGGAGGACTCGGTGGCGAAGTTGGTGTGGCTGAACGTGCGCTTCTGGTCCGACTGCAGCAGGGCGCCGGTGTACTGGGCGTCCTCCGCCTCGTACTCGGTGTACGGCAGCGCGGCGCCGCGTCCGACGACGACGGAGCGGGCGAAGACGTTGTTGTTCTCGTTCGTCTCGGCGACGACGCCGGTAGCGTCGGCCGTGGCGGTGAGCGTGGCGCCGCCGCTGGTGGCGGTCCAGGTGCCGGTGACCGGCACCTGCGCGGTCGCACCTGCGGCGATCGCGCCGGTGGCCCCGTTCAACGTGGTGGAGCCCACGACCAGGCGGGTCACGGTGCCGGCGGCGACGGCGGTGGTGCCGCGGTTCTGCACCGCCACGGTGAAGCCGACGGANGCTCCGACGGCGGGCGAGGCCGGATTGGAGACGATGCCGGTCACCGTCAGGTCGGGGCCCGGGCTCTGACTGACGGTCAGCTTCGTTGCGGCCGTCCGACTGTTGTTGGAGTTGTCCGGCTCGGCGACGGTGTCGGTGGGGTCGACCACCGCCGAGACGGCGTAGCTGCCCTGGGGCCGCTTGCCCACGGCGACCGCGACGGTCGTCGAGGCACCGGCGGCCAGTGCGCCGACCGGGGCAGAACCGGCCACGACGCCTTCCACGCTGACGTTGACGGTCGTCGCGGGCGAGGCGGCGGTGCCGGTGTTGCGCACCGTGGCGTTGACGGTGACGTCGTCGGCCTCGGTCGGGGCGGCCGGGGACCACACCAGGTCGGTGACGGCGAGGTCCGGGCTGGGGGCCGCGATCCCCATGACCTGGAGCTCGGCGACCTGCGCACCGGGGGCTCCGGTGTTCGAGAAGAACGTCAGCTGTACGTCGGCGTAGCGGCCGGTCACCGGAATCGTGACGGTGTTCTGGTTGGACGACGGGCTGAAGGCGTAGTCGGCCCGCGCGCGCAGCGGCGTGAACGAGGTCGCCGACTGCTCCCTGCCCTGGACCTGGATCGCCTGCGTCCTGGCGGACCAGGCCGCGTCGGGGTTGAGCTTGACCACCACGGCCTGGAGGTCCGCGTTGGTGCCGAGCTTCACCGTCAGGGTCGACGGGACACCGGCGGACTCCCAGTAGGTGGCCGTGTTGTCGTCGTTGGCGTTGGGCGCGACGTAGCTCTGGGTGGTCGACGACGCCTCGATCGCCTTGCCGCGCGCCAGGTTCGAGCCGGTGGGCGGGTCGACCGGCGGGNCGACGGGCGGGTCGACCGGGCCGCCGCCGTAGACCTCCAGCTCGGAGATCTGCGCGGCGTTCCACCCGGTGTTGCCGGTCACCTGCACGCGGACGTAGCGAACGGCGGCGGCCGTGAAGGTGATGTCAACGGTGTTCGCACCGGACGGGGCGAACACCCGGCCGGCGGACGCGGCCAGCGTGCCGAAGGCCGTCCCGTCGGTGCTGCCGAGGACGCTCAGGGTCTCGGTGCGGGCGCCCCAGGACGACGGGAGCTTCAGCGCCACCTCGTCGACGCTGACACTGCTGCCGAGGTCGACCTGCACCCACTGCGGGAACGCCCCGCCCGGGCCTTCCCAGTAGGAGGCCTGACTTCCGTCCGTGACGTTGCCGGCCGTGTAACCGCCGTTGCTGCCACCGGCGGTGGCCGGCTTGCCGAGTGCGAGATTGGGGCCGCCCGCAGCCTGGGCGGCCACGGGCGTCAGCCCGACCGCGATCAGGCCGGCGATCACCGCGCCGGTGATCAGCCGCAGTCCCTGGTGTTTGCGTCTCATCGTGTACGTGTCCTCGTGTTCGGGTTCGGGGCATCCGGACGCGGCCCGCCACCGCAGGTCGCCCCGGTCGCCGAGGCGCCTGCGACCGGGGGGCCGGGGGACGAAGCATGTGCCGGTGCACCGGTCGGATGGGGCGACAGATGCCCTGCCTGGCCGCCTGACACGGTTCTGGCGAGGAACGACAACGCAGATGAAAGTCTTTTGCGTTACTTGGTCAATCATTTGCGCTGTCAGGGTGACAGATTTCTATCAAGTAACCACTTTGTCAACAGTCCTGACCTGACGGATGACGCGGCGGGCGCGTTCACCCAGCTCGGAGCAGCAGTCTCGGTCTTGGTGCCGGAGACGTTCGAGGGCGGTGTAGTCGTCCAGCAGCTTGGCCGTGTTCAGCCCGCCGTGACCGGCCCTGCTGCGGCGCCCGGCGCGGCGGGACCGGAGGCGTACGCCTCCAGTTCGTAGATCCGCGCGCTGGTGTCACCGCCGGTGTTGACCGGGGTCGAGACCACCACCCGGACGTAGCGCGCCGTACGTGCGGCGAACGGGGTGTAGGTGCGACTGGAGCGCGAGCCGGTGACGGTGGCCTCGGTGGTCCAGTTCGTACCGTCGGTACTCGTCCGGACCTGGAAGGCGCCGGTGTTCCACCCGGTGCTCTCACCGCCGAGTCCGGCATGCTTGAGGACCAGGGACGCGACCGTCTGCGCCGACCCCAGGTCGACCTGAAGCGTCGCGCCGGGCGTCTGTGAGCACCACTTGCTGTTGTTCCACAGCGCGGCATCGACCGCCTTGTCGCCCGACTCCGCCGTGGCGCACGCCGTCGAGGAGCTGGTGGGCCTGCCCTGCGCGAGGTTGGCGCCGAGCTCCGGGGCGGTGGGTTCGGCCGTCGCACCGTCCTGGAAGGAGGGCGGTACGTCCGAGGCGCCGGTGCCCCAACTCGCGCTGGGCGCGGCGCCCATGGTGAAGTCCAGCGTGGCGCCGGCCGCGACGTCGGGGTAGCGCAGGTAGTTGTGGCCGGTGGACGCGCCATTGACCTTCAGCCCCTGGACGTAGGAGCCGCTGCCGGTGGAGTTGATGGTGATGTTCCCACCCGGACGCCGGAGCAGGACGGACGGGAAGGACGGGCCGTGCACGGCCAGGGTGTCCGCGCCGGGCGTCGAGGGGTAGAGGCCGAGGGCCGCCCAGACGTACCAGGCCGAGGTCGCTCCCAGGTCGTCGTTGCCGGGCAGGCCGCCGGCCCCGGTGGTGAAGGACTCGGCCATCACCTTGCGGACCGCCGCGGAGGCGCCGGCGGGGTCGCGGGCGTAGTTGTAGGCCCACGGCACGCCGTGCTCGGGCTCGTTGCCGATGTAGTAGTACGGCAGGCTCTGNCCGGCGTTGACCTGGNTGAAGTGGTGGTCGAGGCGCTGCACGGCGGTCTGCCGGCCGCCCATGTCGTTGATCAGGTCGGCGAAGTCGTAGGGGACCATCCAGGTGTACTGGGCGGCGTTGCCCTCGGTGAAGCCGGCCGGGGCCGCGGGGTCCAGCGGCCACGTCCAGGTGCCGTCGGAGTTGCGCGGCTGCGTGTAGCCGGACTCGGGGCTGTAGGTGTTGCGCCACCACTGCGCCCGGGTCATGTAGGTGGCGTAGTCGGCGGTGTTGCCGAGGGCCTTCGCGAACTGGGCGACGGCGAAGTCGGAGGCCGAGTACTCCAGCGAGTCCGACGGCGCGCCCGGGATGTAGTGCAGGCCGGTGTACGTGGCCTGGTTGCCGCGGATCGGCGAACCCTGGGCGGTGCCGCCCTCGGAGGACTTCTTCATCAGGGCGAGCGCGGCCGAGGTGTCGAAGCCGCGTGCCCCGAAGGCGTACATGCTGCCGACGATGACGGGCCCGGGGTCGCCGGTCATCACGAAGTCCTCGTTGGTCTGCTGCGACCACTTGGGCAGCAGACCGCCCTGCTGGCCGTCCAGGACCATGGACTTGGCGATGTCGGACGCCTCGGTCGGTGCGATCAGCGCGATCAGCGCCGCCCAGGAGCGGTAGATGTCCCAGCCGGAGTAGTTCTGGTACACCGGCCGCGCCGAGATGTGGACCGCGCCGTCGAAGCCCCGGTAGGCGCCGGTGACGTCGCTGGCGATGTTGGGGCTCTGGAGGACGTGGTACAGGGAGGTGTAGAACTTCGTCAGGTCGGTGGCGGAGCCGCCGGAGACCCGGGCCCGGTCGAGGATCTGGTTCCAGGAGGCGTCGGCCGCGGAACGGACGGCGCCGAAGTCCCAGCCNCTGTTCTCGGCCAGCAGGTCGACCTGGGCGTTGGGGACGCTCACGTAGCTCAGCGCCACCTTGAACTGCACGGCCTGGGAGCCGGTGGTGTCGAAGGTGACGTAGGCGCCGGTGTTCGTACCCGAGGTGCTCGCCGAGCCCGCGCTCACCGTGCCGCCCGACCAGGTGCCGAAGCCGCTCGGGGCGCGGTCGAAGCGGATGTCGAAGTAGATCTGGTAGGTCTTCGAGGATCCGCAGAAGCCGCCGGCCGTCACGCTCCCGGTCAGCTCCGAGCCGTTGATCTTCACCGAGCCGTTGCGGTCGCCGGTCGCGCTGCGACTGGTGTTGATCAGCAACTGGGCCGCGTCCGTCGACGGGTAGGTCAGCCGGCCCATGCCGGTGCGGGTGGTGGCGGTCAGCTCCACGTCTGTGGAGTACCTGTCGAGCCGGTTCCTGTAGTAGCCGGGCGAGGCGGCCTCGTTGGCCTTGGTGTAGCCCGAGGCGTAGCCGGTCCAGTTGCTGCCGGGCGAGGCGCCGAGGGCGCCGGTCACCGGCAGCAGCGGCAGGTCCTCGTTGTTCTGGCATCCGGCCCCGTCGAAGTGGGTGAGGCTGAAGTCCTCGATCGAGGTGTCGGAGTTGCGGTAGCCGGACGGTGAGGCCGTCGGCGTGTCGGGGCTGAACTGCACCCCGCCGAAGGGCACCACGGCGCCCGGGTACGTCGAGCCGCCCGCACCGCCGCCGACGGGGTTCGGCGCGTTGCTGTCGTCGGTGCCGATGAACGGGTCGACGTACTGGGTGAGGTTGGGCGTCGCGGCGTGGGCCGGGGTCGTGGCGAGTGTGCCGGTGCCGAAGGCGGCGAGCAGGACGGCGCTGACCACTGCGGCGGCACGGGATCTGAGGACGGTTGAGAGCACGGGGGGACCACCTTCGAGTGGAGACGGGCCGCCGCGGGGGACCGGGGCGAGCGGCCACAAGGGGGCACGGTCATGGCTCCGGCCATGTGAACGTTACCGAGCGAGAGGCCTTGTTTCGGCATCGCCGCTCGGGCATATAGGCCATGACATGCGATCAAATTTGCCGGCTATTTACGGCAGTTGATGGGATTTACCGATGAGCGGCACGATTACTGATGAACCGTCATGTCCGACAGAAGGGCCGTCAGAGCTTGCGTGCCCGTTGCCAATAGGGGCCCGAAAGCCGGCCTGATGACAGAACCCCCCTCGCCTGCGGCCCTGCCCCACAACTCCCGGGGATTCCGGCACACTTACGGAGGCACCAGGTCGGATGTCGACTCGGGCGCACGGCAACGACGGCAGGCCTTCGCCGTCGCACAGTGCACTGGTCAGAAGCGTGGCCCGGAGCGGCCGGGGTCGCAGCGATGGCCGGAGTCCTGCTGCCGGCCTGCGGCCGCGACGCGAAGCGGACCGGCACCTGATGCCCTCGGGGCGGCAGGCATCCGGCGACCTCCGACCTGGCCAAGATGCAGGGCCAGTTCTTCGTCCCGGGTGCTCACCGGGAAGCGACAGCCTCCTGTCCGCCCGGGTGTACGCGCCAGACAGCGGTGTCGAGCAGGCCNTGACCGNCAGATCGGGCTCGCTGCCGCACGTAGTCCAGCATTTCGGGCGTCACATGGACGTGTCCCGCCTCGGGCAGGCGGACGTCGAAGCACGGTCGCAGGTACGAGTTACGCGTACGAGTGACGCTGCTGAACACCGCTGCGGCCTGCCCAGCCATGGCCGTGCGAGACCGAGCAGGGGCCCTCGGAGAACCATGTCCCATCTCCTCGTGGGTCACTCGCCGCCCGAACACCAACCCTCGGCGACCCACATCGAACGGCGATTCCCATGACCGACGGCCCGGGCCCGGCCCGGCGTGCCGAATCGCCTTCGAGTCGCGCCCCGGGCGTACCGGAAGGCCTCGGGCGGCGAGACGACCGGGACGGGCACGGTCCGCCCATCGGCCGGCCGCGAGGGGGTTATCCCGCGGCCGGCGCGTTCCGGTCGAGGAACGCCCTCACGTCCGGCAGCGCCCCGTCGGTCAGCACAGCCGCGCCGTGGTTGACCCCCGGGTAGATCTTCAGCTCCTTCACCGGAGCGACGGCCGCCGCGTGCAGTTGCTGGGTGATCTCGGGGAACCTGCCGTCCTGGGACTCCACCGCGAAGAAGCTCGGCACCGTGGAGGTGGTCACCGCCCGTTCGGCGTTCGATTCATTCGGGTAGGACAACGGTGAGCTGAGTGACACGACCGCGGCGATCGGCAGCGNGCTGGTCGCGCCCTCGGCCGCCACTTCGAGCGAGGCGCTGGCGCCCTTCGACGCCCCGACCAGCACGACCTTGGACACGCCCTTGGCCTTGAGCTGCTCAACCGCGGCACGGACGTCGTCGGGGCCCCCACCGCTCACCATGTAGCCGAGAACCGCGTAGCCCGCCGCGGTGAACGCGGCGAAGTGCGGCTGCCAGTCGCAGAGCGATCCGCCCGCCTGGGGCGCGAAGACCACTCCCACCTTGGCGTTCCCGGCGTCGGAGTTCCGGAAGTACGCGCCGACCGGGCCGCTCCTGGTGCTCAGGTCGAACGAGCCGGCGGTCGCCTGCTCCGAGGTCAGACAACCGTGGGTCACGGCGGTCGGGGTCGGCCCGGCCGAGGAACTGCCGGACGGCCCGCACCCTACGGCCAGGACCACGGCCGTTGCGAACCCGACTGCGGACACACTGATGCGCTTCATCGAACGATCCCCCCTACGGCGAAACACGTGTTCCCCAGACGCTAGGGGTGGCAACGATCAAGCGTCAATGGTCTGCACCAATTCGTCGAAGCAGGCGCCACGCCCCCCGGCATCACCCCAGGTCCTCGGCCCACGTGGTGCAGCAGGCCTTCGCCAACGACCCGCTCCCCTCTCCCTTCCCTCACCCCACGCACCCTGGTGAGCCGTCAGAACCAGCCGACGCCGAGGATCCACGGATGGGTGGTCACCGACGGTCAGCGGCGCGCGGGTCCGCCCGTGCCCGGCAGCCGGTTCGAGCCGCCTGGGCCACAGTGCCTGTGCTGTCGGCACCAGCGGGGGGACCGGGCCCACCCCTGCCTCAGGCGGACTCGATCCGCTCGACGATCAGCTCGCACAGTTCGTGGGTGCGCAGCGCGTCGCGGGCGTCGAGGGTCTTGCCGGCCCGGACCGCGTCCAGGAAGCTCACCACGACCTGCTCGATGCCGCGCTGGCGGGCGACGGGCACCCAGTCGCCGCGGCGGCGGATGGTGGGCTGGCCACGGTGGTCGATGACCTCGGCGAGGTTGTGGACCTCGCGCTTGGAGTCGCCGCCGGAGACCTGGAGGACCTCCTCCGTGGAGCCGCTGACGCGGTTCATGATCCCGAGCGCGGTGAAGCCGTCACCGGCCAGTGTCAGCACCAGGTGCTCCATCAGGCCGTTCCGGCTGCGGGAGCGGACGTCGACGTGCTCGATCTCACCGGGGACGAGGAAGCGCAGCGTGTCGACGACGTGGATGAAGTCGTCGAAGACGGCCGTCCGGGCGGCCTCCGGCAGGCCCTCGCGGTTCTTCTGGAGGACGATCAGGTCGCGCGGGCGCTCCTTGGCCTGGACGTAGCCGGGGGCGTGGCGGCGGTTGAAGCCGACCATCAGCGAGCGGCCGGTCTGCTCGGCGAGGTCGACCAGCCGGCGGGCGCCGTCCAGGTGGTGGTCGAGCGGCTTGTCCACGTACACGTCGATGCCGGCCGTCAGCAGCCGCTCGGTGATCGGCACGTGCTGCTCGGTGACGGCGTGCACGAATGCGGCTCGCACGCCGCTGCCGATCAGCTCGTCGAGGTCGGTGTAGCGGTGGTCGATCCGGTACGTGTCGCCGAGCCGGTCCAGCTTGGCGCGGTCACGGGTCATCAGCCGAAGGTCCAGGCCGGGCTGCGCGGCGAGCACCGGCAGGTACGCCTTCTGGGCGATGTCGCCGAGGCCGATGACGGCCACGGGCAGCTTCTGATCGTCGGTCACCGGTCGGTCGAGGGCGTCGGGGTGGGTGTCGGTCATCGGGGGCCGCTCCTGCGAGGGTGTGGTGGCCGCCCGCTCCGTCACGGGCGCCGCGCCTCCGGCAGCATATGCCAGAACATCCGCTGAGCAGTTGATATACCCGAAGATCGACCGGTCAGCCCGCGTCGGCGGCGGCCTCCGCGAGGGCGCGCAGGACGGGCCGGAGCAGCGGGTGGTCCTCGGCTCCGGTGCGGACGGCGGCGAAGACCTTGCGGGTGGCGAGGGCGCTGTCCACCGGTCGTACGGCGACGCCGGTGAGGTCCGCGCCGCGCAGGGCGGAGCGCGGCACCAGGGCGACTCCGGCTCCGGCAGAGGCGAGGGCGATGACGGCGTGGAAGTCGTCCGAGGAGTGCACCAGCCGGGGCTGGAAGCCGGCGTGTTCGCAGGCCAGCAGGACGACGTCGTGACAGGGATTGCCGGGGTAGGGGCCGATCCAGGGCTCCTTCGCGAGGTCCGCGAGGTCGACGAGAGCGGCAGGGCCGGCGAGGTCAGCAGAGCCACCGAGGGCAGGGCCGGGCAGGGCGAGCGGGTGGCCCAGCGGCAGGACGGCCTCGAAGGGCTCGGCGTACAGCGGGACGCGGGTCAGCCGGCCGTCGTCGGCCCGGGGTGCGCCGCGGTACTCGACGGCGACGGCGAGGTCGGCCCGGCCGTCCAGCAGCATCGGGAGGCTGGCGTCNCCCTCCGCGTCCAGCACCTTGAGGCGGACGCCGGGGGCCTCGGTGGCGAGGGCGCGGATCGCGGGGGCGAGGACGAGGGCGATGCCGGTGGCGAAGGACGCGACGGTGACCTCGCCCGCGACACCGGCGCTGTACGCGGCGAGGTCGGCCTCCGCGCGCTCCAGCTGGGCGAGCACGGCGTCGGCGTGCCGGAGCAGGATCTCGCCGGCAGCCGTCAGCCGCACGCCCCGGCCGTCCCGGGCGAGCAGGTGGTGGCCGGTCTCCTGTTCGAGNGCGGCCAGCTGCTGGGAGACGGCGGAGGGGGTGAGGTAGAGGGCGGCGGCGGCTGCCGTCACGGTGCGGTGGTCGGCCACGGCCCGCAGGGTCCGCAGCCGTCGGGCGTCGATCACACGGCAATTCTGCCAGGGCGGCGTGACCGGCCGGCCACCGGACGGCGGCCGGGGCCGGTACCGCAGGCTCAGGGGCGTGCGGCGCCCGCCGGGACGAGCAGGGAGCCGATGAGGTCCAGCTCGCTGTGGATGTCGCCGAGCGTGCGGCAGTCGGCGGTGAAGGCGCCGGCCGGCCTGGCGGCGCCGCCGCCCTCCAGCGCCTCGGCGAGCGCGGCCAGACCGTCGGTGACCTGCCGGGCGGCCGGCCCGGACGGGTGGGGCCTGCCGTGCTCCAGGCGTACGGCGCAGGCGGTGGCGGCGTCCGCTATGCGTTCCGCTCCCGTCATGACGGCGAGCCAGTCACGACCGGCTCCGGTGGCCAGCTCCGCCGTGGTGACCTCGGCGGCGGCCCGGGCCTGCGACAGCGAGTGGTAGGCGGCCCGCCGCAGCTGCGCCCGCTCCTCGGCGTGCCGCTCGTCGAACGGCACGGCCAGCACGTGATCGACGTAGCGCAGGGTGTGGCGCACGGCGTGGGCGGAGCGGTGTCCGACCCGGGCGCGGGTGTCGGCCAGCCGGGGCAGGTGCCCGACCAGGAGCACGATGGCGCAGGCGATCGCCGTGTCGGCCAGCCGGGAGCCGGCCGCCCCGGTGTCACCGCCGACGCCGACGAAGCACAGCACCGTGACGGTGACCACGGCCGTCTGGAGCGCGAAGTGCCGGGCCGCGAACGGGATCAGCACCCCGCAGGCGACGAGCGTCGCGACCGTCCACCAGCCCGTCATGGTGCCCACGGCGGCGACCGCGAGGACGGCGGCGACCGTGCCGAGGAGGCGGTTGACGGTGCGGGAGAAGAGCGGTCCGTAGTCGGGTTTGACCAGGAAGGCGGCGGTCACCGGCAGCCAGTACCCGTGGTCGGCGTCGAGCAGCAGGGCGACGGCGGCGCTCGCGGTGACGCACACCGCCACGCGCAGCCCGTACTCACGGCCCGCCGCGCCGGCCGGGTGGACACCGCGCCGCAGTCCGGGCGGCCGGCCGGGGTCAGCGGCCGCCGCACCCCGGTCGGCGGCCCCGTCCGAACCGGTGGAGCTGAAGGCGAGGCAGGCCTGCAGGACGGCGCCGTCGAAGGCGCTGCGCGCCGCGCTGCCGGCGGCGGGGGCCGGCAGGCGGCCGGGGTCGGCGTCGGCCCGGACGGCGTCGGCCAGCTTCCTCGGGCCGGCGGAGATCCGGGCGGGCAGCCGCTCGCCCTCCCAGAGCAGGGCTACGCTCGCCTCGCAGAGGGCCGCGGCGGCCGCGAACCGCCGGCTGAGGCGGGCCGCCCCCGCGTCGGGCCGGCCCGGCAGGCGCAGCAGGCGGTGCAGTCGAAGGGCCAGGTCGGCCTGGTCGAGCGCGGCGGTGAGCCGGCGGCGGGCGGCTTCGGCGCCGGGGGTTCCGGCGGCGTCCAGCGCCTCGGCGAGGGCCTGGAAGACCCCGGCGACGGCGGCACGCTCGTCGCGGTGGCGGCCGCCTGCCCTCCCCGCACGCGGGATGCGCGGGAGCAGCCGCAGCAGCAGCACGCAGCCGCCCCCGGCCAGGTAGTAGCCCGCCCCCGCCTGGGCGGCCATCGTGAGCGGCATGCCGCCGCCCACGATGGCCAGCACGAGAAGCTGGACGGCGGCGGCCGAGCTCACCGGCCCGGCGACGCTCACGGCGCCGGACACCAGGGCGACCAGGAAGAACGGGACGAGTGCCCACCAGGCCGGCACCTGACCGAGCAGGAGCCCGAGCACGAGTCCGGCGGCGCCCGCGAGCATCGGCACGCCGATCTGGACGAGTCCGAGGCGGCGCGTCCCGGGCCGGTCGTTGATCCCGGCGAACATCGCGCCCAGCCCGGCGAGCACGCCGGCCTGGTGGTTCCCCGTCAGGAGGGCGGCGGCCAGGAGCGGCCCCATCCCGAGCGCCCCTCGTGCCATCGCGGGCCAGGGGACGGGCGCTCGTTGCCAGCGCAGCGGGTGGACGAGCCAGCGCGGCAGCCGGTCGGCCGAAGCAGAAGCCGATGCTGCGGACGTCCGTCCGGCGGGGCGTGGGGCCACGATCCTCCTCGGGCTGCGGGACTCGGTCTGCGGGGACCTCGGCCCCGGCGTCCGGTTCCGGCGTCCGGTCGCGAGGTCCGGTCCCGGTGTCCTCGCAGGCTAACCGGCCCGTTGGTCGGGACTGCTGCCGCCCGGTTACGGCCGGATGTCGATGTCGGCGGACGCCGAGGCGGGCAGCCTCCCGGGTGGCCGGACGCCGACGACCCCGTCGGCCTGCGGGCGGCCGACGGGGTCGTCGTCTTGGTCCTGGTCGTGGTCGTGGTGGCTCGGGTCGGCTACGCGTCCAGGGCGGCCCGCGCGTCGATGAAGGCGGCGACGGCGCGTTCGACGTCCTCGGTGGAGTGCGCGGCGGAGAGCTGGACGCGGATCCGGGCGGCGCCGTGCGGGACGACCGGGAAGGAGAAGCCGATCACGTACACGCCGCGCTCCAGCAGCAGCTCGGCGAGGCGGCCGGCCTTCGCCGCGTCGCCGATCATCACCGGGGCGATCGGGTGGTCGCCGGGCAGGATCTCGAAGCCCGCCTCGGTCATCCTCGAGCGGAACAGCGCGGTGTTGGCGGCGAGCCGCTCGCGCAGCTCGTTCGACTCCTCGACCAGGTCGAGCACCTTGAGCGAGGCGGCGGCGATCACCGGGGCGAGCGAGTTGGAGAACAGGTACGGGCGCGAGCGCTGGCGCAGCAGGGCGACGATCTCCCGGCGGGCGGCGACGTAGCCGCCGGAGGCNCCGCCGAGCGCCTTGCCGAG
>FJVZ01000343.1_pt1 | contig 12604 bp, 13 predicted proteins | sample 1011841 | NCBI WGS metagenome assembly FJVZ01 (sample SAMEA3912450, study PRJEB9761) | metagenome | biome: forest; material: soil | place: USA | collected 2011-06-22 | depth 0.1 m
CTGGCGCAGGCCGCCGGAGAGCTGGTGCGGGTGGCTGCGGGCGATCCGNTCCGGCTCGGGGAGACCGGCCCGGGCGAGCAGCCCGGGCACGGCCGCGCGGGCCTCCCGCCGGCCTGCGGCGAGGCGGTGGCGCAGCAGTACCTCGGTGATCTGCGGGCCGATCCGGCGGAGCGGGTCGAGCGCCGCGGCCGGGTCCTGCGGGAGGTAGCCGATCCGGCGGCCGCGGATCCGGGACAGCGCGCGCTCGTCGAGTGCCAGCAGGTCGGTGCCGTCCAGCAGCACCCGGCCGGTGACCCGCGCGGTGCGGCCGGGCAGGCCGAGCACCGTCCGGGCGACGCTGCTCTTGCCGCTGCCCGATTCGCCGAGCAGGACGAGCGCGCCGCCGGGGGCGACGGCGAGCGAGACGGCGTCCACCGCCCGCACCGGGCCCCCGGGAGCCGGGTGGCTGACCGACAGGTCCTCNATCCGGAGCCGGTCCGGGCCCGGAGCTCGCGCAGCACTCACCGGGCTCATCGGACGGCCTCCGGCGCGGCCAGGGCTTCGTGGCCGTCCCCGACCCGGCGGCGGACGGCCTCACCGAGGGTGTTGAACACGACCGAGACGGCCAGCACGGTCAGCGCGGGCAGCACGGCGACCCCCGGGTGGGTGAGCAGGCTCGGCCGCAGTTCGTCGAGCATCGCGCCCCATTCGGCGGCCGGCGGCGCGACGCCGATGCCGAGGAAGGAGAGCCCGGCGGCGTAGACGACGGCGAGCCCGACCAGCGAGGAGCTGTAGACCAGGACGACCGGCGCCACCACCGGCGCGACCTGCCGCAGCGCGATCGCGACGGGGCCGGCCCCGCTGACCCGGGCGGCCTCCAGGTACTCCGCCGAGCGGATCCGCTGCACCTCCGTGAAGGCGACCCGCGCCACCGCCGGGGTGAGCACGACGGAGAGCGAGAGCACGGTCGTGGTCGGGCCCGGCGCCAGCAGGGTCGCGATCGCGATGGCCAGCAGGATGCCGGGGAAGGCGTACAGCACGTCGAGCGAGCGCAGCAGCAGCTGCTCGGTGATCCGGCCGCCGAGCCCGGCGGCGACGCCGAGCGCCGTGCCCGCCACGGCNGCGACCGCCACCGGCAGCAGCCCGCAGGCCAGGGACGGCCGGGCGGCCAGGAGCAGCCGGCTGAGGACGTCCCGGCCCTGCCCGTCGGTGCCGAGCGGATGCCCGGGGCTGCCCGGGTCGAGCAGCCGGTCGTGCAGCGAGCCGGCCGCCGGGTCGTACGGGGCGAGCAGGGGTGCGGCCACGGCCACCAGGAGCAGCAGGACGGCGAGGCCGGCCGGGACGAGCAGACCGGAACGGCTCCGGGACGGGCGCTTCATCGTGGGCTCCGGACGCGGGGGTCGATCAGCGCGTGCGCGGTGTCGACCAGGATGTTGACGCCGACGAAGGCCACCGCGACGACCAGCACGCCGCCCTGGACGACCGGCAGGTCGCGGGCCGACAGCGCGTCGGCGAGCAGCCGGCCGAGCCCGGGCCAGGCGAACAACGTCTCCACGAACACCACGCCCTCCAGCAGATAGGCGAGTTGGAGCCCGCCGATGGTCAGGAGCGCCGGGGAGGCGTTGTGCACGCAGTGGCGCAGGACGGTCGCCCGGCTCAGGCCCCGGGCGCGCAGGCCGTCCGCGAGGTCCCCGGCGAGGACGCCGCCGAGCGCGGCGCGGAAGACCCGCGCGGTGAGTCCGAGCGGGACGAGGGCGGCGGCGACGGCCGGCAGCGCCAGGTGGCGCAGCAGGTCGGTCGCACCGCCGGGGCCGAAGGCGTCGTGCGTGCCGCCGGCCGGGAGCAGGCGCCAGCGGACGGCGAAGAGCGCGATCAGCAGCAGGGCCACCGAGTACTGGGGGGCGGAGACGGCCAGGGTGCTGAGTGCGCCGGAGATACGGCCGGCCGCACCGCGCGGGCGGGCNGCGCCGAGCGCGCCGAGCAGGGCTCCGCCGGCCAGCACGAGCAGGAACGCGGCGGCGGTGAGGAGCAGCGTCTGCCCGATCGCGGGCAGCAGGAGCCGGCCGACGGGGCGCTGCCCGGCGATCGAGGTNCCGAGGTCGCCCTGCACGGCGTGCCACAGCCAGCTGCCGTACCGGACGGGCAACGGCCGGTCCAGGCCGAGGCGTTCGGCGAGCTCCCGGCGGGCGTCGGGCGAGGCGCCGGGGCCGAGGAAGGCGTCCAGTGGGTCGCCGGGGACGAGCGCCACGGTGGCGAAGACCACGACCGTCACGCCGAGCAGGGTGGGCACGGCGAGCAGCAGCCTGCGCAGCAGGAAGTGCCTCATCCGTCCGTCCGCCGGGGCGGGGCGCCGAGAGGGCCGGCGGCGACCGGGTGGGCGACGGCTGGCATGTGCGTGTCCTCCTGCGGGGCGGGTGGTGGTGGAGAGGGTGCTGTGACGAAGGATGCGGATGTGACCCGGGCACAGCCAGACAGGAGTTGGTGCTGATACCGCTGGTCATAGGACCCGGCGTGTTCGCGGCACCGCGTACGCGGAGAGCCGCACCGGGCCGCGGAGAGCCGCGCCGGGTACGCGGAAGGCGACACCGGGGCCCCGGAAAGCGGCGCGGACCCGCCCGACCTGCCTTGACCTGCCTCGACGTGCCGAAATAGGCTGCTGGAATGGCACCTTGGCGGACCGAGTACACGCTGGCCGGCATCGGCGGCTCGTGGCACCGCAGGAGCTTCGACGAGTCGTGTCCCCCGTGCGCGCGGCGCTGACCGCTCCCCTCCGCCCCCTTCCGCTCCCCCGCACCGTCGATGGGACCGCACTGCCATGCCGCACCACCCCGCGCCGCCCGGCGCCGGCCGGGAACTCGGCGCCTTCCTGCGCGCCCACCGGGAGTTGCTGAAACCCGCCGACGTCGGCCTGTCCGCGACCGCCCGGCGCCGTACGCCCGGCCTTCGACGGGAGGAGGTCGCCTCCCTGTCGGGCGTCGGCCTGGCCTGGTACACCTGGCTCGAACAGGGGCGGGTCGCGGCCTCCCGGCAGGTGCTGGAGGCGGTCTCGCGCGCCCTGCTGCTGGACCCGGCCGGGGTCCGGCACGCGTTGCGGCTCGCCGGCTACCACGAACCGGCCGGGCCGCTCGGTACGGACGGGGCNCGTACCCTCGCGGCGGGCGTCCAGCCGGTGCTCGACTCCTGGCCGGCCAGCCCGGCCGTCCTGCTCGACAGCCACTTCGACCTGCTCGGCTGGAACGACGCCTGGAGCGCCCTGTGGGGATCGCCGGGGGCCGTGCCCGCCGACCGGCGCAACCTGCTCTGGCTACTGGTCGCCGACCCCCGGCTGCGNTCCGTCCTGCACGACTGGGAGCCGCTGGCGATGAACGTCTTCCAGCACTTCCGGGCCCAGGCCGGGCCCTCCCTCACCGACCCGCGCACCGACGAGGTGTACCGCCACCTCGACCGGGACGCACCGGAGTTGACCCACTGGTGGGGCTGCCACTCGGTGGCCGAGCTGACAGCCCGTACGGTCACCGTCGAGCCGCCGGGCACCGGGTGCGTCCGGCTGTCGCTGTCGTCCTTCCACCCGGTCGACGACCCGTCGGCGCTGGTGCTGCTGCTCACCCCGCTGACCGCCGGGGACCGCGCCCGGATCACCGCCCTGGTCACCACCCCGGGCGCCGCTCCGGTCGAGCACCCGCACCCCACCCGCTCACCCGGCGGCCCGCCGGCGTCGTGAGCCGACAGCGCGCGGGGGCCCGTCCGGCATCGGACGGGCCCCGCGCGCGTACGGCGCTCCCCGAACGGTCAGGCCGGGGCCGCGCCCCGGTTGAGGGCCACCACGGCCTCGCCGGTGTACATCAGGAAGGTCAGCGACTCCTGGAGGTACAGCTCGACGCTCTCGTCGTCGTGCGAGCGGTAGCCGATGGCCAGGTCCTGCCCGAGGTGCAGCTCGTAGTCACCGCCCCGGGTGGAGAGCAGGAAGGCGCCCTCGATGGCGGGCGCCCAGATGATCTCCCCGTCCAGCAGCCGGGCCAGGTGGTTGTGCACGGGGTAGCCGTGGTCGGAGGTCTCGTTCACGGCGGTGTAGGCGGCGGCGCCGAGCAGCAGCGAGTACGGGCCGTTGACGCCGGCCAGCCGCAGCGAGGTGAGGGCCCGGCTGACGGCGTTCGGGTAGTCGCGGACGTCCTCGGGCAGTGTGAGCGGCGGGTTGGACGAACTCTCCCGGATGCCGGCGACGGCGGCGGGCGGGTATCCGTCGAAGACCACCCGGTCCTCGGCCCGGGCCATCGTCATGGCGGCGTCCTTGACGGGCTGCCAGTCGGAGTCCTTCGCGCCGCGCTCGACGTCGTCCACGGCCCGCCGGTCGACGGTGAACGGCACCCGCAGCTCGACCACGGGCTGCGAGCGCCGGGCGTGCGCGGTGACGCCCTCCACCGGCGGCGCGATGTCGTCGAGGTGCCCGATCCCGACGGCCGACAGCGCCTCGCCCTCGGGGCCGTGCAGGTCGACGACGCGGCGGCCGGCAACGTGGAGTTTGAAGGTACGTCTGGCCTCCTCCTCGATCTCGGCCCAGGCCGCGGCGGAGATGGGGGCGAGGTCGCGGTGCAGGTTGCTCATCGGGAGGTGCTCCTTTTCAGGCTGCCGATGCCGAGCGAGCCGTCGGCCGCCCCGAGGGACGCGCCCGCGCCNGTGGCGGTGGCGGCGACGACGACGCGCTCCGGCGGCACGGCCTGGTTCGGGGGTTCGGGCAGGTCGCCGAGGAAACCGGCGGTGGGGGTGAAGAAGAGCGATCCGGTGACGGCCGTGGAGAAGTCGAGGATGCGGTCGTAGGTGCCCGGCGGGTTGCCGACGAACATGTTCCGCAGCATCTGCTCGGTCACCTCCGGCGTGCGGGAGTAGCCGATGAAGTAGGTGCCGTACTCACCCTGCCCGACCGTCCCCCAGGGCATGTTGTCGCGAAGGATCTGCAGCTGGGAGCCGTCGGCGGCGGTGACGGTGTTCAGGGCCACGTGCGAGTCGGCGGGCTTCGCGTCGTCGTCCAGCTCGATGTTCGCGGACTTGGTGCGGCCGATCACCCTCTCCTGCTCCTCGACCGGCAGTGCGTTCCACGCCTTCATGTCGTGGACGTACTTCTGCACGACGACGTAGCTGCCGCCGGCGAAGTCCGCGTCCTCGGCGCCGATCACGACGGCCGCCTCGGCGGCCCGCCCGACCGGGTTCTCGGTGCCGTCCACGAAACCCATCAGGTCCCGCTCGTCGAAGTACTTGAATCCGTGCACCTCGTCCACCACGACGCCCGCACCGGCGAGCCGGTCGACGATGTGGACGGCCAGCTCGAAGCAGAGGTCCATCCGCCCGGCGCGGATGTGGAACAGCAGGTCACCGGGGGTGGAGACGGCGTGGTGCCGGTCGCCCGCCAGCGCCCGGAAGGGGTGCAGGCCGGCCGGGCGGGGGCCGCCGAACATCCGGTCCCACAGCCCCGAGCCGATGCTGGTGACACAGGTCAGCGCGGCGGCCGGCAGCCGCGAGCCCACCGACCTGCGCAGCCCGGCCAGGTCCGGCAACAGCTCCCGGACGACCGGCTCGCCGCCCGGCGCGACCGTCACCACCAGGAAGACCGCCGCGTCGGTGATCGGGCTGAGGACGGCCTGCGGCTCGGCTGCGGGCCGGGCGGCGGGGGCCTGGGGCGCGGGGCCCGCTGGCAGTGTCATGGCGGCACGTTCCCTGGGATCGGCGACGAGCCGCCGGTCACGGCGGCCCTCCGCCGAGTATCCGAGCACGTCACCGCCCCGGCCACCGCTGCTGCGGTGGCCGGGGCGGGTGCGCGGCGGGGCCCTGCGGGCGGCCGCCGTCCGGTCGCGGCGATCGGCTCCGTCAGGGCCGGCGGGAGTGGTTGGGCCGACCGGGTGACGCGGATCCCGGCGGCCTGCCGACGNCCGGGCGCCGACAGCCGGGCGCCGACGACCGGGCCCCGACGGTCAGCCAGGTGGTCAGGCGCGCAGCGCGGCCAGCTGCTCCGCGAACGGGACCACGCTCGCGGCCTCCCGCACCCGGACCGGCCGACGTGCCATCAGGTCGGCCAGCTCGCCCGCCGCACGGTCGATCCGGGCCGGCAGCCCGTCGGTGTGCGCGTCCGCGCCGGTGCCCCAGTCGTCCGTCGCCGCGTACACGGCCGTCGGGACGACCACCGCCCGCAGGTAGGCGAACAGCGGACGGACGGCGTGCTCCAGCGCGAGCGAGTGCCGTCCGGTNCCGCCGGTCGCCGCGATCAGCACCGGCTTGCCGGTCAGCACGTCGTTGTCGATCACGTCGAAGAAGGACTTGAACAGGCCGCTGTACGAGGCGGTGAAGATCGGCGTCACCGCGATCACTCCGTCCGCCTCCGTCACCGCCTCGATCGCCTCGCGCAGGCCGGCGCCGGGGAAGCCGGTGGTGAAGTGGTGCGCGATGTCGGTGGCGAGGTCCCGCAGCTCGATCACGCGGACCTCGGCCCGGTGGGCGCCGCCCTCGTCGAGACCCCGGACGGCCGCCGCCGACAGCCGGTCGGCCAGCAGGCGCGTCGAAGACGGCTTGCTGAGCCCGGCCGACACGACCACGAGCTTCAGGACATCCATGGTTGAACTCCTCCTTGGTTGAGGTTGCCGTGGCAGTGGCTCTGCCGATGGGCCGGACGGCCGGTCGGACCGCCGGTCAGACGGCCGCCCCGGCGGCCTCCGCCCCGGCGTCGCGGCGCGCGACCAGCGCCGCGTGGGTCGGGCCGTCCGGTGCTTCGGCGGCCCGCCCCTTGGCGAACTCCTCGCGCAGCACCGGGATCACGTGCTCCCCGAGCAGGTCGAGCTGCTCCAGCACCGTCTTCAGCGGCAGCCCGGCGTGGTCCATCAGGAACAGCTGGCGCTGGTAGTCGCCGAAGCTCTCGCGGAAGGTCAGCGTCTTCTCGATGACCTCCTGCGGGCTGCCGACCGTCAGCGGCGTCTGGTCGGTGAAGTCCTCCAGCGACGGCCCGTGCCCGTAGACCGGCGCGTTGTCGAAGAACGGACGGAACTCCCGCACCGCGTCCTGCGAGTTCCTCCGCATGAACACCTGCCCGCCGAGCCCGACGACGGCCTGCTCGGGGGTGCCGTGGCCGTAGTGCGCGTAGCGCTCGCGGTAGAGGTCGATCAGCTTCTTGAAGTGCTCCTTGGGCCAGAAGATGTTGTTCGCGAAGAAGCCGTCGCCGTAGTACGCGGCCTGCTCGGCGATCTCCGGGCTGCGGATGGAGCCGTGCCAGACGAACGGCGGCACGCCGTCCAGCGGGCGCGGGGTGGAGGTGAAGGACTGCAGCGGCGTCCGGAAGCGGCCCTCCCAGTCGACCACGTCCTCGCGCCACAACCTGTGCAGCAGCGCGTAGTTCTCGATCGCCAGCGGTATGCCCTGCCGGATGTCCTTGCCGAACCACGGGTACACCGGGCCGGTGTTCCCGCGCCCCATCATCAGGTCGACCCGGCCGTCGGCCAGGTGCTGGAGCATCGCGTAGTCCTCGGCGATCTTCACCGGGTCGTTGGTGGTGATCAGCGTGGTGGACGTGGAGAGGATGAGCTTCTCGGTCCGCGCCGCGATGTACCCGAGCATGGTGGTCGGCGAGGACGGCACGAACGGCGGGTTGTGGTGCTCGCCGGTCGCGAAGACGTCCAGCCCCACCTCCTCCGCCTTCAGTGCGATGGCCACCATCGCCTTGATCCGCTCGCCCTCGGTCGGCGTCCGGCCGGTGGTGGGGTCGGGCGTGACGTCACCGACGGTGAAGATTCCGAACTGCATGCTGCTCACCACTCCCAGTTCATTTAACTTTCAACCACCCTAGCACCGACCGGCCCGGAGGTATTCCCGCCCCGCCCGGGGAGCGGCAGGGCGGCCCGGCGCCACAATGGAGGGACGGACGGACCGACCCGGGAGGGCGGCGACGATGCCCTACGTCACGGTGAGTGCGCTGAGCCATGAAGGCCTGGTCAGGGAGCACAACGAGGACAGTCTGACGGTCGGGCCGTGGACGCTCTGCGCCACCGTGACGGGGAACCCGCAGACGCTGCTCTTCCCGCTCGGCGGGGCGCCGTGCGTGATCGCGGTGGCCGACGGTCTGGGCGGCCACCCGGGCGGTGAGGTGGCCAGCGCGCTGGTGGCGCGGCGGCTCGCGGCGGCGGGGCCGGACCTGGACGGCGAGCAGGCCGTGCGCGAGGCGCTGCACACCTGCAACCGCGCGGTGTACGAGGCGGCCGCCGGCGATCCGGACCTCGCCGCGATGGGGACGACGGTGGCCGGGGTGGTGGTCCTCGCGGAGTCGGTCGTCACCTTCAACGTGGGCGACAGCCGGGTGTACGCCGTGACCCCCGACGGGCTGCGGAGGCTGAGCGTCGACGACAGCCCGCCGCTCGCGCCCGGGCAGCGTACGACGTCGATCGTCACGCAGACGCTCGGCGGATCGCTCGGCCTCACCATGGTCGAGCCGCACGTGACGACGGCCGCGCTCGGCGTCGGGGACCGCTTCCTGGTGTGCAGCGACGGCCTCACCGACCCGGTGCCGGACGAGGAACTGCACGCGGTGCTGGCCGGGCCGCACGACGGGACGGAGCAGGCGGACGGACGGGCCGCGTTCGAACTGTGGAAGGCCGCCATCGAGGCGGGCGGGCCGGACAACATCACTCTCGCGCTGGTCCGGATCGGCGCGTAGGCCACGGGCGCCCGGCCGGCCCGGCGCGCCACGACCGGCGATCGGAGGCAGGCTGGAGGCATGTCCGAGCGACGTGAGACCCAAGTGCTCAGCCTCTACCCGCAGGCCCTGGACACCTTCGGCCGCCTGGTGCACCTGGTCGCCCCGCACCAGTGGGCGGCGCCGACACCGTGCTCCGAGTGGTCGGTACGGGACCTGGTCAACCACCTCACCGTCGAGCAGCTCTGGGTACCCGAGCTGCTGATGGGCTCGACCGTCGCGGAGGTCGGCGGCCGCTTCGACGGGGACATGCTCGGCGACGATCCGGGCGGCGCCTGGCGGGCGGCGGCCGACGCGGCCCGGGAGGCCTTCCGCGTACCCGGCGCCGAGGACCTCACNGTCCACCTCTCGTACGGCGACGTGGCCGCCGTCGCGTACTGCGACCAGATGACCACCGACGCCGTCGTGCACTCCTGGGACCTCGCGAAGGGCATCGGCGCCGATCCTGGCCTGTCGGCGGAGCTGGTGGACTTCGCGCTGGCCGAGATGAGCGGGTACGGCGAGGGNCTGGCCGCGAGCGGGCTGTTCGCGCCGCCGGTGAAGGTCCCCGCCGACGCGAGTCCGCTGACCCGGCTGCTCGGGATCGCGGGGCGCCGCGCCGACGCCCCGTAGGCCTGGGGCCGCCCCGGCGCACGGAGACCCCCGGCACAACCCCGACCCGGGTACGCGGCCGACGCCGGATACTGGAAGCAGGCCGGGCCGCCGGCGTGGACGAGGCCGCGCAGAGGCGAAGCGGCGAACCGAAACGAGGCCACCCATGAGTCGCAGGGCAGACGTCGTGGGCGAGCTCAGCGCAGACCACCGCGCGGTGGCGGAGCTGCTCGCGCAGATCGAGACGGCCGGGCAGGGCGGCGGCGCCGACGCCCTGGCAGCACTGGTGGAGCAGCTCTCCGACCTGCTGCTGAGCCACTGCACCGAGGAGGAGGACTACCTCTTCCCCGCCGTCCACGAGCAGGTGCCGGACGGCGGCGCCCTGGTCTTCACCAGCCTCGCCGACCACCTGGCGATCGGCCAGTACGTCACCGACCTCCAGGGCCTCACGCCCGCCGACCCGGCCTTCGGACCGCTCCTGGACGGCCTGTCCGCCGCCGTCCGCACCCATCTGGCCGAAGAGGACGAGCGGCTCTTCCCCGCCGTCCGGGAGGCGATGACGCCCGACCTGCTGAGCGCGCTCGGCGAGCGGCTCCGGGAGGCCCGGCAGGCGGCAGCCGCGCCCGCGCCCGAGGCGCCCGCCACCCCTGAAGCGCCTGCTACCCCTGAAGCTCCGGCGGGCTGATCACCGAGAAGCGGCCGCCCTGCGGATCCCGCAGCCGGGCCACCCTGCCGTACGGGGTGTCGAAGACCGGGCCGATCAGGCTGCCGCCCAGGCGCTCGGCCTGCGCGGCAGCCACGTCGGTGTCCGGTACGGAGAAGGAGACCTCCCAGTGCGGCGGGGTGCCCGCCGGGCCGAGCGCCTTCTCCGCGCGCAGCGCGGCGACGCTGCGGCCCTCCACCAGCAGCACCACCCGCTCGTGCTCCCAGTTGACCTCGAACTGCGCCGGGTCGCGGTCGTCCCAGCGGAAGACCTCGCCGTAGAACATGGCCGCGGCGAACGGGTCCGGCGTGCGAAGTTCGGTCCAGACCGGGAAACCGGGCAGGGTGGGCGGCCGGTGCGGGCCGGGCTCACCGGGGGCGCCCTCCCAGATGCCGAACACCGCTCCGGCCGGGTCGGCCGCGAAGGCGACCCGGCCGGCGTCGATGGACAGCGGGCCGACCGCCAGCGTGCCGCCGCGCTCGCGCACCGCGTCGGCGGCGGTGTCGGCGCTCTCGGTGCCGAAGTAGTTGGTCCAGGCCACGGGCATCGCCCAGTCGCCGCCGCCGACGCCCAGGCCGGCCACCGCCTCGCCGCCGACCACGGCGTGCAGGTACGGGCCGAAACGGTCCGGGGCGGACTCGAAGTCCCAGCCGAGCAACTGTCCGTAGAAGTCCTGCGCCGCATCGAGGTCGCGCGCCATCAGGCTGACCCAGCACGGCGCGGCCGCCACACATCGGACCCTGGCGGTTCGGCTGCCCATTTTCGCGGTACCTCCTCGACCCCGGCGCCGGGCACGTCCCGGCACGGACGGCCGCCGGGCCACCCGCCGACCTCAGCCTAGGGCGACCGGGGGGCCGGAGCGCGGCACGGCACGCACGTCGGCCGTACCTTGCCCATGGCTTGACCTTGCCGGCGGCCTGCCCGGGCGGGCGCCGTGCCCCGGCTCCGGAGGGCCCTTGACACGCCGAGGAGAATCGGCGCGAGAGCAGGGTCTCCGGGTGGCAGGTGGGTGGCTCATGGCAACGCGACGGTACTGGTTCGCCCTGGCGGTGCTCGGGGGCATGCTGCTCCTGTCACTGCCGCTGTACGTGAAACCCGGGTCCGCCTGCGACGGCGGTGCCGGTTGCACCGTGGGCGTCTCCTCCCCCGGCGGGCTGCTGACCGTCGACGAGCTGGCCCGCCCCGGGCTGCTCCAGGCGTACCTGCTGCTCGCCCTGCTCGGCGTCGGTGTACTGCTGGTCAGGTGCTACCGGCGGGCCGGGAAGCTGGGCCGGCTCGTCCCGGCCCTGGTCGCGGCTGCGGCCTTCACGGCGGGGACGGCCTGGCTGACGCTCACGCACTGGAGCGGCTTCCGCACCTCGTCCGCCGTGCTGGAGACGGCCCGGCTGATCCTCTTCAACGGGGCGACGCCGGTGCTGCTGGTGGCGGTGACCGTCCTCGCGCTCGCCGCGGGTGAGCGCAGCCTGCCGCTGCTCGCGTTCGGGGTGCTGTTCGGCGCGGTGGCGTACGTGGCGGCCACGTACGACTCGTTCTACGTCCTCGGGCAGGTCGGGCTGCCGCTGGACACGCTGCGCGACCCGAAGGGGATCCGGCAGGTGCTCAACATCGCGGCGCCGACCGCCCTGCTGCTGCTGGCCGCTGCCGCCGCCCGGCTGTCGTCCGGGCGCTCCCCCGCCGGCGCCGAGGGCGCGACGGCCAAGCGTGCCCGGCACTCCCGGAGGTAGCGCGGGCGCCCTCAACTCCGCCGCACGGCGGCGGCCTTGCGTGATCGGCCGGCCGCCGCGCCGCGTACGCTGACCGGCATGACGATCACACCCGCACCCCGTCGGCCGGGCCTCGCCGAACACCTCCGNGACAAGGGCGCCGCGATGCGCGAGGCGGCCGCCCGGCGGCCCGAGAGCAAGGACTGGGACGAGGAGATCGGCGCGGTGTGCGTGGCCGACGACGCCACCGGGGTGCGCAAGGTCCGGGTCGGCGACTGGTCGCTGACCGGCGACGGCGGCCCGGACATCGGCGGCTTCGGCCTGGGCCCGTCCTCGCCCGAGCTGCTCTGCGCGGTGATCAGCACCTGCCTGACGCACACCATCCTGTGCATCGCCGCCCTGGACGGCCTCGCGCTGGACCGGGTGGAGGTGTCGGTCACCGCCCGCAACAACGACGCCCGGTTCTTCGGCGTCCCCACCGACGCGCCGGCGGTGCCGCACGACCTCACCGCCACCGTCGACCTGCGCGGCCCGCTCACCGCGGAGGCCGCCGAGGCGCTGCTCGCCACGGCCGACGGCCGCTGCCCGATGCTGCAGCTGGTCCGCTCGCAGCACACCGTCGCGGTGCTTCCCACCCCTACTCCGGCAATGTGACCCAGGTCACACCGGATCGCGAAATTTCTGGGGACGGAATCCCCGTTTGCCCTTCTGGACACCAAAACCGGGGAGGTTCTCCCCGGAACCCGAAGGGAGGCCCGCCGTGACCAGCACCGCCACCGAAGCGCCCCGCGCGCCGAAGCTGCGCGCGGACGCCACGCGCAACCGGGAGCGGATCATCGCGGCGGCCCGGGAGGCCTTCGTCGAGTACGGGGCCGACGCCCCGCTGGACGAGATCGCCCGGCG
>FJVZ01001078.1_pt1 | contig 12556 bp, 9 predicted proteins | sample 1011841 | NCBI WGS metagenome assembly FJVZ01 (sample SAMEA3912450, study PRJEB9761) | metagenome | biome: forest; material: soil | place: USA | collected 2011-06-22 | depth 0.1 m
GGCGCCACGGCAGCAGTTGAGGCGAAGTCTTCAGCAGATCGTCGACGCGCACGTAGAGTGCAGTCGCGAGGGTGTCCATCTCGGTCGTCACAAACTGAGCCTGGACACCCTCGCGCTGTCTCCGCAGCTATCCCTTGGAATCAATCATCTAGATGCAATACCGGTGACTTTGGTGGGCTTTGGTCGTTGGACGGGGTTGTGCGAAGGCCCGGTCAGGTGAAGTCGTCGGTGGGTGTACTGCCGCTGCACACCCGCTGAACCACGACCCTTCTTCAGTCAGCCCGTCTCATCCACGCTCAAAACACCGTCACCGGCGCCGAGATGGTCCACGACGTAGCGGCGGACCTCCTCGCGCGCCGCACCCGCGTCCCAACAGGCGCACCGCAGCAGCCGCTGCATCGGGCCGGGACGGCTACGGCCGGCGTGCTCAGCCAGCTGCCAGCAGTCTTGCGCTCGGCCCCGGACAGCAACCCCAGCAGATGGGCGCGGGCCGCGGCCCGAGGTTCCAGTCGCCCGAACAGGCCCGCAACCGCGAGGCCGGGATCGGCAGCGACCACCGCTTCCCGACCCGCTGCGGTGATGTGCTGGCCCTCACCGCCAGTTGTATCCGCGAGGTTCGTCGCCTGCCGTCCTGACCTGCCTGCGGTAGGCCCCCGGCGGCGATCCGAAGTGTCGTTTGAAAGCTTTGGCGAAGGCGAACTCCGACGTGTACCCCGTGTGCTTCGCGATTGTGCTCAGCGGGGCCGCCGAGTGGTGCAGCAACCGCGCCGCGGTGGCCATCCGCCAGTTGGTCAGGTAGGTCAACGGCGGCTCGCCGACCACCGACGCGAAGCGGCGGGCGAACGCCGCACGGGACAGCCCGGCACGGGCGCCCAGCGACTCCACGGTCCAGGGATGGCCGGGATCGTCGTGGATCGCCTTCAGGGCCGGGGCGACTCCCCGGTCGGTCAGCGCGGCCGTCCAACCTCGGGTCTGCTCCTTGGGTAGTCCGGCGTACCACGACCGGAGGATGTACAGCAGCAGCAGGTCGATGAGCGCCGTGACGACCGCGTCGGAGCCCGGCTGCGGCGCGTGGAACTCGGCGCACAGCTGATCGACCGCAGAGCGCAGCACCGGGTGGCGGCCGGGAACCGCGGGGAGGTGGATGACCTCCGGTAGATCGCTGAACAGCGGATGCGGGCGATCGACGTCGATCGCGTACGCGCCGCACACCAGCACCGTGTGCGGCCCTGGTCCGTCCACGGTGACCTGGCCGATCGGCGAGGAACGGTCCACGCGGTCAGGTACGAAGTCCACCGGATCGCGGTCCGGCACGTCGCACAGGGTGTGTCCGCTGCCGCGCCGCAGGAACACGATGTCGCCGGGTCCGAGCGCGAGCGGTTGGCCGTGCGGTGGCAGCAGGTGGCAGTGCCCTTCCACGACCACGTGGAATCCGGCTCCCGAGACGGGTTGGAACTTCAGGGCCCACGGGGCGTGCGCGTCGGTGCGGGTCACCATCGGGCGTCCCGTGCGCAGGACTTCGAGGGTGTCGCTCAGGATGTCCATAGCGCCACTCTAGTGCCTGTATGGCGAGACGATATGACAAGGAATCGAGATCTTCAGTCATTCACCGTCTCGATGTGGAGGCGTACGTTCTTGCCATGGAGGCGCCGATCCCTGGCGCTGCGTCGACGAAGGAATGGATCCCATGTCTCTGGCCGGCAAGAAGATCGTGATCATCGGTGGAACCTCCGGCATCGGCTTCGCGGTAGCCCAACAGGCCGTGGCGGCCGGCGCGGACGTCCTGGTCGCCTCCAGCGGTCAGGACCGCGTGGACGCCGCGACGAAGCGGTTGGGCGAGCCGGCCGAAGGCCGCCGCCTGGACGTCGCCATCGCCGCGTTCTTCGAGCAGGTCGGGGAGTTCGACCACCTCGTCTACACCGCGGGCGAATCCCTGCTGATCAAGCCGTTGGTCGACACCACTCCGCAGGAGGCCAGAGCCGTCTTCGAGCGTCGGTTCTGGGGCGCGTTCCTCTCCGCCAAGTACGCTGCACCGCGACTGCACGACGGCGGCTCGATCACTTTCAGCTCGGGCGTCCTCGCGATCCGCCCCCTGTCCGGAACCGCGCTCACGGCAGGTATCACCGGCGGCATCGAGGCCCTGTCCCGGGCACTCGCCGTCGAACTCGCCCCGCTGCGCGTCAACGTGATCCAGCCCGGTGTGATCCGCACCGAGCTGTGGGACGGCAGTGTCCCGGACCCGGAGGCTTTCCTCCAGGGCACCGGGTCCGAGCTGCTCACGCGCCGTGTCGGCACTGCCGAGGAAGCCGCAGCGGCCTACCTGTTCGTCTTGTCCAACGCCTACGTCACCGGCACCACGGTCGCGATAGACGGCGGCGCGGCGCTGGTGTGACACAGGCGCCACGCATACCGGCCGACTGAGCGACGCCGCACCCACGCGACGCGTTCCTTGCCGTGGCAGTCGTAGATCGCGAAGTCACACCGGAGTACTGGAGTACCGGAGTACCGGAAGCACGACAACGATCCCGAGCCCGCCCGATCGCGGCCCAGCCGGCCGAAGCCAGTGCCGTCGCGGGCAAGGACCGGCCGCACTCCCCGGTGGTGCCGCTCTCGCGCAGGAGCGCGCGGGAGCGGCACCACGCCGCACGGTGCGGGCCGGATGATCAGGTCACGTCACGGGTACGACACGACGTTGACCGGGCTGGTGCCGGTGGGCGTGACCGCCCCCGTGTCGTTGATGACGTGGGTGATGGTGCCCTGGTAGTTCAGCGAGACGGTGAGCAGCGAGTGGAAGCGGACGCCGCTGTTGTTGGGCACCTCGAAGGCGTGGTAGTTGGCCACCGCCGGGTTGACGTTGAAGTAGCAGTAGCTGCCCAGGCCCCACGCCTCGTGGCTGGTGACGTTGGCGCCGACCTTGTAGGCGGCGTAGCCGTTGACCGAGGCAGAACTCTTCCAGGCCGCCTGGTTGGGCACGTCGTAGGGATTCTCGTTCTGGAAGAAGATGGTGCGGCCGCCCTGGCCGTTCCAGACGACCTCGTACTTCTGGTAGTGCTCGACGAACAGGCCGGTGGCGAGGACGTTGTTGCCGTTGACGATCAGGCCGGTGTCGGCGGTGTTGGTGGTCCAGCCGATGGTTCCGGCGTTGCCGTGGTCGGCGCGCCAGGCCCAGATGTGGTCGATGACGGTGTTGCCGCTGTTGACGACCAGGCTGTTGGTGGCCTTCCCCGCGAGCTGGCCGCCGATCCGGAAGAACACGTCCTGGACGGTGGTCGGGTTGGCGGCGTGGTTCGCGGCGGAACCGGACGGGCCGACGGTCAGCAGCGCCTGGGAGTTGACGGTGCCGGCGTCGAACAGCAGACCCTTGATCCGGACCCCGTCGACGTCGGCGACCTGCACGGCGTTGACGCCGTTGTCGGGCACGAAGGTCGGGTAGCCGATGCCGAGGACGACCGTGTTGGCGCGGGTGACGTTGAGCGTCTGGTTGAGGTGGTAGACACCCGGGGTGACGAACAGGTTGCAGCCCTGGGAGAGGGCGTTGTTGATGGTGGCGGCGGTGTCACCGGCCTTCACGACGTAGAACTGGCTCATCGGCAGGGAGCTGCCGGGGGTGCTGCCGCTCGCCCAGCTCGGGCCCGATGCGTTGGTGCGCAGGCTCGGCAGGAAGACGCGATAGCGGTTGGAACCGTCGACGTACAGGTACGGGACGTCGCGGGAGACCGGGGTGGTGGCGAGCACCGTCTCGGGCGGGGTGGGGAAGGTGTTGGCCGGGGCGCCCTGGACGCCGGAGAAGACCATGTTCCACACGCCGCCGTCCCAGCTGCCGACGCCGCTGTCCCGGGTGTACCACTGCTGCTGGGAGATCGANGCCATCTGGCCGGTGACCCGGCTGTCGGCGACGTAGCCGCCACTGGCCCAGCCGTAGCTGGCCGGGTAGAGGGCGAGGTTCCCGTGCACGTCGATCCGTCGGAACGGGGCGGCCTGCGCCACGGCCCAGCGGTTGGTGCCGCCACCGGGGTTGATGGTGAGGTTCTCGGCACTGCGCCAGAAGTTCTGGGTGGCGTTGCCGGCGTCCGAGGCGTTGAACGCGTCGACGGTGATGTTGCCGTTGATGGTCACCTGGCCGGGCTCCTGGCCGAGGCCCGCCACGGAGGTGTAGAAACCGACGTTGTCGTTGACGTTGTACGTGCCCGGCTTGAACAGGTCGGCCACCCGGTTGGAGCTGAACTGCGCCGACTGGGTGTCCTTCATCTGGTCGAAGTGGGCGTCCAGTTGCGCCTGGATGGTGGCGGCGGACATGCCGGGGTCGTAGATGTGGACGTTGGGTCCCAGGTCGGGCGTGTCCGACTGCACCGGGCAGCTCGTCTGGGCGCCGCCGATGGTGTAGGCCGCCGAGGCCACCGCCGAGTCGGTGAGGCCCGACGCCTGGGCGATCGCCTTGATGGTGCTGCTGGCGCTGACACTGATCGGCCCGGTGTACACCGTGGAGCTGCCGGTCGGCGTGGAGCCGTCACGGGTGTAGCGGATGGTCGCCCCGGCGGTGGCGTCGGAGATCGTCACCGTCTGCGCCGTGGCGTACTGCCCGCCGGCCGGGCTGAAGCTCGGCTGCGCCGCCTGACCGCCGGTGCCGCCGCCGTGGGTGTAGCTGAAGTGCGGCGTGTCGTACTGCGGGCCGCTCTTCTCGTAGGTGAACCAGTAGTCCAGGACGTTGCCGGTGGCGAGACCGCTGACGCTCTGCGTCCAGGTGCCGGAGCCGTTGACCATCCGGAGGTTCTGCTGGTTGGCCGCGTTGACCAGGTAGTGCACGTCGACGTAGAGCGCCGGGGTGGTCGGGGTGAAGGAGATCTGCGCCTGGGTGCTGCTGGTGGCGCTCACGCTCTGGGTGTAGTCGGGCGATGCGGCGGCGGCCGTCCCGGCCAGCGGCGTCAGGCCGAGCACACCGAACAGTAACGTCAGGACGGCGAGCAGCAGCGGGACAGCGTGGGCGCCCTGCCGAGCGGCACGCGGGAGAGTTCTGCGATGCGTCATGCGGTGGTGGTCCTTCCGGTTCATGACGGTGGGGGGAGTGCGCAGGGGCATGGGTCATCGCCGATCGGCCCCTGGCGGGGGTGGCCCGGTCGGGGTCCGGGGCACGGGCGAGCGCTGCTTCGCGGGCTCGGTCGCGAGGCAGGCACATACACGGGTGCCCCCGGTCGAAGGGCCGCCGGCGGGGACCTGTGCGGACCGGTGGTGGCTGGAGGTGGTCCGGACGGATGGCCCCGCAGCGGCTCTGCGGGCCGGAGCAATGGTGTGGGGGGCGAGCGGGGGTGGGGGTGCCGGTGGGCGCGGTGTGGGTGCGCGCCCACCGNGTGAGAGCGCTCTCAGTTCCAGGACGCTACCAGTCGCCGACGAGTCGGCCAAGGGGAAGCACAAGAACGGAATCGACCCTGATGCCTTTCAACTTCCTTGAAAGGCAGGGATGATGACCCGATGCCCGTCCAAGGCCGGCACTGCCGGGAAATCACGACCACAGACCGGCCCCGAACACGCGGGTGAACGACGCCCCCAACAGGACGCCGCCGACGCGATCGACCTTTGCCACGATGGGCGGACAGGCCACTGACCAGGCCGCCCGCGACCTCCACCCGGAGATGGATCCGCGCCCGACTGCTGCCGACGGCTCCGCGCATCCCACTTGCGCACCCTGGCACGCCGCCACGACGCGACGCCTGAGGCCGATGGAGAGAGCGCTTTCATTGCCGCATGAGCCCACCGGACCGATATGACGGAACCCGGTGCTCTGCCGCGGTGCCGCCGTGTCCGGCGCGGGATCCCGCCGTCCCCCGAAGTGCAGGGCGGAGCCCGTCATCACCCGCTCGCGATGATGTGCCGGAGGTTGTCCAGCTCCCCCGGGGAGATCCCGGACGGCTGCAGGACGGCGTTCCAGCCGTCCACGTACTCGGCCTGGTACTTGTGACCGTGGCCGCTCGGCACACCGGTGGAGAACGGCAGGTCTGCGGTGACCTGCCAGAACGTCACGAACGGGATCCACACCATCCCCCGCAGCACGTCCTTCCCCGGCTGCTCGGCGATCCAGTCGGGCTCCCGGAACACCAGGCTCGGACTCCACCANACGATCGGGTCGGACGGGTGCATCAGGTACAGGACCCGGGTGCCGTCCCAGGGCCGGTCGGCGGGCGGAATCCCCGTGCCGGGGTCGTTGGTGAAGCGCACCGTCCGGCCGTCCTTGTAGACCGGCTGGACCTCGGGGCTTGTGGCGTCGCGACCGTCGCTGAACTCCCGGAACAACGTGTTGAAGTTGGGCGGCCCGGCGAACAGGGTGCCCGAGGTCCGGTTGCGCAGGTCGTACTCGCCGCTGAACGCGGTTTCGCCGCCGAACGAGCCGAGGCTCTCCCCGGCGACGAGAAGCCTCGGCCGGGTCGCCTGGGGCAGCCTCGACCAGACGTCGTAGACCGCGTCGAACAGGTCCCGGCCCGCCGCCCTGGCCTTGGACTGGTCCACCAGGTAGGAGATCCAGGACGGCAGGTAGGAGTACTGGATCGCCACGGTCGCCGAGTCACCGTCGCTCAGGTACTCGAACGAGTCGACCGACGCCGGATCCACCCAGCCGCTTCCGGTCGTGGTTACCACGAGCAGGTTCCGGCGCTGGAATCCGCCGGCGCGCTCCAGGTCCCGGACGGCCACCGCGGCCCGCGACTCCGAGGTGCCCGCCGACTCCAGACCGGCGTAGGCCCGGATCGGCTCGGCCGCCGGGCGGTGGGCGAACGCGGCGATGTCGCCCTCCGAGGGGCCGCTGCCGACGAAAGCGCGCCCCTGGCGCCCCAGTGAGTCCCAGGGGACGAGCGAGCCCGGCCCGCCCGAACGCAGGGCGGTGACGGGTCGGTGCACGCCCTCCGGGGTCTCGCCGTCGCGGACCGAGAACGCCTGGTTGGCGACGCCGACGAACCCGTCCAGCAGCAGACCGGTGATCACCACGTACGTCAGACCGGCCGCGAGGAGCCAGCCGAGGGTGTTGGCCGCGCGCCGCCCGATACGACGGTCGAGCACAGCCGCGATCCGGCGGTACAGCGCCCGGATCCCCCGTCCGATCAGCAGGAGGACGGCGAACACCGCCGCCGCGACCACGGGGGACAGCACGACGAACCAGACGTTGTAGTCGCTCGCCCCCATCAGCCCGCGGATCAGGTACTGCCAGTACTGCCCGAGCCCGAAGAAGACGATCAGCAGGACGGCCGCACTGATGAGGAGCACGCGCCACGCCCGGCGTCCGGGAGTCCGGGCGCCGCGGTCGGCGAAGCCCCGCCAGACGGACGCGGCCAGGACCCCCAGGCCGTAGCCGATGGCCGCGCTGATGCCCCACACCAGGCCCTGGACGATGCCGCCGCGCGGCAGGAGCGACGGTGTGAACGACAGGCACGAGGCCACGAGCGCACCCCAGCACCCGGGAAGCGTGAGACGCATCCGCTTCCGGTGCCCGGCGGGCTCCTCCGCCGGGTTCGGATCCTCGATGGTCGTGTTCAATGCGGTGACCGATCACGTGGGGAGGACGTCAGGAGGTCCGCGCGGGACGTCGGCGGATCGGCTTTCAGCAGCCTCGGCGAGTGCGTGCCACTCAAGCATCGCGCCTTGGCGTCCCGGCCGCACGGCCGTGGCCTCGATACGTGGCCGCACCGGCACGGGATGCAGGCAGGCCCGAACGTTCCTAACGTTGGAGGGCATGGGACGCGGCGCGAGAACCCTGTTCCCCGCAACTGCCGCGTGCTCGCCAACTGCTCCAGGAGATGAAACGGCATGACGACCTCGTCCGACACCCCCGTCCTCGACACCCTCGCCGCCATGACGCTCGACTCGGTCGAGCGGTGCGGGCTCCCCATGGACACGCTCATCCTCACCCGGATCGCCGCACTCGTCGCCATGGACGCACCGCCGATGTCCTACCTCGCCCACATCGGCCCCGCCATGGAATCCGGCCTGACCATCGACCAGGTCCAGGACGTCCTCGTAGCCATCGCCCCGATCGTGGGCACCGCCCACGTGATGTCGGCGGCCGCCCACATCACCGAGGCACTCGGATTCGCCATCGCCGTGACAGAGGCGGGCTCCGGAGCGTAACCCCGCCGCCTTCCCGGGCCGTCCTGCGCGAGCTCGTCGGCGAGGACGGACTGCCTCGTCCACATCTCGCCGGCGCGCAGGCGTCCGCGTGTGGTGCGGCCCGGGGTGGGCCGGGGGCTATTAGATTGAGCTGGTGAACCACATCCTTCCCTGGCCGCGCAGACGCGACCGCAGCGGTGGGCCGGCATCGCGGACGGACTATGCGGGAGCCCTTTACGGGTCGCTCCTCGCCGCCTCGGTGATCGCCACGGCCGGCGTCGTCGGCGACTTCCCCCGGCTCCAGCTGGTGGTCCTGCTTCTCGTGACCGGCCTGGTCTTCTGGGCCGCCCACGTCTATGCCCACCTCGCCGGCGAACGGCAGGTCGGCCAGGGCGTGACCTGGGCCCGGATCCGGCGGACGGGGCGCCAGGAGTGGTCCATCGTGGAGGCGGCCATGCTGCCCGCGGTGGCCGTGCTGGTAAGCCCGCTGCTTGGACTGGGACTGGGCGGCTCGGCATGGCTCGCCCTGGCGGTCGCGGTGGCGCAGCAGGTCGCCTGGGCCGCCCTCGGGGCCCTGCACGCCGGTGCGTCCCGCACCCAGGCGGCGGTCGAGGGCCTGGTCAACCTGGCACTCGGGTTGGTCATCGTGGCCGCGAAGGCGGCTCTCGGACACTGAGGCCGGTGCCGCATCCCGGCTACCGTCGCACCCGGGCCGCATCGCCAGTGGCCGCCGCGCGTCCCGCCGAGGGTGTCCACGTGTTCCGGGCAGCGCACATCCGCGACGTTCGAGGTCCGCTCAAGAAGCCGGCCGAGAAGCGGCCCCATGCCGCGGCCGACGCCGCCGCAGCAGCACCCGGATGCGAGCGGGCCGAGATGTTCCTAAGGTCGACATACAGGGATTTCGACGCACGAGAACGCCGGTTCCCGACAGCCGGAGCCCACAGGGGCCCGGTCCCGGGTGCACGACGGAGTGACCCGCCTTCGGCCGGCGGCGCCGCCGGCCCGCATCCGGAACGGCCGGACGGCCCCCGGAGCCGGTGCCCGCACACGGACACGCCATCGACTCCTCTCCCGCGACGGGCCTCGCAGGGCCGGTGACTCCGGCCGCAGCCCGAAAGCGGACCTGACAACAGGAATCGAGACTCGCCATGTCCTCACCTACGAACACCCGCACCGACAGCGGCTCCTCAACTGCGGCCGGTGGCCTGACCATCTTCGCCGCCGTGATGCTCCTCATCGGAGGCACCCTCAGCATCTTCCGCGGAATCATGGGAATCGCCGAGGACGACGTCTTCGTGAGCACCCCGAACTACGTGTTCAAGTTCGACCTGACCAGCTGGGGCTGGATCCACCTGGTCCTCGGTGTCATCTCCGTCATCGTGGGCATCGGACTGCTCCGGCTCTCCTTCTGGGCCCGGATCCTGGGCGTGGCACTGGCAGGGCTGCTCATCATCGCCAACTTCCTCTCCATGCCGTACTACCCGTTCTGGTCCATCACCGTGATCGCCATCTGCGGCTTCGTCATCTGGGCCCTGTGCGTGGTCCGGCCCGACGACGGCACACTGGCCGGCTGAGCCCCGGCACCGGGCATCGTGCGTACCGAGAGCGCCGGACTTCGTACGGGCGCCGGTCAGAGGATGTGAGGACGATGCCGCCCCGTTTCGGCGCACCGGCGCGCGCTCGCCTGTTGGCCAGGCTGGCGCTGACCTGCACGCTCGGCGCGGTGGCGGCACTGGTGGTGGGGAGCGGGTACGGCGGGTTGGTCATCCTCGTCGTGGGGGTGGCCTGTTCGGTCCTCACGGCCGCCGGCACCTGGTGGGTGATATCGCATCACGGAGCCGTCCGGGTGGCCGGAGCCCTGCTGATGACGAGTGCGCCCGTGGCCCTCGTGGTGTTCTACTCTCGGGCCGGCCTGTGGCCAGCGGCGCTGGCCGCGATCGTGCTCTGGGGGGCCGCCGTGGCGTGTGCGCGGTCGGCATTGCGCCGGGTACGACGGCCCGACGGCATGGTTGCGGTCGCCTGCGCCCTCCCGCAGCATCCGGTGCTGATCATGAACCCGAAGTCCGGCGGTGGCAAGGTCGGGCGGTTCGGGCTGGTCGAGAAGGCCGAGGCGCTGGGGGCACGGGTGGTGCTGCTGGACGTGTCGGCCCCGACGGACGTCGCCGCGATCGCCCGCCGGGCGGTGGCTGAGGGCGCGGACCTGCTGGGAGTGGCGGGCGGCGACGGCACCCAGGCCCTGGTGGCCGAGGTGGCGGCCGATCACGACCTGCCGCTCCTGGTGATCAGCGCAGGCACCAGGAACCACTTCGCCATGGATCTCGGTCTGGACCGCGCGGACCCGGCCCGGTGCCTGGACGCGCTGACCGACGGCGAGGAACTGCTGGTCGACCTGGGCACGGTGGGCGGTCACCCCTTCGTCAATACCGCTTCCTTCGGTGTCTACGCGCAGATCGTCCAGAGCCCGGAGTACCGCGACGCCAAGGCCGGGGCAGCCCTCGACGCACTGCCCGACCTCCTGCTCGGATACGCCGGTCACCCGCTCGACGCGCAGGCGGACGGCATGCGGCTGGAGTCCCAGCAGGCGCTCCTGGTCAGCAACAACCCCTACGCGGCCCCCGAGCCGATGGCCGCGGGCGGCAGCAGAGCGCGGCTGGACGGCGGAGTTCTGGGCGTCGTCGCGATCCGGGTGGGCAACGCGGCCCAGGCGGCCGACATCGCGCTGCGAGGCGCCAGGGCGTCCGGCCTCCACGTGCTGACCTCCCGTCAGGTCGTCGTCGGATCGGCTGCGGGCCAGATCCCGGTCGCCGTGGACGGCGAGGCCCTGACGATGCCCGCGCCCGTCAGGTGCGCCATCCGTCCGCGCGCCCTGCGCGTCCTCGTTCCCAGGCATCGGCCCGGACCACCCGCCACCGCGCCACGCCCGGACTGGCGTGCGGTCGTCACCCTGGCCCTCGCCCGGCCGCAACCGGATCCCGTCGCAGGGAATCGGGCCGGCGACGCGCGTGCTCCGAACCTCCGGGCGAACCTCGGATGAGCCCGGCCGAAGGGTGGGAGTCACTCGGCCCGTCGGCGGGATGCCCGATCCGGTGCNCAGCGACACAATTGGCTGTACCTGCTGTTCCTATCCGGATTGGAGACATCCGTGAAGGACCTCAAGTTTGAGCAAAAGGGTTCACTGTCACGCCTTGAGGCCGCTGATCGGCTTGCCGCACTCGCCGACGCACTGCGGCACGGCGGCAATGCCGAACTGGAGTTCGGCTTCGGGACGCTGGGCCTGCGCATCCCCGACGAGCTCCACAGCGAGATCGAGGTCGAGGTCGGCGACGGGCAGATCGAGCTGGAGATCGAGCTCAAGTGGCCGACCACGTGAAGCGAGGCGACGCCGCCGCACGGGAGTGGGCATCGACCGGCCAGGGTGTCGAGGTCGTCCAGGCCGTTTAGGTCGTCGCCTTCGCGCCGGCGGGCTGAATGGTCGGGATCCGTTGGGTGAAGAACATCGCGAGGAGGGCGGTGAGGGCGAGCACGGCGAGCGCCGCGCGCAGGCCGTCGAGCCGCGCGGCGGCATTCGCGTCGATCGCGGCCTGGGCCACCTCCGGGCTCGTGCCGGCGTCGTCGAACGCGGTCCGGAGCTGTGCGTCCGACAGGAAGGGCACACCGCTCTCGAGTTGGACGGCGGCCTGGCTCGTGACCTCGGCGGGGATCGCCGCGTTCTGCTCGATACCGGTCAGGAACGATGTCGTGAGAGTGGCGATCAGGATCGAGCCTGCGAGTGCGGTCCCGATCGAGGCGCCGAGGTTGGTGACGGCGTTCTGAATGCCGCCGACCTCGCCGCTCTGTTCGTCCGGCACGGCGGAGACCGTCACGGATCCGAGCTGGGACGCCAGGGCGCCCATCCCGAACCCGATCAGCAGTAGCGGAACGGTGACGATCTCCGCGCCGGCGTCCGCGTCGAGTGCGGCCAGCAGGACGACGGCGCCCGCGAACAGTGCGAGGTTGCCGAGCCGCACCACCCGCCGCGGCGAGACGTCCGGAAGCAGCTTCGGGATGAGGGTCGCGGCAGCGAGCAGGGCCAGCGAGAGCGGCAGGAGGCGGGCGCCGGTGGCGAGGGCGGAGAGGCCGAGGGCGACGGAAAGGTAGAGCGGTACGACGAAGAAGACGCCCATCTGCACGAAGTACTGGAAGAAGAACATCGTCAGGCCGCCGGTCAGCTGCCGGTTGCGCAGNAGAGCCGGGTCGACGAGCGGCTCCCTGCCCTGCTCGACGAGACGAGCCTCCCAGTGCAGGAAGAGCCCGATCAGGAGCAGGCCTCCCAGCAGCAGCCAGACGACCAACGAGATCCCCAGCCACGCGGGCGCACCGGGATTGGGCAGGAACCAACCCCATTCGCTGGACCGCAGGACGCCGTAGACGAAGATCCCGAGCCCGGCGGCGCAGAGCACGGCGCCGACGAGGTCGAGGCGGGGGCGGG
>FJVZ01000094.1_pt1 | contig 12483 bp, 14 predicted proteins | sample 1011841 | NCBI WGS metagenome assembly FJVZ01 (sample SAMEA3912450, study PRJEB9761) | metagenome | biome: forest; material: soil | place: USA | collected 2011-06-22 | depth 0.1 m
CTAGAGGCGGCCCAGGCGGGCCGCGTGGACGCCGGCCTGGAAGCGGCTCTCCGCTCCCAGGTCGGCGATCAGCTCGGCGACCAGGCGCCGGACCGTCCGCTCGGACACCTCCAGCTTGCGGGCGATGGCGGCGTCGGTCAGCCCGGCGGCGAGCAGCCGCAGCACTTCGCGGTGGCGGTCGCCGGGCCCGTCGGAGGGCCGGCCCGGGGTGTGGAGTTCCGGCGGGGCCCAGGCGCCGGCCCAGAAGTACTCGAAGAGCTCGCGGATCGTGGCCACCATCGCCGGGTCGCGCACCAGCACGGCAGCGTCCTGCTCCTCGCGGGTGCCGGTACGCGGCGCCGGGAGGATCGCCAGCCGGGCGTCGACCGTGATCAGCCAGAGCGGGAGGGTGTGCGCGACCCGGATCTGGGCCCCCGCCGCGGTGAGTTCGCGCAGGTGCGCGAGGACGGCGGGGCGGCGCAGGGCGGCGGCCGGGTAGACGGTGCGCATGGCGACGCCGTGGGCGAGGGCGATCCGCTCGCGGGCGAGCTTGCCGGCCAGGGCGGCCTCGGAGCCGTCCTGGCCGGGGCGCAGCGAGAGGGCCTCGGTGCGGGCGCCACGGGCGGCGTCCTCCAGCAGGGCGGCGATCCGGGCGGCGCCCCGGACGGGTTCGTGGGCGGCGTCGGCNTGGTGGCGCTGCTGCTCGGGCAGGTAGCGGGTGTGCAGCTGTTCGACGTTGTCGCGGGTGCGGCGGACGGCGTCGAACAGGGCGGTGATCTGCTCGTCGGCGTCGAGCAGCAGCTGGCGGACGGCGGTGTCGACGGAGACCGCGGAGGCGGCGGCCGGCCGGGCTCCGGGGCCGGTGGCGGCCGGGCGCAGCAGGCCGAGGGCGCGCAGCTCCTCCTCGGCGGCGCCGGACCTGGCGCTGTCCCAGCCGAGGGCCTCGGGCCGCAGGCCGGGGTCGGCGAGCAGCCGGGCGTACAGGTGGGCGGCGTCGCCGCCGGGTGCTGGGTTGCCGTCCGGCCGGTCCATCCGGGGAACGCTACCCAGCGGGCCGGGCGGGTCGCACCGGCGTTTCGGCCGGCGAGACGCGGCCGTTCCCGGTCATGGCCGGTTCCGGCAGCGCCGGGGGCCTGACCTGCGGCGGAGCGTGCGGTCAGGATGGGCNNATGTCTCTTCCCGAAGCTTCCACGATCTGGATGGACGGCGCGCTGGTGCCCTGGCAGCAGGCGCAGGTCCACGTCCTGACGCACGGCCTGCACTACGGCACGGGGGTGCTGGAGGGCACCCGGGTGTTCGCCACCGCCGACGGCCCGGCGGTGTTCCGGCTGGACGAGCACCTGCGGCGGCTGGANCGCAGTGCGCGGATGCTGCGGATCAATCTGCCGTACGNCGCCGAGGAGTTGGCGAAGGCGACGCTGGACCTGGTGCGCGCCAACGGCCACGCGTCGTGCTACCTGCGGCACTTCGCGTTCCTCGGGTACGGCTCGATGGGGCTGGACATGCGCTCCTCGCCCGTCTCGACGGTCATCGCGAGCTGGGACTGGCTGGCCGCGCTGGACAGCGAGGACGAGTCGGTGCGGGTGAAGACCAGCAGTTGGCAGCGGACCGGGCCGAACTCCGTGCCGAACGCCGCGAAGGCCACCGGACCGTACCTGAACTCCGTGCTGGCCCGCCGTGAGGCGACGGACGCGGGCTACGACGAGGCACTGCTGCTCGGCCCGGACGGCTTCGTGAGCGAGTGCAGCGCCGAGAACGTCTTCGCGGTGCGCGGGGGCGTGCTGCGGACGCCCCCGGCGAGCGCGGGCGCCCTGGAGGGGATCACCCAGGACACGCTGCTCACGCTCGCGCGCGACCTGGGCGTGGAGGTGCGGGTGGAGAACCTGCTGCGCTCGGACCTGTACGCGGCGGACGAGGTGTTCATCTCCGGGACGGCGGCCGGCGTGGTGCCGGTCCGCTCCCTGGACGATCGCGAACTTCCCGCCGCCCCCGGCCCATTGACGGTGCGTCTGCGCGAGCTGTACGAGGCGGCGGTGTCGGGCGCGGAGCCGCGCTACCGGGGGTGGCTGACCCCGGTGGGGTGAGGCGGCCGGCTCAGATCTCGTACACGGCGCCGGACTTGGCCACCTCGACCGGTCCGCTGTAGGCGGCGGCGGCGTCCCGGCGGTTGCGTTCCGCGTCCGTCCACGGCGGGATGTGGGTGAGGACGAGGCGCCGGGCGCCGGCGGCGGCGGCGTGCTCGCCGGCCTCCCGGCCGTTGAGGTGCACGGCCTGGTAGGTGTCGCGGCCGTCCACGTAGGCGGCCTCGCAGAGGAAGAGGTCGGTGTGCCGGGCGAGGTCGACCAGTTCGGCGCACTCGCCGGTGTCGCCCGAGTAGACCAGCGAGCGGCCCTGGTGCTCGACCCGGAAGGCGAAGGCGTGGACCGGGTGGTTGACCTGGGCGACCGTGACCCGCAGCGGGCCGAGGTCGAAGCTTCCGGGGCTGAGCGTGCGGAAGTCGAAAACCTCGCGCATGCCGGGCTCCTCGGGCATGTCGTAGGCGCGGGCGAGGCGCTCGGGGGTGCCCGGCGGCCCGTACACCGGCAGCATCTCGGGGCAGCCCTCGGCGCGGTAGTTGCGGGCGACCCAGTAGGCGCACAGGTCGATGCAGTGGTCGGCGTGCAGGTGGCTCAGCAGGACGGCGTCGACGTCGTACAGGCCGCAGTAGTTCTGCAGGGCGCCGAGCGCGCCGTTGCCGAGGTCGAGCACGACGCGGTAGCCGTCGGCCTCCACGAGGTAACTGGAGCACGGCGATTCGGTGGACGGGAAGCTACCCGAACACCCCACCACGGTCAGTTTCATACCGAGCCCCTCCGCCCCGACACGTCCTGGCTGCTGTTGGTCATGCCCGTCCTGATCCTGGCTGTCCTGCTCGTGCCGGTCCGGCCGGGGCCGGTGCACTACCGGCCGGTACACCGGTCGGTAGCACTGCGTTCGCGTGTCGAGAGTAAGGGCGGGACGGCACTTTGCCCCCGTCTCCGTGCCGCGCTGTGGCTGGAATCACCAGAACGCTGCGGAGTCGGGGACCGGATCGGGAGTGGCCTGGGGGTGGCTTCGGGGGCGGCCTCGGGGCGGGAGCAGGCTCAGCGGTGCCGCGGCCGGCCGCGTGCCCAGACCCTGATGGTGTCGGCGTACCAGCGCGGGTGACCGGCGCCGTCGTACGCGTCGGGCTCGGGCAGCAGACCGTGCCGGCGGTAGTTGCGGACGGTCTCGGACTGGACGTTGATGTGACGGGCGATCTCGGCGTACGACCACAGGTCGGTGCTGTGCTGGCTCATGAGGGGCGCCTCCGGGCGNGGAACTCCGAGGCNTTCCTCGGTTGCCCGCCCAGCCTTTCGGGCCCGGCGGCCGGCCCGGGGCCAGAACGGACGGAGTGACAGATTCGTGACGAATCGGCAGCAGGGAACGGACAAATAACCGGCCGCCACGGCGGTCACAGTGGTGGGGCCGTTCACGGGCCGGGTACGGTCGGGGCCATGAACGGGTACTGGGTGGTCACGGCGCTGGTGGTGGTCGCGGCGCTGGCCGCGCTGGCCGGAGCACTCGCCCGCAGGGCCCGGCGGCGGCCGGTACCCACCCGGCCCGGCCGGCCCGGCGCACGGCCTCCGCGCAAGGGCGCCCCGCCGCAGCCGAGGGAGATCTGGTGGGCCGAGGTGCCGTTCGAGGACGGTCCCGGCGCGAAGGACCGGCCCTGCCTGGTGCTGCGGGTGCACGGCCGGACCGCGACCGTCGCCAAGATCACCAGCAAGCACCACGCCGAACGCCCCGGCGTCCTCGCCCTGCCCCCGGGCGCGGTCGGCGACCGCCAGGGCCGCACCAGCTGGCTGGAGACCGACGAGCTGCGGGAGGTCCCGCTGCGCGACTTCCGCCGCCGCGTCGGCCAGGCCGACGCCCGCACCTGGGCCCGCGCCACCGCCGCACGCGACAAGGCCTGAGCACACCCGGACCCGAGCGGGCATGCCCCCCGGACGGGTGAACGCGCGCCGATGGACCGTTTCGCCCCTCCCCGGCATGCTGGACTCGGTGGCCACAGACGTAGGAGACGAACACCATGAGCGCTGCTGTCGTCGAGCCGTACACCGGCTGGGACGAGCTCGTCCGCATCTGGGAGGAAACGGACGCGCCGGAGGGCTGCCGGGTGGAGATCATCGAGGGGATCGTCACCGCGGCACCACCGCCCGCGAATGACCACAACAACATCGCGAACCGGCTCCAGCGCCGGCTGTACGACGCCATCGCGCCCGACATCGGCATCTACCAGACGCTGGGTGTCGAGGTACCGGACTCCAGCGGGCTCTACATTCCGGATGTGGCGGTCTTCCCGGAAGCCAGCCTCGACCGCCCCGGCCATCGCGTCCCCGCCTCCGAGGCCCTGCTGATCGCCGAGATCACGTCCCCGGGCAACGCCGACCACGACCGGAAGAAGAAGCTCTGGGGCTACGCCCACGCGGGCGTGCCGGTCTACCTGCTGATCGACGCGTACGCGGAGGCCGGGCCGACCGTCACGCTGTACCGGACGCCGCGGCGCGGCTGCTACCGGGANTCGGTGTCGGTGCCGTTCGGGAAGGCGGTCGAGCTGCCCGAGCCGTTCGGGATCACGCTGGAGACCGGGCTCTTCGGGTAGGAGCCCGGCCGGGCGGTCAGGCCCAGAGCTGGCCCTGGAGGGCCACGACGGCCTCCTCGGTGCTCGCGGCGGTGTAGATGCCGGTGGAGAGGTACTTCCAGCCGCCGTCGGCGACCACGAAGACCACGTCGGCGCGCTCGCCGGCCGCGGCGGCCTTGCGGCCCACGCCGGCGGCGGCGTGCAGGATCGCGCCGGTGGAGACGCCCGCGAAGATGCCCTCCTGCTGGAGGAGTTCGCGGGTGCGGCGGACGGCGTCGGCGGAGCCGACGCTGAAGCGGGTGGTCAGCACCTCGGCGTCGTACAGCTCGGGGACGAAGCCCTCGTCGAGGTTGCGCAGGCCGTAGACCAGGTCGTCGTAGCGCGGCTCGGCGGCGACGATCTGCACGCCGGGGACCTTCTCGCGCAGGAAGCGGCCGACGCCCATCAGGGTGCCGGTGGTGCCGAGGCCGGCCACGAAGTGGGTGACGGTCGGGAGGTCGGCGAGGATCTCGGGGCCGGTGGTGGCGTAGTGCGCGCCCGCGTTGTCGGGGTTGCCGTACTGGTAGAGCATCACCCAGTCGGGGTGCTCGGCGGAGATCTCCTTGGCGATCCGCACCGCGGTGTTGGAGCCGCCGGCCGCCGGCGAGGCGATGATCTCGGCGCCCCACATGCGCAGCAGTTCGCGGCGCTCCTCGCTGGTGTTCTCCGGCATCACACAGACCATCCGGTAGCCCTTGAGCTTGGCCGCCATGGCGAGCGAGATGCCGGTGTTGCCGCTGGTGGGCTCCAGGATGGTGCAGCCCGGGGTGAGCCGGCCGTCGGCCTCGGCCCGCTCGATCATGTGCAGGGCCGGGCGGTCCTTGATGGAGCCGGTCGGGTTACGGTCCTCCAGCTTGGCCCACAGGGTGACCAGCCCGTCCTCGTTGCCCGGCAGGGCTGCGGAGAGGCGGGGCAGGCGGACCAGCGGGGTGTTGCCGACGGCTTCGAGCGGGCTGTCGTAACGCAAGGGATGCCTCCGGCAACAGGCGGGTGCGGCGAGGGGTGAGGGTGTGGCGGTGACGGGTCGTACCGGGTGGTGCAGGTGGCGCCGGGTGGNGCCGGCCCCTCCCGCCCCGGCGGGCCGGGGCGGGAGAGGTCGCGCTGCTAGCGGGCGCCGCCGGCCACGGCGGGCAGGATGGTGACGCTGTCGCCGTCGGCGACGGCGGTGGAGATGCCCTCCAGGAAGCGCACGTCCTCGTCGTTGAGGTAGACGTTCACGAAGCGGCGCAGGTCGCCGCCGTCCAGCAGCCGGGCGGCGATGCCGGGGTGGCGGGCGTCGAGGTCGCTGATGAGCTCGGCGAGGTTGCTGCCGGCGCCCTCGACGGCCTTGGCGCCGTCGGTGTAGGTACGGAGGATGGTCGGGATGCGGACCTCGATGGCCATGAGTGCGCTCCTGTGCAGGTGACGTGGGTGGGCCGCAGGGGCGCGGCAGGGCTTGGCCCCCGGGGACGGCGGCGGGCGGCGGTCCGGGGGCGGGCGGTGGCTCAGCGGGAGCCGGCGGGTGTACCGGGACAGATCGCGCTGGCGAGCCGGCACAGGTCGACGTGCAGGCGCGCCACGAGGCGGGTGCCCGGTGCCTGAGTACTCACATCGACGGAACGCATGGGCTCATCGTATAGATTCCCGGCCCTGCTCCGACATTCCCGTCTCGCGATCCGGATGTTTCCGTATCTCCTGATGAGATTCCACTGGAAAGGCAGAGGCCGGAGAGCAGAACAGAGGCCCGCCGTCCGCTGTGACAGCGGTCGGCGGGCCGGATCCAGGTGGGGTGCGAGTCAGGGCTGGTAGGCCTCGACAACCTGGACGTCTTCCTCCGTGATCTCGCCGTCCACGATGCGGAACGAGCGGAACTGGAAGGGGTCGCCGGGCTCGTTGCCCTCGGCGGTCGAGACGAGCACGTAGTGGGCCTCGGGCTCGGAGGCGAGCGAGACGTCGGTGCGCGAGGGGTGCGCCTCGGTCGCGGTGTGCGAGTGGTAGACGATCACCGGCTCCTCGTCCCGGTCGTCCATCTCGCGGTAGAGCTTGAAGAGGTCACCGGAGTCGAACTCGTAGAACGTGGGCGAGCGGGCCGCGTTGAGCATCGGGATGAACCGCTCCGGGCGTCCGCTTCCGGCCGGTCCCGCGACCACGCCGCAGGCCTCGTCCGGGTGGTCGGCCCGGGCGTGGGCGACGATCGCGTCGTGCAGTTCTCGGGTGATGGTCAGCATGCGGCCAGGATAGCCACGCCCGGCCCGGGCGATGCCGGTTGTCCGGCGTTCCGTCCGGCCCGTGGACAGCGGGCGTCTCAACTGCCGTTACGGGCGTGCAGGTGGTCGTGCGCGACGCCGTGCACGGCCTCCGGCCGGGTGCGCCTGAGCACCTGGTAGCCGATCACCAGCAGGACGGCCCAGCCGGGGAAGACGTACAGCGAGATCCGGTTGTCCTTGTCGAAGGCGATCAGGACGACCACCAGGGCGAGGAAGGCCAGCGCGGCCCAGCTGCTCCACACCCCGCCGGGGGCCCGGAAGGTGGGCGGCGGGAGGTGGCCGTTCTGCCAGGCGCGGCGGTAGCGGATCTGGCAGATCAGGATGATCGCCCAGGTCCACAGGCCGCAGACGGTGGCGACCGAGGTGATGTACTCGAACGCCTTGCCGGGCGCGACGTAGTTGAGGACCACGCCGAGGCCCATCAGCAGCGTCGAGGCGGTGATCGCGAAGGCCGGGCTGCGGCTGCCGTTGAGCTTGGTCAGCATGCCGGGGGCCTGGCCGCGCAGGGCGAGGTCGCGCAGCATCCGGCCGGTGGAGTACATACCGGAGTTGCAGGAGGAGAGCGCCGCGGTGAGCACCACGAAGTTGATGATGCCGGCGGCGGCCGGGATGCCGATCTTGCCGAAGGCCGCGACGAACGGGCTGACGCCCGGCTGGAACTCGGTCCACGGCACGAGCGACAGGATGATCACCAGCGCGCCGATGTAGAAGAGCCCGATCCGCCAGGGCAGCGTGTTGATGGCGCGCGGCAGGGTCCGCTGCGGGTCCTCGCTCTCGCCCGCCGTGACGCCGACCAGCTCCACTCCGAGGTAGGCGAACATCACGATCTGCAGGGTCATCACGGTGGCGCCGATGCCCTTGGGGAAGAACCCGCCGTCCTGCCAGAGGTGGGTGATTGACGCCGTGTCACCCGCGTCGCTGAAGCCCAGCGTGAGGACGCCGATGCCGATCAGGATCATGCCGATGATGGCGGTGACCTTGACCATCGAGAACCAGAACTCGATCTCGCCGAACAGCCGCACGGAGATCAGGTTGGCGCCGTAGAGGATCAGCAGGAAGACCAGTGCGCTGATCCACTGCGGGATGCCCGGCGCCCAGAAGCGCACGTAGACGGCGGCGGCGGTGGTCTCGGCCATGCCGGTGACGACCCAGAACAGCCAGTACGTCCAGCCGGTGACGTAGCCCGCGAACGGGCCGAGGAACTCCCGGGCGTACTCGGCGAAACTGCCGGAGACCGGCCGGTAGGTGAGGAGTTCGCCGAGGGCCCGCATGATCACGAAGATCACGACGCCGGCGATCCCGTAGGACAGGATCAGGCTGGGTCCGGCCTTGGAGATCGCGGTGCCCGCACCGAGGAACAGGCCGGTGCCGATGGCGCCGCCGATGGCGATCATCTGGATCTGACGGCTGCCCAGGCCCCGGGCGTAGCCCTCCTCGTCCGGTTTCGGATCGGACACTTCGTCGTAGATCTGTTCGGCCATGGTGCACCGTCCTGGGTCTCGTGGGGTGGAGAAGTCGTACCACGGGGTGACCGGATACCGGTGCGCATCTGAGCGATATTTGAGCATGCGATGTCAGGCTTTCGCCCGGTTCGCCCGCGAATGCAGCGACCCCCTGTCCGGCATTCGGACAGGGGGTCGAGGCCTGACGGGCGGGCAGGCGGGGCCGTCAGCCGGCCATCGCCTCCAGCAGNGACTCCTGCATGCCGCCGAGCCACAGGTAGGCCATCACCAGCGGCTTGCGGTCGTCGTCGTCGGACAGCTTGTAGAGGCCCTGCTCGTCCTCGTCGGTGATCTCCAGCCGGGCCGCGAGGGTCAGCCGCAGGTCGTTGAGGGCGCCCAGCCAGTGCAGGCAGTCGGCCGACGCCAGCTTCAGCACCCCGCCGTCGCCGCCGAGGCCGTCCACCGCCCGTACGACGCACAGGGCGTCCTCGCGCTTGCGGGTGCGCAGGTCGACCTCGGTGTAGCGGCGGAACTCGGCGGCGGCCGCCCTGGTGTCGGCGTCGGCGGGCTGCCCGGGCTCGCCGTACGCGTCGGGGAAGAGCCGCAGCAGCGCGGGGTCGGCGGGGGCCTCGGTCGGGCCCTCGGCGAACAGGGCGGCCAGCGGGTCGTCGCCGCTCGCCCCCGGGCCGGGGCCGATCAGCTCCAGCATCTGCACTTCCAGCGAGCGCAGGATGGAGGCCTCCAGCTCGTCCAGCGCGATCGCCGCACCTCCGTCGCCGGCACTCTCGAACAACCCAGCCATCTGTATCGGTCAGCCCGTCTCGTCGTCTGCTCGTCGTGTGTTCGGCGCCCGGCCGGCCGTGGTGCGGCCGGCGCTGCCGTCAGTCGTGCTGGAGGGTGGCCCACAGTCCGTAGCCGTGCATCGCCTGGACGTCGCGCTCCATCTCCTCGCGCGAACCGCTGGAGACCACCGAGCGACCCTTGGTGTGCACCTCCATCATGAGCTCCCTGGCCTTGTCCTTCGGGTAGCCGAAGTAGGCCTGGAAGACGTACTGGACGTAGCTCATCAGGTTGACCGGGTCGTTGTGGACGATCGTCACCCACGGCGTGTCCGGCTCCGCCACCGGCAGGCCTTCGACCTCCGGGCGCTCGATCTCGACGGGCGCGACACTCACCGCTGGCTCTCCTCCTTGCACGTGCTCCACATACTCTCTCGCTCCCCATGCTGCCATCCGGGGGACCCGTGGGCGATTCCGCCCCGCGATCATCACAGATCGGGACAGGACCGGCAGAACGTGGGTAAATACGCGAATTCCACCCCGTGGAGGCAGCGCGCGGACCCGGCCCCGACCCCCTGCGAGAACAGTGCGAGAACACCGGAAAGAGAAATCGTCACTTTGACGCTAAGTGGTAGTAGCATCATCCTCATGGACGCCACTTCACGCGCGGCCGGCTCGACCGCGCTGCTCACCGACCGCTATGAACTCACCATGCTGCAGGCCGCCCTGCGCAGCGGAGCAGCCCACCGCCGCTCCGTGTTCGAGGTGTTCACCCGCCGCCTGCCGAACGGCCGGCGCTACGGCGTGACCGCCGGCACCGGCCGGGTGCTGGACGCCGTGGAGAACTTCCGCTTCACCACCCCGCAGCTCGACTGGCTGGCCGGCCAGGGCGTGGTCGACGAGGACACCCTGGAGTTCCTGGCCGGCTACCGCTTCCGCGGCGACATCCACGGCTACCCGGAGGGCGAGGTGTACTTCCCCGGCTCCCCGGTGCTCACCGTCGAGGGCAGCTTCGCCGAGGCGGTGATCCTGGAGACCCTGATCCTGTCGATCCTCAACTTCGACTCCGCCATCGCGGCCGCCGCCTCCCGGATGACCGCCGCCGCCGGCACCCGCCCGTGCATCGAGATGGGCGCCCGCCGCGCCCACGAGAGCGCCGCCGTGGCCGCCGCCCGGGCCGCGTACGTGGCCGGCTTCTCCGCCACCTCGGACCTGGAGGCCGGCTTCACCTACGACATCCCGACCACCGGCACGGCGGCCCACGCCTTCACCCTGCTGCACGACAGCGAGCGCGACGCCTTCACCGCGCAGATCGCCTCGATGGGCCGCGGCACCACCCTGCTGGTCGACACGTACGACCTCAAGGAGGCCGTCCGCACCGCCGTGGAGGTGGCCGGGCCGGAGCTCGGCGCCGTCCGGATCGACTCCGGCGACCTCACGCTGCTCGCCCACCGGGTCCGCCGCCAGCTGGACGACCTGGGCGCGTACAAGACGAAGATCATCGTCACCTCGGACCTGGACGAGTACGCGATCGCCGCGCTGGCCGCCGCCCCNGTCGACGGCTACGGCGTCGGCACCAGCCTGGTCACCGGCAGCGGCCACCCGACCTGCGCGATGGTCTACAAGCTGGTCGCCCGGGAGAGCGTCCCCGGCGGGCCGCTGATCCCGGTGGCCAAGCGCTCGGCCGGGGCCAAGAGCAGCGTCGGCGGGCGCAAGTGGGCGGCCCGCCGGCCGGACGCCGACGGCGTCGCCGAGGCCGAGGTGATCGGCACCGGCACCGTCCCGGCGGAGCTGGCCGGGCATCTGCTCCAGGTGCCGCTCGTGGTGGCCGGCGAGAGTGTCGGGCGCGAGCCGCTGGCGGCCGCCCGGGAGCGGCACGTCCGGGCGCGGGCGGCACTGCCGCTGTCCGCCACCCAGNTGTCCAAGGGCGAGCCGGTGNTGTCGACGGAGCGCGTGGCGTGACGCCGCGCGGGCGCGGGCGTGGACGGCGCGGCGCCCGCCGCGCGCGCCCACAGCACTTCCGCCCGCGCACGTCACTCCCTAGAGTTGCGAGCAGCCGGCNCCACGGCTCCGCTCCGTCCCACCGTTTTCTTCACCGCTTCCACCACTCCCGCCGGTTTCACCGCGTTCACCGGTTTCACCCCTTTCACAGCTCCCACCACCTTCGCCACCTTCACCATCGAGGATGCAAGCCATGCACCGGGCACTGATCGTCGTCGACGTGCAGAACGACTTCTGCGAGGGCGGCAGCCTGGCCGTCGCCGGGGGCGCCGAGGTGGCCGCCGCGATCACCGACCTGATCGCCGAGTCCTCCCCCGCCTACCAGCACATCGTGGCCACCCGGGACCATCACATCGACCCGGGCGCGCACTTCTCCGCCGACCCGGACTACGTCACCAGCTGGCCCGTGCACTGCGTGGCCGGCACCGAGGGCGTCGGGTTCCACCCCAACTTCGCTCCCTCCGTCACCTCCGGCGCCATCGAGGCGGTCTTCGACAAGGGCGCCTACTCGGCGGCGTACAGCGGGTTCGAGGGCTTCGACGAGAACAACCGCGGCGCGGTGGAGTGGCTGCGCGAGCGCCAGGTCACCGAGGTGGACGTGGTCGGCATCGCGACCGACCACTGCGTCAGGGCGACCGCGCTGGACGCCGTCCGGGCGGGGTTCACCACGCGCGTCCTGCTGGAGCTGACGGCCGGTGTCGCGCCGCAGACCACGGCGGCCGCGCTGGAGGAGCTCCGGGCGGCAGGGGTCACGCTCGTCGGTACACCGATCGTCGGGTAGCGAGTGCGGGCCCCGGNCGCGGGCCCCGGACGCGGGCCCCGGACGCGGGCCCCGGACGCGGGGTCAGCGTTCGGTGGCCAGCAGCTCCACCATGTCCGTCCCGCCGAGGGCGAGGGCTTCGCGCAGTTCCGCGCCGACCGCGTCCGGTTCGCCGGCGAGGCGCCGCCCCGAAAGCTGCACCACCCGGACACCCACGTACTCCAGCCGGTGCCGGCCGCCGCGCGCCCAGGCCGACTCCCCCGCGCTGACGCAGCGCAGCTCGGCGTCGATCTCGACCGCCACCCCGGCCTGCGGCCAGTACAGGTCCGGTACGGCGATGAAGGTGCCGCCGCGCATCCGCAGCTCGGGGCCGGCCAGTGGGGCGGGCAGCTGCCACTCCTCGGCCAGCCGGCCGAACAGCTCCAGCACCGACTCCCGCTCGGCGGCGAGCAGTTCGTCCAGCGCGGCCCGGATCCGGACCTCGCCGAGCAGGTCGGCCTCGATGAGCTCGGCGAGCAGCTCCGCGAGCGTGCAACGGGCCTGCGGCAGCGCGACGGCCTCGCGCAGGACGGCGCGTACGAGGTGCGGGCCGGCC
>FJVZ01000897.1_pt1 | contig 12483 bp, 8 predicted proteins | sample 1011841 | NCBI WGS metagenome assembly FJVZ01 (sample SAMEA3912450, study PRJEB9761) | metagenome | biome: forest; material: soil | place: USA | collected 2011-06-22 | depth 0.1 m
CTCGCGTCGCCGTACAGGGTGGCCACGGCGGTGGCACCGCTCAGCGTGTAGAGGTCGGCCTGGCCGTGGTAGCCCATGGTGTCGGCGGTGATCCCGGCGCCGGGCGCCGCCGAGGTGTCGACCTTGAGGTAGGAGTCCGCGCGGGTNCCNCCGGCGTCGGTGAGCCCGAGCAGCGGCGCGAGCTGCTTGTCCGGGCGCATCGCGATCAGCCGGCCGCCGCCGTTCGTCCAGGTGGTCAGCAGGCCGGCCTGGGCCGGGGTGAGCGGCATCTCGCCGAGCAGCACCACGTCGTACGAGGCCAGCATCGCACTCGTCACCGCGGACAGGTCGGTGGCCCGGTAGTAGTTCAGGCCCTCGGCCTTGAGGATCTCGGCGTAGTACCCGGTGTACGGGTTGGCGGCGCTGCCGACCAGCAGGATCGGCCCCTCCCCGCCCGGCCCCTGCCCCGGCGGCGTGGTGCCGCCGGCGTCCGGCGTGTAGGTGGCGTAGATCGACAGGCTGAGGCTGCCGCCGGAGGTCGGGCCGAAACCCGCCGGCCAGCTGCCGAACGCGGCGCCGCCGGTGCCGTACACGCTGGTGCCGCCGGTGCTGTAGTGCAGGTTGTTGACGGCCGAGCCGGAGCCGTTGGTGTTGTAGGCCAGCCAGTACGGGGTGTTGGCGCCGAGGGTGGCCGTCAGCGCCACGGTGTTCCAGGCGTTGGCGGTGAGCGTGGCGCTCGCGCTGCTCGCCAGCAGGGCGGCGGGCTTGCCGGCGCTGTCGGCGTAGAGCGCCACCTGGTACTGGTTGCCCGGCGCCGCTCCCACCGCGCCGACGTGCACGCTGACGCTGCTGACGGTGCCGCCGCTCGACCCGGTGACGTACCGGGAGGCGTTGAGGTAGTTGGAGTCCCCGGAGTCCGTGGCCGGACCCACCGAGGTGTTGCCGAGTGTCGCGGTGGCCGCCTGCGCGGGGGCGGCCACCAGGAGCGCCACCACCGTCAGGGCCACCGTGAGGCCGGCCAGTGCGCGTCTGAAAGGCATGAAACGCCTGAACGTGAGAGCTCTGAACGCCACGTCGTCCCCCCGGGCCCGGTAACCGCATCATCGGACGAACTGCCGATCCTGGTGTACCGGTTGTGAGGTGATCGTGTCCCCCGAATCCGCACATTCCCACCGGGGGCGGGGCCCTGGGGGTCAGCCCTTGACCGACCCCGCCAGCAGGCCGCGCACGAAGTACCGCTGGAGGCTGAAGAAGACGATCAGCGGGATGATGATCGACAGGAACGCGCCGGCCGTCAGCAGCTCCCAGCGCCCGCCGAACGAGCCGGAGAGCTGCGCGAGCCGGACGGTCATCGGCGCGACCTCGGGCGTGCCGCCGGCGAAGGTGAGCGCCACCAGCAGGTCGTTCCAGACCCAGAGGAACTCGAAGATCGCGAACGAGGCCAGNGCCGGCGTGCAGAGCGGCAGCACGATCGAACGGAAGATCTTGAAGTGCGAGGCGCCGTCGACCACCGCCGCCTCCATCAGGTCGCGCGGCAGCTGCGAGATGAAGTTGTGCAGCAGGAAGATCGCCAGCGGCAGTGCGAACATCGTGTGCGCCAGCCAGACCGGCGCGTACGTCCCACTCAGGTTGAAGGCCGGGATCAGCGTCACCGACCCGAGGTGCGCACCGCCGGAGAACAGCTGCAGCAGCGGGATCAGCGCCATCTGCAGCGGCACCACCTGGAGCGCGAAGATCACGAAGAAGACGGTGTCGCTGCCCCTGAACCGCACCCAGGAGAGCGCGTACGCCGCCATCGCCGCGATCACCAGCGGGAAGACGGTCGCCGGGATGCTGATCGCCAGCGAGTTGACCAGGTACGGCAGCAGGCCGCCGCTGACGCCGAAGCCGCCCTCGAAGAGCACCGTGTGGTAGTTGGACAGCCCCAGGTCGGGGTGGATGAAGACGTTCCACCAGCCGGTCTGCGCGACGTCGTGCTTGGGCCGCAGCGAGGTGGCGAGCAGCCCGAGGGTCGGGATCGTCCAGAGCACCGTCACGGCGATCACGAACACCGAGGCGAGCGGGCTGCTGAACGCCTTCCGGACGGGCCCGGGGACGGGAGCCGCCTTGGTCGTCCGGACGGGCCCGGCCGCCGCCTCCGCGAGGGCAGGGACGGGGATGGGGGTGGGCTCTGGCGTGGCGGACTCGGCCGCGCTGGGCTCGTTCATCGGACGGCACGCTCCTTGCGCAGCTGGACGATGTTGTAGGCCACCAGCGGCAGCACCGCGAGGAAGAGGATCACCGCGAGGGCGCTGCCCCGTCCGGTGTTGAACTGGACGAACGACTGCGAGTACATCTCGTTGGCGAGCACCTGGGTGCCGAAGTTGCCGCCGGTCATCGTCCGGACGATGTCGAAGGCCTTCAGCGTGGTGATCATGACGGTGGTGAGCACCACCACCAGCGTGGTGCGGATCATCGGCACGGTGACGTACCAGAACAGCTGCAGGCCGCGAGCCCCGTCGAGGCGGGCGGCCTCGGTGACCTCGTCCGGGATGGCCTTGATCGCGGCGGAGAGCACCACCATGGCGAAGCCGGTCTGCACCCAGACCATCACCGCCATCAGCAGGAAGGTGTTCAGCGGCTGGGAGAGCATCCAGTTCGGCGGATGCTGCCAGCCGAGGCCGATGGCCAGCTGGCTCAGCAGGCCGATCTGCGGCTGCGAGACGTCGCGGGCCTCGTAGACGAACTTGAAGATGATGCTCGCGCCGACCAGCGAGATCGCCATCGGCATGAAGATCAGCGACTTGTAGACCGCCTGGCGCCGCATCCGGTCCACCAGCAGGGCGAGCACCAGCCCGAGCCCGGTGGCGACCAGCGGCGCCACCAGCAGCCACAGCAGCGTGTTGAGCAGCACGTGCTGGATGGTGTCGCTGGTGAACGCCCAGCCGAAGTTCTTCCCGCCGACGAACTTGCTGCTGTCGTCGTTGTAGAAGCTGAGGTAGACGGTGCGCACCAGCGGTGCGACCAGTCCGACGATCAGCAGCAGGACGGCCGGGCCGAGGAACACGGCGACGGCCAGCGGGCGGCCGAGCCGCCCGGAGGCGCGGCCGGCGACGAAGAAGACCGCCAACAGGATCCCGAGGAATCCCGCTACGGCGCCGACGCTGTTGCCGAGCTTGACGCCCGCGTCGGTCCACGCGCCGTCGGCGAGCAGTGCCCTGGTGACGGACATGACTGTTCGTCCTTCCTGGAATCCCCGGGATCCCCGGTGGGGCAAGGGTGTGACGGGCTGATGTGACAGGCCGGGATGTGACCGGCCGATGTGACGGGCAGAGGGCGGGCGGTGCGGGTGGGTGGCCCCGCACCGCCCTCGTCAGGTGGTCGGCGAACGGTCCCGTCCACCGGCCGGGGCGGGCCGGTGGACGGGACCGAGCGGCTCTACTGCGGCCAGGCGGCGTCGATGTCGCCGGCGACCCGCTGGATGGACTGGCCCTCGGCGAACCAGGCGGTCAGCGACTTCCACTCCTGCCCGGAGCCGACGGCGGCCGGCATCAGGTCGGAGCCGTCGAACCGGAAGGTGGCGGACGGGTCGGTCAGCGCGTCGGCCGACAGCTTGTCGATCGGGTCGGTGTACAGGCTCTTGTCGACGCCCTGGTTGGCCGACACCCAGCCGGTCGCCGTCTTGACCCGGCTACTGGCCCAGTCGGAGCTGGAGAGGTAGTCCTGCACCGCCTGCACCTCCGGCTTGCTGGAGAACGCGGCGAGGAACTCGCCACCGCCCTCGACCGGGTTGGGGATCGACGGGTTCACCGCCGGCAGGTGGAAGGCGAAGATGTCGCCGTCCGCCGCCACCTTGGTACCGGCCGGCCACTGCGCCTTGTAGAAGGACGCCTGCTGGAGCATCGCGCACTTGCCCGCGAGGATCGGCGCGCCCGCGTCCTGGAACGTCGTGGTGGCGATCGACTTCACGTCACCGATGCCGCCGTTGACCCAGGCCGGGTTCTGCATCCAGCCGGCCAGCGTCTGCATGGCGGTGGTGATCTTCTCGTCGCTGAACTTCACCTGGTGGTTGACCCACTGGTCGTAGACCTCGCCGCCGTACGTACCGAGGACGATCTCCTCCAGCCAGTCGGTGGCCGGCCAGCCGGTGGCCGTGCCGGACCCGATGCCACCGCACCAGGGCTTGGCCGTACCGGCCTTGGCGATCTTGTCGCTCAGCGCCATCAGGTCGGCCCAGGTCTTCGGCACCTCGTAGCCGGCCGCCGTGAAGGTCTTCGGCGAGTACCAGACCAGCGACTTCATGTTGGCGCTCATCGGCGCCGCGTAGAAGGTGCCGTTGACGGAGCCGTAGGTCTTCCAGACCGGGCTCCACTTGTCCTCGTTGGCGACCGTCCCGGCCGGCGGCTTCACGACCTTGCCGCTCTTCACCATCTGGGCCAGCAGCCCGGGCTGCGGGATGATCGCGAAGTCGGGCGCGTTGCCACCGCTCACCCGGACGGGGAGCTGGGACTCGAAGTCGTTCGAGCCCTCATAGCTGATCTTGATACCCGTACATTTGCTGAAGTCGGCCCAGGACTTCTCCAGGTTGTCCGACTCCGGGCTGAGAATCGACGCGAACATCGTCACCTTGGTGCCCGAGTGTCCGGCGTACGGCTGGAACTTCGCGCAGTCACCGGTGAGCGCGGCCGCGGAGCCCGAGCCGCCGCCCGATCCGCCCGAACTTCCGGAACTGTTGGAACACGCGGCGGTGAGCGCCAGAGCCAGGACCGCGGGGGCCACCAGCAGGCGTCGGCGGGCGTTCATCGGCACACCTCGGTCACAACAGGGGTGGGGGTCAATGCGTCCTCCTGGCCAAAGCTTCGAAACGGCAGCAAATGAGGCGGAGCAACACTGCGTTGTACACGAGATCGTCCGTACCCAGCGGTAGCTGGCTTGAAGACGTTAACGTAATGGCAACCCCGCGCCAAGGTGTGCGTTCGACCTTCATCGGCCAGTGCCCCAGTCGTGACCGTGCCGTGCTGGAGGCCGCCGCGGCCTGTGCCGGGGCGGTCGCCCTCCGCTGGTCAGCGGTGGCTTTCCGTGTCTTTCACCGGCTTTCCGCAGGATTTCGTCGGCTTTCAGGGCCGATCCGGTCACCCCGGCCGCCTTGGGCCGAACGGGCTACCCGGCCGCCTTCGCCCGGACGAGCTCGGCCTCGACCGCGCGGCGCACCGNGGCGGGGTCCAGCCCGTGGTCGGCGATGACCCGTGACCCCAGCCCCTGCCCCTCGCGCAGCAGGCCCAGGACGAGGTGGCCCACCCCGATGTTCCCGGAGCCGAGCCGGAGCGACTCGCGCAGCGACAGCTCGATCACCTTCCTGGCCCGGCCGGTGAACTGCGTCCGGCCGCCGCCCTCCCCCTTGAACCAGCCCCGCCTGCGCCCCTCCTGCGGTGCGGGCGGCCCGTCCAGCGCGCCCTCCCCGAAGGCCGCCTCGACGGCCTCCCGGACGGCGTCCAGGTCCACCCCGATCGCGGCCAGCGCCTCGGTGTCGTCGCCGCCGCCGAGCAGCCGGGCCACCGCCGCCCGCGCGGTCGGCAGATCGAGCCCGGCGTCGACGAGCACCGCGGCGGCGGGGTCGTCCGCCTGCCGCAGCACGCCGAGCAGCAGGTGCTCGGTGCCGATGTGACCGTGCTTCAGGGCGGCGGACTCCTCCCGCGCCTGGACGACCGCGTGGCGTGCGGCCACGGTGAATCGCTCGAACATCTCAGCCTCCGTCCTTGTCGAAACTGCGCTTGGCGTACTTCTTGTGGACCGCCTGCCGGCTGACCCCCAGGCACACCGCGATGTCCTGCCAGGACCAGCCCTGGCCCCGGGCGCTGCCCACCTGGAGGTCCTCCAGGCGGTCCGCCAGGTCACGCAGTGCGCGCACCGCCCGCAGGCCCACGGCGGGGTCACGGCTGCCCGCGGCTGCCGCGAGCTCCTTGGTATCGCTCATGCTGTCAACTTAGGTTGACACCTCCGAGATGTCAACCAAAGTTGACGAATCGGGCCCGGCCGCCGAACCGCGCACCGCCGGGACACGCGAAAAGGGAGCCCGCCCCATGGGCGGACTCCCTCTCGGACCATCTCTCGCACTGCCTCTCGGACGCGCGGAGCGTCAGGTCACCGGCCCGGTCTCAACCGGTGACCGGCACGGCTGCCGGTCAGCTGCAGCCGCTGGTCGAGCCGCAGCCCTCGCAGAGGTAGCAGCTGCCCGCGCGGCGCATCTTGGTGCCGCAGGAGAAGCAGAGCGGCGCGTCGGCGTTCAGGCCGAGCTGGATCTCCATCAGCTCCGTGGAGTTGTGGGCCTGGGCCGGGGCGGGCTTCGCCGGCTCGACGGTGGCCGGCCACGGGGCCGAGACCGGCTCGGCGGCCTGGCCGACGGCGAGGGGGGCGGACTGGGCCAGGCCCTCGACGTCCAGCTCGTCGCTCTCCAGCGGCTCGTAGGAGCCGGTGTCCAGGTGCCGCTGGCGCTCCTCGACGGAGTGGATGCCGAGCGCCGAGCGGGTCTCGAACGGGAGGAAGTCCAGCGCGAGGCGGCGGAAGATGTAGTCGACGATCGACTGCGCCATCCGCACGTCCGGGTCGTCCGTGAGACCGGCCGGCTCGAAGCGCATGTTGGTGAACTTCGAGACGTACGTCTCCAGCGGCACGCCGTACTGCAGGCCGACCGAGACGGCGATGGAGAAGGCGTCCATCATGCCCGCGAGGGTCGAGCCCTGCTTGGACATCTTGAGGAAGACCTCGCCGAGGCCGTCGTCCGGGTAGGAGTTGGCCGTCATGTAGCCCTCGGCGCCGCCCACCGTGAAGGAGGTGGTGATGCCGGGGCGGCCCTTGGGGAGGCGCTTGCGGACGGGGCGGTACTCGACGACCTGCTGGACGACGGGGGCGGCCTCGGCCTGCGGCGCCGCGGCGGCGGGCGCCTTGGTCTTGGCCGAGAGCGGCTGGCCGACCTTGCAGTTGTCGCGGTAGATCGCGAGCGCCTTGACGCCGAGCTTCCACGCCTCGAAGTAGATCTCCTCGATCTCCTCGACGCTGGCGCTCTCCGGCATGTTCACGGTCTTGGAGATCGCGCCGGAGATCCACGGCTGGATCGCCGCCATCATCCGCACGTGGCCCATGGCCGAGATGACGCGCTCGCCCATCGCGCAGTCGAAGACCTCGTAGTGCTCGGACTTCAGGCTCGGGGCGTCGACCACGTTGCCGTGCTCGGCGATGTGGGCGACGATCGCCTCGACCTGCTCCGGCTGGTAGCCGAGGCGCCCGAGGGCGCGCGGCACGGTGCCGTTGACGATCTGCATCGAGCCGCCGCCGACCAGCTTCTTGAACTTGACCAGGGCGAGGTCGGGCTCGACGCCGGTGGTGTCGCAGTCCATCATCAGGCCGATGGTGCCGGTCGGGGCGAGCACCGACGCCTGGGCGTTGCGGAAACCGTTCTGCGCGCCGAGGCGCAGCACGTCCTGCCAGGTCTCGGTGGCCGCGGCCCAGACCGGGGCGTCCAGCTCGTCCACCGCGACGGCGGCGGTGTTGGCGTCCGCGTGCTGCTTCATGACCCGCTGGTGCGGGGCGGCGTTGCGGGCGTAGCCGTCGTACGGGCCGACGACGCCGGCGAGTTCGGCCCCGCGGCGGTAGGCGGTGCCGGTCATCAGCGAGGTGATGGCNCCGGCCAGGGCGCGGCCGCCCACGGAGTCGTACGCGTGGCCGGTGGCCATCAGCAGNGCGCCGAGGTTGGCGTAGCCGATGCCCAGCTGGCGGTAGGCGCGGGTGGTCTCGCCGATCTTCTCGGTGGGGAAGTCGGCGAAGCAGATGGAGATGTCCATCGCGGTGATGACCAGCTCGACGACCTTGGCGAAGCGGTCGGCGTCGAACGAGTCGTCGTCGCGCAGGAACTTCATCAGGTTGAGCGAGGCGAGGTTGCAGCTGGAGTTGTCCAGGTGCATGTACTCGGAGCAGGGGTTGGACGCGTTGATGCGGCCGGACTCCGGGCAGGTGTGCCAGTGGTTGATCGTCGAGTCGTACTGGATGCCGGGGTCGGCGCAGGCCCAGGCGGCCTCGGCCATCTTGCGGAAGAGCTTCTTCGCGTCGACGGTCTCGATGACCTCGCCGGTCATCCGGGCACGCAGGCCGAAGTCGGTGCCGTTCTCGACCGCGGTCATGAACTCGTCGGAGACCCGGACGGAGTTGTTGGCGTTCTGGTACTGGACGGAGGTGATGTCGTCCCCGCCGAGGTCCATGTCGAAGCCCGCGTCGCGCAGCGCGCGGATCTTCTCCTCCTCCTTCACCTTGGTCTCGATGAAGGCCTCGACGTCGGGGTGGTCCACGTCCAGGACGACCATCTTGGCCGCGCGGCGGGTGGCGCCGCCGGACTTGATGGTGCCGGCCGAGGCNTCCGCGCCGCGCATGAAGGAGACCGGGCCGGAGGCGTTGCCGCCGGAGGAGAGCAGCTCCTTGCTGGAGCGGATCCGGGAGAGGTTCAGGCCGGCGCCGGAGCCGCCCTTGAAGATCATGCCCTCTTCCTTGTACCAGTCGAGGATCGACTCCATGGAGTCGTCGACGGCCAGGATGAAGCAGGCGCTGACCTGCTGGGGCTGCTTGGTGCCGACGTTGAACCAGACCGGCGAGTTGAAGCTGAAGACCTGGTGGAGGAGGGCGTGGGTCAGCTCGTGCTCGAAGATCTCGGCGTCGTCCGGGGTGGCGAAGTAGCCGTTCTTCTCACCGGCGGCGCGGTAGGTGAGCACCACGCGGTCGATGATCTGCTTGAGGCTCCACTCGCGCTGCGGGGTGCCGACGGCGCCGCGGAAGTACTTGGAGGTGACGATGTTCACCGCGTTCACCGACCAGGAGTCGGGGAACTCGACGCCGCGCTGCTCGAAGTTGATCGAGCCGTCGCGCCAGTTGGTCATGACGACGTCGCGGCGCGCCCAGGTCACCTCGTCGTAGGGGTGCACTCCAGGAGTGGTGTAGATGCGATCGATCCGCAGACCACCCTTGGGCGCCTTCCCGGCACCCTTCGCCGTCTTGTCGGACTTGGACCCGCGTGCGGAACCGCTCGTCGTGTCTGTCACTTCTCGCTCCTCCTCCTGGGCAAACGCCCTGAGCACCCCATTGCTTCCGGGGTGCCGCTGGTTCGCTTCTCCTGGTGTGCGGCAGTCGGGGGCGCCGGCTGCTCATGCACGGTTTGTGATGTTCTGTGCCCAGGTTTCGGGCACGCTTCGGCCCCGAAGGGCCGGTTCACTGCGTTGTCGCACGTCGGTACGCGGTACGTCCGTACGTCGGTGCGGTCGGTCGGTGCTTCAGTACGGTCGGGTCGCGACCCGTACGGGTCAGATCGCGCCCGCGGGGGCCGGCACCGGGGTGCCGTCCTCCAGGGCGAAGGGCCGCTCGGCGCGGAGCTCCGCGATGGCGGCCTCGAAGTCTTCGAGGCCGTCGTACGCCCGGTACACGCTTGCGAAGCGCAGGTAGGCGACGACGTCGAGGTCCTTGAGCGGACCGAGTATGGCCAGCCCCACGTCGTGTGTCGAGAGTTCGGCACTGCCGCTGGCCCGCAGGCACTCCTCGACCCGCTGGCCGAGCTGGGCGAGGGCGTCCTCGGTGACCGGCCGGCCCTGACAGGCCTTGCGGACTCCGGAGATCACCTTCTCCCGGCTGAACGGCTCGGTGACGCCGCTGCGCTTGACGACCATCAGCGCGGCCGTCTCCACCGTGGTGAAGCGGCGGCTGCAGTCGGGGCACTGGCGGCGGCGGCGGATCGAGCTGCCGTCGTCCGTCGTGCGGCTGTCGACGACACGACTGTCGGAGTGCCGGCAGAAGGGGCAGTGCACCTGAGGATTCCCTCCCTGGCATGACGTGCGGACTCCGACGAGTCTACGCGATCGGTGGGGCTCAACCACAACTGGTGGGCCACGAGGAGGACTGTAGCCACTACATCTAGCTCCTGGGGGGATCTGACACCCCAGGCGTGTCGTCGCGGATTAGACTTGCGAAGTCGAACATATAAGCGATGTACAACAAAGCCTTGATCGAGTGTGCCAACTCTCGAATAATTCACTCGAACGTGTGTTTGGCGCAACCTTTCGATAGGTGGTGCCGTTGGGCTGGAAAACGGGAGGACATCCGTCGAGAGGGGCCGCTGTGAACACGATCGAAAGCAACACCATCCCGGTGCAGGAACACTCCCAGCTCAAGGTGGGGCAGCGCACCACGAACCAGCAGAGTGTGGACCACAGCATGGACCGTAGCGAAGACCACCGGCACATCGGCCAGGCCGTCACGAGCGTCGGCCGCGTCCCCGACCAGTCGATCGAGCACTCCTCCACCCAGGACGGCGCTCTCGGCCACCCCGCACCCACCCGTTCCGCGCCCGGCCGCCCCCCCGGCATCCGTACCGACGAGGCCGGCCTGACCGAGCGCCAGCGGCGCGTCATCGAGGTCATCAGGGACTCGGTCCAGCGCCGGGGCTACCCGCCGAGCATGCGCGAGATCGGCCAGGCCGTCGGTCTGTCCAGCACCTCGTCGGTCGCCCACCAGCTGATGGCCCTGGAGCGCAAGGGCTTCCTGCGCCGTGACCCGCACCGCCCCCGGGCGTACGAGGTCCGCGGGGTCGAGGTCGCCCGCCCCAACACCGCCGAGACGGCCGGCCGGCCGTCCACCTCGTACGTGCCGCTGGTCGGCCGGATCGCGGCCGGTGGCCCGATCCTCGCCGAGCAGACGGTCGAGGACGTCTTCCCGCTCCCCCGTCAGCTGGTCGGCGAGGGCGAGCTCTTCGCGCTCACCGTGCGCGGCGACTCGATGATCGAGGCCGCCATCTGCGACGGGGACTGGGTCACCGTCCGCCGCCAGCCCGTCGCCGAGAACGGCGACATCGTGGCCGCGATGATCGACGGCGAAGCCACCGTCAAGCGCCTCAAGCGCGAGGACGGCCGGATCTGGCTGATGCCGCACAACTCGGCGTACGACCCGATCCCCGGCGACAACGCCACCATCCTGGGCAAGGTCGTCGCGGTGCTCCGCCGCCTCTGACCCACCGCACGCCCCGGTGTGAACGACAGATGAGGGGGGCTCCGGCTGTGGCCGGAGCCCCCTCTGTCATGCGCCGACGTCATGCGCCGACGTCATGCGCCGACGTCATGCGCCGACGTCATGCGCCGGCGGCCGTGCACCGGTGCGGCAGCCGTCAGCCGCGCTTGGCGACCGCGCGCGGCTCCGGCGCCGAGGCGTCGATCGCCGCCAGCGAGCGGCGCACCTGGTTGCGGTCGGTGGTGTACCAGAACTCCGGCATCGAGGACCGGAAGAAGCTCCCGTACCGGGCCGTCGCGAGCCGAGGGTCCAGCACCGCCACGACNCCCCGGTCGTCCACCGCGCGGACCAGCCGGCCGGCGCCCTGGGCCATCAGCAGCGCCGCGTGGGTCGCCGCGACGGCCATGAAGCCGTTCCCGCCGGCCTCCTCGACGGCCTTCTGCCGGGCGCTCATCAGCGGGTCGTCCGGGCGCGGGAACGGGATCCTGTCCATCACCACCAGTTGGCAGGCGGAGCCGGGCACGTCGACGCCCTGCCAGAGCGAGAGCGTGCCGAACAGACAGGCCGTCGCTTCGGAGGCGAAGTCCCGGATCAGCTCGCCGAGGGTGTCCTCGCCCTGCAGCAGGACCTTGTTGTCCAGCCGCTCACGCATCGCCTCGGCCGCCGCCTGCGCGGCCCGCATCGAGGAGAACAGCCCGAGCGTCCGGCCGCCGGCCGCACCGATCAGTTCCTCCAGCTCGGCCAGCATCTCCGGCCGGTCGGGCTCGCGGCCGGGCGGCGGCAGGTGCTTGGCGACGTACAGGATGCCCTGCTTCGGGTACGCGAACGGCGAGCCGACGTCGATCCCGCGCCAGTACGGCGGGGTGTCCTCGCCGCGCTCGCGCTCGGGCTCCTGCGGCGAGCGGTCGTCCGCCAGCCGGCCCTCGCCCGGCAGGCCCACCGAGGCGGCCACGCCGTTGAAGTCCCCGCCGAGCTTGAGCGTGGCGGAGGTGAGGACGACCGAGCGCTCCTTGTAGAGGTTCTCCCGCAGCAGCCCGGAGACGCTCAGCGGCGCGACCCGCAGCGAGGCCGCGCCCAGCCCGAAGCGGTCGGGCCGCTCGATCCACACCACGTCGTAGGCCGACTCCGAGAGCAGCCGCTCGGCCGTCTCGTGCAGCGTCTCGGCGGAGGCCATCGCCTGCTTGCGCACCACGTCCTCGTCGGTGAGCGCCTTGTCGCGCGTCTCGCCCAGCGAGGTGATCACCTGGCGGGCGGCGTCCCGGATCGCCGCCACCGCGTAGGAGAGGTACTCGGGCAGCTCCTCCACCCGGCCGGGCTGCGCCGTCTCCATCAGGCCGTGGTAGCTCTCGGCGGCGGCCTGGAGCGCGTCCACGGCCTTCTCGTTGGCGAGCCGGGCGGCCCGCTTCACGGCGCGGTTGACGGCGCCGACCGTCAGCTCGGCGGTGGCCGCGCCGGTCACCCGGTTGACCAGCTCGTGCGCCTCGTCGACGA
>FJVZ01000662.1_pt1 | contig 12413 bp, 9 predicted proteins | sample 1011841 | NCBI WGS metagenome assembly FJVZ01 (sample SAMEA3912450, study PRJEB9761) | metagenome | biome: forest; material: soil | place: USA | collected 2011-06-22 | depth 0.1 m
TTGCGCTCGATGCACGGGATCTGGACCAGACCGCCGACCGGGTCGCAGGTCAGGCCCAGGTTGTGCTCGATGCCGATCTCGGCGGCGTTCTCCACCTGCTCGGGCGAGCCGCCGAGCACCTCGGCCAGGCCGCCGGCCGCCATCGAGCAGGCCGAGCCGACCTCGCCCTGGCAGCCGACCTCGGCGCCGGAGATCGAGGCGTTCTCCTTGAACAGCATGCCGATCGCGCCGGCNGCCAGCAGGAAGCGGACGATGCCGTCCTCGTCGGCGCCGGGGATGAAGTTCAGGAAGTAGTGCAGGACGGCCGGGATGATGCCCGCCGCGCCGTTGGTCGGCGCGGTGACGACCCGCTGACCCGAGGCGTTCTCCTCGTTGACGGCCATCGCGTAGAGGGTCACCCACTCCATCGCGTTCGCCGGGCCGATGCCCTCCGCGCGCAGCGCCCGCGCGCCCGAGGCGGCCCGGCGGCGGACCTTCAGCCCGCCCGGCAGGATGCCCTCGCGGGACATGCCGGCCCGCACGCACTCCTGCATCACCCGCCAGATCTCCAGCAGCCCGGCGCGGATCTCGGCCTCGGTGCGCCAGGCCTTCTCGTTCTCCAGCATCAGGCCGGAGATCGACAGCCCGGTCTCCCGGGTGAGCCGCAGCAGCTCCTCGCCGGTGCGGAACGGGTAGCGCAGCACGGTGTCGTCCGGCTTCACCCGGTGCGCGCCGAGGGCGTCCTCGTCGACCACGAAGCCGCCGCCGACCGAGTAGTACGTCTTCTCCAGCACGGGCACGCCGTCGGCGTCGTACGCGGCCAGGGTCATCCCGTTGGCGTGGTACGGCAGGGAGCGGCGGCGGTGCAGGATCAGCTGGGTGTCGGTGTCGAAGGCGATCTCGTGCGTGTCGCCGAGGTCGTGGCCGAGCAGCCGCAGCCGCTTGGCGGCCCTGATCCGCTCGACGTCGAGGTCGGCCTGGTCGACGTCGACCGTGCGCGGGGAGTTGCCCTCCAGGCCGAGCAGGACGGCCTTCGGGGTGCCGTGGCCGTGGCCGGTGGCGCCGAGGGAGCCGAACAGTTCGGCCCGGACGGCGGTGGTCCGGACCAGCAGCCCCTCGGACTTCAGCCGGCGGGCGAACATCCGGGCCGCCCGCATCGGGCCGACGGTGTGGGAACTCGACGGGCCGATGCCGATGGAGAAGAGGTCGAAGACGCTGAGGGCCACGGGGGGACGTCCTTGTCTGGTCTCGTGGAAGGACAGGCGGGGCATGGGACGGGGCACCGCCTCACTGTTCAGTGTGCGCGGTGCCCCGGGGTTTCCGGGAGGACGGCGGGGGTGGGCCGCCTCACGGGGTGCGAGCGGAGGTCCTACAGGTTCGGGTACAGCGGGTACTTCGCGGCCAGCGCGCTGACCCGGGCCTTCAGGGCCGCGGCCTTGGCCTCGTCGAAGGCGGGGAGCAGCGCCTCGGCGATGACGTCGGCGACCTCGGTGAAGTCCTCGGCCTGGAAGCCGCGGGTGGCGAGCGCCGGCGTGCCGATCCGCAGGCCGGAGGTGACCATCGGCGGGCGCGGGTCGTTCGGGACGGCGTTGCGGTTGACCGTGATGCCGACCTCGTGGAGGCGGTCCTCGGCCTGCTGGCCGTCCAGCTCGCTGTTGCGCAGGTCCACCAGGACGAGGTGGACGTCGGTGCCGCCGGAGAGCACGGACACGCCGGCCTCGGTGGCGTCGGCCTTCAGCAGGCGCTCGGCGAGGATCTTCGCGCCGGCCAGGGTGCGCTGCTGGCGCTCCTTGAACTCCTCGGACGCGGCGACCTTGAAGGCGACGGCCTTGGCGGCGATGACGTGCTCCAGCGGGCCGCCCTGCTGGCCGGGGAAGACCGCGGAGTTGATCTTCTTGGCCCACTCGGCCTTGGAGAGGATGACGCCGCCGCGCGGGCCGCCGAGGGTCTTGTGGGTGGTGGTGGTCACCACGTCGGCGTACGGCACCGGGTTGGGGTGCAGGCCCGCGGCCACCAGGCCGGCGAAGTGCGCCATGTCGACCATGAGCAGGGCGCCGACCTCGTCCGCGATGCGGCGGAACTCGGCGAAGTCGAGCTGGCGCGGGTAGGCGGACCAGCCGGCGATGATCAGCTTCGGCTGGTGCTCCTTGGCGAGGCGCTCGACCTCGGCCATGTCGACCAGGTTGGTCTTCTCGTCGACGTGGTACGCGGCCACGTTGTAGAGCTTGCCGGAGAAGTTGATCTTCATGCCGTGGGTCAGGTGGCCGCCGTGGGCCAGGCTCAGGCCCAGGATGGTGTCGCCCGGCTGGATCAGCGCGAACATCGCGGCGGCGTTCGCCTGCGCGCCCGAGTGCGGCTGGACGTTCGCGTGCTCGGCGCCGAACAGCGCCTTCACCCGGTCGATGGCGATCTGCTCGGCCACGTCGACGTGCTCGCAGCCGCCGTAGTAGCGGCGGCCGGGGTAGCCCTCGGCGTACTTGTTGGTCAGCACCGAGCCCTGGGCCTCCATGACCGCCACCGGGGCGAAGTTCTCGGAGGCGATCATTTCCAGGGTGGTCTGCTGGCGGTGCAGCTCGGCGTCGACCGCGGCGGCGATCTCCGGGTCGAGAGCGTGCAGGGACTGGTTGAGAACCGTCATCGTGGGATCTTCCCGTCGTGGGGCAGCCGCGCGCAGCACGTCGGCCGTCGGCGGCCGGGGGCGGGCGGGAGCGGGCAAGGGGCCGGGCGGGGGCGGCCGCCGCGCTGCGGCCGCCCCGTCGGGGTGGCTCAGCCGCCGGTGAGGGCGGTGTACTCGTCGGCGCTCAGCAGGTCCGCCGGCTCGCCTTCGAGCCGGATCTTGAACAGCCAGCCACCCTCGAAGGGGGCGGAGTTCACCAGGCCCGGCTCGTCGGCGACGGCCTGGTTGACCTCGACGACCTCGCCGGTGGCGGGGGAGTACAGGTCGCTGACCGACTTGGTGGATTCGAGCTCGCCACAGGTCTCACCTGCGGTGACGGTGTCGCCGACCTCGGGCAGCTGCACGTAGACGATGTCACCGAGGGCGTCGGCCGCGTGGGCGGTGATGCCGACGGTCGAGACACCGCCTTCGGTGGCGGTCAGCCACTCGTGCTCCTTGCTGAACTGCAGGTGCTGGGGGTTGCTCATGGCGTCATTCTCCAGGATGGGAGGCGGTCGGCGAAAAAGGGGTGGCCGAGGTGTCCGACGGGTGGACGTCGGCGAGGAGGGTGAAGCGGCGGGTGGGGCGGGCCGGCGTCGGGTCAGCGGGCGCGCTTGTAGAACGGCAGCGCGACGACCTGGACGGGCTCGTGCTTGCCGCGCACGTCCACCGCGACGGTGCCGCCGGGCGTGGCGTGCACCGCGTCCACGTAAGCGATCGCGATCGGCCTGCCGAGCGTCGGGGACGGCGCACCCGAGGTGATCCGGCCGATCGGGGCGCCCTCGGCGTCCACCACGGCGTACTCGGCGCGCGGCACCCGGCGGCCCTCGGAGACCAGGCCGACCAGCACCCGCGGCGGGTTGGTCCCGGCCTCGGCGGCCGCCCGCTCCAGCGCCTCGCGGCCGACGAACGCGCCGCCGTTGGTGGTCTTGTCGAAGCGCACGACCCGGCCCAGGCCCGCGTCGAACGGCGTCAGGTCGGTGTTCAGCTCGTGCCCGTACAGCGGCATGCCCGCCTCCAGGCGCAGGGTGTCCCGGCAGGACAGGCCGCACGGGACGAGGCCGGCGTCCTGGCCCGCCTCGGTCAGCGCCGTCCACAGGTGCTCGGCGTCGGCGGGGGCCGAGAAGATCTCGAAGCCGTCCTCGCCGGTGTAGCCGGTCCGGGCCAGCCAGACCTGCCGGCCGGCCACCGTGGCGGGCAGCAGCGCGTAGTACTTGAGGCCGGGCAGGTCGGCGTCCGTGACGGAGGCCAGGATGCCGTTCGCCTCCGGGCCCTGGACGGCGATCAGCGCGTACGCGTCGCGGTCGTCGCGGACGACGGCGTCGAAGCCGTCGGCGCGGGCGGTCAGCTCGTCCAGCACCAGCTGGGCGTTGGAGGCGTTCGCGACGACCAGGTACTCGTCCTCGGCGGTGCGGTAGACGATCAGGTCGTCCAGGATGCCGCCGTCCTCGGCGCAGATCATCGTGTAGCGGGCGCGGAGTACGCCGAGCGCCGAGATGAAGCCGACCAGCGCGTGGTCGAGCAGCTCGCCGGCCTGCGGGCCGGAGACGGTGATCTCGCCCATGTGCGAGAGGTCGAACAGGCCGGCCTTCGTCCGGACGGCGAGGTGCTCCTCGCGCTCGCTGCCGTAGCGCAGCGGCATGTCCCAGCCGGCGAAGTCGGTCATGGTGGCGCCGAGGGCGCGGTGCAGCGCGTCGAGCGCGGTGAGACGGGGGGACGACATGGCCTGTACTCCTTGGGCTGGGCACTCAGGTGTGCGCACGCCGTAGGGCCCTGACGGGGCTCGACCTGCGCGCGGGCATGCGGCGGCTGGGTCTCCCCATCTGTCGTCACAACCTGAGAGCTTCACCGCGCGCTGCCCTGAGGACAGCATGGCGGCTTGCACCGTGGGTGGGCGCACGGCAGGGCCGTGTCCGCTTTCCAGATGTGCCTCGCCCGTGCGGTAGGGGTGCCTGAGAGATTCCGGGGAGGACTTGCTCCTTCGGCGCCGGCTGTACCCCTGGGGGCACTCCGGACTCTCCCGCGCGGGTTCGAGCGGCCAGTATGAAGTTGGGTGCCCCGGCCGAACCGCGCACGAGGACGCGCACATCATGGCACGCCTCGGGGCGGGGGCGGGAGCCCGGGAGGNGAACGGCCCGGCCGGCCCCGGCCCGGGGGCGCCCGGGGCCGATAGGCTGACGCGGCAGCGGCGAGAGCGAGAGACGGGGCGGTACAGGCACGCATGGGGTACCCGGTGGAGGAGACACAGGCGTGGGGCGGCCCGGGGGTCGCGCCGCCGAGCGGCAGCTGGCCGGCCAACGAGCTGGAGCAGGTGCTCACCGCCGCGCTGGGCGACCCGGGCGCCACGCCCCGGGTGATCGAGGTACTGGCGCGCAGCCAGGTGTGGATCCCGCTGCCGGCCGGCGCCGACCCGCAGGGGCAGTCGTTGGACCTGCCGACGATCGAACTGGCCGGCGCCCCCTATGTCCCGGTGTTCTCCTCCCAGGAGCAGTTCCTCCAGCACGCTCCCGGGCTGGCCTTCGCGGTCGCCCCGGTGTGGGAGTTCGCGCGGGGGCTGCCGCTCGGGCTCGGGATCGCCGTCAACCCGCACGCCCCGGTCGGCATCCCGGTGCCCCCGGCGGGCGTGGCGGAGCTGCGGCGCGGGCCGCGCGAGGACCGCTGGGCCGGCGAGGGCGCCGACGGGGCGGCCGGCGGCCGGGTCGCGCTGCGCGAGCCGGCGCCGGAGGAGGAGCCGGTCGGCTTCCTGTCCGCCGCGAGTGTGGAACTCGGCGCGCTGCCGGGCGTGCTGACGGCGCGTCGGGCACTGGCGAGCGTGGAGGGCGAGCCGACGGTGCTGTTCGTCGGCGTCCAGCTCGACTCGGCCTGGCCGGCCGATCCGGCCGCGGTGAACGAGGCACTCGGACGGGCGCTGGGAACCGCGCCACTGCCCGGCGGCGTCCACCTCGTGCTGCTCGACCTCGTGGACGACCCGGTGGTCGAGTGGCTGCTGAACCGGGTGCGGCCGTTCTACACCAGGATGTGACCGCACCGTGGGCACGTCGGCGTGGCGACTGTCCGCGACGCCCCCTAGGCTGCGTCCGGAGATCTGACGACATTGGCGGGTAGCAGACGGGAAGAGGGGCCGAAGTGAGCGCGGGAGCGGCAGGAGGCGGTGCACCGGGACCGTGGGGTCCGGCACCCACCGCACGCCCCGGCGGGGATCCGGGCGCGCTGGAGCGCGCCCTGCGCGAGGTGGGGCCGGAGCGCTACGAGGCGTACGAGAACCTGCTGCGCGCCCTGGCCGAGGGGCAGGTCTGGATGCTGCTCTGGCACGGCACCCCGGGCAGCCCGGACGCCCAGTACGGGAACATGGACGTCTCCGGCCACGGCTACGCGCCCGCCGTCACCTCCCCCGAGCAGCTCGCGGCCAGCGGCTGGGCGCGCGCCCACGAGGTGATCTCCGGCCAGGAGATCGCCGCCTCGCTGTACCGCACCCGCTGGGGCCTGTGGCTGAACCCGCACGCCCCCGGCGGCGGGGTCGGCATCCCGTGGGCGGACCTGCGCCGGATCGCGGCAGGGCTGGACCGGCTGCCGGCCGGGCCGCTCCAGCTGAGCGAACCCCAGGTCCAGGCGCCGCAGTTCTACGGGCTGCTGGAGCACCAGGCGGTCGAGGTCCGGGCCGTCCGGGCGCTGCGGCGGGCCTGGGTGCGCCCGGCGGTGGGGGAGCCGTACCTGGCGATCGGCCTGGAGCTGTACGACAGCTCGCCGCCCGCCGTGGAGGCGGTCCGGGCGCTGATGCAGCGGGCCATCGCGGTGGCGCCGGAGGGCCTGGCGGTCTCGACGGTGGCGATGGCCGACGAGTACGACCCGGTGGCGATGTGGATGCGGGCAAACGCCCGCCCGTTCTTCGACCGCGAGGCGGCGGGCCCCGGCCGGCCGCCGCAGGGCCCGTACCCGGCCGCGCAGTACCCGCCGCAGGGTCCCTACCCGTACGGCGCCCAGCCGCCGCCGGCCGGCCCCGGGTGGCCGCAGCAGCCGTGGTCGGGGTACCCCGGGCNCTGAAGGCGCCTTTGCGAAATCTCCACAACAGAAGTGTTCCGTCCACGACCGGCCTGATGGCGAATCAGGCCGGTCGTGGCGTTTTCCGGGCCATCATTCCGCCAGTTCTGTCATTGATCTTGACATGCATGTAACAGCCATGTGAAGAACACTATGCGGTCGCGCCGACCGTGCATGCGGACAGATCACAGTTGGGCATCCTTCGGTTGTCAGGTCTGGCGCAACGCTGTCCGGATGACAGAGAGTTCCGGCAATGCAGTCCACGAGTGCGGCCCCACAAGGGCGAATACGCACACCGACCGCATGATCCGCACGATGCCCCATCCCGCGCGGAGCACCTGAGCAGTACCGCCGCGCCGTACCTCGTACNGCCGCACGTCAGCACCTCAGTACAGGCACACCCGCACTCCCGCAGCACCGATCATCCGTACCGCTGAACTTCCGCACCGCCGTACCGCCGACCGGCGACCGGCACACCACCGCACCGTTGCAACGCACCAGTAGCGACGCCCGGCACACGCAGTCCTGGCCCGGATCGGGCCGGAACACCTCGCGCGACCGGGCACCGTGGGCCGGCCACCGTCGGCGAGGGGACCGAACTGACTCATGACCACACCCATCGACACCACCGGATCGCAGGCCGGCGAGCAGGCGGCCGGGCAGCCGGCCGGGCAGACCACCGCCGCACCGGCGAAGCGGATCGAAGGCCGCTCCCCGGGCAGGATCGCCTGGGACCGCCTCAAACGCGACAAGGTCGCCCTCGCGGGCGGCGTCGTGGTGGTGCTGCTGATCCTCGCCGCNNTGCTCGCGCCGGTGCTCACCTCGCTCTTCGGCCACCCGGTGGACGAACCGCACCCGGACCAGATCAACCCCGAACTCGGCCTTCCCAAGGGCGCGTTCGGCGGCATCAGCGGTGACTACCTGCTCGGCGTCGACCCCACCTTCGGGCGGGACGTCTTCAGCCGGATCCTCTACGGAGCGCAGATCTCCCTGCTGGTGGCCTTCCTGGCGGCCGGCGTCTCGGTCGTCATCGGCGTCCTGATGGGCGTCGCGGCCGGGTACTTCGGCGGCTGGGTGGACGCCGCGATCAGCAGGGTGATGGACGTGCTGCTGGCCTTCCCGCAGCTGCTGTTCTCCATCGCGCTGGTCTCGGTGATGCCCAACGAACTGCTCGGACTGACCGGCAGCGGCGTCCGGATGGCCATCCTGATCCTGGTGATCGGCTTCTTCGGCTGGCCGTACATCGGGCGTATCGTCCGGGGCCAGGCACTGTCGCTGCGCGAACGGGAGTTCGTCGACGCGGCCCGCAGCCTCGGCGCGGGCAGCGTCCACATCCTGCTCCGCGAGCTGCTTCCCAACCTGGTCGCCCCGATCCTCGTCTACGCGACGCTGATCATCCCGACCAACATCCTCAGCGAGGCTGCACTCAGCTTCCTGGGCGCCGGGGTCAAGCCCCCCACCCCGTCCTGGGGTCAGATGCTCTCGCAGGCCACCAAGATCTACCAGGTGGACCCGACCTACATGGTCGTCCCCGGCCTCGCGATCTTCATCACCGTGCTCGCCTTCAACCTCTTCGGTGACGGCCTGCGCGACGCGCTCGACCCCAAGGGCAACTGATCCGACGCAGGTCCGGCTCCCCGGAGCCGGCCGTTCGGCGCCCACCCCCAGCAGTCCCACCCCACACCCGGGGACCAGCACGCCTCGGCGGACCGATCGGGCCCGCACATCCTCAGGAGGAACCGTACTCATGACGCGTAACCGGACGCTCGCAGCCGCAGCCCTGGTGGCCACGCTGGCGCTCACCGCGACCGCCTGTGGCGGCTCGAAGGGCGGCGGCACCAGTGGCGACGCCACCAAGGGCGGCAGTGAGGGCGGCTTCAACGCCGCGGTCGGCAAGGTGCTCAACCCCTCGGACAAGAAGGGGGGCACCATCAACCTGTGGACCAGCACGGACGCCGACTCCTGGGACCCGGGCCGCGCCTACTACGCCTCGGTGTGGAACTTCCAGCGCTACTACGCCCGCACGCTGCTGACGTACGACTCCAAGCCCGGCAAGGACGGCCTCAAGCTCGTCCCCGACCTCGCGGCCGCCCAGCCGGAGATCGCCGCCGACGGCAAGACGTACACCTTCAAGCTGAAGCCCGGTGTGAAGTTCGAGGACGGCTCGCCGATCACCTCGAAGGACATCAAGTACGGCATCGAGCGGATCTTCGCCCAGGACGTCATCAGCGGCGGCCCGACCTACCTGATCAACTCGCTGGACCAGGGCCAGGGTTACAAGGGCCCCTACACCGACACCGACCCGAACAAGCAGGGCCTCAAGTCGGTCGAGACCCCGGACGACACGACCATCGTCTTCAAGCTGGACAAGCCGGACTCCTCCTTCCTGTACCTGCTGGCCATGGGCAGCGCCTCGCCGGTGCCGGCGAAGCTCGACACCGGCTCCAAGTACGGTGACAAGCCGGTCTCCTCGGGCCCGTACAAGTTCAAGTCGATCGAGCCCGGCAAGTCCGTCGAGCTGGTCCGCAACGAGGCCTGGGACCAGGCCACCGACACCGTCCGCAAGGCGCTGCCGGACGTCGTCAAGCTGACCATCACCACCAACGCCGACGACATGGACGCCCGCCTGCTCGACGGCTCGGCCGACATCGACTTCAGCCAGACCGGCCTCTCCCAGGCCGCCGGCGCCAAGGTGCTGACCGACCCGGCGCTCAAGGCCCACACCGACGACGCCTACAACGGCTTCATCCGCTACATCTCGGTGGTGCCGAAGGTCGCGCCGTTCGACAACGAGCACTGCCGCAAGGCCGTCCTGTACGCGGCCGACACCACCGCGCTGCAGACCGCCCGCGGCGGCTCGACGGCCGGCTCCACCTACGGCTCGATCCTGCCCCCGAACATCCTCGGCTCGGACGACTACGACCCGTTCGGCTTCACCAAGGGCAAGCCCAATGTGGAGAAGGCCAAGGAGGAGCTCAAGCTCTGCGGCAAGCCGGACGGCTTCAAGACCAACATCGCCGTGCGTGGCAACAAGGAGAAGGAAGTCAACTCCGCCGTCGCCCTGCAGAGCGCGCTGAAGGCCGTCAACATCGACGTCACCGTCGACCAGTACGACGGCAAGCTGATCGCCTCGGAGATCGGCTCCCCGGGCGTCGTGGCGACCAAGGGCTACGGCCTGATCGTGATGGGCTGGGCCGCCGACTACCCGAACGGCAGCGGCTTCCTCCAGCCGCTCACCGACGGCCGGTTCATCACCCAGAACGGCAACAGCAACTACTCCGAGATCAACGACCCGGAGATCAACGGCTGGTTCGACGCGGCGACCGCCGAGACCGACCCGGCGAAGGCCGCCGACCTGTACAAGAAGGTCAACCACAAGGTCATCGACCAGGGTTACTACCTGCCGATCGTCGCGGACAAGGCGCTCAACTACCGCAACCCGCGCCTGACCAACGTCTACACCCAGGACGCCCTCGGCGGCGAGATCGACTTCCAGGCCCTCGGTGTCTCCGACGGCAAGTGACCCGGTCCGCGCGACCCGCCCGCTTCCGTAGTTCGTACCGCTAGTCCGAAGGGCAGGTGAAGGCTTCGCCGGGCCGGCCGGGCTCCCCACAAGGGGGCCCGGCCGGTCACCGGCGGCGCCGGCCGCAGTGCTCGTGTATCTCATCCGACGGCTCGTCAACGTCGTCGCCATGCTGCTGGTGGTCTCCGCGGTCACCTTCGGCATCTTCTTCATGGTGCCGAAACTCACCGGCAGCGACCCCGCGCTGCTCTACGTCGGCAAGATCGCGGACAAGGCGGCGATCGAGGGCATCAGGCACAAGATGGGCCTGGACAAGTCGATCATCGAGCAGTACTTCCTGTTCCTGAAGGGCATCTTCGCCGGCCGGGACTACAGCACCGGGGTCGACGTCACCCACTGCTCGGCCCCCTGCCTCGGGTACTCGTTCAAGACCGAGCGGGCCGTCTGGCCCGTCCTGCTCGACCGCCTCGGCGTCACCGCCTCGCTCGCCTTCGGCGCGGCCATCCTGTGGCTGCTCTTCGGCACCGCGACCGGCGTCATCTCCGCGCTGCGCCGGCGCACCCTGCTGGACCGCTTCACGATGACCACCGCGCTCGCCGGCGTCTCGCTGCCGATCTACTTCACCGGCATGCTCGCCAGCGCGGTCTTCGTCTACCAGCTCGGCTGGTTCCCGCACGACTACGTGGCGCTGACCGACGACCCGGTGGCCTGGGTGCAGAACCTCGCCCTCCCGTGGGTCACCCTGGCCTTCCTCTACGCCGCGACCTACGCCCGGCTCACCCGCGCGACCCTGCTCGACGTCCTCGGCGAGGACTACATCCGCACCGCCCGGGCNAAGGGCCTCGGCGAGCGGACGGTCATCGGCAAGCACGCCCTGCGCTCCACCCTCACCCCGATCCTGACCGTNTTCGGAATGGACCTCGGCGGGCTCATCGGCGGCGCCGTGCTCACCGAGACCACCTTCAACTTCCGCGGTCTCGGGTACGAGGCGGTCGCCGCCATCAGCGGCAGCGACCTCCCGGTGATCATGGGCGTGACCCTGTTCGCCGGCTTCTTCATCATCCTGGCCAACCTGCTGGTTGACCTGCTGTACGCCGTTGTCGATCCTCGGGTGAGGCTGACATGAGCAAGACCCAGACCCAGACCCAGACCCAGGACCGGCTCCGCAAGGACGCCGGCGCACCCGAGGCCTTCCTCGCCGTCCGCGACCTCAAGGTGCACTTCCCGACCGACGACGGCCTGGTGAAGTCCGTGGACGGCCTGAACTTCACGCTGGAGAAGGGCAAGACCCTCGGCATCGTCGGCGAGTCCGGCTCCGGCAAGTCCGTCACCTCGCTGTCGATCATGGGCCTGCACCGCACCGGCACCAAGCGCGGCGCCCCGCAGATCTCCGGCGAGGTCTGGCTGGACGGCGAGGAGCTGATCGGCGCCTCGCCGGAGAAGGTCCGCCGGCTGCGCGGCCAGAAGATGGCCATGATCTTCCAGGACCCGCTGACCGCCATGCACCCGTACTACACGGTGGGCGCGCAGATCGTCGAGGGCTACCGGGCCCACCACCCCGGCGCGAGCAAGCGCGACGCCCGCAGGCGGGCCGTCGAGATGCTCGACCGGGTCGGCATCCCGCAGCCGGACAAGCGGGTCGACGCCTACCCGCACGAGTTCTCCGGCGGCATGCGCCAGCGCGCGATGATCGCGATGGCCCTGGTCAACGACCCGTCCCTGCTGATCGCCGACGAGCCCACCACCGCCCTGGACGTCACCGTCCAGGCGCAGATCCTGGACCTGATCCGCGACCTCCAGCAGGAGTTCGGCTCGGCCGTCATCATCATCACCCACGACCTCGGGGTGGTCGCCGAACTCGCCGACGACATCCTGGTGATGTACGGCGGCAAGTGCATCGAACGCGGCCCCGCCGCAACGCTGTTCGACTCGCCCGAGCACCCCTACACCTGGGGCCTGCTCGGTTCGATGCCCCGTCTGGACCGCGAGCTCCAGGACCGGCTGATCCCCGTCAAGGGCACCCCGCCCAGCCTGATCAACGTGCCCTCCGGCTGCGCGTTCCACCCGCGCTGCCCGTACGCCGGCCTCACCGGCGGACGCTCGACGACCGAGGTGCCGCTGCTGGCCGAGGCGGCCCCCGGCCACCTCGCCGCCTGCCACCTGCCGGTCGCCGACCGGCACCGGATCTTCACCGACGAGATCGCGCCCCGGCTGTGA
>FJVZ01000693.1_pt1 | contig 12404 bp, 8 predicted proteins | sample 1011841 | NCBI WGS metagenome assembly FJVZ01 (sample SAMEA3912450, study PRJEB9761) | metagenome | biome: forest; material: soil | place: USA | collected 2011-06-22 | depth 0.1 m
GGTGCTGGCGCTGGACACCGGCTCCGCGCAGGTGACGGTACAGCCGGGCCTGCCGGACCGGGTGTCGGTGCGCCGGAACCTGGACTGGACGCTGCGCGAGCCGGTGGTGTCGATGACCTGGGCGGCCGACGTGCTGACCGTCTCCGTGAGCTGCGGGCGGCTGCCCGTCGTCGGCGGGACGGACTGCGACGTGTCGCTCGACATCGAGGTGCCCGCCGGGACGCAGGTGAGCGGCCGGAGCACGTCCGGGAGCACCGAGGTGCGGGGCCTGACCGGGGACGTCCGGCTGACGACCACCTCCGGGGCGATCCTGCTGGCCGGGCTCGGCGGCCAGGTCACCGCCCGCTCCANCTCCGGGATGATCCAGGGCGGCTCGCTGGCCTCCGCCCGGGTCCGGGCGGACACCGGATCGGGCCAGGTGCGGCTGGCCTTCGCCCGGCCACCGGACGCGGTCAGCGTCTCGGCGGGCTCGGGCGAGATCGGCATCGTCGTCCCGGCGGGCTCGCGCTACCGCATCACCGGCCGTTCCCGGTCCGGTGACGGCAGCATCGACCCGGTACTGGCCGACCCCGGCTCGCAGCGGAGCATCGACGTCGCCGCCGGCTCCGGGCGGGTGACCGTCGCCCCCTCGGAGGGCTGACGGGCCACTCGGCCGGGTGGGGGACAATGAAGAGTCCCGCACACCTCCCGCCGAGACCGCCTATCTCCTGAGGACGCCGCCCGCATGACCGCCACGCCCGCCGCCACCGCCACCGCCGTCACCCCTGCCGAGCCCGCGCCCGCACCCGCCTCGGTCGCCGCCGCACCGGCCGCCGCCGAGTTCGCGCCGCTGACCATCGGCCCGATGCAGGTGTGGCCGCCGGTCGTGCTGGCCCCGATGGCGGGCATCACCAACGCGCCGTTCCGCACCCTGTGCCGCGAGCAGAGCGGCGGCAAGGGCCTGTACGTCAGCGAGATGATCACCACCCGGGCGCTGGTCGAGCGCAACGCCAAGACCATGCAGCTGATCCGCTTCGACCCGAGCGAGAAGCCGCGCTCCATCCAGCTGTACGGCGTGGACCCGGTGACCGTCGGCAAGGCCGCCCGCATGATCGCGGACGAGGGCCTGGCCGACCACATCGACCTCAACTTCGGCTGCCCCGTCCCGAAGGTGACCCGCAAGGGCGGCGGCTCGGCACTGCCGTACAAGCGGAACCTGCTGCGGGAGATCCTGCGCGAGGCGGTGGCGGGCGCCGGCGGGCTGCCGGTCACCATGAAGATGCGCAAGGGCATCAACGACGAACACCTCACCTACCTGGACGCCGGCCGGATCGGCGCCGAGGAGGGCGTCTCGGCGATCGCCCTGCACGGGCGCACCGCCGCCCAGCACTACGGCGGCACGGCGGACTGGTCGGCGATCGCCCGGCTGCGGGAGGCCGTACCGGCGCACATCCCGGTGCTGGGCAACGGCGACATCTGGTCCGCGCCGGACGCGGTGCGGATGATGCGCGAGACCGGCTGCGACGGCGTCGTGGTCGGGCGCGGCTGCCTGGGCAGGCCGTGGCTGTTCAAGGACCTGGTGTCGATCTTCGAGGGTGACACCGACCCGGTCCGCCCGTCCTTCGCGGACGTGGCGCGGGCGATGCTGCGCCACGCGCAGCTGCTGGGCGAGTGGATGGGCGACGAGCAGCGNGGCGTGGTGGACTTCCGCAAGCACGTGGCCTGGTACACCAAGGGCTTCTCGGTCGGCTCGGAGCTGCGGGTGCGGCTGGCGAACTCCAGCTCGCTGGAGGAGCTGGGCGGCACGCTGGCCCAGGTCGAGCAGTCGCAGCTGTGGCCGGCCGGCGCCGACGGCCCGCGCGGGCGGACCAGCGGCAACAACCGGGTGGTCCTCCCGGAGGGCTGGCTGGACGATCCGTACGACTGCGCCCTGCCGAGCGTTGACGCCGAACTGGACACATCCGGCGGCTGATCCCGCCGGTCCGGCCAAGTCGCCCCCGAGGGGGTGACTGCCGGAGCGGCCGAGCCCTCTTGGACAACCTGGCCAAGAGGGCTCCTTCAGGGCCGATTCCGGTCACGGAACGAACACGTTTCTGGACACAGTGCGACGGTCGGCCCGAGTGGGCTACGTACGACGGATGAGATGCACTGGTGACCCTTGCCACATACGCTGGCGACTGACGCCCGGTCAGGGTGCGATCCGGGCGCCGGAGGTGCGAAACGCCTTCCGAAGGGGCCCGGTCGGGTATCGGGTGGTTCGGGTGCAGGAAATCAAGCCGGGGCAACATCGCTGGTCGCTGGTCGCTACGCTCTGTCGGCCATATGTGATCTTCGCGTTTCCATCTCTTCAAGAGTTGAATGCTTGCTAGCGTCAGCCGGACGATTTCACCACCAGAGGTGAACGCCCATCAGGGCATTCGATCTGTCGGGTTACTCGTTGGTACCAGCCTCGTACGGCCTATTGGTAGCGCAACAACGCCTTTGAAATGGGTATGTTCTCCGGCGTCAGGGCAACCGTGTGCGAGGAGACCGACCCGTGCCGTCCCAGCAGAAGTTTGTTTACTCCTTCACTGAAGGAAACAAGGACCTCAAGGATCTTCTTGGCGGCAAGGGCGCCAACCTCGCCGAGATGACCAACCTGGGCCTCCCCGTCCCTCCGGGGTTCACCCTCACCACCGAGGCCTGCAAGGTCTTCCTGGAGACCGGCAGCGAGCCGGCCTCGCTCCATGTCGAGGTGAGTGCGCACCTCGACGCCCTGGAGCAGGCGATGGGCAAGAAGCTCGGCCAGCCGGACGACCCGCTGCTGGTGTCCGTCCGCTCCGGGGCCAAGTTCTCGATGCCCGGCATGATGGACACCGTCCTGAACATCGGGCTCTCCGACGTCTCGGTGCTGGGCCTGGCGGCGCAGTCAGGCAACGAGCGGTTCGCCTGGGACTCGTACCGCCGCCTGGTGCAGATGTTCGGCCGTACGGTGCTCGGCGTCGACGGCGACCTCTTCGAGGAGGCCCTGGACGAGGCCAAGCACGCCAAGGGCACCGCCGACGACCTGGACCTGGACGCTTCCGACCTCCAGGTACTGGTCGAGACCTTCAAGGCGATCGTGCTGCGCGAGACCGGCCGCGAGTTCCCCCAGGAGCCGCGCCACCAGATGGACCTCGCGATCCACGCCGTCTTCCACTCCTGGAACGGCGACCGGGCCCGCCTGTACCGCCGCCAGGAGCGGATCCCGAACGACCTGGGCACCGCCGTCAACGTCTGCAGCATGGTGTTCGGCAACCTCGGCGAGGACTCCGGCACCGGCGTCGCCTTCACCCGTGACCCCTCCACCGGTGCGGTCGGCGTCTACGGCGACTACCTCTCCAACGCCCAGGGNGAGGACGTCGTCGCCGGGATCCGCAACACCCTGCAGCTCGCCGAGCTGGAGCAGCTCGACAAGAAGTCGTACGACGAGCTGATGGCGATCATGCACAAGCTCGAACTGCACTACCGCGACCTGTGCGACATCGAGTTCACCATCGAGCGCGGCAAGCTCTGGATGCTCCAGACCCGGATCGGCAAGCGCACCGCCGCCGCCGCCTTCCGGATCGCCGTCCAGCTCGTCGACCAGGGCCTGATCGACCTGGACGAGGCGCTGCACCGGGTCACCGGCGGGCAGCTCGCCCAGCTGATGTTCCCGCGCTTCGCCCCCGACGCCACCTCCAAGCAGGTCGCCTGGGGTATCGCCGCCTCGCCCGGCGCGGCCGTCGGCAAGGTGGTCTTCGACTCCTACACCGCCGTGAAGTGGTCCCGCTCCGGCGAGCGGGTCATCCTGGTCCGCCGGGAGACCAACCCGGACGACCTGGACGGCATGATCGCCGCCGAGGGCATCCTCACCTCGCGCGGCGGCAAGACCTCGCACGCGGCGGTCGTCGCCCGCGGCATGGGCAAGACCTGTGTCTGCGGCGCGGAGGAGCTGGAGGTCGACACCAAGCGCCGCCGCTTCACCACCGCCGACGGCCGGGTCGTCGAGGAGGGCGACATCGTCTCCATCGACGGCGCGAGCGGCAAGGTGTACCTCGGTGAGGTGCCGGTGCTGCCGTCCCCGGTGGTCGAGTACTTCGAGGGCACCCTGCACGCCGGCGCGGACGTCCAGGGCGGGCTGGTCCAGGCCGTGCACCGGCTGATGTCGCACGCCGACGTACGCCGCCGCCTCGTGGTACGCGCCAACGCCGACAACGCCGAGGACGCGAACCGCGCCCGCCGCTACGGCGCCCAGGGCATCGGCCTGTGCCGCACCGAGCACATGTTCCTCGGCGAGGAGCGCCGCAAGGAGGTCGAGCACCTGATCCTGGCGGACAACGACAAGGACCGCGAGGTCGCGCTCGGCACCCTGCTGCCGCTCCAGAAGGGCGACTTCGTCGAGCTGTTCCAGGCGATGGACGGCCTGCCCGTCACCGTCCGGCTGCTCGACCCGCCGCTGCACGAGTTCCTGCCCGACATCACCGAGCTGTCGGTGCGCGTCGCCCTCGCCGAGGCCCGCAAGGACCCGAACGAGAACGACCTGCGCCTGCTCCAGGCCGTGCACAAGCTGCACGAGCAGAACCCGATGCTGGGCCTGCGCGGCGTGCGCCTCGGCCTGGTCATCCCCGGTCTGTTCGGCATGCAGGTGCGCGCCATCGCGGAGGCCGCCGCCGAGCGCCGGCTGGCCGGCGGCGACCCGCGGCCCGAGGTGATGATCCCGCTGGTGGGCACCGTCCAGGAGCTGGAGATCGTCCGCGACGAGTGCGAGCGGGTGCTCGCCGAGGTCGCCTCCTCGACCGGCGTGAAGCTGGACATCAAGCTCGGCACCATGATCGAGCTGCCCCGCGCCGCCCTGACGGCCGGCCAGATCGCCGAGGCCGCCGAGTTCTTCTCCTTCGGGACGAACGACCTCACCCAGACCGTCTGGGGCTTCTCCCGCGACGACGTGGAGGCCTCGTTCTTCACCGCGTACCTGGAGAAGGGCATCTTCGGGGTCTCCCCGTTCGAGACCATCGACCGGGACGGNGTCGGCGCGCTCGTCAAGCACGCCGTCGAGGCCGGCCGGGCCACCCGACCCGACCTCAAGCTCGGCGTCTGCGGCGAGCACGGCGGCGACCCGGAGTCGGTGCACTTCTTCCACCAGGTGGGGCTGGACTACGTATCCTGCTCTCCCTTCCGGATTCCGGTGGCGCGCCTGGAGGCAGGCCGCGCCGCCCTCGAAACGGCGGGCAGCGACTCGCGCTGACGGCGGCGGGCACCCGGGCGGCCAGGCATCGGCCGCCCGGGGCCCGACCCACCGCAGCGACGACCGCTGACCGCATCCCCTCCCACCGGGGAGGGGCGTACACCGGAGCTCGGCGCAGGAGAACCGGCGTACGTACAGCAGTTGGGGCGGGAGTGGACAATGGCGTCCGCTCCCGCCCCGGCCGCCTGCTCTGCGCCGATCGGGTGATGACCGCTCCCCGTTCGGACGACCCGCCGGGCACCCCCGGCAAGCTGGGGCCATGACCAGCACCATGACCAGCCGAAACCGCATGATCGCCGTCGCCGTGCTCCTGGTCTGCGCCATCGCGGCCGCAGCCGCCTACGCCCTCACCGGCCACCGGGACAAGCCGGCCGCCGGTGCCCGGCCCGCCGCCTCCGCGGCCCCGGCCGGCAGCTGGGTCCCGGACAGCGCCGCGCTCGCCGACGTCTGCCGGACGAAGCTCCCCGGCCAGGCCCGCGACACCCTCGCCCTGATCGCCAAGGGCGGCCCGTACCCGTACCGCTCGGACGGCATCGTCTTCGAGAACCGCGAGAGCCGGCTGCCCGGGCAGCGCTCCGGCTACTACCACGAGTACACCGTCGTCACCCCGGGCTCCGGCGACCGGGGCACCCGGCGGGTGGTCACCGGCGGCACCGGCGAGCAGTACTGGACGGCCGACCACTACGCGAGCTTCCAGGAGATCGACGCCCGCTGCTGACCGGCCGGGAAAATCCCTGGGCAGGATGTTCTCAGTCTGAGAAGATGCTGCCCGATGACTGATTCCGCGACGACCGACCCCGCACTCGACTCACTCCACGGCCTCTCCGTCGGAGACGCCCTCGGCGCCCAGTTCTTCGTCCCCGGCTCCGCCGCCCACCTCGCCGCCCGCACCGCCCCGCCCGGCCCCTGGCCGTGGACGGACGACACCGAGACGGCCTGCTCGGTGCACGCCGCCCGGACCGAGCGCGGCAGCGTCGACACCTTCGACCTGACCCGTGCCCTCGCTCTGCGGCACGACTTCGACCGGGGGTACGGCCCCGCCGCCAACCGCCTGCTGCGGCTGGTCCGCGAGGGCGGGGACGCGAAACGGCTGGCCGCCGAGGCCTTCGACGGGCAGGGCTCGTACGGCAACGGCGCCGCGATGCGGGTGGCCCCGCTCGGCGCCGCCTTCGCGGCCGACCCGACTGCGGCCGTCCGCCCGGCCGCCGACACCGCCGTGATCACCCACACCCACCCGCAGGCCGTCGACGGCGCGATCGCCGTCGCGGTGGCCGCCGCGCACGCGGCCCGCCGGGAGCCGCTCACCCCGGCCGCGTTCCTGACGGCGGTGCGCGACCTCACCCCGCACGGCGTCGTCCGGGACGGCATCGGCGAGGCCGTCGCCCTGCTCGCCGAGCCCGACCCGAGGGCCGCCGCCCGGGTGCTCGGCAACGGCAGCCGGGTCAGCGCAGCCGACACCGTGCCGTACGCGCTCTGGTGCGCGGCCCGCCGGCTCGACGACTACCCGGGCGCGGTCTGGGACGCGATCAGCGCCGGCGGGGACGTCGACACCACGGCGGCGATCACCGGCGGCATCGTCGCCGCGCACACCGGCACGGCGGGGATCCCCGCCGAGTGGCTGGCCGCCCGCGAGCCGCTGCCCGCCTGGGCGACGCCGCCGCCGGGGAGCGTGGCGACGGCCGCCACCTGGCAGGGCGGGGTCGAGGGGCTGCTGCTGCCGCGCCCGCACCCCGTCCCGGCGGTGGTGTGGAGCGCGGAGCAGTGGGAGCGCGTCCGGTACGGCCTGCGGCCGCGCGAGATGGAGCAGAAGTGGGTCTCCTACACCGCCGAGGGCACGCTCCACCTGCACCGCAGCTGGACGGGCTTCGCGATCTGGGAGGTCGCGGTGGCCCCCGTCCGAGGTGGTGGCATGCGGCCGGTCTCGGCGCTGGTGGAGAGCCACCCGGGCCGCTACGGCGGCGCGGGCGGCTCTGGTGGCGACGAGCTGTTCGCCGGCATCCTCGGCCTGGCCGCCCTCGGCTACCAGTACTAGGCCGTACTAGGCCGGGATCAGCCGGCCACTGCCGCCGCCGTGTCTGAGGCACTCCTGGTTGATCGCCCGGTCCGGGGCGCTGGGGGAGGTGGCGGCGGCGATCCGCAGCTCGATGATGTCGCGGACGGCGGGCCACTCCTCGTCCAGGATCGAGTAGAAGGCGGTACTGCGGACGGCGCCGTCCAGGCCGCGCGTGTGGGCCCGGCGGACGCCCTCGCAGGTGGCGCCGAGCCGCTCGATCGCCGTCCGGGAGCGCTGGTTGCGGGCGTCGGCGCGCATCGAGATGCGCTGGACGCCCCAGACCTCGAANGCGTGGCGGAGCATCAGCAGCTTCGCCTCGGTGTTGATGCCGGTGCCCTGGGCGCGCGGCGAGAGCCAGCTGTTCCCGATCTCGGCGGCGTCGGGCACGGCGGTGGCCGGGTCGCCGAACGGGATGCCCGGCACCGGCGGCCAGACCAGCGGGCCCTGCCAGTAGTCGAGTTCGAGGTAGCGGGTCGAGCCGACCACCCTGCCGTCGGCGACGCTCACCGTGGCGAACGGCAGCGAGCGCCCGGCCGCCTGGTCGGCGAGGGCGCGGGCGACGTAGTCGCGGGCCGCTTCCAGGCCGTGCGGGACGGGGGTGAAGGCGTAGGTCGTACGGTCCTCGGCGCCGGCCTGGGCCAGCGCTTCGGCGTGGTACGCGGCGAGGGGCTCCAGCCGGACGGTGCGGCCGTGGAGGATGACGGGTACGGGCACGGAACCTTCGGTCCTTCGGCGGTCGGAGGGGGACCTCGCGTGCCGGGGTACGGCGCGGAGGGCGACTGGACGTTCGCCCCGGCTCCGGACGACACCGCCCGTTCCGGCGTACGCCGGCGTGCCCGGTTCGTACGGAAGGGGGGTGGCGGCCCCGGAATCGGGCAGCGCGGTGCCGGAACGGACACGGGTCGACGGACCGGTCCGGCGGGATGAGCGAGGGGACAGTGTGCGTCCGCGAGATGGCCGAGGAGGAAACGGGAGCGCGAAGGGAAACAGGCGGCCAGATGAAGGCAAGGTGCGTCGTGTGGGCTGGCCCAACAGCGGTCCGGGACGTGGTCAACGGCGTTACCGACGACGAGACGACGACGCGACGATGCGAGGCAGCGAGAGGACGATACCCGTGAAAGGGCGGTGCGTCACCTCGCGGCACGCGAATGGGGGCGCGTGAGCTCGCGGCGTACGCCGCGGCGGCTGCGCGCGGGCCCCGGAATCTGCCCGGCGCGCGCGGCGCGGGGCCGGTGGAGGGGGTGTGACCAGCGGGTTTCCACCGGGGTGCGATGATTCTCGGGCCGCGGTCGGGCGGGCGTGAGTTCCCTGGACGAAGCACGGCCGCAATGGGAATGCGCGCGGCGTCCGGCACGCTGGAGAGAGCGAGAGTGCCGCGACGCCGGTGGCCCGCGCCGGGTCGGCGCGGACGGAGGCGGAACGACACCCGTACCGGTCGACCCGACCGGTACGGCCGACGACGAGAACGAACGGGGTTGGGTGCGCGGTGCAAGATCCCCAGGCGCTGTACGAACTGGAACAGCAGGGTGTGGCAGCGGTGGCCGCGGCGAACGCGGCCCTGGGCGACACGGGGGCCGGTCTGGTGCTGCTGTACCACTTCGAGGGCTTCATGGACGCCGGCGAGGCCGGCGGCCAGGTGGTGGCCCACCTGCTCGAAGAGGGAGCGCCGCAGGTCGTCGCCCGGTTCGACCACGACCGCCTGGTGGACTACCGCGCCCGGCGCCCCGCGATGGTCTTCGACCGCGAGCACTGGGCCTCCTACGACCCGCCGGAGATCCTGCTCCAGCTGGTGCACGACGCGGCCGGNTCGCCGTTCCTGGTCCTCACCGGCCCCGAGCCGGACGTCGAGTGGGAGCGCTTCGCGGCGGCCGTGCGCGAGCTGGCCGACCGCTTCGAGGTCCGCCTCTCGCTCGACTTCCACGGCATTCCGATGGGCGTGCCGCACACCCGCCCGGTCGGCCTGACGCCGCACGGCAACCGGCTCGACCTGGCGGCCGGCTACCCGCAGTGGTTCGAGCAGGCCCAGGTGCCGGGCAGCGCCCAGGCACTGCTGGAGTACCGCCTCTCCGAGGCCGGCCACGACGTGCTGGGCTTCGCGGTGCACGTGCCGCACTACGTGGCCCGCTCCGCCTACCCGGCCGCGGCCGTGCTGATCCTGGAGGCCGTCCAGTCGGCCACCGGCCTGGTGCTGCCGGGCAACGCGCTGCGCGAGCGGGTCGGCGAGGTCTACGCCGACATCGAGGAGCAGCTGGCCCAGGGCGACGGCGAACTGCGCTCGGCCATCCGGGGCATGGAGGGCCAGTACGACGCGGTGGCCGGCGCGGAGAGCCGCGAGAGCCTGCTCGCCGAGGCCGCCGCCGACCTGCCCTCGGCCGACGAGCTGGGGCGGCGCTTCGAGCAGTTCCTGGCGGAGCACGAGCGGGACGTCGAGTAGCGGCGGGGATCACCCGGGGAGGACCCCGGGAGTACGGGAGTCATCGGGCGGGGCCCGTTCGTTGGGGTGCAGAGGTGCCCGGGGGACGGGTCGCCGTCCGAGCACGTACCGAGGGCGTGCNGATTCCTACCCCCAGGGGGACCGTTGCCGAGGTACCACATGCCGCCGGGCAGGCGGCGGGCCGCCGCGGCGGCGGCCGCGCTCGCCGGGCTGCTGCTCGCCGCGGGCTGTTCGGGCACGGCGCCGGCGCCGCTGCCCGCGACGCCCACACCCAGGCCCACGCCTACACCCACGCCGCCCCCCGGCCCGTACGTCGCACTGGGCGACTCGTACACCTCGGGGCTGATGATCGAGCCGCAGACCGGAGAGCCGAAGGGCTGTGCCCGCTCGGCCGTCAACTACCCCTCGCTGGTGGCGGGTGAGCTCCGCCTGGCGGGCGCGGACTTCCGGGACGTCAGTTGCAGCGCCGCGCGGACGGGCGACCTGACGGGCACCCAGCGGACCGACGACGGGGCGAACCCGCCGCAGCTGGACGCCCTGTCGGCGGCGACCCGGCTGGTGACGGTCGGCATCGGCGGCAACGACGCGGGTTTCGTCGACGTCATCACCGAGTGCGCCAAGCAGAACCTCGTGCAGTCCTTCCTCGGGGGCTTCGGCGGCAGCCCGGCCGCCGCCGCGCCCTGCCGCGACCACTACGCCTCCGCCGCCGGCGCCGACCAGGTGCAGCGCAGGGTGGACGCGGCGGGGGAGAAGCTGGCCGGCGTACTGCGCGAGGTCACCCGGCGGGCGCCGCAGGCCCGGGTGTACGTGGTGGGGTACCCGGCGCTGCTGCCGGCCGACCCGGCCGCCTGCACCCCGGTGCTGGGCAACGCCGTGACGCCCGCCGACCTGGGCTTCCTGGCGGAGAAGGAGCGGCAGCTCAACGCGATGCTGGAGCGGCAGGCCCGGGCGGCCGGAGCGGGGTTCGTGGACGAGGCCGTGCCGTCCGCCGGGCACGACATGTGCGCGGGCGAGGGGGTGCGCTGGGTCGAGCCGCCGGCCCCGGCNCCGGGCCTGGCCGCCGTGCACCCGAACGCGCGCGGACAGCAGGGGATGGCACGGGCGGTGCTCAAGGCCGTCCGGGGGTGACGGGAGCCGGCCGCTGAACGAAACCGGCCGCCGACGAAACCGGCGGGGAACGGGACCGGCGGCCGTCCGCAGGTCAGGGCGCTGACTGCGGACGGCCGCCGGTGGTTCGGGCGGGCGGGGATCAGGCGGGGTTCACCCGCGTGGTGTGGACGTCGATCCGGACGCTGTCGTCGTCCAGGCACTCGCCGGTGGCCAGGTCGAAGCGCTGCTTGAGCAGCGGCGACGCGACGTAGATCCGGCCGTCCGGGGTGGAGCCGAGCAGCCCGCGCGAGAGGACGTACGCGCCGGTGAACGGGTCGCGGTTGGCGACGGCGTGCACCCGGTCGAGGTGGTCGCGGAACACCGCGGCCTGCCGGCCGTCCGGGAGGAGGGCGGCCACGCCGCGCCCCGGGACGAGCAGCGCCAGGTCGCAGAGCGGGGCCCAGGTGCGTCCGACGAGCACCTCGACGACGACGCCGGCGGTGGCCTCGAAGGGGTCGGCGGGGACGGCGAGATCGGTGGCAGTGGCGACGGTGGTCATCGGGCCTCCAGCAGGGGCGAGTTGTCGGGGTCGAGGCGGGCGAGCAGTTCGGCCTCGGTGGCGAGCAGCAGGAGGTCGGGCTTGACCTGGCCGCGCTCCGGGGTGAACCGGATGCTCGGGTCCTCGATACCGGGGGCGTTGACGAAGGAGACGAAGCGGCGCATCCGGTCCGGGTCGGCCAGGGTGGCGGCCCACTCGTCCTGGTAGTCGGAGACGTGGTTGGCCATCAGGGCCTCCAGCTCGTCGGCGATGCCGAGGCTGTCGTTGACGACCACGTCGCGGACGTGGTCGAGGCCGCCCTCGATCCGGTCCAGCCAGGCGGAGGTGCGCTCCAGCCGGTCGGCGGTGCGGATGTAGAACATCAGGAACCGGTCGATGAGCTTGATCAGCCCCTCGTCGTCGAGGTCCTGGGCCAGCATGTCGGCGTGCCGGGGGGTGGCGCCGCCGTTGCCGCCGATGTACAGGTTCCAGCCGTTGGAGGTGGCGATCACGCCGAAGTCCTTGCCGCGGGCCTCCGCGCACTCGCGGGCGCAGCCGGAGACCGCGGACTTGAGCTTGTGCGGGCTGCGCAGGCCCCGGTAGCGGAGCTCCAGGTGGATCGCCATGGCGACCGAGTCCTGGACGCCGTACCGGCACCAGGTGGAGCCGACGCAGGACTTGACCGTCCGCAGGGACTTCCCGTACGCGTGGCCGGACTCGAAGCCGGCCGCCACCAGGCGGGACCAGATCAGCGGCAGCTCGTCCACGGTGGCGCCGAAGAGGTCGATCCGCTGGCCGCCGGTGATCTTGGTGTAGAGGCCGAAGTCGCGGGCCACCTCACCGATCACGATCAGCTTCTCCGGGGTGATCTCACCACCGGGGATGCGCGGTACGACCGAGTAGGAGCCGTTCTTCTGGATGTTCGCCAGGAAGTGGTCGTTGGTGTCCTGCAGCGCCGCCTGCTCGCCGTCCAGGACGTGGCCGGAGGCCTCCAGCTCGGGCGCCAGCGAGGCGATGATCGAGCCGACGGTCGGCTTGCAGACCTCGCAGCCCTCACCGCCGAGCC
>FJVZ01000208.1_pt1 | contig 12346 bp, 7 predicted proteins | sample 1011841 | NCBI WGS metagenome assembly FJVZ01 (sample SAMEA3912450, study PRJEB9761) | metagenome | biome: forest; material: soil | place: USA | collected 2011-06-22 | depth 0.1 m
GGCGGCGAGGCCGAGGCCGGCGTCCTTCAGGGTGACGTAGCGGCCGGAGGCGGCGTTGCGCAGCGTCAGGACCTCGTTGCCCCAGTCGAACAGGTCGAAGCAGGCCTCTTCGCCGGGCTTGTCGCCGCCCGCCGGCGCGCCGATCGGCCCGGTCGGGTCGCCGGCCGGCGCGGCGAGCAGTCCGCCGGTGGAGGCCGCCCGCAGCGAGATGCGGTCCACGCCCTCGGTGCAGACCACCTCGCCGCCCCGCGCGCCGACCGCGGCCCCGAGCCCGGCGGCGACGGTGACGCGGTACGGCATGGTGCCGCTGTACCAGTCCTCGAAGAGCGAGTCGGCGAGCGGGCCGAGCACGGCCACGCGCCGGCCCTCGGCGGGTGCGAGCGGCAGCACCTGCCGCTCGTTCCTGAGCAGGACGACGGACTCGGTGGCCGCGCGCNGTGCGAGCGCGCGGTGGGCGGGGGAGTCGACGACGCTCCACCCGGTGGCCGCGTACGGGTCCTGCGCGGGGTCGAACTCGCCGAGGCGGAACCGGATCGACAGCTGGCGGGCGACAGCGCGGTCGATGTCCGCCTCGGTGACCAGGCCGCGCTCCAGCGCCTCGGTGAACCTGGCGACGGTGGTGCTGGGGTCGTCCGCGTGGTCGGTGAAGCTGTCGACGCCGGCCTTGAGGGCGGCGGCATGGGACTCGGCGTGGTCGTCGAAGTACTGCTCGGGGTCGACCAGGTTGGACGGCGCCTCGGCGTCGCTGCACACGAACAGCTCGTGCCCGGTGGGCGCGGCCCAGCGGCGCAGCTCGGCCTCGATCAGCGGGCTGACGTGGCAGGGCCGGCCGTTGACCAGGTTGTACGCCGGCATCACACCGGTCGCCGAGCCGGAGGCGATGGCCGTGCGGAAGGCCGCCAGGTCGTACTCGTGCAGGACGCGCGGGCGCAGGCCCGAGGAGGTGACGCAGCGCTCGTCCTCGTTGTTGTAGGCGAGGAAGTGCTTGAGGATCGGCGCGGTGCGCAGGTGCTCGGGGTCGTCGCCGGCCAGGCCGCGGCAGAAGGTGTCGGCGAGGCGGGCGGTGAGCAGCGGGTCCTCGGCGTAGCCCTCCTCGTTGCGGCCCCAGCGCGGGTCGCGCAGCAGGTTCACCACGGGGGCCCAGGCCTGGAGGCTGATCCGGCCGTCGCCGGCGGCCGGCGCGCGGTGGTGGTGGAAGGCGCGCAGTTCGGTGCCGGTCGCGGTGGCGACCTCGTGCACCAACTCCTCGTCCCAGCTGGCGCCGAGGCCGACGGCCTGCGGGAAGACGGTCGCGGCGCCCAGCCAGCCGACGCCGTGCAGCGCCTCGGTGCCGGTGCGGAAGGCGCCGACGCCGAGGCGGGGGACGGCGGGGGAGTACTGGTGCAGCATGGCGATCCGCTCGCCCGGGGTGAGCCGGGCGAGGAGGTCCCCGACGCGTTCGCGCAGCGCCAGCGTGGGGTCGCGGAAGGGGAGCGGCTCGATCGGCAGCTCGGCGGGCACAGCGGTGGTCGTCACCTGGGAAACCCCTTGGGGATGGGCGTGCGGAGAGAGTGGCGCGGCGCGGGGGAGGGGGAGATCCGGCCCTCGGACGGGATCCCGGCAGGCCGCGGTGGTGAAACGCTTCGAAAGTGGCACGCCGGTCGGGTCCTGTCAACCACGGAACTGACGCCGTCTCTCATCTTGGCCTGTCAGCACGGTGGTTGGGCGGAGGGCGGGCGCTGGACGTCCGCCGTGATCTCTCGGAAATGATTTGTTCATCCCCTTGTCGAACACCGGACCCGCCGCTAGTGTCACCGCAACATCGAAGCGATTCGACAAACCGGATCCTCAACGATGAAGGGCCGCACCGACATGAGCACCCAGATCAGCCGCAGAACTCTCCTCAGAACCGCTGTCACCGTCGCCGGCGCCGCCGCCATGGCGCCGCTGCTCAGCGCCTGTGGCAGCGGCGGCGCCGCGAAGAGCGGCTCCAACAGCAAGACCGGCCTGGCCGGCGCCCTGCCGTCGTACGTCCCCAGCACGGCCGTGACCGCGGACATCCCGTCCGTGACCGGCCAGGCCGGCGGGTTCACCGACGCGGGCTTCCTGACCTACCCGGCGAACCCGGTGAAGACCGTCACCAAGACGCCCGGCTCCGGCGGCAGTTACTCCGCCGTGACGCCGCTCTGGGGGACGATCCCGGCCGCCGACAACTCCTTCTACCAGGCCGTGAACGCCGCGCTGGGCGTCAAGCTCACCATGCAGCCGGCCAACGGCACCACGTACAACACCGCGATCCCGACCCTGACCGCGGCCCAGAAGCTCCCCGACTGGATCCAGCTCCCCACCTGGTGGAACGCGCTGTTCAACGTCGGTGAGCTGGTCGGCACCCAGCTGGCGGACCTCACGCCGTACCTGGCCGGCGACAAGATCAAGGACTACCCGAACCTGGCGGCCCTGCCGACCGGTGCCTGGCAGGCCGGCGTCTGGAGCGACAAGCTCTACGGCATCCCGTCCTTCTCCTCCGGCACCGCCTTCGCCGGCTCCTTCTACTACCGCCGGGACGTCTTCGAGGCGAAGGGCATAGCCGCCGACAGCGTCAGGTCCGCCGACGACCTGATGAACCTGGGCAAGGAGCTGACCAGCGCGAGCGCCGGCGTCTGGGCCTTCGACGACCTCTGGACGTACCTCGCGCAGCCCTTCGGTCTCGCGCAGCTGTTCACGGCCAAGGACGGCAAGCTCGTCCACAAGTACGAGCAGCCGGAGTACCTGGAGGCGCTCAACTGGGCCTGGAAGCTGGCCAAGTCCGGCTACATCCACCCGGACGCGCTGGCCGGCAACAACAACGACGCCAAGGCCCGGTTCTACGCCGGCAAGGTGCTCGTCACCGGCGACGGCACCGGCTCCTGGAACATGGCCGACGCCCAGGCCGGCCAGGCCGCCGACCCGAAGTACCGGCGCGGCGCCCTGCCGCTGTTCGCGGCGGACGGCAAGTCGACCCCGAGCATCTTCCTCGGCCCCTCCACCAGCATGGTCAGCTACCTCAACGCCAAGCTGAAGCCGGAGCAGATCAAGGAGCTCATCGCGGTCGCCAACTACCTCGCCGCACCGTGGGGTTCGGCCGAGTACACGCTGATCAACTACGGCGTCGAGGGTACCGACCACACCCGCGTCAACGGCACGCCGACCTTCACCCCGGACGGCCAGAAGTCCGTCCAGCAGCAGACCTACCCGTTCCTGGCCTCCAGCCCGCAGGCGATCAGCAACCCCGGCTTCGACCAGATCACCAAGGACCGCACGGCCTGGGACGCCCAGGCCGTCAAGTACGCCTACAAGCCGGTGTTCTGGAACATGAACATCACCGTGCCGGCCCGGCTGGCCACCGCCAGCGCCGCCCAGGCGCTGGAGGACACCGTCAAGGACGTCCAGCACGGCCTGAAGACCGTCGCCGACTACCAGAACGCGCTGACCTCGTGGAAGCGCAGCGGCGGCGACGAGCTCACCACCTGGTACCAGACCGAGGTCTACGACAAGCACGGCTCCGGTCAGTAGCCCCACCGCCCCAGCCCGAAATACCTAGGAGGTGCGGTGGTCGTGGCGGCAGTCACCACGAACGGCGCCGATGTGCCCGGCCGCGAGGAAGCGGCACCCCTCGGCGTCACGAAGACACCCGGGACGCCTGACAAGCGCGAGCAGCGCCCGAAGGAGCTGAGTTGGCGGATCCGGCTGCGCCGGGACCGCTCACTGCTCCTGATGACCGTGCCGGTCGTCGTCCTGNTGCTGGTCTTCAACTACCTGCCGTTGTTCGGCACGATCACCGCCTTCGAGTACTACGACCCCATCGTCGGGGTCGTGAACAGTGAGTGGATCGGGCTGGAGAACTTCCGCCAGCTGCTCGGCGACCCGCTGTTCTGGGGGTCGGTCTGGAACACCCTGGAGCTGGCGGCCGTCCAGCTGGTGCTGTTCTTCCCCGTCCCCATCGCGCTGGCCCTGCTGCTCAACTCGGTGCTCAGCCCGAGGATCCGCGGCTTCGTCCAGTCGGTCACGCTCGTCCCGCACTTCTTCTCGTGGGTGCTGGTCATCACACTGTTCCAGCAGATGATCGGCGGTGCGGGCCTGCTCAACCAGTTCCTGCGCCAGCACGAGATGACGCCGTGGAACATCATGACGGACCCGTCGATGTTCAAACTGCTGGTGACCTCCCAGGTGATCTGGAAGGACGCCGGCTGGGGGATCATCGTCTTCCTGGCGGCGCTGGCCGCCATCGACGAGAACCTGTACGAGGCCGCCGCGATGGACGGCGCCGGCCGCTGGCGCCGGATGTGGCACATCACGCTGCCCGGCCTGCGCGGGGTCATCGTGCTGATGCTGGTGCTCCGGCTCGGCAACGTGCTGAACGTCGGCTTCGAGCAACTGCTCATCCAACGCTACGCGGTGGGGCACGACGCGGCCGACGTGCTGGACACCTTCTCGTACTTCTACGGCATCGGCACCAACAACTACGGCTACGGCGCCGCGGCCGGCATCTTCAAGAGCGTCATCTCACTGATCCTGATCTACGGGGCCAACAAGCTGGCGCACTTCTTCGGCGAGGACGGGTTGTACCGGAAATGAGCGACGTCACCCTCAAGGCCCGGCGCCCGTCCGCGCGCCCGGTGTGGGAGGAGAAGCCGACCGTCGTCGGGCAGGGCGTCAAGGGCGTCACGCTGACCGGCATCCTGCTGGTGATCCTCGGACCGCTCTGGTGCGTGGTCATCACCAGCTTCTCCACCCAGGGCTCGATCAACCAGGCCGGCGGCCTGGTCATCGTCCCGCACGGCCTGACCCTGAACGCCTACCGGACGATGCTCAGCGACGGCCCGGTGGCCCGGGCGCTGGCGGTCAGCCTGGCGGTCACCCTGGTCGGCACGGTCTTCTCGATGGCCGTCTCGATCCTGTGCGCCTACGGCCTCTCCCGCTCCCGCTCCCTCGGCCACCGCACCCTGCTGATGCTGCTGGTCGTCACCATGTTCGTCAGCGGCGGCCTGATCCCCTCCTACCTGGTGGTCACCGGACTCGGCGGCTTCGACCAGTACTGGGCGCTGATCCTGCCCAGCGCGGTCAGCGTGTTCAACATCCTGGTGCTGCGCTCCTTCTACGGGAGCACGGCCTCCGAGCTGATCGACGCGGCCCGGATGGACGGCGCCGGCGACTGGCGGATCCTGTGGTCCGTGGTGCTGCCCACCTCCCGGGCGGTCACGGCGGTGATCACGCTGTTCTATGCGGTCGGCTACTGGAACTCGTTCTTCAACGTCATGCTCTACATGCCGACCAGCAGCCAGAAGTGGCCCCTGCAGTACGTGCTCTACCAGTACGTCAACCTCGGGACGAACATGCCGGGCCAGGTCAACTCCGGCTTCGGCAACGCCGCGAACGCCACCGCGCCGCTCTCGCTCCAGATGGCCGTCGTCGTCCTGACGCTCGTCCCGGTGGTGATCGCCTTCCCGTTCGTCCAGAAGCACTTCGCCAAGGGCGTGCTGACCGGCGCCGTCAAGGGCTGACACTCTCTACGCTGTGCGGACAAAAGCACGGCACGGCACAACCCGGAACAGCACAGCACAGCACCGACACAGCACAGCACTACACAGCAGGGGGATACCGATCCAATGGTGACACTCGCCGAAGTGGCCCAGCACGCAGGCGTGTCGCCGAGCACGGTCAGCTATGTCCTGAGCGGCAAACGCAGCATCTCGGAGCCCACCCGCCGCCGGGTGGAGCGGGCGATCAGCGACCTGGGGTACCACCCGAACGCCGGCGCCCGGGCACTGGCCGGCAAGCGCTCGCACATCATCGCGCTGGTCGTGCCGCTGCGTACCGACGTCTACGTCCCNATCATGATGGAGATCGCGATCTCGGTGACCATGACCGCCCGGCAGTACGGTTACGACGTCCTGCTCATCACCAACGACGAGGGCCCGGACGGCGTCCGCCGGGTCGCCGCCAGCGGGCTCGCCGACGGCGTGATCCTGATGGACGTCGAGCTGGACGACGAGCGCATTCCCGTGCTGCGCGAGCTCGGCAGCCACGCCGCGCTGATCGGCCTGCCCGCCGACACCACCGGACTCTCCTGCGTCGACCACGACTTCGCCGCCGCCGGAGCACTCTGCGCCGACCACCTCGCCGACCTGGGCCACCGTGACGTCGCCTTCATCGGCTACGCCCCGCAGGTGTACCAGCGGCACGCCGGCTACGCCGAGCGCACCCTCACCGGCTTCCGCGACCGGGCCCGCGAGCGCGGCCTGCGGATCCTGCACCGCCCGTGCGAGGGCACCTTCGAGAGCACCGCCGGAGTGCTCGGCCGGATCCTCGACGACCGGCCGGCGACCACCGGCTTCGTCGTCCAGAACGAGGGCGCCATCGGCCCGCTGCTCAGCCTGCTGCGCACCTCGGGGCGGATCGTCCCCGAGGACGTCTCGGTGGTCGCCCTCTGCCCGGAGCAGCTCGCCGAGCAGAACTCCCCGCGCCTGACCGCCGTGACGGGCCCCGCCGAGGACCTCGGCCGACGCGCCGTCGAGCTGGTGCTCGGCCGCATCGACGGCGGCTCCACGCCCGAGGTGACGCTGCTCACCCCGGTGCTGACCGCACGCGAGAGCAGTGGCCAAGTCCCGCTCCGGGCACCCTACTTCCCTTCCCCGCAGACCCCCATGACCGTGGAGAACAGCAATGCCCAACCACATCCATGACCTCGGCGGCGCGCTCGAATGGCGTGCCAGGGGCGAAACCCTGCGGGTCGAGCCCTGGGGCCGGGACTCCGTCCGGGTCCGGGCGACCCCCGGCGGCCCGCTGCTGGACGGCCTGCCCGGCGCCCTGCTGGACGGCCCGCAGCACGGTGAGGCCGTCGTCAAGATCGAGGGCAGCACCGCCACCCTGGTGAACGGCGCGATCACGGTACGGATCGACGGCAACGCCCTCGACGCGAGCGACCCCCAACTGCACCCCGCCGCCGGGCGGATCACCTTCCTGCGGACCTCCGACGGCAGTGAACTGCTCGCCGAGGAGCCGCACCACTTCTGGTGGCCCGGCCCGCGCCTGTACACCGCGACCGGCAACGGCTACCACCGGCTGGAGCAGCGCTTCCGCAGCTACACCGGCGAGCGGCTCTACGGCCTCGGCCAGCACACCCACGGCATGCTCGACCAGAAGGGCGCCGTGATCGACCTGGTCCAGCGCAACGGAGAGGTGACCATCCCCTTCCTGCTCTCCGACCGGGGCTACGGCCTGCTGTGGAACTCCCCGGCGATCGGCCGGGTCGAGCTCGCCGAGACCGCCACCCGCTGGGTCGCTGACAGCGCACGGCAGTTGGACTACTGGGTGACGGCCGGCGAGCCCGCCGCCGTGCTGCGCAACTACGCCGACGCGACCGGCCACGCGCCCGTGCTGCCCTGGTGGGCGTCCGGGTTCTGGCAGTGCAAGCTGCGCTACCGCACGCAGGCCGAACTGCTGGAGGTCGCCCGGGAGTACCGCCGGCGCGGCCTGCCGCTCTCCGTCATCGTCAGCGACTTCTTCCACTGGACGCACCTGGGGGACTGGAAGTTCGACCCGGCCGAGTGGCCCGACCCGGCCGCGATGAACGCCGAACTCGAAGAGCTGGGAATCAAGTTGATGGTGTCGGTCTGGCCCTCGGTCAGCCCGCTCAGCGAGAACTACCACGAGCTGCTCAACGAGGGCCTCCTGATCAACACCGAGTACGGCCCGGTGGCCCACGCCGACTGGCCGGACAAGGGCCTGGACGCCTACTCGGCCCAGGTCGCCTTCTACGACGCGACCAACCCCGACGCCCGCTCCTTCGTCTGGGACCGGATCAAGCGCAACTACCACGACCTGGGCATCAAGGTCTGGTGGCTGGACGCCTGCGAGCCCGAGCTCAAGCCCGGCTACCCGGCCAACCTGCGCTACCACGCGGGCCCGGGTCTGGAGGTCGGCAACCTCTACCCGCGCGAGAACGCCCGGATGGTCTACGAGGGCATGCGCGCCGAGGGCGAGACGGAGATCGTCTCGCTGAACCGCTCCACCTGGGCCGGTGCCCAGCGTTACGGCGCGGCGCTGTGGTCCGGCGACATCGGCACCGACTTCGCCAGCCTGCGCACCCAGATCAAGGCCGGCCTCAACGTCGCCGTCTCCGGCATCCCGTGGTGGACCACCGACATCGGCGGCTTCCACGGCGGCGACCCGGACGACCCGGCGTACCGCGAGGTGCTGGTCCGCTGGTTCCAGTACGGCGCGTTCTGCCCGCTCTTCCGGCTGCACGGATTCCGGGGCCCGGAGCAGAAGTTGGAGCCCGCGATGACCGGGCTGGCGAACGAGGTCTGGTCCTACGGCGAGGAGGCGTACGGCATCCTCTCCGGCTACCTGCACCTGCGCGAGCGCCTGCGCCCGTACGTGATGCGGCAGATGGAGACGGCGGCCGAGCAGGGCCTGCCGCCGATGCGTCCGCTGTTCGTTGAGTTCCCGGCCGACCCGGCCGCCTGGCAGGTGGACGACGCCTTCCTGCTCGGCCCGGACCTGCTGGTCGCTCCGGTCACCGAGGCCGGCGCCCGCGAGCGCGAGGTGTACCTCCCGGCCGGCGCCGAGTGGACGGACGCCTGGACGGGCGAGCGCCATCGGGGCGGCCGGACGCTGCGGGTGGACGCCCCGCTGGAGCGCATCCCGCTCTTCCTGCGCGACGGCGCCGACCTGCCGGTCCAGCCTGCCCGGCCCACCCAGCCCGTGAACTGACGGAGTGACAGATGCCTTTCTCCGGTATGGCCTTCGGGGGTGACTACAACCCCGAGCAGTGGGACGAGGAGACCTGGAAGGAGGACGACGAGCTGATGCGGCAGGCCCGCGTCAACCTCGTCACCGTCGGCGTCTTCTCCTGGGCGCTGCTCGAACCCGAGGAGGGCCGCTACGAGTTCGAGTGGCTGGACGCCCACCTGGAGCGCCTGCACGCGAACGGCGTCCGGGTCGACCTGGCCACACCGACGGCCTCCCCGCCGCCGTGGTTCACGCTCGCCCACCCCGAGGCCATGCCGGTGACGGCGGACGGCACCCGGCTCACCCACGGCAGCCGCGACACCTACTGCCTCGCCGCCCCGGCCTACCGCCGGGCGGCCGTTCGGATCGCCGAGGCGCTCGCCGAGCGCTACGGCGACCACCCGGCGGTGGCGATGTGGCACATCCACAACGAGTACGCCACCGTCTGCTACTGCGAGCAGTCCGCCGCCGCGTTCCGGGTCTGGCTGCGGGCCCGGCACGGCAGCCTGGACGCCCTCAACGAGGCCTGGGGCACGGCGTTCTGGAGCCAGCGCTACGGATCCTGGGAGCAGATCACGCCTCCGCGCGCCACCCAATGGCACCAGAACCCCGGCCAGACCCTGGACTTCCGCCGGTTCTGGTCGGACGAGGCGCTCGCGGCGTACCGCGAGCAGCGTGACGCCGTCCGCCGCCACATCCCGGCCGCCGTGCCGGTCACCACCAACCTGATGCTGCCCGGCTACCAGAACCTGGACCTCTGGGCGTTCGGCCGCGAGGTCGACTTCGTCGGCATCGACCACTACATGGACGCCCCGGGCATCGACGGCGACGCCGACACCGCCTTCGGCGCCGACCGGGCCCGCTCCTTCGGCGGCGGCAGGCCCTGGCTGCTGATCGAGCAGGGCACCAACACCGTCTACCTGCCCGACCGCGTACTGCCCAAGGACCCGGGCCGGATCCTGCGCAGCTCCCTGGCGCACATCGCGCGCGGCTCGGACGGCGCGCTGTTCTTCCAGTGGCGCCAGTCCAGGGCGGGCGCCGAGCTGTGGCACTCGGCGATGGTGCCGCACGCCGGCCCGGACACCCGGGTCTTCCGGGAGACCGCCGCCACCGGGGAGGCCGTCGCCGCGCTGGACGAGATCGCCGGCTCCACCGTGACGGCCGAGGCCGCCGTGCTGCACGACGCCGACGCCTGGTGGGCGCTGGACACCAACGGCCTGCCGTCCGCCGAGCTCGACTACCCGGGCACCGTCAAGCGCGCCCACCGCGCGCTCTGGGACGCCGGCGTGACCACCGACTTCGCCCACCCGGAGTCGGACCTCTCCCGCTACCGCCTGGTGCTGGCACCCAGCCTGTACCTGGTCTCGGACGCCGGCGCCGCCTCGCTGCGCCGCTACGTCGAGGGCGGCGGCACGCTGCTGGTGCAGTACTTCAGCGGTGTGGTCGACGAGCGCCACCACGTCCGCCCGGGCGGCTACCCCGGCGCGCTGCGCGAGGTGCTGGGCATCAGGGGCGAGGAGTTCCGCCCGCTCGCCGCCGGCGCCTCGCTCGCCCTCTCCGACGGCTCGGCCGGCACCCTTTGGAGCGAGGACCTGCGCACCGAGGGCGCCGAGGCCGTGACCTCGTACGCGGCGGGCCCGCTGGCCGGCCGGCCCGCCGTCACCCGGCACGCGTTCGGCGCGGGCACCGGCTGGTACGTGTCGACCGGGCTGGACGACGCCGCCTACCGGGCCCTGGTCGGGCGGGTGCTGGCGGAGAGCGGGGTGTGCCCGGAGGTGGCGGGCCTGCCGGCCGGCGCGGAGGCCGTGCGGCGGCGCGCCGAGGACGGCCGGAGCTGGCTCTTCGTCATCAACAACACAGACGAGCAGGTGCACGTGTCCGTCGCGGGCCGCGACCTGCTGGCCGCCCGCGCCGTCCCGCCGGAGGGCCTGACAGTCCCGGCGGGCGGCGTGGCGGTCGTCCGCGAGGAGTAGCCCGGCCTCCGGGCCACCCCGATCGAGCGCCGCACCCGGGATGGGGGGTGCGGCGCTCTGTCGTGCGGCGGGAGCGGGCCGTCCGTCCGGGACACGGACGCGGCCATTTGCTCGCCAGCATGCCGAATTAGGTGACTTTCTATAAGTTTGTCCTGATTCATGGCCCGCGCCGCCTGCGCGGTCCTGCCGGCATGCGGTGTGGAGGAACGACATGACGACCTACCCGTCCAGGACCGGAGTCCGCCGGAAAGCCCCGACCGCCGACCGATCATGGTTGGTGGTCTTCTTCGTCGGGCTCGCCCTCTGGGGCCTGACCGTCGTGGTGACCTTCGCGACCGGCAACGCCAACCTNCTGCCGACGCTCGTCCTGCTCGGCAGCTTCCTCGTCCCGGTCACCTTCGTCACCTGGGCCTACGACCGGCTCGGCGTGGGCAGCGCGCTGACTCCGCGCCGGATACTCGCGGCCTTCCTGGTCGGCGGCACCCTCGGTGTGCTCGGCGCCTCGGTGCTGGAGTCGTACTTCCTGCACCCCTCGGTGTGGATGTACGTCGGGGTCGGTCTGATCGAGGAGGGCGTGAAGCTCGCCGCCCTCTGGCTGATGGCACTGCACCTCACCCACTACACCCGCCGCGACGGCATGGTGCTCGGTGCGGCCGTCGGCTTCGGCTTCGCGGCCCTGGAGTCGTCCGGCTACGCGCTCACCGCGCTGGTCACGGTCAAGGGCCTGTCGCTGACCGACCTGGTGCAGACCGAGATCCTGCGCGGCCTGCTCGCCCCGTTCGGCCACGGGCTGTGGACGGCGATCGCCGGCGCCGTCCTGTTCTCCACCGCCGCGCGCGGCGGCCGTCCGCGCCTGACGGTGGGCCTGCTCGGCACCTACCTCGGCGTCTCCGTCCTGCACTCGCTGTGGGACTCCATGCACGGCATCGCCATCGCGCTCGCGCTCAGGCTCACCGGCACCGACTGGCAGTGGAAGCTGGTCAACACCGGCTACCTGCCCCAGCTCACCCAGTCGCAGGCCAACCTGATCCTGGTGTTCCAGATCGTCGGCTGGGTCGTCATCTCCGCCGCCGCCCTGCTCTGGCTGCGCGCGCTCGCCCGCCGGCCCCAGCTCCCCGTCCCCGTCGCGGTGGCGGCCGCCGCCGCGCCGGCGCAGTCCTGAACCCGCACGCCTCACCCCCACCCCAGCAGTCCGAAAGGCGCAGCATGAGCACTCTCCCCTTCGAGGACACCACCGACTTCGACAACGCCGACCGTGGATTCCTCGGAGCCCTGTCGCCCGCCGTCGTGAAGGCCGCCGACGGCCGGGTGATCTGGGACAACGACGAGTACGACTTCCTGAAGGCCGACTGCCCGGACACCGCGCACCCGAGCCTGTGGCGGCAGGGCCAGCTCTGCGCGAAGCAGGGCCTGTTCGAGGTCACCGAGGGCATCTACCAGGTGCGCGGCCTGGACCTCTCCAACATGACCCTGGTCGAGGGCGACACCGGCGTCATCGTGATCGACCCGCTGATCTCCGCCGAGTGCGCGGCGGCGGCCCTGGAGCTCTACCGCGAGCACCGGGGAGCGCGGCCGGTCACCGGGCTGATCTACACCCACTCGCACGGCGACCACTTCGGCGG
>FJVZ01000829.1_pt1 | contig 12189 bp, 9 predicted proteins | sample 1011841 | NCBI WGS metagenome assembly FJVZ01 (sample SAMEA3912450, study PRJEB9761) | metagenome | biome: forest; material: soil | place: USA | collected 2011-06-22 | depth 0.1 m
GCCGGCGGCGAGCGCGACCTCCTGGACGCGGCCGGCGCCGAGCGCCCACTCGTAGACGGCGGCCAGCGCGACGGTGCCGGTGCCGGTCGCGTGCTCGGCGAGCCAGCCGCCCAGCGCGCCGGGCTCGGTGAGCAGGTCGCCGTCGACCTCGATGCCGGGGGCGACCTCGGCCTCGACGGCGCTCTCGGCGGCGCCGGGGTCGATGCCGAAGATCCGGTCGCGGAAGTTGCTGTTGCGGAACTCCAGCGACTCCATCAGCTGGCCGACGGCCTCGCGGTCGAACGCCCCGCGGCCCAGGTCGGCGACGCCGAGCGGGAGTTCGACGTCGCGGATCAGCTCGGTGAGGACGCGGTTGCGCTTGACCGAGTCGAGGTGCTCGCGGAGCTTCTCGCCGATCTTGCCCTTGACCTCGTCGGCGCGGGCGATCAGCTCGTCGAAGGAGCCGAACTGGTTGACCCACTTCGCGGCCGTCTTCTCGCCGACGCCGGGGATGCCGGGCAGGTTGTCCGACGGGTCGCCGCGCAGGGCCGCGAGGTCCGGGTACTGGGTGGGGGTGACGCCGTACTTCTCGGCGACCTTCTCGGGGGTGTAGCGGGTCAGCTCGGAGACGCCCTTGGTGGGGTAGAGCACGGTGACCCGGTCGCTGACGAGCTGGAGCGAGTCCCGGTCGCCGGTGACGATGTCGACGTCGAAGCCCTCGGCCGAGGCGGCGGTCGCCAGGGTGGCGATGATGTCGTCGGCCTCGAAGTTCTCCACCGTCATCCGGGGGATGCGCATCGCGTCGAGCAGCTCGCCGATCAGGCCGATCTGGCTCTTGAACTCGTCCGGCGTCTTGGCGCGGTTGGCCTTGTAGTCGGGGAACTCCGCCGAGCGGAAGGTCTGCCGGGAGAGGTCGAAGGCGACCGCGAGGTGGGTCGGCTGCTCGTCCCGCACGGTGTTGGCGAGCATCGAGGCGAAGCCGTACACCGCGTTGGTGGGCTGGCCGGTGGAGGTGTTGAAGTTCTCCACGGGCAGTGCGTAGAAGGCCCGGTAGGCCATCGAATGCCCGTCGAGCAGCATCAGCCGGGGCCTCGGGCCGGCCCCGCCGCCACCCGTCGCGCCCTTACCCGTACTCTGCGTAGCCACGTCAACGTCCCGTTCCTGCCGATTCCACTGCCGGTCACCGATCCTATGGCCCGCCACCGACAACGGACGCGAGGTGAGGACGGGAGCCGGGCCCGGTGCGACACCGCCGGGCGCGGCGGCTACCCCCGGGTAGCGCGGTCGTACGATCACAGCAGCACGATGACGTGACCCCTGACCGGCAGGAGCTCCCATGACCGACGCGGCCCCCACCGACGCGGCCCCCGTCCTGGACGTCCCGCAGGACGTTCTGGACCACTTCGCCAAGCTCGGCGTCGACCCCTCCACCTTCTCCGGCGGCCACCTCGGCGACCGGCTCGGCATCAAGGTCGTCGAGGCCTCCGGGGACCGCGTGGTCGGCACCATGCCGGTGGAGGGCAACCAGCAGCCGTACGGGCTGCTGCACGGCGGCGCGTCGGCGGCGCTGGCGGAGACGCTCGGCTCGATCGGCGCGATGCTGCACGCCGGGCCCGGTCGGTACGCGGTCGGGGTGGACCTGAACGCCACCCACCACCGCTCGGCGACCTCCGGCCTGGTCACCGGCGTGGCGACGGCCGTCTTCAAGGGCCGCACCGCCGCCACGTACGAGATCGCGATCACCGACGACACCGGCCGGCGGATCACCAGCTGCCGGCTCACCTGCATGCTGCGCGACCTGTAGCGACCGGTCTCCCAAGTACTCTGCGCCGCCCCCTTGTTCGATCGAGGTGTTTGACAACTGCCCGCTCTGGGCAGTCCCTTGATCCAGACAAGGGGGCGGCGGCATGTCCGGCACAGGGAGCAGGCGCGGCGCGGGCCCGATCGGCGGGCCCGCGGCGGCGTACGCGTTGCGCCGCCGGGGCGCCCTGACGGGACGTCGGCCGTGCGCGTCGGCCGCCGTGCGGCCCGCCCCCTCCGGGAAGGATCCGCCGCCGGGCCCGCCCGCACACCCGCCACCGGGGCGTCCGGCCCGAGCGGCTTCCTTTCGTGAATGTAACGCTACGTAACACGCAGGCAATCCAGGCCCCGAGTCCGATCGCCGACGCCGACCATGCGCCCGACCTGTCGGAAAACCCGTGCCCGCCCGGCCAGTGTCCGATATCCGGACGTACACGCCCGGGGCGAGCATGCCGGACAGTGACGACCGATAGTCGAACACACCAGCAGTCACCTGCACTTCTGGGCCTTACATTCCGGCCGGCCCCGCCGTGCCCCCGAAACGCACCGGGTCGATCGGACCGGAACGACCAAATTCTGAGACGTCTACTCAGAATGCTCATAACAAGAGAATCACAGCCTGCCCGGACCCCTCCACGAGCCGCCCAACGGCATCTAGAGTCACGGCCAGTCACCGCGCCACCGGATTGGGCCTGGCCCCAGCGCGCGACCCGGCACCCGCCATCTCAGGCGCGGCGCCTCCTGACCGAAGGGGACCCCCGTGCGTAACCGTTCAGCGCTTGTCGTCAGCATCGCCGTCATCGGAGCACTCAGCCTCTCCGCCTGCGGCTCCCGCGACGAGAAGAAAGCCGGCGACACCGCCGGCGGGGGCACCGTGACCCTCACCATCGGCGTTGACGCCCCGCTCACCGGCGACCTCTCGGCCCTCGGCCTCGGTATCAAGAACTCCGTCGACCTCGCCGTCAAGCAGGCCAACGAGAAGAACGAGGTGCCCGGCGTCAAGTTCCAGATCAAGGCCCTGGACGACACCGCCAAGCCGGCCCCCGGCCAGCAGAACGCCACCCAGCTCGTCGCCGACAAGACCGTCATCGGCGTCGTCGGCCCGCTCAACTCCAGCGTCGCCCAGTCGATGCAGCAGATCTTCAACGACGCCAACCTGGTCGAGATCTCCCCCGCCAACACCGGCGTCGCCCTCAGCCAGGGCGAGAAGTGGGCCACCGGCACCAAGGCCCGCCCGTTCAAGTCCTACTTCCGCACCGCCACCACCGACGCCGTGCAGGGCCCGTTCGCGGCCCAGTACCTGTACAGCGACGCGAAGAAGGCCAAGGTCTTCCTCATCGACGACCAGAAGACCTACGGCGCCGGCCTCGCCGCCACCTTCAAGGGCGAGTACACCAAGCTCGGCGGCACCATCGTCGGCGAGGAGCACGTCAACCCCGACGACCGCGACTTCAACGCCATCGTCACCAAGGTCAAGACCTCCGGCGCCGAGGCGGTCTACTACGGCGGCGAGTACCCGGCCGCCGGCCCGCTCTCGCTCCAGCTCAAGGACGCCGGCGTCAACATCCCGCTGATGGGCGGCGACGGCATCCAGAGCGGCGACTTCATCAAGCTCAACCCGAAGAGCCAGGGCGACCTCGCCACCGCCGTCGGCCTGCCCGTCGAGCAGCTCCCGACCGCCGCGAAGTTCATCGCCGACTACAAGGCCGCCGGCTACACCGACGTCTACGAGACCTACGGCGGCTACTCCTACGACAGCGCCTGGGCCATCATCGAGGGCGTCAAGGCCGTCGTCGCCGCCAACGGCGGCAAGGTGCCGGACGACGCCCGCGCCAAGGTCGTCGACGCCGTCCAGAAGATCTCCTTCGACGGCGTGACCGGCAAGGTCTCCTTCGACGAGTTCGGCGACACCACCAACAAGCAGCTCACCGTGTACGCGGTGAAGGACGGCAAGTGGGCCGTCGAGAAGTCCGGCACCTTCAAGGGCTGACCGGCCGCCGACAGCCGGCCCTCGACGGGCCGGCCCTGAACAACCGGCCCTCAGCGGCCCGCAGAACCGAACCAACCGCGCGGGGGCGCCACGAGTGCCCCCGCGCGTCCACATCCCCCACCCACGCGGACAACGCACAACGGAGGCCCAGCGGTGCACGACCTACCGCAGCAGCTGGCCAACGGCCTGATCCTCGGCGCCCTCTACGGCCTCGTCGCGATCGGCTACACGATGGTCTACGGCATCGTCCAGCTCATCAACTTCGCCCACGGCGAGATCTTCATGGTCGGCGGCTTCGGGGCCCTCACCGCCTACCTCGTGCTGCCCGGCGGCACCACCCTCTGGCTGGCCCTGCCGCTCATGCTGATCGCCGGCATCCTGGTCTCCACCCTGGTCGCCGTCGGCGCCGAGCGCTTCGCGTACCGGCCGCTGCGGGGCGCGCCGCGCCTCGCGCCGCTGATCACCGCCATCGGCCTCTCGATCGTCCTGCAGCAGCTCGTCTTCTCGTTCTACCCCGACGCCAAGAAGGCCCGGGTCTTCCCGAAGATCCCCGGCGACCCGTTCGAGCTCGGCTCCGTCACCGTGCAGCGCAGCGACCTCTTCCTGATCATCGCCGCCCCCATCTGCATGCTCATCCTCGGCTGGTTCGTCGCCCGCACCCGGTCCGGCCGCGCGATGCAGGCCACCAGCCAGGACCCGGACACCGCCAAGCTGATGGGCATCGACACTGACCGCGTCATCGTGATGGCCTTCGCCATCGGCGCCGCCTTCGCCGCCGTCGGCGCCGTCGCGTACGGGCTGCGCACCGGCCAGGTCGACTTCCGGATGGGCTTCATCCTCGGCCTCAAGGCGTTCACCGCCGCCGTCCTCGGCGGCATCGGCAACATCTACGGCGCGATGCTCGGCGGCCTCGCCCTCGGCCTCGCCGAAGGCCTCGCCACCGCCTACATCCAGCACATCCCCGGCATGCACCTCTTCGGCGGCGGTGCCTGGAAGGACGTCTGGGCCTTCGTACTCCTCATCGTCGTCCTGCTCGTCCGGCCCCAGGGGCTGCTCGGCGAGCGCGTCGCGGACAGGGCGTGACCACCATGAGCACCGAACTCACCCCCGTCGTCGCCGTCCCGGCCCGCATCGCGCGCCCCTTCACCGCGGCCGCAGCCGCCGCCACCACCGCGACCGCACTCACCGCCTGGACCTGGACGTCCGAGTTCCCCGGCGACCTCACCTTCTACGGGTCCCCCGCCGGCCTCCAGTGGCTCACCCTCACCGGCGGCCTGATCACCCTCGTCCTCGCCCTCAGCGGCTACCGCGTCCGCGGCCTGGGCTGGGCCAACCCGGCCGGCAGCAACAACGCCGTCCTGTTCGCCGCCCTCGGCACCGCCGCCGTCAGCTGGTTCTCGATCGGCGCCATCGCGGCCGACCTCGGCGGCCTCGCCAACCTCGAACCCGGCGGCTGGCTGGCCGGCCTCGCCTCGCTGCTCACCGTCCTCGGCGCCCTCGGCCTGCCGCTCGACCGCCGGACGAAGGACAGCCTCGGCCCGGTCAACTTCTGGTGGCTGCTGGCCGGCGGGGTGGGCTTCGGCGTCTACTGGCTGATCACCCGCACGCTGCGGCTGGCCAAGGCCGAGCGCCGGCTCGCGCCCGCCCGCGAGCTCCCGTCCTGGGCCGAAGTCCTGCTGATCATCGCCGCGTTCGCGATCGGCCTGTTCGCCATCACCTTCGGCATCGACACCGAGTACGGCGAACTCTTCACCGGCTACCTGCTGCTGACCGGCTTCATCGTCGCCGCGCTCACCAAGTCCGGCCTGCTGGACCGGCTGCGCGCGCTGACCGTCAAGCACCGCCCGGTCGCCACCGGCGCCGCCTTCTCCGCCGCGGCNGCCTTCCCGTTCACCCAGACCAGCGACCAGTACACCTCCGTCGCGGCGAACATCCTGATCTTCGCGACCGTCGCCCTGGGCCTGAACATCGTCGTCGGCCTGGCCGGCCTGCTCGACCTCGGCTACGTCGCCTTCCTCGGCGTCGGCGCCTACGCCGCGGCCCTGGTCTCCGGCTCCCCCGCCTCCCCCATCCACGTCCAGTTCCCGTTCTGGGCGGCGGCGTTGACGGGCGCGGCGGCGTCCATGGTGTTCGGTGTGCTGATCGGCGCCCCCACCCTGCGGCTGCGCGGCGACTACCTCGCCATCGTCACCCTCGGGTTCGGCGAGATCTTCCGCATCACCATGAACAACCTCAACGGCACCACCGGCCCCAACATCACCAACGGGTCCAACGGCATCCCGCGCATCCCCGACCTGGAGATCCTCGGCTTCAACCTCGGCAAGAAGCACCTCATCGGCGGCGTCGAACTCGGCCGGTTCTCCAACTACTACCTGCTGATGCTGATCGTCACCGCCGTCGTCGTCCTGGTCTTCGCCCGCGTCGGCAACTCCCGGATCGGCCGCGCCTGGGTCGCCATCCGCGAGGACGAGACCGCCGCCGAGGCCATGGGCATCAACGGCTTCCGGCTCAAGCTCCTCGCCTTCGCCCTCGGCGCCTGCCTGGCCGGCCTCGCCGGCACCGTCCAGGCCCACGTGAGCTACACCGTCACGCCCGACCAGTACACCTTCGCCGAGGCCCTCCCGCCGAACTCCGCCTTCCTGCTCGCCGCCGTCATCCTCGGCGGCATGGGCACCATCAGCGGCCCCCTCGTCGGCGCGACCCTGCTCTTCCTCATCCCGAAGAAGCTCGAATTCCTCTCCAACTACCAGCTGCTGGCCTTCGGCATCGCCCTCATCGTCCTGATGCGCATCCGCCCCGAGGGCCTCATCCCCAACCGGCGCAACAAGCTGGAATTCCACGAGGCCGCCATCCCGGCGCAGCCCGCACCCGAAGACGCCGCACTCACCAAGGCAGGGGCGTGAACGACCAGATGACCACCACCACCGCCCCGGCCCCCGCCGGGACCACCCTCCTCGACGTCCGGGGGGTCACCATGCGCTTCGGCGGCCTCACCGCCGTCAACAACGTCGACCTCACCGTCTCCGAGGGCGAGATCATCGGCCTGATCGGGCCCAACGGCGCCGGCAAGACCACCTTCTTCAACTGCCTCACCGGCCTGTACGTCCCCACCGAGGGCACCGTCAGCTACAAGGGCACCGTGCTGCCGCCCAAGCCGCACCGCGTCACCCAGGCCGGCATCGCCCGCACCTTCCAGAACATCCGGCTGTTCGCCAACATGACCGTCCTGGAGAACGTCCTGGTCGGCCGGCACAGCCGCACCAAGGAGGGTCTCTTCTCGGCCGTCCTGCGCGGCCCCGGCTACCGCCGGGCCGAGGCCGAGAGTCACGAACGGGCCATGGAACTCCTGGAGTTCACCGGCCTCGCCGGCAAGGCCGACCACCTCGCCCGCAACCTCCCGTACGGCGAGCAGCGCAAGCTGGAGATCGCCCGGGCCCTCGCCAGCGACCCCGGACTCCTCCTGCTGGACGAGCCCACCGCCGGCATGAACCCCCAGGAGACCCGCGCCGCCGAGGAGCTGGTCTTCGCGATCCGCGACCGGGGGATCGCCATCCTCGTCATCGAGCACGACATGCGGTTCATCTTCAACCTCTGCGACCGCACCGCAGTGCTCGTCCAGGGCCAGAAGATCGTCGAAGGCGACCGCGAGACCGTCCAGAACGACGAACGCGTCATCACCGCCTACCTCGGCGCCCCGCTCGAAGGAACCGGCAGCACCACCAGCACGGAGGCCGACCAGTGACCGCACTCCTGGAGGTCGAGGACCTCCGCGTCTCCTACGGCAAGATCGAAGCCGTCAAGGGCATCAGCTTCACCGTCAACCAGGGCGAGGTCACCACCCTCATCGGCACCAACGGCGCCGGCAAGACCACCACGCTGCGCACGCTCTCCGGCCTGCTCCGGCCCACCTCGGGGAAGATCACCTTCGCCGGACAGCCGCTGAACACCGTCCCCGCGCACAAGATCGTCTCGCTCGGCCTCGCCCACTCCCCCGAGGGCCGGCACATCTTCCCCCGGATGACCATCGAGGAGAACCTCCTCCTCGGCGCCTTCCTGCGCAAGGACGCGGCCGGCATCACCGCCGACGTCGAGCGGGCCTACACGCTCTTCCCGATCCTCGGCGAGCGCCGCAAGCAGGCCGCCGGCACCCTCTCCGGCGGCGAGCAGCAGATGCTCGCGATGGGGCGGGCGCTGATGTCCCGGCCGAAGCTGCTGATGCTGGACGAGCCCTCGATGGGGCTCTCGCCGCTGATGATGCAGAAGATCATGGCGACCATCATCGAACTCAAGGCCTCCGGCACCACCATCCTGCTCGTCGAGCAGAACGCCCAGGCGGCGCTCTCGCTCTCCGACCAGGGGTACGTGATGGAGACCGGCCGGATCGTCCTCACCGGCACCGGCGGCGACCTGCTGCACGACGAGTCCGTCCGCAAGGCCTACCTGGGCGAGGACTGACCGCGTCCGCGTACGGCGAAGGGCCCGACCGTCACGGTCGGGCCCTTCGCCGTACGTACGGTCGGCCGCGAGGCTCAGCTCTCGGCCGGCGGCTCGTCCGCCTTCTTCTTGTCCTGCGCGACGCCCTCCTCGATCACGGCCTCCGCAACTGCGGCCATGGTCATCCGGCGGTCCATCGAGGTCTTCTGGATCCAGCGGAACGCCGCCGGCTCGGTCAGCCCGAACTTCGTCTGCAGCACGCTCTTCGCGCGGTCCACCAGCTTGCGGGTCTCCAGGCGCTGGGTGAGGTCGGCGATCTCCTCCTCCAGCGTCCGCATCTCGGTGTAGCGGGAGACCGCCATCTCGATCGCGGGCACCAGGTCGCTCTTGCTGAACGGCTTCACGATGTACGCCATCGCCCCGGCGTCCCGCGCCCGGTCCACCAGCTCGCGCTGCGAGAACGCCGTCAGCATCAGGACGGGTGCCAGGTGCGCGGCGTGGATCTGCTCGGCGGCCGACAGACCGTCCAGCACGGGCATCTTCACGTCCAGGATCGCCAGGTCGGGACGGAGCTCCTCGACCAGCTTCAGCGCCGTCGCGCCGTCCCCGGCCTCGCCGACGACGACGTAACCCTCTTCTTCGAGCATCTCCTTCAGGTCGAGGCGGATCAGCGCCTCGTCCTCGGCGATGACAATCCGGGTGATCTGGGACGAATAGGTCTCAAGCGGCTCAGGCTGCTCGTCGGCGGTGCTCACGGGGCTCCTCGGTCCGGCGGGGTACTGCATGCATGAGCCTACCTAGACACGGTATGTTTGAGACGCGCGGGATCGAAGGAAACCTTTGATTTAGCGATGCCCCGGTAGCCCAGCGGTTAGAGGCAATGGTCTCAAACACCATCCAGCGTGGGTTCGAATCCCACTCGGGGTACTTTTCCTTCGATTCGAAGGAAGGCCGAATGGCCAACCGTTGGCGATCTTCATCACTTCGGATGGAGACCGCGGAGTTCTGCCGCCAGAGGACGTTCCGGCGCACAGGCTCGGCGCCATGTACGACATGGCCGCGCGACGACGAGCAGTCGCCCTGCACAGCTCCGGAATGACCTTCAGTCAGGCGAGCCGCTCCACCGGCATCTCACGCCACTCGATCCGGGCCTGGGCGGCGGACATCTCTCCCAGCCCACGCATGCCGGCCGAGTGCCCCGTCCGCGACAGCGACCTGGACCCGGCTCGCCCCAGGGCCGACTACGCCTACCTGCTGGGGCTCTACCTGGGCGACGGCTGCATCAGCGAGGGCCGCCGCAAGGTCCACGCGCTCCGCATCGCCTGTGGCGACACCTGGCCCGGCCTGATCGAGGCCTGCGCGCGGGCCGTCTCGGCCGTCATGCCGCAGAACAGAGTGCAGCGCGTCCGGGCGGGCGGTTGCACAAGCGTCGGCAGCACGAGCAAGCACTGGCCGTGCCTCTTTCCCCAGCACGGCGCCGGCCCGAAGCACCTTCGGCCCATCGCCCTCGCGCCCTGGCAGCAACGGATCGTCGGCGAGCATCCCTGGGAACTGCTTCGCGGCCTGATCCACTCGGACGGCTGCCGAACCACCAACAGGGCGACCCGGACGGTCAACGGCGAGGTGCGCTGCCACGAGTACCCCCGGTACTTCTTCACCAACACGTCCAGCGACATCATCCGCATCTTCACCGACACCCTGGACGCCGTCGGCGTCGAGTGGAAGGCCACCCGCCGGGCCGGTGGCGCGGTCAACGTCTCCGTCGCCCGCAGGGCGTCCGTGGCGTTGATGGACGAGCACATCGGGCCCAAGTACTGACAGTGGCGCAGCCCCGTCGTCGGGGCTGCGCCGTGCGGTGCCGGGTGCGGGTGTCCGGTTCAGTTGTCGAGTTCGCCGACGTGGTGGACGCGGACGAGGTTGGTGGAGCCGGCCAGGCCGGGCGGGGAGCCGGCGGTGATGACGACGATGTCGCCCTTCTGGCAGCGGCCGAGGCCGACGAGGGCGGCGTCGACCTGTTCGACCATTTCGTCCGTGGTGGGGGCGAAGGGGCCGAGGAAGGTTTCGATGCCCCAGGTGAGGGAGAGCTGGCTGCGGACGGCGGGCTCGTAGGTGAAGGCGAGCACCGGGATGGGTGAGCGGTAGCGGGAGAGGCGGCGGGCGGTGTCGCCGCTCTGGGTGAAGGCGACCAGGTACTTGGCGTTCAGGAAGTCGCCGATCTCGGCGGCGGCGCGGGCGACGGCTCCGCCCTGGGTGCGCGGCTTGTTGGAGGGGGTGAGGGGCGGGAGGCCGGCGGCGATGCCCTCCTCCTCGGAGGCCTCGATGATGCGGGCCATGGTGCGGACGGTCTCGACGGGGTACTTGCCGACCGAGGTCTCGCCGGAGAGCATCACGGCGTCGGTGCCGTCGAGGACGGCGTTGGCGACGTCGGAGGCCTCGGCGCGGGTGGGGCGGGACGCGTTGATCATCGAGTCGAGCATCTGGGTGGCGACGATGACCGGCTTGGCGTTGCGCTTGGCGAGCTTGACGGCGCGCTTCTGGACGAGCGGGACCTGTTCGAGGGGCATCTCCACGCCCAGGTCTCCGCGCGCCACCATGATGCCGTCGAAGGCGTCGACGATGGATTCGAGGTTGTCGACGGCCTGCGGCTTCTCGATCTTGGCGATGACGGGGAGGAAACGTCCCTCCTCGGCCATCACCCGGTGGACCTCCTCGATGTCGCGGCCGCTGCGGACGAAGGAGAGGGCGATGAGGTCGGCACCGGTCTGCAGGGCCCAGCGCAGGTCGGCGACGTCCTTGTCGCTGAGCGCGGGCACCGAGACGGCGACGCCGGGGAGGTTGAGGCCCTTGTGGTCGGAGACCAGGCCGCCTTCGATGACGGTGCAGTGCACGCGCGGGCCGTCGACCCGGGTGACCTCCAGGCAGACCCGGCCGTCGTCGACGAGGATCCGTTCGCCGGCGGAGACGTCGGCGGCGAGGCCCTTGTAGGTGGTGCCGCAGATGTCGCGGTCGCCGGTGACGTCCTCGGTGGTGATGGTGAACTCGTCGCCGCGTTCGAGAAGTACAGGCCCGTCGGCGAAGGTGTCGAGGCGGATCTTCGGGCCTTGAAGGTCGGCGAGGATGCCGACGCTGCGGCCGGTCTCGTCGGCGGCCTTGCGGACCCGGCGGTAGCGTTCCTCGTGCTCGATCTGGGAGCCGTGGCTCAGGTTGAGTCGGGCGATGTCCATGCCGGCGTCGACCAGGGCTTTGATCTGGTCGTACGAGTCGGTGGCGGGCCCGAGGGTACAGACGATTTTTGCTCGGCGCATACTGCTGAGCGTAGGCATTACCCGCGCGTAACAACGACGTTCCATCGGACGACCTGGTGACCGTTGCCGGAAGGTTCGTTGAACAATCTGACACATCGTGACTTTCAGTATGCACAGTGCGAGTTGTCACCGCTCCCGGCCCCGGGCCGAGCCGCTTCTGATGCCGTTCCGTGAAGGCTTGTTCACCTCCGGTTCACCCCCGCGTCGGCCCCCGCTCCGGCCCCGGCGGGACGCTTCGGGTCCGGTATGGGATCGCGTGGCGCGTGTCGGCAGCGCGAGGTCGAGGGGGATGCGTTCGCCATGAGACGTGTGGGCAGCGTGCTTGCCGCGTTGGTACTACTGGGCGGGGTCTTGTTCGCGGTGCTGTACAAGCCGTCGTCCGGAGACGGGTTGACCGTGGTCACCGGCCTGATCGGCTCGGAGAAGCGGGAGTTCTTCGCGGACCCGGAGGTGATCGCCGAGTTCCGGGCGAAGGGGCTGCGGATCGCCCCGGACACCGCCGGGTCCTGGCAGATGACCACGACCGACCTGGGCAAGTACGACTTCGCGTTCCCGGCGAGCCTGTCGCCCGCCCAGGTGATCGCGAAGCAGAAGGGCTCCGGCGAGCCGATCCGGCCGTTCTACTCGCCGCTGGTGGTGATCGCGCACGCGTCCACGGCCCAGGTGCTGCGCGCCAACGGC
>FJVZ01000095.1_pt1 | contig 12067 bp, 9 predicted proteins | sample 1011841 | NCBI WGS metagenome assembly FJVZ01 (sample SAMEA3912450, study PRJEB9761) | metagenome | biome: forest; material: soil | place: USA | collected 2011-06-22 | depth 0.1 m
TGGACGCCCTGCTCGGCGAGCTGGAGCGCTCCCGGCGCAGCGTCCGCGAGGTGCCGCTGCCCGCCGCGCTCTCGGCGACCCAGCTGATGCGCCTGGCCGCCGACCCGGACGGCTTCGCCCGGGACCTCGCCCGCCCGATGCCCCGCCCGCCGCAGCCGGCCGCCCGCCGGGGCACCCGCTTCCACGCCTGGGTGCAGGCCAGGATCGAGCCGCTGCTGCTGGTCGAGCCCGGCGCGCTGCCGGGCATGGACGACGACGGCATCGAGGACGAGCGCGACCTCGAACTGCTCAAGGAGGCGTTCCTGCGCACCCCGTACGCGAACCGGGCCCCGCACCGGGTCGAGGCGCCGTTCCAGCTGATCCTGGCGGGCCGGGTGGTGCGCGGCCGGATCGACGCGGTCTACCGGTCGGGTGACGGCGAGTCAGGAGGGGCGGGAGCGTCACGCTACGAAGTGGTGGACTGGAAGACCAACCGGGAGGAGACGGCGGATCCGCTCCAGCTGGCCGTCTACCGGGTGGCCTGGGCCGAACAGGCCGGGGTGCCGCTGGAGCAGGTCACGGCTTCCTTCCTGTACGTCCGCAGTGGCCGGATCGAACAACCGGTACGACTTCCTGACCGAAATGAGTTGGAACGGCTCCTGATCGGGAACAGTGAAGAATGAGTCACAGAGAGCGTCCAAGGTGTCACGCGAGCGTGCGAAACCTGTGCTCCCTGCACGTTTCGCGCCTATTGTGGGGTCGGTTACCGGTCACCCTCGTACTCCGGCCGCCAGCAAGGCCCCCTCATTCCTAACCCTCAGTCATCACCGCCGGTGCCCACGGGTGCCGGCACCTTCTGCTGGAGAGACCGAAGTTGAGCGCGACCGGATGGATCAGAGAACGCTTCGCGGGGCCCGCCCCCGGAGGCGCTCCGGGCGGGACCGGCACCTGGCCGAGGACAGCGCTCGCGCTGCCCTTCATCGGCATGGCCCTGGTGGTCGCCCTGAACTACTTCTCCGACACCGAGGTGACGGTCGAACCGGCCCTCACCGCCGTCCCCGCGCTGGCCGCCGTGGTCAGCCGCCGCACCTGGTACCCGCTGCTCATCGGCCTCTGCACCGAGGCGGCGGCGTTCCTGATGGCCTTCTACAGCGACTCGCTCGGCGAGTCCGTGCACAGCGCCACCGTCTTCGCGATCGTCCTGGTCGCCGCGATCGGCTGGGTCAGCACCACCCTGCGGCTGCGGCAGGAGAAGGCCCTCGCCGACGCCCAGCTGGTCGCCGAGGTCGCCCGCCGGGTGCTGCTGCGCGCCGTCCCGGACCGGGTCGGCAGCGTCCGCGCGGCCGTGCACTACGCCGCCGCAGCCGCCCAGGCCCGGATCGGCGGTGACCTCTACGAGGTGGTCAACACCCGGCACGGCGTCCGGGCGGTGGTCGGCGACGTCCGGGGCAAGGGGCTGAACGCGGTCGAGACGGCCGCCGCCGTGCTCGGCGCGTTCCGCGAGGCCGCCCACCAGGAGGCCGCACTGGAGCGGGTGGCCGGCTGGCTGGCCGTCAGCCTCGACCGGGCGCTGAACGACAACGACCACCCGGGCGTGGAGGAGGAGTTCGTCACCCTCGTCCTGATCGGCGTCCGCCCGGACGGCACCGCCGAGATCGTCAACTGCGGCCACCCCGCCCCGCTGCTCCTGCGCGACGGCGAGGCCGTCCGGGCCCTGGAACTGGACGAGACCGTCCCGCCGCTCGGCGTCCTCGACCCGGCGGACGTCCGCCCGCCGGTACAACTGGTGCCGCTGCGCCCGGGTGACCGGGTGCTGCTCTTCACCGACGGCGTGATCGAGGCCAGGGACCGCGCCGGCGTCTTCTACCCGCTCGCCGAGCGGCTGCCGGCCCGCGCCCGGGGCAACCCGGCCGAGGTGCTCCGCAACGTCCACGAGGACGTGGTGCGCCACGTCGGCCGGAAGCTCGGCGACGACGCGGCGATGCTGCTGCTCCAGTACGACCCGCTCGTCACCGTCCCGGACCTGCCGCACCAGAACGGCCACCTGACGCGCCGCCCGGTCTGACGCGCCGCCCGGTCCGACCGTTGGGCCTCAGAGCCCGACCTCCACCACCAGCGGCCGGTGGTCGGACACCCCGGTACGCGGCGCGTGGGACACCCCGACGGCNGACCGGGGCACCCCGACCGCGAGCACGTGGTCGAACTGCACGGCCGGCCGGTGCGAGGGGTACGTCGGCGTCTTGGCCAGGTCGTGCCAGCCCTGGAGCCGCGCCCTCGGCTCGCGGACCCGGCGCCGGCGCGGCTCCGCCAGCGCGGCCCTGGTCCGCCGGGCCTCGCGCAGCTCCCGCACCCGGCGCCGGGGCGCCGAGCGCTCCAGCGCGGTCGCCCCGCCGAGCACCGTGCGCGGCACCGCGCCGATCAGGTTGAAGTCGCCCAGCACCAGGTACGGCTGCGGCAGGTCGGCGATCCAGCGGCGGATGCCCGCCAGCTGCGCCATGTTCCAGCCCGGTACGAAGGACAGGTGCGCGGCCACCACGGTGAACGGCCCGTGCTCGCCCTCCAGGACGGCGGCCACCGCAGCCCGCGGCTCGTCCGGGACGGGCGTGAGCCCGCGCCGCCCGGCCACCCGCAGCGGCAGCCCGAACGGCGCCGGCGCGAACCGCCGGGCCCGCCAGTGCCGCACGGGCAGCCGGGTGAGCAGCGCCGTCCCGTACGAGGGGAGGTCGGTGGCGGTGCCGATCTCGGCCGGGCCGTAGACCTGGAGGCCGGTGACGGAGGGGTCGGGCAGCCAGCCGGCGACCGGGGCCGGGCGGCCGTGCAGCGCCGCGGCGAAGCGCCAGTCGGCGGCGCCCATCGCCTTGGCGGCGACGGCGGCCTGGTCGACCAGGCCGGACCGTTCCTGGTGGCGGTCCACCTCCTGGATGGCCAGTACGTCGGCGTCCAGCGCGGCGACCGCCTCGGCGAGCGGATCACCGGCCTCCGAGGGGTAGTCCAGCGGACTGCCGTCGGCGGCCAGCGGCTGACCGTGCAACAGATTGAAGGTGGCGATGCGCAACTGGCTCACACCGCACGACGCTACCCGGTCGGCGCGCCGGGCCGGGAATCGGCGGGCGGGGCGCGGGTCCGGGCACCGGGCGGGCAGGCCGTGGCTTGAGCGAGGGGACCATACCGGGTATACATACTCGGTATGTCCATTCGTCACGGTCTGCTTGCCCTGCTCGACCAGGGTCCGCGTTACGGCTACCAGCTGCGCACCGAGTTCGAGGCCCGAACGGGCGCGACCTGGCCGCTGAACGTCGGCCAGGTCTACACCACCCTGGGCCGCCTGGAGCGCGACGGCCTGGTGGCGCCCGCCGGTGAGGACGACGAGGGCCACCAGTTCTACGCCGTCACCGAGGAGGGACGCGCGGAACTGCGGAACTGGTTCGACACCCCGGTGCCCAGAACGAACCCGCCCCGGGACGAACTGGCGATCAAGCTGGCGATGGCGGTGACCGTCCCGGGGGTGGACGTCGCCGCCGTCGTCCAGTCCCAGCGCCGGCACAGCATCAAGGCGCTCCAGGACTACACCCGCCTCAAGGGCCGGGCACTCGCCGGCGAGCGGGCCCCCGGGGCGGCCGCCCAGCCGGACGGCGCCGACCTCGCCTGGCTGCTCGTCCTCGACCAGCTGATCTTCCAGGCCGAGGCCGAGGTCCGCTGGCTGGACCACTGCGAGACCCGCCTCGCCCAGCACGCCGAGGCCCGCGCCGCACGGCAGACCGACACCGCGGGCCCCGGGCCGGACCAGACGCCGGCGGCGCGCTCCGGGCGCCGCCGCTCGCGCGCCTGAGCCGTCCTCACGAACCATCCGCTCCGCCAGGAGCCCAGAACAGCAGGGGGAACAGTGACCGACACCGACCAGACCAGGAACGCCACGGGAGCGGTGCTGCACCTGGCAGCCGTCACCCGGGTGCACGGGCAGGGGGCCTCCGAGGTCCACGCCCTGCGCGGGGTCGACCTCATGGTGCGTCCGGGGGAGTTCGTCGCCGTGATGGGGCCGTCCGGCTCCGGCAAGTCGACGCTGCTGACGCTGGCGGGCGGGCTGGACAGTCCCACCGGCGGCCAGGTGCTGGTCGAGGGGGTCGCGCTCGGCACCCTCTCCCGCAAGCGGCTCGCCGAGGTGCGGCGCCGCTCCATCGGCTACGTCTTCCAGGACTACAACCTGATACCGGCGCTCACCGCCGCCGAGAACATCGCACTGCCCCGCGAACTGGACGGCGTCTCCGGCCGGGCCGCCCGCCGCGAGGCGCTCGTGGCACTGGAGGAGCTCGGCATCCCGGAGCTCGCCGACCGCTTCCCCGACGACATGTCGGGCGGCCAGCAGCAGCGCGTCGCGATCGCCCGCGCGCTGATCGGCGACCGCCGCCTGGTGCTGGCCGACGAGCCCACCGGGGCACTGGACTCCACCACCGGCGAGGCGGTGCTCGCCGTGCTGCGGGCCCGCTGCGACGCCGGAGCCGCCGCGATGATGGTCACCCACGAGGCAAGGCACGCCGCCTGGGCCGACCGCGTGGTCTTCCTTCGCGACGGCCGGATGGTCGACGAGAGCGTCAGCCAGGACGCCGCCAGCCTGCTGGTCTCCGCCGCCACCAACAGCCTGAAGGGCCCGGTGGCGGAATGAGGCCCGGTGCCTGGCGGGTGGTCCTGCGGATCGCCCGCCGCGACGCCCTGCGCGCCAAGGGCCGCAGTGCCCTCGTCATCGCGATGGTCGCCCTGCCCGTCCTCGGCGTCGCCGGGGCCGACGTCGTCTACCGCAGCGCCCAGCTCGACCCCACCGAGAAGGTCGTGCGCAGCATGGGCCAGGCGGACGCCCAGCTCAGCACCGTGACGCGCGGCAGCACGGTGGCCCAGGCGCCGGACCCGAACGAGGGGCTGACCGCCGACGGCGTGGCGGAGGGCGGTACCCCGACCCCCGAGCAGCGGCGGAGCCTGGACACCTCGCCCGCCACCCTGGCCGCCCAGCTGCTGCCGGCCGGCAGCGTCCTCGTCCCCATCAGCTCCGGACCGTACGTCTCCACCAGCAGCGCCGAGGGCCTGATCAAGGTGCCGACCAGCGAGGCCGACCTGGCCGACCCGGTCTGGCGCGGCCGGACCAACCTGGTCGGCGGGCGGGTGCCGAGCGCCGACCACGAGATCGCCGCCACCCAGGCGTTTCTGGACGACTCCGGTCTCAAGCTCGGCGGCACCACCACCTTCACCGGCCTCGAAGGCCGGCCCTACACGATCACCGCAGTGGTGGAGTTCCCGGGCCGGCTGCGCGAGAGCCAGGTGATCGGCCGCCCCGGTGACCTCGTCCCCGCGCTGGCGGCCCTCCCCGGCAGCTGGCAGGACAGGCGCTCCGGGGGCGACGAGGGCGGCGACTGGCTGGTCAAGCTCCCGGCCGGGGCCGAGCTGGACTGGGCCAAGGTGACGGAGCTGAACAAGTACGGCTTCTCCGTCGCCTCGCGCGCCGTGCTGCTCGACCCGCCGGCCCGCTCCGCCGTGCCGTACTACGTCTCCCAGGACGAGCGCCCGCAGGGCCGGGGCAGCTACCTGGACAGCACCGCCGTCGTCATCCTGGCGACCGTCGCGGGCATGGCGCTGCTGGAGATCGTGCTGCTCGCGGGCCCCGCGTTCGCCGTCGGGGCCAGGCGCTCCCGGCGGCAGCTCGGCCTGCTGGCCGCCGGCGGCGGTGACCGGTCGCACGTCCGCGGGGTGGTCCTCGGCGGCGGTGTCGTCCTGGGTGTCACCGGTGCGGCCGTCGGTGTGGCGGTCGCGATCGGCCTGGTCGCGCTGCTCCGGGGCCAGGCCGAGCACCTGGCCGGCCGGCGCTTCGGCCACTTCGACCTCCAGCCGCTCGACCTGCTCGGGGTGATGGGGATCGGCCTGGCCACCGGGCTGCTCGCCGCCGTCGTCCCGGCCGTCCAGGCATCCCGCCAGGACGTCGTCGCCGCGCTCACCGGGCGCGGCTCGCTCAAGCCCGCGAACAAGAAGCTGGCCGCGCTGGGCGCACTGATGCTGGCCGGTGGCGCCGCGCTCGCACTGCTCGGCGCCACCAGCGGCTTCGGCAGCCGCAGCGTCGCCGTCCTCGGCGGCTCGATGATCGCCGAGCTCGGCATGGTCGCGCTCGCCCCGATCCTGGTCGGCCTCTTCGGCCGGCTCGGCCGCTGGCTGCCGCTCGGCCCCAGGCTCGCGCTGCGCGACTCGGTCCGCCACCGCGGCCGCACCGCACCGGCCGTGGCCGCCGTGATGGCGGCGGTGGCGGGCTCCGTCGCCGTCGGCGTCTACACCGCCAGCAGTGACGAGGCGAACCGCCGCGAGTACGTGGCCAGTGCGCCGAGCGGCGCGGTCACCCTGCAGGCCGGCTGGGGGGCCTCGGCGGACGGCNGGCAACTGCCGCAGCTGCGCACCGCCGTGGAGAAGAACCTGGCGGACCTCGGCCCGCGCGGCGACGTCTTCGGCGTCAACTACAAGGGGGACTGCTTCGTCGGCCAGGGCCCCTGCGGCCACGTCGAGGTCTCCGTCCCGAAGGAGCGCCGCTGCCCGGCCGAGGACCTGGACACCGAGGGCACGGTGACGACGGAGGAGCGGCAGCGGCTCTACCGGGAGGACGCGCGCTGCCGGCGGTCCACCCCCTCGGTCTCCGCCGCGTTCGGCACTGTCGCGGCAGGCGACGTCAACGTGCTGCGCAACCTGGCCGGCGTGCGGGACAAGGCGGCCGAGGAGGCGTTGACGGCCGGTAAGGCGGTGGTCTTCGACCCGCTGTACATCAAGGACGGCAAGGTCACCTTCGACCTGTACGAGCCGATGGTGTTCGACGGGCCGGGCGGCACGCCTTCGCCCGCCACGACGCCCGCGCCCGCCGACCCGGCCTCGCCGTCTGCTTCGGCTTCGGCTTCGGCTTCTGCTTCCGCGACGGCGACGGCGGAGTCCTCCGTGACGCCGGCCGCGGCCGTCCCGCAGAAGGGCGGCGGCGGGGGTGCGGTCATGGCCGGGGGCGGGACGATGACCGCGCCCCGCCAGGTCATCCACCAGGTCAGCGTGGACGCCGTCCTGGCGACGGCCTCCGCCCCGAGCTCCCACGCCGTGATCACCACGGCCACGGCCGCCGGGCTCGGCCTCACCAGCACGGAGCGGGGCTCCGTCTGGCTGCCCGCCAAGGCGCCGGCCGGCTCGGCCGAGCAGAAGGCGGCCTCGGCCGTCCACAAGGTCAGTGACGGCGTGCAGTTGGAGGTCGAGCGCGGCTACCAGTCGACGACCGACCTGGTCAGCCTCGCCCTCACCGGCTTCGCCGCCCTCGTCGCCCTCGGTGCGGCGGGCATCGCCACCGGCCTGGCGGCCGCCGACTCGCAGCGCGACCTGACCACCCTGGCGGCGGTCGGCGCGGCCCCCGGGATCCGCCGTACGCTCTCGGGCTTCCAGTGCGGCGTGATCGCCGCGATGGGGGCGGTGCTCGGGACGATCTGCGGGGTGGTGCCCGCGGTGGCGCTGCGCAAGGTCCAGGGGGTGGCGACGGAGTACCCGGGGATGAACCCGGAGGCGGCCGTCGACCGGACGGTCGTGGTCTTCCCGTGGCTGACCATGGGCCTCACCCTGGTCGTGCTGCCGCTGGTCGCGGTGGCGCTGGCGGCCCTGCTCACCCGCTCCAGGATCGTCCTGCTGCGGACCTCCGGCTGAAGCTCTGCCCCCGTCTTCGTCACCCCCGGCCGCCCTCCCGGCGGCCGGGGGTGACGGAGGTTACAGGCTCGGCGGTGCCCAGTGCCCGGACGGCCGGAGCGAGCACCCGCATGGGCGAACTAAAGTCGTCCGTATGACGAGAACTCCGGACAGCGTCGTCCGTACCTTCATCGACCAGCACGAGAGCGGTTTCCTCGCCGAACTCTCCGACTGGCTCGCCATCCCGTCCGTCTCCGCCGACCCGGCCCTCGCGGGCGAGGTCCGCCGCTCCGCCGAGTGGCTCGCCGCGAAGCTGCGCGGGACCGGGTTCCCGGTCGTGGAGATCCTGGAGACCGACGGCCTGCCCGCCGTGTTCGCCGAGTGGCCGTCCGGGGACTCGTCCGCGCCCACCGTGCTCGTCTACGGCCACCACGACGTCCAGCCCGCGCAGAAGTCGGACGGCTGGGCGACCGAGCCGTTCACGCCGACCGTGATCGGCCGGCAGCTGTTCGCGCGCGGCGCGGCCGACGACAAGGGGCAGGTGTTCTTCCACACCCTCGGCCTGCGGGCCCACCTGGCCGCGACCGGGCGCACCGCTCCGGCCGTCAACCTCAAGCTGCTCGTCGAGGGCGAGGAGGAGTCCGGTTCGCCGCACTTCGCCGACCTGGTGCGGCGGGAGGCCGGCCGGCTGGCCGCCGATGTGGTGATCATCTCGGACACCGGGATGTGGTCCGAGGACACCCCGACCGTCTGCACCGGCATGCGCGGCCTGGCCGACGCCCAGCTCGACCTGTTCGGCCCGGACACCGACATCCACTCCGGCTCGTTCGGCGGCGCCGTGCCGAACCCGGCCTCGGTCGCCGCCGAGCTGGCGGCCGCCCTGCACGATGCCGACCGCAGGGTCGACATCCCGGGCTTCTACGACGGCATCGTCGAGCTGACCGACCGCGAGCGCGAGCTCTTCGCCGAGCTGCCGTTCGACGAGGCGCAGTGGCTGCGGGTCGCCAAGTCGTACGGGACGCTGGGCGAGGCCGGCTACAGCACCCTGGAGCGGGTCTGGGCGCGGCCGACCGCCGAGGTCAACGGCATCTGGGGCGGCTACACCGGCCCCGGCGGCAAGACGATCGTGCCGGCCTCCGCGCACCTCAAGCTGTCCTTCCGGCTGGTCGCCGGGCAGGAGGTGGAGAAGGTCCGCGAGGCCGTCCGCGAGTGGGTCGCCGCCCGGGTGCCGGACGGCATCCGGTACGAGCTGGTCTTCCCCGGGGCGACCCGGCCCTGCCTGACCCCGCTGGACCACCCGGCGCTGCAGTCCACCGTCCGGGCGATGGGACGGGCGTTCGAGCAGAAGATCCTCTTCACCCGCGAGGGCGGTTCGGGCCCGGCCGCGGACCTGCAGGACGTGCTCGGCGCACCCGTGCTCTTCCTGGGCATCTCGGTGCCCTCGGACGGCTGGCACTCGGTCAACGAGAAGGTCGAGCTGGACCTGCTCCGCAAGGGCGTGGAGGCGGCCGCCTACCTCTGGGGCGACCTCGCGGAGACCTGGCGGCCGGGCGGCGAGCGCGCGTGACGGACCTGACGACTCTTCATATGGGGATGGAACTTACGTGAGCACCGTGCCTGAGACCGAACGTCCGAAGGCCCTCGCACTGGCCCGGGCCGGGGTCGACCGCGCCGCGCAGTACCGGCTCGACGAGCCCTGGCTGGCCGCCGCCTGGAGCCACCCGGCGACGAAGGTGCTGCCGATCGCCGGCGGCGAGGCCTTCGTGGTGGACACCGAGGAGGGCACCGAGCTGGTGTTGCTGCCCTCCTTCGAGGCGCCCCAGACGGGCGACCGCTTCTTCCTCGGCACCGACGACGACGGCGTCTCCTACTTCGCGCTGGCCGGCGAGAGCCTGCCGGGCCGCCTCGACGGCGACGCCCGTCCGGCCGGGCTGCGCGAGGTCGGCGCGATGCTGTCCGACCGCGACGCCGGGCTGCTGGTGCACGCGGTGGCCCTGGAGCACTGGCACCGGCTGCACAGCTTCTGCTCGCGCTGCGGGCACCCGACCGAGAAGGCCGGCGCCGGGCACATCCGGCGGTGCACGTCCTGCGCGGCCGAGCACTACCCGCGGACCGACCCGGCGGTGATCATGATGATCACCGACGAGCAGGACCGCTGCCTGCTGGGCCGCCAGGCGATCTGGCCCGAGGGCCGCTGGTCGACCCTGGCCGGCTTCGTCGAGCCCGGTGAGTCGATCGAGCAGGCCGTCGCCCGCGAGGTGTTCGAGGAGGCGGGCGTCCGGGTCGCGGAGGTCAGCTATGTCGCGAGCCAGCCGTGGCCGTTCCCGAGCAGCCTGATGCTCGGCTTCACGGGCAGGGCCGACCCGGCCGGCACCGCGATCACCGTGGACGGCGAGGAGCTGGCCGAGGCGCGCTGGTTCTCCCGCGAGGAACTGAAGGCCGGAATGGCGGCCGGGGAGATCCTGCCGCCGTCGGGAATTTCGATCGCCCGTCATCTGGTCGAACTCTGGTACGGGGAGCCGCTGCCCTCCGCGGCGCGCTGGTAGGTTCGCCGGTTTTCCTGCTTTCCCGTTCAATGGGCGGCTTGAAAAGGGGCGTGTGGTTGACGAAAGGGGCGTGCGGCTAATCACCGTGCGCCCCTTTTCGCTTTCCCACTACCCGGGCACGGTCCGTCCCGGCGGTACCGGCGCTCCCGGCGGCCTCAGATCGGCAGATCCAGTCGGCAGCTCACCGTCTTGCCGGTCAGCCTGGTCGTCACCGTCCACTGCTCGCACAGGGCCGTGACGATGGCCAGGCCGCGCCCGTTGGAGTCGTCGTCGGCCGCGTCGCGGGGTGTCGGCAGGCCGGACCCGAAGTCCGCCACCGAGATGTGCAGGGCGCTGCCGGTGAGCGCCAGGGTGACGGAGATGGCGCCCCCGCCGTACCGCACGGCATTGGTGACGAGCTCGGACACCAGCAGCTCGGCGCTGTCCGCCAGGTGCGAGGCGCCCCAGGAGGCGAGCGCCGTACGGGTCATCCGGCGGGATCTGCCCACATTGCGGTCGAGCGGCGGGAAGGTCGACGTCGCCGACCAGGCGCCCCGGTCGGCGGACGCGAGCGCCCTCCCTGGCCGGCGTGCGGCGCCCGAGGAGTCGGTGTGCCGATTCTCCGTCGGTCCTGCGTCGGTCGGGTGCACATCGCCCTGCCGGGCGTTGATCGGGTGCACATTGGTCAGGCGCGCATCGGTCTGGCGCGCACTGCTGGTCACGGGCATGGCTCCGCCCCCGGGGGTGTACGTGGGTGTACATGGATGTCGCTGCGTGTACGTGGATGCAGCCGGCTCTGCCGGCCGGGAATGCGATGTCGATTATGGCGACATGTCGCCGGCCGAGAGCAATGGATCCGGGCGGGATCAATCCCGGAATCCCCAATCCTGGCCAATGTTGGCGGGTTTGGCTGAAATGGCGCAAGCCGAATCGCTACATTCACTCGGGTGACAATCCCACGGGGCAGTGCCCAATCCCCCAAGTACCAGAGGCTCGCGGCTGATCTGCGCCGCCGGATCACGGTCGGCGAGTTCACCGTCGACGATCCACTGCCGGTCGAAGGCGTGCTGGAGAAGCAGTACGGGGTGGCCCGCAACACCGTCCGGCTGGCGGTCGACGTGCTGGTCAACGAGGGCCGGCTGGTCCGGCTCCAGGGCAAGGGCACCTACCTGCGGGAGCATCCCGTCCTGGACCACCGGGTCTACGGGCCGGGCGTGCTCCCCGACCAGCGGGACTGCCTGGCCACCCCGACCGAGGTGTACACGAAAGAGGCGGTGGAGGCGGGCCGGGAGTTGACGGNCGACTTCGAGATGCTGGTCGTCCGGGCCCGGGTCGACATCGCCGAGCGGCTCGGCCTGCGGCCCGGCGAGGCGATCGTCGTCCGCCGCCAGCTGCGGCTGCTCGACCGTGAGCCGTACTCGATCGAGGAGAGCCACTACCGGGCCGGGCTGGCGGCCGGCACCCCGCTGATGGAGCCCGACCAGGTCGCGGGCGGCGACGAGGCGGTGCTCGCCGCCCTCGGCCGGACGGAGGTCGGCGCGGTGGACCACCTGGTCGCGAGGATGCCGGGGCCCGAGGAGGCGCAGTGGTTCCAGGGCGGCCCGGGTGTGCCGCTGGTGGTGCAGACCCGGGTCACCTACGACCGGCGCGGGCCCGTCCGGGTGATCGAGACGCGCTACTCGGCGGACCGCTGCCGGCTGCTCTACGGCGTCGGCGACCTGGGCGCGCGCACCACGCTGCCGGCGCCGGCCACCCCGGTCGACGGCGCCCGCGCGGACGCGCCCTGACCGGCCCGCCCGCCGCCGACCACTGTCCGGGCGGCCGCCCGGACGCGCGAGGGTCCCGGCCGCCCGGCCGGGACCCTCGTACAAACGGTGTGCCGCGCTGCG